>OHSN01000043.1_pt1 | contig 70842 bp, 56 predicted proteins | sample 1578691 | NCBI WGS metagenome assembly OHSN01 (sample SAMEA3879551, study PRJEB24766) | human gut metagenome | biome: human-associated habitat; feature: feces | place: USA | collected 1985/1987 | reverse complement strand
CGGGCGGGTAGGCTACTTCTGCTGCGGCGCTTTCATCGCCTCGCGCACTTTCGTCTCGATTTCGTCGGCGAGCGCCGTATCGGTCTTGAAGAGCTCCTTGACCGCGTCGCGGCCCTGTCCGAGCTTGCGGTCGCCGTAGGAGAACCACGAACCGCTCTTCTTGATGATATTCAGTTCAGAGCCAAGATCGATGATCTCTCCGGAACGGGAGATACCTTGACCGAACATGATATCGAACTCTGCCTCACGGAACGGAGGTGCCACCTTATTCTTGACGATCTTGGCGCGGGTATGGTTGCCGATAAACTGGCCGGAAGAGTCCTTCAGGCCCTCGACGCGGCGGATGTCGATGCGCACCGAGGCGTAATATTTCAGGGCGCGGCCGCCGGGGGTAGTTTCCGGATTGCCGAACATGACGCCGATTTTTTCACGGATCTGGTTGGTGAAGATGCAGACGGTACGGGCCTTGGAAATGAAGCTGGTGAGCTTGCGGAGGGCGGCGGACATCAAACGGGCCTGGGCTCCTACCGTGGAATCCCCGATTTCTCCTTCCAGCTCCTGCTTGGTGACCAGTGCGGCCACGGAGTCCACCACAATGACGTCAATGGCGTTGGAGCGGACAAGAGCCTCGCAGATTTGCAGGGCTTCTTCACCGGAACTTGGCTGGGAAACCAGCAGGTCGTCCAGATTCACGCCCAGGCGGGCGGCATACTGAGGGTCCAGTGCGTGTTCCACGTCAATGAATGCAGCCAGGCCTCCGGATTTCTGGGCCTGGGCGATGGCCGTCAGGGTCAGGGTGGTTTTACCGGAGGATTCCGGTCCGTAGATTTCCACAATGCGGCCGCGGGCAAAGCCGCCCACACCCAGAGCGCGGTCAATCAGAAGGTTGCCCGTGGGAATGACGTCCACTTCCATTTTGACGTTGTCTCCAAGGCGCATAATGGCGTTTTCTCCGAAGTCTTTCTGGATTTGGGAGAGGGCCAGGTCAAGGTTGCGCTTGCGGGCTGCCGCCAGTTTTTCCGCTTCGGGGGATAAAGGTGTTTCGTTGCTCATATATCGTAGCGCAGTATAACCGGGACAGCCTTATTGGCAAGTGTTCTGTGGGTCTTCGCAGACTCATTCCTCATTGAGAAAGAACAGAATTCTGACATGGGAAGAATCTTGTGAAAACCGGGTGTTCCGTTCGGCGGGAAATTAGGGGAAACAGGGGGAACGGAACCGGAAAAGAAGTTTGGAGCCGGAGAAGAATACGGTTTTTCCGGAGAACGTCTGGGGGCGTTATTCTTCAATCGGCTCCGCAAGAGGAATATCCTCGTAGGAATTGTCAAAGATGACGGGAATGTTGTGCTCCGGAATCAGGTTGATGGAACTGATTTTGCGGTGCGTCTGGCGTGCATGCCGGAGGGCGCGGGACAGTTTTTCCACCTGGTGTTCCAGGCCGTAATGGCTGAAAGTAGCCTGGCAGTCATTGGTAAAACGCACACAGAAAGACCAGTCGTTGGGCGTCGTTATGGAGACGATGCTGGGAAGGTATTCCGTTACCGTGCCGGAAAGCAGTTCAATCAGTTTCATGGGCGCTTCCAGTTCCCGGATGCTGACGCCGTAGCTGAGTTTGCCGGAACTGGGCGGCCTGAGCGTGACGGAGGGCATGCGCTTTTCCCGGATATAAGGCATGTGGACCTGCTCCATGCAGGGGAAGATGACGCCTTCCTTGTCTGCCAAAGCGCCGTACGTGGCATCTCCCGGGTGAATTCCCAGTTCCGGGCAGTCAATCCAGGCCACGGGTATGCGCGCGTCAATGTCCACCAGCAGCGTGGGGTTGGAGGATATCTGGCGTTTGACGGAAGCCCGGCGGATGGCGGGACATTTTTTCAGGCGCTGCTCCAGCTCCGCGGCGTCTATGGAAAAAATGTTGTCCTGCGGCCCTATGCCCATAACGGAAAAGGCCTGCTCAGAGTTGAAAATGCCGTTGCTTTTCAGGGTGACGGTGTCGATGGAAAGCCAGTCGTATTTGAGGATGTAATCTTTCCAGAGAAAAACGATAGCCCCGATTAAGCCGAAAATAAGCGCGTAAACGGTGACAATGTGGTACAGCTTGCGCCGGAAGAGCCAAAAACGGTAGTTTTTGCCCTTGCGTTCGATGGTCTCTTTTCTGGCCTCCCGTTCCAGAAGAAGCATTTCCGGCCTTTTGGCGGAACGGGGGACTGGCGTTGTGGCTTTGTGCGACATCGGGGGGTGCGGGAGGGGCGACTCCCCGCCCTCTGTCAAATATTACGTTATTTACGGGGGGTGACTAGCGATAATTCCGCTATTTTTTCGCAGAGGTCTTCATAGGGCCATCCGGAGGCCGCCGCCGCCTTGGGAAGCAGGCTGGAAGGGGTCATGCCGGGAATGGTGTTGATTTCCAGCACGAAGGGGGCGCCGTCTTCCTCGCGCAGCAGTACGTCCACGCGGCCGTACACTTCCACTCCGGCGGCCTTGTAGGCTTTCAGGGCCGCCTCCTGCACGTTGGCGGCGGTTTCTTCCGGAAGATCCGCCGGGCAAATATAATCCGTGCCGCCGCCCATATTCATCCACGGGTATTTGTTGCTCAGGTCATAGAAGCCGGAACGGGGGCAGATATGAATAACGGGAAGGGCTTTCCCGTCCAGAATGCCGACCGTCAGTTCCTTGCCTTGAATGAACTCTTCCACCAATACGGTGGTGCCGTGGGTTACGGCTTCCTCCATGGCGGGGAGCACATCCTCCTGCCTGCGGACGATGTGGACGCCCACGCTGGAACCCTCGCAGGGAGGCTTGATGACGAAGGGCAGGGGGAGGGACGGCATCACGATGCCATGGGAACAGTCCAGAATTTCCGCATGCGGCGTAGGAACTCCGGCTTCCAGAAAAACTTTTTTGGATTCTGACTTGTTGAAGCACAGGGCGCTGGAACGGGAGCCGGCCCCTGTGTACGGAACGCCGCGTTCTTCCAGAATGGCCTGGAGGGTTCCATCCTCACCGAAAGTGCCGTGGATAATGTTGTAGGCCAGCTCCGTGCCTTCCGGCAGCCGGAAATCCGGGCCGTGCACGTCCACCTTCGTTACATCGGTGAATCCGGCCCGGCACAGGGCGTCGTAAACGGAGTTGCCGGAAACAAGGGATACTTCCCGTTCTGACCCGGGACCTCCGAGCAGGAGGGCGATTTTGAGGTCGCGCTTGAGAGTGTTCATATTGGAATAAATAATGAATGGGTTAAAACTGGGGGTCCCGGTCTCCGATGACCTGGGCTTCCGATTTCAGGTCGATGCCGCGGTTTTCCTTGGCCTCCTTGCGGATCATGTCGATCAGGATGGTGATGTCCCTCGCTCTGGCATGACCCCGGTTGATGATAAAATTGGCGTGCACGTCTGATACGCAGGCGTCTCCCACGCAGGCGCCTTTCAGCCCCAGTTCATCAATGAGCCTGCCTGCCGGGATTTCCGGCGGGTTTTTGAAGATGCAGCCGGCGCTGGCTCCGACGGGCTGGGAAAGCTTCCGCCTGGCCCGTGCCGCCTCCAGAAGACGCTCCATTTCTTCCGCAGGGGCGGGCTGCGCCTCAAACACGGCCTGAAGCACAAAATTGTGGACCAGGTCCGGAATGGAACGGTACTGGGCGTTCAATTCTTCCCTTGTATGGCTGCGGATTTCCCCGTCTTCATCCAGACAGGTGACGGAAACGAGGTTTTTGACCATATCCATGCCCATGGCTCCGGCGTTCATGCGGAGGCTTCCTCCCACATTGCCGGGAATGCCGTCCATCCATTCCAGGCCGCCAAGGCCGTTCTGGACGGCGGTGGAAACCAGTTTTTTCAACCGCACGCCCGCTCCGGCGGTGAGGTGGTTCCCCTGGATTTCCAGCACATCGAATTCTCCCCCGGAGGGGTGGATGACGGCGCCGCGCAGTCCGCCGTCCCTGACAATGATGTTGGAACCGCGGCCAATGACGTGTACGGGGATATTCCTGTCCCGGCAATAGTTGACGGCCGCCTGCATTCCGGAAAAGGTGGAAGGCTCCAGCCAGTACTGGGCGCATCCGCCTACTCCCATGGTGGTATGGCGTGACATGGGTTCGTACAGCTTGCCTTCCAGAGAACCGCCCGCAGTGCGTTCCAGATCCTCCAGCAGGGCCAGGTCGCGCGCGATGCGCATGCCGCATTCATGGACGTTCCCGGCTCCCAGCGTCAGGAACAGGTCTCCGGGTTTCAGCGCGTTGCCGATGGTGTGGTGGGCTATGCCCAGGTCGGGAAGGTAACGGGTTTCCACGGGGCCGTGCCTGTGCATGGCGTTGATGATCGTCTGCCCGCTTACCCCTTCAATAGGCAGTTCGCTGGCGGGATACACGTCCGCTACGAAAACGAGGTCCGCCTCCTGGAGCACCTTGCCGAAGTCATCCGCCAGAAGCTGCGTGCGCGTGTAGCGGTGCGGCTGGAAGTAAACTACCAGGCGGTTCGGCTGGAGGGAACGGGCAGTTTGGAGCGTGGCGGCTATTTCCGTTGGGTGGTGGCCGTAGTCGTCCACAATCCGGATGGAGGAGGAAAGGTATTTGGTTTCAAAGCGCCGTTTGGCTCCCGCAAAGGAGGCCAGGCCCCGCGTCACCGCCGGGAAATCCACGCCCAGTTCCGTTGCCAGAGCAATCGCGGCCAGGGAATTCAGGACATTGTGGCGTCCGGGTATGCCCAGCTCCACGCGGCCCAGTTCCTCTTTCCCCTTCAACACGGTGAACAGGGTGCGTCCGCGGCGTTCCAGCACGTCCGTAGCGGTGTAGTCCGCATCGGACCAGCCGTAGGAAACGGAATTGGGGTACTTGGCGCAGACATCCTCAGCGCCGGGATGCGCGCGGCAATAAATAATCTTGCCGCGCGTCTGGGAGCAAAGCCGGTCGAACACGGCCTTGATTTCATCCAGATCCTTGTAGTGGTCCAGGTGTTCCGGTTCAATGTTGAGGACGATGCTGTGCTCCGGAATGTAATTTACCAGCGTGCCGTCGCTTTCATCCCCTTCCGCCACCAGGTATTCGCTGTCTTCATTCCAGTGGGCGTTGGTTCCCAGCACGGGGATTTCCGCCCCTACGTAGTGGCACGGACGCATGCGGCCTTCCCTCATCAGGTGCGCGCAGAGGGCTGAAGTAGTGGTTTTTCCATGCGTACCGGAGACCACGACCCCTTTCTTCCCGTTCAGGATGGCTGCCAGGCATTCCGCGCGGCGCATGCAGGGAATATTCAGCTTGCGCGCTGCCGCCAGGGCCGGATTGTCCGCCCGGATGGCACTGGAATAAATGACAATTTCCGCATCGGAAACGGCGTCTGCGGAATGCGGGCAGGAGAAAGACAGCCCCAGGCTTTGAAGCCGTTCGGTCTCTGCGCTGGTCACCCGGTCGCAGCCGCTCACCCGGTGCCCCATTTCCATCAGCATGAGCGCCAGGCCGGACATGCCTGACCCGGCTACCCCGATGAGATGTAGGCGTGCCGGGTGTTCCCTGTCTGTCAGTCTTTTGCGTAAGGTTTCAATCATGGGAGGCTGCATGGTCCGTATGTTCAATGACATTGGCGATGCGGGATACTGCATCAGGCATGTCCAGACGTAAAGCACATTCATTCATGGAGGCCAGCAGGGAGGAATCCTTGAGTACTTCATTCAGGAAAGCCGCAATATCGTCCGGCGTGAGGGTGTTTTCACGCATCATGCGCGCCGCGCCGTGGGCCGCGAAAACGCGTGCGTTGTGTGCCTGGTGATCGTCTGCGGCGAAGGGGTAGGGAACCAGCAGGGCGGCCTTCCCCATATGGGCCAGTTCCGTAAGGCTGGACGCCCCGGAACGGGAAATGACCACATCCGCTGCGGCATAAGCGGCAGCCATGGCGGAACAGAATTCAATGACGTGCACGTGGGGCATGTCCGCCGTCAGCTGGCTGACGCGTGCAAAGTCCGCGGAGCCGGTGATGATGAGAAAGTCGCACAGGTCTGCGCATTGCCGGGCGGCTTCAATGACTAGGGAATTCAGATTCCTGGCCCCCTGGGAACCGCCCATTACCAGGGCCACGCGGCGGTCCTGGGGCAGGTTGAGCTCCGCCCTGGCTTCGTTTTTGTCTTTCCGGGCCACCATTTCCTGGCGTACCGGAGTGCCGGTGACAATGCATTTGGCGGGATTGAAGTAGTGCCTGGCTTCCTCAATGCCCAGCAGCACGTTCGTGCAGCATTTGGCGGTCATGCGGTTGGCCTTTCCGGGCAGCGCGTTGGAATCGTGCACGTAGGTGCGGATTCCCTTGCGGTGGGCGGCGTAAACGGGAGGGAATGAAGTGAATCCTCCCATGCCGATGACGACATCCGCTTCCACCTCATCCAGAAGACTGCGGCTGAAACGGACGGCTTTATACAGCCTGACGCTGAAACCCAGCAGGGACAGGGATGGGATTTTAGGCATCGCGATGGCCTCAATGGTGCGGAAATCAAGATCTCCGTAATTTTTGCTGGCCTGGGCGTCCACTTTTTTCTGGGAAATGAGGAGCGTAACGCGGTGGCCGCGCTTTTTAAGTTCCTGGGCTACGGCTATGCCGGGAAAAAGGTGCCCCCCCGTGCCGCCGCAGGCGATCACGATGTTCAGGGAGGGATGTTTGAGAGAGGGTTCAGTCATAATCTTACGTCAATGGAGCGTTCGTCTTTGCGGGTGATTTCACAATTGGGCTGGGCGCCGGTGGAAAACCTCTGGATGCTGGTGAGCATGCCCAGGGCGGCCAGCGTAAAGACCAGGTTGGTGCCCCCGAAGCTGATGAAGGGCAGCGGCAGGCCGGAATTGGGCACGGCGTTGGTTACCACGGCGATGTTCAGGATGGCGGGACAGAAAATGATGGCGACAATCCCCACGGCCAGAAACCGTCCGTAGGTGTCCCGGCACTGCATGGCCACGCCGATGCCGGCATACGTCATCAGGAAATAGCAGAGCAGGACGAACATGGTCCCGTAAAAACCGAATTCCTCTCCCAGCGGCGCGAAAATGAAGTCCGTGTGGGCGAAGGGAAGCGTGCCGTGTTTTTCCGCGCTGTTTCCCAGGCCCACCCCGTCCAGCCCCCCTCGGGACAGGGCGATGGAAGCACGGTACTGCTGGAGGCCGGCGCCCAGGCGGTGGGCGTCCAGGTCTTTCCAGGCCAGGAAACGTTCCAGGCGGTTGGCGTTGCTCTGCACCAGAACGTACAGGGCCGTTCCGGCCAGGGCGAAAGCCCCGCCCAGGTAAATTTTGCGCGTTCCGGCCACAAACATGACGCAGAACGCGGCCAGGGCCAGGGCTACGGAGGTGCCCATGTCCTTTTCAAAAAGAATCAGGGCAAGAGGAATGCCGAAGATAAGGCCGGGCATCACAAAACCCCACCAGAAAGAGGTGGTGCGGTCCCGGTACAGGGCCAGCCAGTTGGCCAGGGCCATCATCATGCAGAGTTTGGCGCATTCGCTGGGCTGGAACTGCATGCCGATGGTGATCCAGCGGCGTTCCCCGTTGATTTCCTTCCCGATGCCGGGCACATAGCACAGCACCAGCAGAAAACAGGCCCCTCCAAGGATCCACCAGATATACTTCCTCCATATCCGGTAGTCTATCCGGGAGAGAATCATGGCCCCCACCAGCCCGGCGCAGGCAAAGGCGGTCTGCTTGAACAGGGGTTCGTACGGGTGCTTGGTTTCCTCCGCCCACGCCGCCGTGCTGGATACCATCACCAGGCCTACGACCAGAAGGCAGATGACGAAGAACCAGACCAGAATCATGCAGACTTTGGAAGACATGGCGGCGGAAGGGCAGGAAGATGCCTACTTTTTGGGGATCATGATTTTTTGCCCGATTTTGAGACGCGCTACGTCCCGGTCATTCATCTTGTTGAATTTTTGGAGGGTACGCCAGTTCATTTTGTATTTGCGGGCGATTACGGAGAGGGTTTCCCCTTTCTTCACAATGTGGGGCACGCTTTCCGGCTCCAATTCCTCCGCGGCGGACTTTTCCGGTTCAAATTTGTCTCCTGGCCGGGCCGGAATGACGAGCGTGCTTCCGCTGACAAGGCGCTGAACTTTGGGATTGACGGCTTTCAGGTCATTGACGGCCACCTGGTTGTCACGCGCGACGCGTTCCCAGGTATCTCCCGTGCGCACGATGTGGCGCGCAGGACCTGCCACCGGGGCTGCATCCGGAATGTGTTCCTCCACCGCAGGGGCCGGCTGCCTGTTGGGGCGAGCGTCCACTACCTGTTCCGGCTGCGTGATGGTGACCGGGGCTGCGGGGGGGGCCTGGGGAACCTGGGACAGAGCGGCCGGGGGCGCTGCGGGAGCGGGGCGCTGCGGGACGGTGGGCGGCGCGGGCAGGGCGGCTGCCATTTCTACGGTTTCCGCCGTGTTTCTGAACCAGGTGCTGCGGACGTAAACGCCGCCGATGACGAGAAGGTGAAGAAGAAGAAGGACGACGAGCCAGCGCACGACGGTGCTGCTGGGCGCGTCATCTTCAAATTCGGAGACGCGGGCGCGGTATTTGCTGAGTTTGGCGCGGAGTACGGTGCCCATTTTGCGTTTCGGACGGGTGCGTCCGGTCGGATTGTGATCAGGTGTCTTGGTCGTTTTCATGATGGTCGTTTTCTGGTGAATTGTCAGGAAAGGAGGGAAGGGCGTTCACCGCGTCCCTGAAGGCCTGGCCGCGCTGAACATAGCCGGTGAACATGTCAAAGGAAGAAGTGCCGGGAGAGAACAGGACGGTGTCTCCCTGCCGGGCGAGAGAGCGTGCCTTCTCCACGCAGGCCTCTACATCTGCGGCTTTTTCCGTGGGGACTGCGGGGGAAAAAGCGTGCTGGAGCTGGTCCGCAATCTGGCCGAATACCACGCAGGCGCGCACTTTTTCTTTCAGCATGGGCCGCAGGGGTACGTAATCCAGCCCCTTGTCCTTGCCTCCGGCAATCAGGATGACGGGGGAATGTTGTGATTTCAGAGCCGTTTCCAGCGCATGCAGATTCGTGGCTTTGGAATCGTTCAGCCACAGCACGCCGTCCAGTGTGCGGACGGTTTCGCAGCGGTGGCCGGGGGGCGCGAACTCCTTCAATACTTCTGCGGCTGTTTCTGCGGGAATGCCCAGGTGGCGGCATGCCAGGACGGCGGCCATGGCGTTTTCCGCATTATGGCGCTGGTTCAGGGCGGTCTCTTCCAGGTTCAGCAGGGAAGCGCCGCCCTCCAGGATCAACGGTTCGCGGTAATAAAGATCAGCCGCCGGATCTTCCGGGCTGAAGGTGAGTACGGAGGCTTTCAGGTGCGGAAGTCGTTCCCCGGAGCGAACGACGGCCAGGTCTTTTTCCGTCTGGTTGTCGAAGATATGGAGTTTGGCGCGGTGGTAATCCTCCACGGATTTGTAGCGGTCCATGTGGTCCGGCGCAAAATTGAGCCATACGGCCACATCCGGGTGAAAATCGCGGATGGTTTCCAACTGGAAGGAGCTGACCTCCAGCGCCAGCACGTCCGGCACGGAATCCCGGAGCAGGATTTCCGCCACCGGCACGCCGTAATTGCCGCAGGCAACGGCGGTCTTTCCGGCGCGCAGCAAAATCTTTTCCACCAGGGATGTGGTGGTGGTTTTGCCGTTGGTTCCGGTGATGGCGATGATGCGGCCATGGTAAAAGCGGCATGCCAGCTCCATTTCACCGATGGTTTCCACGCCTTCCCGTCCAAAGGATTTGACAAAGGGGCTATCCGTCTCAATGCCGGGGGAGATGACCACCATATCCGCATGAAAGGCGCGTCCGTCTTCCTCCGTGGCGGCGGTATGCAGGGGAATGTCTTCCGGCCATCCGCCAATGGAGGCGGAAGCGTCAAACACGCATACCCGTGCGCCATGCTTCATGGCGAGGCGCGCCGCGGCGCGTCCGCTTCTTCCCGCTCCCAGAACGGCGATGTTAAGGTTATTGAGCTGCATGTTCGTGGTTTGTCAGGCGGTGGTTATCAGGAAAAGGCCCAGGAAAGCCAGCAGGAGGCTGATCATCCAGAAGCGGGCAATCACCTGCGTTTCCTTCCAGCCTTTGAGTTCGAAGTGGTGGTGGATGGGGGCCATGGCGAAGATGCGTTTGCCGTGGCGCAGCTTGTAGCTGCCCACCTGCAGGACGACGGACACGGCTTCCATGACGAAGACGCCCCCGATGACGATAAAGAGAAGCTCCTGCGCCGTGCAGACGGCAGCCATGCCGAACGCGCCGCCCAGGGCCAGGGAACCGGTGTCTCCCATAAATACCCTGGCCGGGTAGCAGTTGTGCCACAGGAAGCCCAGGCAGGCCCCAACCAGGGCCATCATGAAGACGCTGATTTCTCCCGCGCCGGGGTGGAAGGGAATATCCAGGGAATCAGCCGTCAGCCAGCTTCCGCAGAGGACGGCAATGATGGCGTAAGTGATGCCCGTGGCGACGGAGCAGCCGGAGGCAAGGCCGTCCAGGCCGTCCGTCAGGTTCACCGCATTGGAGGCGGACATGACCACCACGACGCCGAAAGGAATGTAAACGAACCATGGCAGGTTCACCTGGCCATAGAATGGAATGAACAGGGAGGATATGTAGTCGTGAAGTTCCACGCGGGGACTGCCTTCCGGGTACAGGTACAGGAAGGTGACGCCGGCCAGGCCGGCCAGGAACTGGACGAGGAGTTTTTTACGTGCGGAAATGCCGTCCGAGGTTTTTTTCGCCACCTTCAGGTAATCGTCCCGGAATCCCAGCAGGCCCAGCGCCAGGGTGACGATCAGGCAGGAAATGATAAAGGGATTGCCCATTCTGGCGCACAACAGGGTAGCCGCCGTCATGGAACCCACGATCAGCACGCCGCCCATGGTGGGCGTTCCCGCCTTGGCTCCGTGGAGTTCCGCCAGCTTGTGCACTTCCTCCGCCGTCCTGATGGGCTGGCCGATTTTCAGGGAAATCAGCTCCCGGATGACCCGCGGGGCGAAGATCATCGTCAGGGCAAAGGAAACCAGGCAGGCCAGGAGGGCTCTCCCTGCCGGTCCTGCAAATGCCCCTGAGGGGCTGAACTGTTCAATGAGGGAATGCATACAATTTACTGTGGCGGAAAGGTAAGGTTCATGACTTGCTCCATCCGGGCAAGACGGCTGCCTTTGAAAAGGACGATGTCTCCCGGCGCCGTATGGCTACGGAGCCATTCGGCCGCTTCTTCCGCGGAGCTGAAGTTCAGGCGTTGAGTGAATGAATTGGGAGAAATAGCGTCCGTAATCCGGGCGGCGTCCGTTCCCACGCTGACGACGCAGTCAAGACGGAGTTCTTCCGCCGTGCGGCCCACCAGAACATGCCCTTCCTCGGAAAACACGCCCAGTTCCCCCATTCTGCCCAGCACCGCAAAGCGTCTGCCGGTGCAGGAAAGCCCCGCTACGGTATGCAGGGCGGCCTGCATGGAATCCGGGTTGGCATTGTAGGTGTCATCCACTACCAGAATGCCGTTGATCCGGGTGCAGTGAAGCCTGCCGCCCGTGAGCCGCGCCTGATTGAGGCCGGAGGCGATTTGCTCTTTCGCAAGACCTGCCGCCCAGCCAGCGGCGGCGGCCAGAAGCGCATTGGTTACCATGTGCCGGCCGTGGACGGGCAATTCCACCTCTTCCCGGCAGAAATCCGGGATGGAAAGGATGAAGCGTGTCCCGTTCTCAGTAGAGACGGGATTTTCCGCGCGAACGGTTCCGGCGTCAATGCCGCAGTCAATACAGGCGGCGCGGGTGGATTGACGGATCATATCCGCATAATCGCAGTCCGCCGGAAAAATCATGAAGCCGTCTTCCGGCAGGCAGCGTGCCAACGTGCATTTTTCCCGGGCGATATTTTCCCGCGAACCCAGATATTCCATGTGGGAGGTGCCGATGCTGGTGATGATGCCGATTTTCGGGCGCGTCATTTCACACAGGGGAGCCAGTTCCCCGGAGTGGTTCATGCCCATTTCCCATACGGCGGCTTCGTCGGACGGGGTGGCCCGGAGGATGCTGAGGGGGACGCCGATGTGGTTGTTCAGGTTGCCCTGCGTGGCGATGGTGCGGAACCCCTGTGAAAGAACGGAGGCCGTCAGATCCTTGGTAGAGGTTTTTCCGTTGGAGCCGGTCAGGCCGATGACGGTGAGGGTAAGCTCTGAACGCCACCAGGCGGCCAGCTTCTGAAGGGCTTCCAGCGTGTCTTCCACCAGAATGACGGCGCAGGAGGGGTCCATGCCTTCCTCCACACGGCTGACGACGACGGCGGCCGCAGTACGGGATGCCTCCGGTGCAAACAGGTTGCCGTCAAATTTTTCTCCCCCCAGCGCGAAGAAAACGGCATGGGGTGGCAAATGGCGGCTGTCCGTGCACACGCCGCCGGAAGCGACCCTGTCGAAGGGGCCGCTGACCAGTTTTCCGCCGATGACGTTGCTGATGCCGTGTGCCGTGAGGGAAATCATGAAAGAAAGACGGAATAACGTGTTATGCCTGGGGGAATTCTTCCCGTTCCTTGATGAACATGTTGCGGCGCACTTCCTTGGCGTCGCTGAAATCAATGCGGCCGGTGGAAAGTTCCTGGTAATTTTCATGGCCCTTGCCCGCAATGAGGACGATGTCCCCCAGACGGGCCTGCTCGATAGCCGTGGCAATGGCTCTGGCCCGGTCCGGGATGATGGCGTATCTGCCTTCCGGCATGCCCGCCGCAATCTGGCTGATGATGGAGAGGGGTTCCTCGCTTCTGGGATTGTCGGAGGTGACGATGCAGGCGTCTGACAGGCGCGCGGCAGCGGCTCCCATCAGGGGGCGTTTTCCCCTGTCCCGGTCTCCGCCGCAGCCGAACACGGTAATCAGGCGGCGGGAGCACAGTTCCTTGAGCGTCTTGCAGACGTTTTCCAGGGCGTCCGGCGTGTGGGCGTAGTCAATGAAAATCTGGGCGCCTCCGGGGTGGGTGAACAGTTCCAGCCTGCCGGGGACCTGCGGAATATTCTGAAGGTTCGCAATGGCGTCCCGCACGGGGATGCCGGCGCAAATGACGGCGGCCAGCGCGGCCAGGCTGTTGTACATGTTGAACTTGCCGATCAGGGGGACACGGACCAGGTAGCTTTTCCCCTTGTATTCCAATTCGTACTCGCTGCCTTTGGCGGTGGCGTGGTGCACCAGCATGCGGAAATCCGCCCCCAGGGCGGACCCGTAGGTCTTTACGGTCATGCGGCCGGAAAACATTTCCGCCAGCCGGCGACCGTAAGCGTCGTCGATGTTGATGACGGCCACGGGTTTTCGCCGGGATTTGGTGTCCTGTGCCATCTGTTCGAACAATTTCGCCTTGGCCTGGAAATAATTCTCCATGGTGTGGTGGTAGTCCAGGTGGTCCTGGGTCAGATTGGTGAAAATGCCCACGTTGAAATTGATGCCGGCCACGCGTTCCTGGTCCAGCGCGTGGGAAGAGACCTCCATGGAGACGCCGCGGCAGCCGTTTTCATACATTTCCTTCAGCAGGTGTTCCAGTTCCAGCGGTCCGGGCGTGGTATGGGTGGAAGGAGTGATTTCCTCCCCGTTGTCATAGGCGATGGTGCCGATCAATCCAGCGCGCAGCCAGGACTGCTTGAGCAGGGAATGGGCGATGTAGGCCGTCGTAGTTTTTCCGTTCGTCCCCGTCACGCCGATCATGGTCATGTGGCGGGAAGGGCGTCCGTTCCAGGCCGCGCCCATCAGGCTGACGGCCAGGCGGGAGTCGTTCACCTCCACCCAGCTGACTCCGGCTTCCTTGGCTTCCTGCGTGCAGGGCATTTCCGCGACGACGGCGCAGGCTCCGCGGCGAATGGCCTCCGGGATGAATTCATGGCCGTCCGCCCGGGTTCCCTTCAGGGCAATGTAGCAGGAACCGGGCAGAATGCGCCGGCTGTCGCATTCCAGATGGGAGATTTTCACCTGGGGGGAGCCGGTGAGCGTATGGGAGGGAAGGTCTTTGAGTAAGGTAAGTAGCTTCATGACGGGATTATCTGAGCGGCGGTTTGGATGGGGTGGAAGAGGCCTGGGCACGGGAGGCTTTTTTATTTGCCTCTGCGGAAGGGACGTTCTTAGGAATGTTCATGGCGGCCGCCAGGCGGGTGGCCAGTTTCTGGAAGACCGGGGCGCATACGGTTCCGCCTCCGGGATGGCAATGCTTGGAAGTGGGGTCGTCAATGACGACAAGGCAGACGAAGGCCGGGTCCTCCACCGGGAGCATTCCTACAAAGGAGACGGTGTAGCGGTTTTCAAAATAGCCGCCTGTAGGCTTCACCTTGTGGGCGGTTCCGGTTTTGCCTCCCACGTTATAGCCTTCAACCCGCGCTCTTTTGGCGGTCCCGTCCAGATCCGTAACGTGGAACAGGGCGTTCCGAAGGTCCCGGGCCGTCTTGACGCTCATGACCCGGCATACCTCCACGGGGGGGGAAGGCTGGAAGTTTCTGTCATCCACATAAATGCCGTCAACCAGCCGGGGGCGCATGCGCACGCCGTCATTGGCTATGGCGGCATAAGCCATGGCGACCTGCAGGGGGGACACCATCAGGGAGTAGCCGAAGCTGATGCGGGAAAAGTTGACAAAATTGCTGCCGTCCTGGCACTGGCTGTTGGTTTCCCCCGGCAGGTCGATACCCGTTTTGGAGGAAAATCCGTACAGGTCAAAGTATTTTTTATACGTGGGCCAACCCGATTTCAGTGCAATGCGGAAGGCGCCCGGGTTGCTGGATTTTTTCAGCACGCCCGCTACGGTCAGGCCGCCATAGGAACGGGGGGCGTCCGTGACGGGGCGGGAACCGGGCACCGGATAGGGGGTGCAGTTGATCATGGTGTCGAACGTGGCCTTTCCGCTGTCCACGGCGGATGTGACGGAAACTATTTTAAAGGTGGAACCGGGTTCGTACAGGGACTGCACGGCGAAATGGTAGGCGCCTTCCTGAAGGCCCTCGCGCGTATTTAAATTATAGTGGGGCCGGCTGGCCATCGCCAGAATGCTGCCGGTCTTGGGTTCCACCACAATAATGCAGCCGCGGGGTTTGTGGGTCTGGTCCGTGTAAAAAGAGATGGCGGCGTCCAGCTCCTCCTCCACGATCGTCTGGTATTCCATGTTTACCGTCAGGCGCACGTTCAGCCCGTCCACGGCATCCTTGAAGCGGGAATCCGCGGAGGGAATGATGCGCCCGCGGCTGTCTTTCCGGTATTCCCTGATGCCGTTGTGGCCCAGCAGCTGGTCATCCAGCTGCTTTTCAAGGCCGGAAAGGGCTATGGGCCGGGGGCCGCTGTCCTTCGTCTGGGCAATGTAGCCCAGAATATGCACCATGCATTCCGGCACGGAATAGACGCGTTTGGAGGAGGTCTCAAAACGGAACCCCTGGACACGGGCGTTCTGGATAGCCTGCCGCAGCAGTTCCGCTTTTTCCTCGGACAGGTTTTTGGCAATGACGATGCGCTTCTTGGGAATCGCCCCGTCTTTTTCCACCGTGTTGATGATGTCCTGCACGCTCATGTCCGGCAGGAAAGGGGCAATCACTTTGGCGGCGTATTCCAGGTGCGCCTGCACGTATTCTTTCACCATCTCCGGCTCATAAAGCTCTTCCAGCTTTTTTCTGGCCATATCTACCCCTTCCGGTCCGTCTTCAGGCTCTTCCAGCAGGATTTTCGCCAGATTATGTTCCTTGCTGCCGTCCTTTTTGCTGGCGGCCTGGCCCAGAATCTTGCTACGGAAGCCGGAAACGAGCTTTTCCTTTTCCTTATCCGTTGCAGCTTTCTCCCAGAACGGGGAATGGACGGCCTTGGAATAGGCCAGAGCCCAGCTGATGGTCTTGGGGTCGTTCAGATGATAGCCGTCCGCAATCAACTCGGAACTCTGCATGTTGCTGGTGAGGATTTCCTCATTGGCATCCATGATGCGGCCGCGCTGGGGCAAAAGAACCTCCCGTTCAATAATGCCGCCGCTGGAAACGCCGCTCGTTTTTCGGGGGGAAACCAGCTGAAGATTGACCAGCGACAACATCAGCCAGATGACCGCCGCGCCCGCCAGGCCGCACAGGACGAGGCTTCTTCTGGCAAATCTGGACTTCGTGATCGTGATCATGAACGGCTCAACGCAGTTAATGGCCTGCCGCAGCGATGCGGGAGGCGTTTTCGGAAGAAATGTATTCTACGGCTGAAGGCTCGATAGGCTGCAGGTTGGACTTGTCCTGGGCCAGCCTGTCGCGGATGGCCCAGCGGCTGGTCAGGGAGGAAGTCTTGGAACGGTAATATTCCTTTGTAAGTTCGCAGGAGGCGATCTCTTCGTTCATTTGCTTGATGTCGCGCGCGACCTGTATCTGGTCGTTTTTCAGCACGGCATAAGTGATGCCCGCTCCGCAGGTGAGGGCGGCGAAGGCAATAAGCCACATGATCATGCTCACGCTGATCTGGTGGCCGGTGAAACGCTGTTTGAATCTTTTCATGGCGGTGGCGGAAGAGAGATGGTCAGATGATTTTTTCCACGCCGCGCAACTTGGCGCTGCGGGAACGGGGGTTGATTGAAAGTTCTTCTTCTCCCGCAGTGACGGGTTTGCGGGAAAGCGGGCGGAAGCAGTAATCCGGGTTGGGGCGGGGTGCCGGCCATTCCGGGCGGTCTATTTCCGGACGGCTCCGGAGGTCGAAAAACTGCTTGACCCTGCGGTCTTCCAGGCTGTGGAAGGTGATGACGGCCATGCGCCCCCCCTGCCCGAGCAGACGAACGGAGGAATCCAGCAGAGCGTCCAGGGCATCCAGCTCGCCGTTGACCGCTATTCTCAGGGCCTGGAACGTGCGGGTGCCGGGGTGCTGCCTTCCTTTGCGCGGCAGGACGGATTCCACGATGCGGGCAAGCTGTGCGGTAGTGGTGATGGGTGCCTGGGCACGGGCTTTCACCATGGCGCGGGCAATGGCGCGGGAAGCGCGTTCCTCGCCGAATTGCCAGAGGATATTTGCGATTTCTTCTTCCGGGGCTTCATTCACCAGGTTCCGGGCGGAGAGAGCGGCTCGGGTATCCATCCGCATGTCCAGAGGGCCGTCTTCCCTAAAGGAAAAGCCGCGGGAGGCGGTGTCAAGCTGGTGGGAGGAAACGCCCAGGTCCGCCAGCAGCCCGTCCACCCGGGAAACCCCCTGCTGGGAAAGAATGCTTTCCACGTCCTGGAAGTTGCCGGCGAGGACTTTGAAACGGGAACCGAAGCGCGCCAGCCTGAGCATGGCGGCGCGGCGGGCGTCCGCATCGCGGTCAATGCCCCAGACAGTGGCTCCCTGCTCCAGCAGAAGTTCCGTATGGCCGCCGCCGCCAAGCGTGCAGTCCACGAGGAATTTGCCGGGACCTGCCTTCAGCATGTCCACCGTCTCATGCAGCAGCACGGTAATGTGCCGGAAGCCGTTTCTGGAGTCTGCCCCGTCCGCTTCCGCATCAACGGCGGCAGCGGCGTCATCCCCCAGTTCGGAAATCAGGGCGTCCACCCTAGCCGCGGCTTCCCGGGCTTTCAGGGCTTCCGTGTGGTACGCGTCTTCCCAGTTCATGGAGGGGGCCAGCGCCTTCCAGGAGCAGACCAGTTCATCCACTCCTTTTTCCTCCGTCAGCTCCGCAATCACATGCACATGGTTGCGGCAGACGCTCCACGCCAGCACGCGGCAGGACGTTTCTTCCGCGAGCCCGTTTGCCAGGGCCAGCGCCTCCTCCGTGCGGACGTGCGTACCCGCGCCCGCGCGTAAAGAAAGCTCAATATGGTCGTCAAAAGCCCGGTTCAGGCCGGAAGACAATGCGCCCAGCTTGCCATAGGCGCCCTTTTGCCCGGCTAGGGACATCTCTGCCATGAGGCGTGCCTTTTCCTGCTGCCAGGCAACCATCTCCTGCGCCGGAAGGGCATCGTGCCCCCAGAAAACGATGGAATAAGCCGTGAGTTCCGCATGCAGCCCGGTTCTGGCGCCGACGCCCAGGCCGGAAGCCAGCCAGCCCGGGCGCAATGCAAGCGTTGCGCAGGGGCGTGCCTGGGGATTGGGCGGAATGGAGGAGTCTGGGGGCATGAAGGAAAGCTAGAGAATGCCGTAGGATTGGTTGATGTCGGAGATGCTGGCGTTTTCACGCCGGGAAACTTCTTCATAGAGAGAGGGCTCCCACAATTCGAAATATCCTCTCCGCGCGGCGAGCCGGACGGAGGAACTGAGCTGTGCGTGTTCGCACATTTGTTTGGGTATCAGCAGCTTGCCTTGGGCGTTGATGACAGCCTCCACACAGTTGGCGTATAATTTACCGATGAACAGGTCGATTTGCGCTTCCGTATAGCCGGGCGTTGTTTCTATCTTGTCAATGAGTTGCTGGAATTTTTCCCGCGTATAGGCTTTGACGGTCGGCAAATCAAGGCGCCGGCCGGATAACAGGAGCAGGGCGCAACCTTCGGAGGGCCTCCATTCGGCCGGAATGGCAATCCGGTTTTTGGGGTCCAGCTTGTGCGTGTATGCACCAAAAAGGTTGTCTGATACACTGCTCATCGCATGCAAGTACACTACGTAGTGACTTCAATACACTTTAATGCACCTGAAATGTCAACCCCGTACTGGAAAAAAGTATTTTTTCATGTTCCCATGTCATAAAAAAAAGCATGGATACGGTCTTGCTCCCTTCCGGGGGCGGTATTATATTCCGCGCATGATGCAGTTTTGCGTGTTGGGCAGCGGCAGCGGGGGAAATGCCACCATTGTCAGGGCGGGGGAAACCGTCCTGCTGGTGGATGCCGGGTTCAGCGCCGCCAGGCTGCGGGATAAGATGAAGTCCGCCGGAGTGGAGCCGGATGAGCTGGACGCCATTCTTCTTACCCACGAACACGCGGACCACATGAAAGGCGTGCACCAGTTCACCAGAAAGCATGCCGTGCGTGTTTACGCCACCCGCCATACGGCCATGTGCGTCCAGGAAAAAGCGCCGGAGGCTCCCTGGGCCTATTTTGAAAAGGGGCAGTCTTTCAGAATAGGGGATATCGTCATTACTCCCTTCCCCACTTACCATGACGCCGTGGATCCGGTGGGATTCAAATTTGAAACGGAGCGGTCCAGCCTGGGTTTTATTTCCGATACGGGGCAGGCTCCCGGCTGCATCGCGGAATACCTTGCCATGGTGGACAGCCTGGTGGTGGAATCAAACTATGATCCGGACATGCTGGCGGCCACTCCCAGGAGGCCTTGGCCGCTGAAGCAGCGCATCGCCTCTGCGCACGGGCATCTGTCCAATGAGCAGGCGTGCGACCTGCTGAGGCGGATTGCCCATGGAGCCCTGAAAAACGTGGTGCTGGCCCACCTGAGCGCAGAAAGCAATTCTCCGGCATTGGCAGAAAGCCTGATGCGTGATACCCTGCATGACATGGGGCTGGCTTCCACCTCCCTGTTCTGCGCCAGCCAGGACTCCTGCCTGCCGTGGATACGGGTCTGCTGAATATGCCTTTTTTCCTGTTCTTCCCGCCATGTTCCTCTCCACCTGTGAAATCATGAGCACGATTATTGGAGCCCTGGCGGGTTCCATCGCTTCCTCGCGGGTGAAAATGGATTTGTTCGGCGTGATTGTCTGCGGTACCCTGGCTGCGTTGGGCGGCGGAACCGTGCGCGATATCCTGCTGGACATACCGGTGTACTGGACGCTCCCCTCCGGGGAAATTTTTGTTCTGGCCTCCGTCGTCACCAGTCTGGCAACCTTTTATGTGGCCCAGAAATATCCGCCTCCCATGGGCACTATCCGCGTGGCGGATGCTATCGTTCTGGCCCTTTTCGGCATGATCGGCACGGAAAAATCCTATCTCCACGGCTATACGCCCACTGTTTCCGTGATGATGGGCATTTGTACCGGCGTGGCGGGCGGCCTGCTGCGCGACGTGCTTACCGGCAACGTTCCCTACGTGTTCCGTCCCGGGGAATTGTATGCCACCGCGGCCCTGCTGGGCGGCGTGGCGTACGCAGTGCTTTACCATGCCGGAATTGATTCTTCCACCTGCTTCGTGACGGGCTTCATGGTCACGCTTTCCGTACGCCTGGCGGCCATCCGCTGGAACTGGAACCTTCCTTCCTACATTCCATTTTTTTCACCAGAAACAGAATCTGAGGATATAGAGAGACGTTGATTATAATGCAATAAAGAGGTTAAATAGTCTGACATTTTTTTTAGTTGTGTATGTTGAGATGATGTGATTCCTGCTGGTTCGAAATGCATTATATCATTTCTGATGTTTTTTATCTCTTTTAACTTTTCTATAAACACAATGCGATTAACAGATTTTAGTTTTAATTTTGACCATCTTTCTGGATTTTCAATTAAATATATATAATCCCCAAATGTTAAGTCTTCAATAGTTCTAATTTCTTTGGGCGAAGATGTTTCTTTACATAATTTTTTGATATCTTCCAAGAGGAATTTTTCGTCAATAAGTTGGCGGATTTGATTTTCTATTTGTTCTAAAAGTAAAAAAGGTTCTTCTAATTCTAAAAATTGAGAAGAAATATCTGTGGTTGTTATAATGCCAAGTAGTTCCTTGCATTTATCTACAACAATTATAAAATCATGTTTATGAATTGCCCTGATTGCAGTTAAAATAGGAGTATCAGGCGATAATGTTTTTACATTCTCATCCATATAACTATTTACAGAGTCTGATTGAACTCCTTGAGCAAGTCCTATTCCTATAGTTGTCCATGAAATATAACCACATAATTTCTTATTTCCAGAAATGACAGGAAGTTGCGAATAATTATGCAATCTCATGATAGTGATTGCTTCATCTAATTTACTGTCACGTTTGATACATATAGGTTTCTCTATTGCTGCGCGGAGGGTTTGTAACCTAATAATAGGATCTTTGGATATTTTTCGTTTTGCAATATCTTTATGTTTTAAGGTAATGGTATGATCAATCCAAACATCATTGTAGTGAGGTACAACTTCTAATAAATTTTCTTCGAGATATTTGTCTATAGCAGAACAATTATGCAATGTTCGACGTTCGTATCCACGTTGTTTAAATAAAAATCGTGGGGTTATATTAAATTCTTTTTTAGTAAGCTTTATTTCTTTTACTATAGTATCCAATGTTCTTGTTTCCATATATAATGAAAATATTATTGAAATAATTATAAATGTTTATAGAAATAAGTCTATAGCAAAAATAACATTCTCTTCTGTTTTATTTCCCTAAGCAGAAGGAGGAAAAAATGGCGCCCAGCACGTCCTCCGTATCCACGGCTCCGGTGATTTCTCCCAGGTGCGTCAGGGCCTCCCTCAGTTCCAGGGCTGTGAATTCCGGACTTTCCTGGCGGGAAATGGATTCCACTGCCAGCCGGACATGCTCCCGGCAGAGGCCCAGTTCATGCTGGTGGCGGGCATTGATGGCTACCAGGGAGCTGCCCGTTTCTCCGGGCAGGGAGGAGGCAAAGGCCTGGACAATGGCTTCCTCCAATTCCTTTCTTCCTTCCCCGGTGGCGCAGGAAAACCGGATGCCGGGCACGGCCTTCCAGTCCGGATGGACTCCCAGGTCGCACTTGTTCAGAATAAGCAGCCGGGGCGCGGTGAGGGCAGGGGCGGTGAAGTCTTTTACCCGGGGCATGGAGGCATCCGCCACTTCCAGAACCAGATCCGCGGTTTCAAGCGCCCTGTTGGTGCGGGTAATGCCAGCCTGTTCAATGACGTCGGAAGATTCTCGCATGCCTGCCGTATCAATCAGCCGCAGGGCCAGCCCGGCCAGCTGGATGGATTCCTCCACCGTGTCCCGCGTGGTTCCGGCAATATTGCTGACAATGGCCCGGTCATATCCCAGCAGGGTATTCAGCAGGCTGGATTTTCCCACATTGGGCGGTCCGGCGATTGCCGTGCGGATGCCTTCCCGCAGCAGGCGTCCGCCTTCGGCAGTTTTAAGGAGGGAGGAAAGCTTTTCCTCCATGCTCCGGAGGCGCGCCAGCAGATCGGAGGCGGTGTCCGGGGAGATGTCTTCATCCGGAAAATCAATATAGGCCTCAATGTGGGCCAGCACATGAACCAGGTTGTCTTTCAGTTCGTCCACCTGGGCGCCGACGCCTCCGTCCAGCTGGGTTTGCGCGGCTTTCAGAGCCAGGTCGCTTCCGGCGGAAATCACATCCATCACGGCTTCCGCCTGGGTCAGGTCCATGCGCCCGTTCAGGAAGGCCCTTTTTGTGAACTCTCCCGGTTCCGCAGGGAAGGCCCCGCATTGGTAGAGGCGTTTCAGCAGGCGGTCCGTCACCAGCATGCCGCCATGGCAGGAGATTTCCGCGGTATCTTCCCCCGTATAGCTGGCCGGGGCGGGGAACCAGGTGACAAGCGCCTGGTCAATGGCGGCTCCTTCCGCGTCCCGGATGCAGACCAGCGTCGCCCTGCGCGGCCGGAGGCGTTCCGTGAAAGCCGCGGGGGTGCATTGTTTCAGGATGTCCATGCAGCCGGGGCCGCTCATGCGGATGACGGCGATAGCCCCCTGTCCTGCGGCGGTGGCCTGTGCGGCTATGGTGCGTTCCGGGTCAGTCATGGTTCTATGGATTCAAAAAAGCCGCCCCCGAGCAACTTGCCTCCGTCGTAAAAGGCGCAGACCTGTCCCACGGCCAGGGCCCGGAGGGGCGTGTCAAAGTTCAGGAGCACCTTTCCTTCTTCCAGATATTCGCAGGAGGCCCATTCCGCCTTGGCCCGGTAGCGGGGCTGGGCCATGACGCGGGCCGGCAGGGGAGTGAGCGTATTGGAAATGCCGCCGACCACGGCGCGGGACGCGTACAATCCCCGCGTGGACGCATCTTCATATCCCAGAATCAGGCGGTTGCGCTGGACATCCTTTCCCACCACCACATAGGCGACTCCCTCCCGCGGGGAGGCGACTCCGTGCCCTTTCCTCTGGCCCATGGTGAACAGATGCAGGCCGTTGTGCGTGCCGAGCGTCCGGCCTTCCGTGTCCACGATTTTGCCGGGCTTGTCCGGCAGGTAGTGGCGCAGGAAATCGCTCATTTTTACCTGGCCGATGAAACAGATGCCCTGGCTGTCTTTCTTGCGTGCCGTGGGGAGGCCGTATTTTTCCGCAAGAACGCGCACTTCCGGTTTCAGCAGATCCCCAAGGGGAAAGACGGCGCGGGCTATCTGGTCCGGGCGCATCAGGGACAGGAAGTAGGACTGGTCCTTGTTCGGGTCCCGCCCGCGCAGGATGAAAGCCCCTTGCGGCGTGTCCATCCTGCGGGCGTAATGGCCGGTGGCGACGCAGTCGAATCCCTGTTCCAGGGCATAATCCAAGAAGACGCCGAACTTCATTTCCCGGTTGCACAATACGTCCGGGTTGGGCGTATATCCGGCGCGGTAGCCTTCAATCAGATAATTCACGATGCGGGCGCGGTATTCGTCCACCAGGTCGATGACCCGGAATTCAATACCTGTTGTTTTGGCGACGGCCAGCGCGTCCTGAATGTCCTGTTCCCACGGGCATTCTCCGGGAATGCCTTCGTCATTCACCCAGTTTTTCATGTAGGCCCCCACTACGTCATGACCCTGCTCCACGAGCAGGGCCGCTGCCACGGAGCTGTCCACTCCGCCTGATAAGCCTACAAGGATGCGTGCCACGATGCTGGAAAAAATATGGGGTGATAGGGCGGACCGCTTTGAGAAAGGCTTTGCCGCCTGCCCCTGTAAACCAAAGATGTTTCCGTAAGCCAAGACAAAAAGCGTGGAAATGGGGCATCCGGTCCCTGATGCGGAATATGATTCGGTCGATCCGGGAGGCTTTTGATTTTTAATCACATTCCCTGAAATCGAATTTGGAATCCGTAGCTTTTTTCCAGGTGGCCTCCGTTCTCCGGCAGACTGAAATCATCAGACCACCGCATTCTGAAAAAATGAATATGCCATTGAACAACAATTTTTTAGTTAATACCTCCTCATCTTTCCTCATCACGGAAATACCTCCTGAAAAAAAATGAAGGGCCTTACCTCTCCATATTCCAGCTTCCTGTTTAAAGAGGTGGTAAATTAATTATAATACTTTTTTCTAATTTATTATATTGACTACGGATTCCAAATCCGTACCCATATAAAAATGTTTCGTTGTAATAGGGTAAATGGATGTTGTATTGCATGGTGGTCTATTTTCTCATTTCTGATTTGTTATTATTCCAGTTATGTGTCTCCCTATTATGAAATTCCCGTAAGTTGTGATCCCATTATTTATCATCTCATGGGACGCGGAATGATGGAAGGGTTGATGCCTTATCGGGATTTGTTTGATCAAAAGGGGCCCTTCATTTTTTTGATATATGGCTTTTCCTACGCCTTGTGTGGTTCTTACTGGCTTGTATTCGTTCTTGAGGTATTCGCAGTGACGGCCTCCATGATCTTTTGTTACAAGGCGGCCCTTCTCTTCGTATCTGGAAAAAAAGCGTTTATCGTTTCGCTGCTCATCCTTTATTCCATGTGCAGTTTCCACTATTATGCAGGAGGAGGTCATCCCTCCGAATTTATTCTGCCTTTCCAGTTTGCCGCGATTTATGGAGTGTGCCGCCTGTATCGGGATCCCGATCGCTTCGTAAGAACGGGCGTGGTGTTTGGCGCGGGCATCGGGATGGCGCTTCTGTTGAAATTCAACTTGGCCGCTTTTTGGTTCGTTCCCTTCCTGTATGTCCTGTATCGTGCGCGGATGACCGGGAAGGCATGGATTTTTACAGGAAGCGTGGGAGGAACGCTCCTGTTGATGCTGACGCCCTGCCTCTGGTATTTTTACAGCCGCGGCGCGTTGCTGGATTTATATGAAGGATACATTGTTTTTAATGCCGGTTACGGCGCCGATGCGGTATCGTTCAAGGAGATGTGCCGGAATTATTCCCAATGGGTGAAAAGGGATATCATGTATCCTAGCATGTTGATGTACATCGTGGGAGGAGCGGGGGTGATTTTAAGCCGGATGCCCGCTAGGGAAAAGATTTATTATACAGCCGCTTTTCTGATTACCTGCATGGGCGTCCAGGGAAATGGAAAGACGCATTTCAACCATTACGCCCAGACACTTATTCCCTTCGCTGCTGTGGGATACCTGGTGGTGGCCAGGATGATCCATGTGGAAGAGGTTGTTTCCCGAAAGTGGCGCCGATGGCTTTTTCCTCTGGTTGTTGCGGGAGTGATGGCTTGCACCTTCCTGAATTGCGTGGATTTTTCATGCAGAAGCCGCGCCCGCGAATGGATGTCCGCTTTTGCTCTTCCAGATACCAGTGATGAACCGGAGGGGGAGAATGCTTGTGCAGTCCTTGGGCGGCATGCCGTATGGTTTTACTGTGTCAATGGTTTGGTGCCGCCCATACGCACGTTTACGATTTGCGCTTCCGACAAACAGGGTGCAGAACGGGAAAGGATGCGTCAGTATCAGGAAATCCGCCGCGGAAAGATAGACTATGTGGTGATAGCGGGAGAATACTTCAAGCCGGACAACACGGAATCTCCCTCCCTGAGGGCTATGCGGGATTTGCTAAGTACGGAATATTGCCGGGAACGATCCTTTTTCAGAGAAGTGACGAACTTGGATATTTACCGCCGTGTGAAGAGGGATTAATGCCCCAGTTCTTCCATGATGCGTTCTGCAAGAGTCCGGGGAGAGTCGGAAGGGGAAGCCGGAAGTTTCCGAAGCCATTGTTCGCGTTTCAGCCAGGTGCGCTGCCGTTTGGCGTATTGCCGGGTGGCGAGGGCCAGCTGGCCCTGGCAGTTTTCACGGGAGATTTCCCCGCGCAGCATGCTTCGTATCAACGCCAGGCCCAGAGTGCGTTCCGCTGTGGCGGAGCATGGGCCGAGGGAAGCCGTTTCCTCCACGGCCCCCTCCTGCATCATGCGTGCGGCACGGTGGGCTATTCTTTCGTCCAGTTCAGGAACATCCCTGCTGATGACCCAGCCGGGCCCGCGCGGCGGGGTCAGCCAGTTCCTCTTCCAGAAGGAAAGAGGTTTCCCTCCGGCAAGGACGATTTCCAGATTGCGTTCCACATAACGCCGGTTGGCGGCATCCGTCGAGGCCGCTCCTTCCGGGTCCAGGGAAGAGAGCCTGGCGTATAGCGCTTCCGTGGAACAGTTCGCGAAAGCGGCGCGGAGAGCAGCGTCCCCCGGCGGCGCTTCCGACAGGCCGTGGGAGAGGAATTTGAAGTACAGGCCGGAACCGCCCGTGACGATGGCGATTTTTCCGCGTGCGTGAATTTCTTCCATGCAGCGCATGGCGCGGTGGTAGTGTTCCGTGGCATTCCAGTTCTTTTGGACCGGAATGATGGAAACCATGTGGTGGGGGACCCGTTCCCGGTCTGCCGGGGAAGGCGCCGCCGTCAGGATGGGCAGCTCCCGGTACACCTGGTAAGCGTCGGAACTGACGATTTCTGCGTCCAGCATCTCCGCCAGTTCCACGGCTACCGCGGATTTGCCCGATCCGGTGGGACCTGCCAGGAACAGGGTCATGGGAAGTGTTGCCTGATGGGGTGGAAAAGGTTCAATCATCACGTGGAGTAATGGCGGATAAAGTTTGTTGTTTCTGTGAAGCCCTAAAAGCTGCTCCTGCTTAAAAGCTGTTGGAGGAAGCGGAAAAGCGGAGGCGAAATGGCTTCATATCCCAGGGCGTTGAGATGAAGGCCGTCCCAAGTATAAAGGCTGGCATCCTTTCCCGGAAGGAAGAAATGGAGGGGGAGGACATGGACATTTTCTCCAAAGTCGTGTTGCAGCAGACAATTCCTGAAGGTTTCCATACGCGACCCTTTTTGTGCGATGAGCGGGGGAATGACAATGATGGCGGTCGTTTCCGGGCTGTAAATCTCCCTGATTTTTTTGACGATGGCCACGTTTCCCTGAAAAGCCGTCCATCCCAGGCTTTTTTGTACTCCCAGATTGTTGACTCCCGAATACAGGACGATGATTCTGGGCGCCAGCGGGCTTGTCAGGCCGTCATTGAGGCGCCAGAGCAGGTTGCCCGTGGTCTCGCTCCTGGTTCCCAGGTTGAGGCATCCCAGAGGGGAAAACCAGGTTTCCCAGGAATGTTTCCCTTCTTTCAGCCAGAATTCCATGGTGGAGGAACCCAGGAACAACACGGGGGCATGGGGATTCAGCCGGGCATTGCGTTTGTCCTGCCGGTGTTTTTCCAGCAGGGCGCCCTGTTCCGGGGAATAGGGAAGGGGATGGACAGCCAAATGGTAGCGGTAGGCGTGTTTGGCGCACCAGACGGCGCCTAATGCGGCCGGAACGGTTAAAAGAAGAAAGAGGATACAGGCCTTAATTTTTTTTGGGAACATGGGTGATGCGGTCGTTGGCGACGTAGGGCAGGCAGGCCGGGAAGAATTTTCTCAGGAAAAGATAGAATGCGACGATAAGGAAAATGATGGCCGGTATTAATACAAAGGGAGCGAAAAAGGATTGTTTCCAGATGTGGGAGGGGATCAGCATGATCAAAGGATAATGAAGAACGAATATCAGGAAACAGGCGGGAGCATAGTTGGACAGCTTTCTGGCAACGGGAATTTTCTTTTCCAGCCAGATTCCAAGGGCCATGAGAAGAAGCGCCCCGAAGACTGGGCAGAGGGAATTCAAATGGACAGCCGGCCAGGAGATATTCCATACTCCATAGGATGCCAGTATTTTGTGCATGTTCCATTCCGGGTTATTCTGGCAAACGCTCAAGTAATTGGTGATGCTGAGCAGAAACCCGGTTCCTACGGCGAGCAGGACGAGGGGAGTAAAGGAATTTTTGTAAACGTGTTTTACTTCAGCCAGTTTGATGGAAGACAGGAAAAGGCCCAGACTGAACAGGGAGACGGTGGATGGAGCAAGGGTAACCTTGTTGGCCGGCACGGGGTATTGGAGCCAGTCCGTGCTGAAGCAGATCAGGATTAGGACAAAAACCGGATATTTCAATTTCAGCAGGATGGGGGAAATGAGGGAACAGAGAATGATATCCCTCAAAAACCATGTGGGAGGGGAAAAGGGTTCTCCCGTCAATCCATTGATAGAAAGAGGAATAAAATCGGGAGTGAAAAGGGAACGGAAGCCTGCAAGGTTGCATAAGTATTCCGGCAGTCCCATATTCATGATTCCCGGATGGAGGAAAGAGATGACTATATTCCAGAACAGAAAGGGAATGAGAAGCGTATAACCCCGTTTGAACGCTTTGTTCCAGGAATTATTCCGGCCCATGAAATAGCCTGCCAGAATCAGGAAAAATGCCACGCGGCCGTTGAAAACCGGAAGCTGGAACAGGCTGGCGAAAGAGAAGGCCGGCGCGTGGACGCATACAATCAGGCATGCCGCGAGGAATCGGGATATGTCAATCCAATGTTCCCGGGATGAGGGTAATAAAATTGTAGGATTTTGCGGTGTCATGAAAGAGTCTGCCTTTGGAGCCCCCTGAGGCAGGCAGGGGAAATGCTCAAGGGCAGATGGCTTTTTGTGTTTCCCGGGGATGTTTGAGACGTTCGGGGAGCGGTTTATTTACTGCGGGATTTCCGATGGCCAGGCAGCCGGGAGGCACATCCCGGGTGACGACGGCTCCTGCGGCGACTACGGAACCGGAGCCGATGGTGACTCCTTTCAAAATGGTGGCCCTGGCGCCGATGAAGCATCCTTCCCCGATGGAAATGGGTTGTCCCTGTTCGGGCTGTCCCAGGGTTGATCCCCACCTGGCGCCGCTCCGGGGATAGTGCATGTCGTTGTCCAGAATCAGCGCGTCTGCTCCTATCAGCGTGTGGCGGCCGATGCGGATGCCGTTGACGCAGACCAGGGTGGCTCCGCTGATGCCGCAGCCGTCCTCCAGAATGATGCTTGCCTGATTGGAAAGGGCGGCCAGGCAGGTGTGATGGGAAAGTACCGGATTCATCCGGGTCAGGGAGTGGATGGTGACTCCGTTGCCGATGGTGATGGACGCTCCCGGGAATTTTTTAATGAGGGGAAATCCGGAAAGAATGATGCCTGTTCCGGTGCGCACCCCCCTGAGCCTGAGCAGCAGGCGGCCTATCCCGGAAAGCAGATGGATAAGGAATAATTTCATCAGCGTGGATACAGCATGGTATGATAACGTGACAGGCACCCGGTTACTGTCTGCTTTACGTCCAGCAGGCGGCGGCATTCCTGATGCCGCTCCATTCCCATGGACATGGCCTTATCCAGGCTGACGGAAAGTTTCTGCGCGGCTTCCCTGACGGCGGCGCTGTTGCGGACCGGGACAATATAGCCGGATACGCCGTCCTGGACATATTGAGTCTGTCCGCCTTCTTCCGTGGTGATTACCGGAAGGCCCATGACTCTTGCCTCCTTCACGATGTTGGGGCAGCAATCCCCCAGGGTGGGATGCACCAGGAACCACGCCGTGGAAAGGTGCTGCTGAAGTTCTGCGCGGGAAATGCTGCCCAGCCAGTGGATATTGGGAGTGGACAGGGCTTCCAGCCTTTCCCTGAGGGCTCCGTTGCCCGCAATGAACAGCTGGACATGGGAAAGGGACGGATGCGTAAAGGCCTCCACCAGGTAGGAAATGCCCTTCAACTCGTAAATGGTTCCGGCAAAGAGGCAGGAAGGTTCCGGGGAAGGTTTTCTGGCAAGATGGTAAAAGGAAGGTTCCACGCCGTATTCCATGCAGGATAGACGGGCATGGGGGGCAATTTCCGCAACGCGGCCGCACGCCCAGGGGGATTCGCACGTGATAAGATCATAATGTTTGACGGCCGTCCTTTCCCAGAGGGCCTGCATATGGAGGAGGAAGGCCTGCGGAGCGCGCTGGCAGTAGGCGGTGAGGGCTCCCTGGTAGGAAAGGAGCTTCTTTCCCCGGAAGGCAATCCCCGCCAGAGCGTAAGCCTGCTCCACGCCCCATACGTGCAGGAGGTCCGGCTGGATATCGTTCAGGGTTTTGCGTATTCTCCGGACGGTCAGGAAATGGGCCGTCAGGATATTCCTGCCCATGCTGCCTAGGGGAAGGATGTGGATGGTCTGGTTGCGCATCCGGATGGTTTCCGGTGCAGAAACGGCTTTGCTGAGGGTGATCCAGTGGATGTCAAAATCTTCCTGAGATTCCAGAGCATGAAAAAGGGAAAAAATCCAGGGAATCGCACGCCGGTCCTTGTTACGGAAAGGCGTCAGCAGCCGGCCCAGAGGGAGGTCCGCTGCTATGGCTAATACGGGACGGAGGCGTTTGGTCGGCATGGATTGGAAAAAAGGAGGCAAGGTTAGCAGGTGGGTAAATGCTCCCGGACGATGGAAGACGCGAACGGAGGCTTTCCTTCCGGGCGGATGGAGGAAAAAAGCAGTTGCTCCCATTCCTGGTTTACTGCGTCGGGGGCGTAACAGGCTTCCCATTGCCGGCGGCCTTTACTCCCCAGTAGTTTGCGTGTTTTTTCGTCCGTCAACGATTCCACGGCTTTTTCCAGCACGGAGGGGGAAGTGTTTTTCAGGACGATTCCCCCCTCCAGGGTGGAAAGAGCTCCTGCGTCCGGAGCGAACCAGGGAACGCCGCATGACATCGCCTCCAGAATGGAGAGGGGCTGCTGTTCCTGATAAGAGTAAAGGAAAACGGCGTCGCTTTCCATAATGGCGGCTTCTACTTCCAAACGGGGGAGCCTGTAGAGAATCCTGAACCTGGGGTCATCCCCGATGGCTTGTTCCATTTGTTCCGCGTAGGCATTGTGCTGAGGAATCAGAAAAAGAAAAATGATATGCCGCAGACGGGAGCGTTTCACATGGCGGATGAAGAGAAGCTGCCGTTTCCTCATGCTGGCGCCGGCAGGGCAGGTAAAAACGGGGGCGGAGGAAAGTCCGTATTTTTCCCGGAAAAAGGGAGCGGTTCTTTTCAGAGCCGGGAATGTGTTGGGAATGCAGGAGTAATGGGCAAGTTTGCTTCTGGATGCGCAGTAATAATCAAAGCTCTTGAACAGTGTCCCGTAAGGATCGAGAAAAACGAGACGGTTTAACGGTGATTTCCGGCATACGTTGAGGATATCCCTGCGTACTTGAAAAAAGGAGCAGAGCCATTTTTTCAGGCCGAAGAAAGGAGGGTAATTGAAGCGGAAAAAAGAGCGGAAATTGGTAGCTGCACCATGGGAGCGGAGGAAAAACGGAATGCCTGAATCCCGTGCCGCGTCCAGCAATTCTTCCCGGCACCAGTCCGCCCAGGAGTGGTAGATAATAACATCCGGCCGGAAATCTTTCAGAAACCCGTCCAGGTATTCCCTTAAACGGGCACTGTCCTTCGTCAGGGTGTCCGGCAGGGTTGTGAGAGGGCTGTATTGGTGGGAGCGGAAGGACTCATCCGGTGAATCCAGCGGGCGGGTGAGGACGTGGATATCCCAGTCCAGGGAGCTCAGGCTGCAGGCCATTTCATAGGCAGCCATGCCTACGCCTCCTTCCTCCGGAGGAAAAACATATGTAACGATGAGAACCCTGCCCTTGCTCACGGGCGGTAATGTAGATGAAAAGAAAAAATAAAACAAGGACACTTTATGGAACTGTTCCGGTCCATGGAACCTGTAAAAATGAGGAATTTGTTTTTTATCCGGTGAGCGATAAGGAGGCGTCATGGGAACAGGCGATTCTGCCAGGTTTCTATCCCCTGTGAAGGCCTGTTGGCTGAGGCTTCATAAAAAGATATTGATGCGGCAGGATGTTGTGCTAGATTGGCACCGCTTTCCGTACCCGTATAGCCGCAATATGCCGTTGGTATATTGCCGGTTGAATAAATAATCCGGTTATTAATAAAACAGATATTTTTAACTTCTTCCGGGAAAGGATAAGGTTGATGGAATAAATAACATGGAAGAATCCCGCGTAAAGAAAAGCCTGTTGAACGCCAGGGTCAATCTCATTTTTTATGTTTTGATTCTTCTCATTTCCTTTTTTTCAAGAAAGATATTCTTGAATTGCCTGGGTGCCGATTTTGTCGGTTTGACGGGAACATTAATGAGTCTGCTGAATTTCCTCAATTTGGCGGAACTTGGTATAAGCACGGCTATCGGGTATGTGCTTTACAAGCCGATCTTTGAACATGATGAGACCAGGATTAATGAAATTATCTCCGTGCTGGGATACATGTACCGGTGGATAGGGCGGATAATCATTGCGGCTGGAGTAGCGCTTTCCTGTTTCCTGCCGGTTATTTTCCCTTCCACAGGTTTTTCCTATGGAATCATCTATTTTGCTTATTATTCCTTTCTGGCCTCTTCCCTGATCGGGTATTTTGCCAACTACAGGCAGACCCTTTTGGGAGCGGACCAGAGGAATTACGTAGTGGCGTTTTATTTCCAGACGGCATCCATCATCAAAATCATATGCCAGATGCTGTCTGCATGGTATACGGGAAGTTATTATTTATGGATAGGGATAGAGCTGTTCTTCGGCATTATTTATTCCTTCATCCTGAATTGGAAGATCAATCAGGTCTATCCCTGGCTGAAGAGCAATGTGGCCCTGGGGAAGGAGCTGTTCAAAAAATATCCTGAAGTCACTAAATACACCAAGCAGTTGTTTATGCATCGGCTGGGAAGCTTTTTCCAGTTCCAGGTGACGCCGTTTCTGGTATATGCCTTTGTTTCCCTCCAGATGGCGGCCTACTTCGGCAACTATTCCACCATTGTGGAGAAACTGCACCTTCTGGTCAATAATCTGCTCGGCAGTACGGAAGCCAGTGTGGGCAACTTGATTGCGGAGGGAAATGCGGGAAAAATCCGCAAGGTGTTCAGTGAATTGTTTTCCCTGCGCATGCTGATTGCCGGGACGGTATGTTTCCCCCTTTACCAGCTTTTGGAGCCATTCATCACGCTTTGGCTGGGAGCGGGCTATATCCTTCCCCGGGAAATCATGCTGCTGCTCGTTATCAGGCTGTTCATCACCATTACGCGGGGGGTTGTGGATCAGTTTTTATACGGTTACGGTTTGTTCTGGGATGTATGGGCTCCTCTTGCGGAAAGCGTGATCAACATTTCCGTGGCGATCATCGGAGGTTATTTATGGGGATTGCCCGGCGTTTTGCTGGGGGGCATCTCCAGCCTGATACTTATTGTGGGCATATGGAAGCCTTTCATGCTGTATAACTGGGGATTCAGGAAAAATGTGATGAGTTACTGGTTCCAGTTCGGTTACCAGCTGGCGCTGGTTTCGATTTCGGCCGTGTTCATGGACTGGATCTGGAAATTCGTTCCTCTGCAGCCTTCCGCATCTTTCTTCTCCTGGTTTTTATGCGCCTTTCTCATGGCCGTCTCCTATGGCGGAGTGACGGTTCTTTTAATGTATTGCGGTACGCAGGGCATGCGCGGCATGGCGCACCGCGCGCTGGCGATTGTGGAAACCCGGTTGCCGTGGCGGAAGAAAAATTGAATAGGGACGTAGAGGCGTTGCCGGCAGCGGGAAAGGGAACGCTGCGTTATTCATGCTCATTCTTCGGTAGCCGTTTCGGCTTCCGGGTCAACAAAATCCTCCACCGCCTCGGAGACAATGATATTGCTCTCCATGGAGGAAAACCCGTAATATGCCGGATTGACGTTATTGCAATGCAAGTGCATCGTCGCAGGAAGGAACGCTCCGGCCAACGCCCAGCTGTTGGTATTCTCCATATCAAGATAATATCCGGAAAAGGGATAAATACTCTCAAAGCAATGAACCCCCTTCACCGTGGCGATCTTGACGCAGCCGCGGGTGGAATTCCCGCCATGCAGCAGCCACAACGCTCCCCTGTCTTCGGTATCGTATCCCCCGTCCTGGTATTGCTCGTAAACCACCGCGTACACGCAGACGGGATAACCGGAATTGATAGACGGCTCCGGCGCGAGGGCCTGCGTCGTCTTCATCTTCCATTTCTGCTCGGCATTGGAATAATAAATCTCCCGGACACGAATATGATACCCCCCTGCGGCCGCGTCCCGGACATGATCAAACGTAATGTCAATAATCTCCCCAATCTTATATCCGCCCGCCGCCTGATCCGGCACCAGCGTAAACGCGTCCCTGTCCCGTCCCATGCGCGCAATCGTCGTCATCTGTCCGAACCTGGCCGTGAATTTAGCGCTGACGGAAGGCAGGCGCACCGGAGCCACCCACCCCCGGATGCTGGAATAATTGTGCATGGGCCTCGCGTTGGTCACAAGGCCGCACTTCACGGTAAAGGCGGACTTGGGAGGAACATTGAAATAAAGGGAATTGGGTTCCTTGTCTGTTTTGAAAACCGTCCCGTTGGAAGACGAGCAATCCGCCGGGAGCGGATAACACCTGACGGAAAAAGCGTCCGTCACGGCGGCCAGCCCGGCGGCGTACAGGCGGTTGACCGCTGACATATCTGTTGCCGCCCCCACGGCAAGCGGGATATTAATGCCGCCGTTGGCGTTGACGGTCCCCGTAAAAGTGCCGGATTCCGCCGTCAGGTTTTTTAATTCGGCATTTTCTCCTTGCCTGATGCCGTTCTGGCCCGGCAGCCCTGGAACGGCTGTTTTGAAAACCTGGGTGATCAAAGCGTCTTCATCGGATATTTCTATGGTGTCCGTCGGGGCCGCAAAACCGTATTGCCCTTTTTTCTCTGCTTCCAGAATAAGCATGGACGTCTCTCCGGAATTGAAAATGGCGCTTACAGTACAAGCTTTTGTACAGGTCATTACATAGGAACTTCCCTTAATAGTATCAACTTTCATAAATGAATGATTTTTTTACTATTGATAAAACTCCGGAAAAATCATCAGGCATAAAACGTTGAGGCGTTCCTGAAGGCATATGCGGACGGTTTTTCCCGGATTCGGGAAAATTCCGGAAGGTAGTTAAGTCGGCTTGTTAAAAAATAGTCGGCTCCGGCATTTCCCCATAAAAGGCGGCTTGTAAATGGCCGGGTAACAAAAAAATAAGGCATCTCCTTCCGTATTTCTACAGATGCCGGCCTTGTAAAAGCCGTTTGCCCTTTCCCAGGAGGCATCGCGGAGATTTCTTTCAATACTTGTAGAACAATCCGTTATCCTGGCGAATGCTGTTGGGATGATGGAAGCGAGCTCATCGGAAGAACCGATTTCAACATCCTGAAATGTTTGAACCAGTACTGACTGAAGGACGGCAGCAATATCATCTTTCAGATGATAAGCCGGAATCATAATGCTGAAAAACGGTTTCTGCATGTAAGGGGAATGATGAACTGCTTTGTGAATGGAACGGGAATCAGGATATGGAGAAAATGATTCTGATGGGGGTGTAACTATCGCAACCGGTGAATGGCGGGGGCGAATCTATTGTTCCTCCCATGATTCATCAGTGCGCGAATGAATCTGTCATAGCGAATTCCAAATCCGATTGGAAAATTCAGGATTCAGCATGGATGGACAGAGAATTGTCCCAAGACCTCATGGAACCTATGGGGTGTGGAGGTATTTCGGCTAGGTCTGGTTCTAAGAGTTCTATGATTCTAAAAAATAATTGCTTATGAAAAATGTGTGTTTTGGGAGCAATAAGGGAAAGCAGAATCTTTCGCCCTGTTTTCCTGGCTTCGGGCTCCCTGCCCGCAAGGGGGGGAGATTCTTGATGACAAAACGTCCGCGCCACATAAGTTCCTTGGTGTAAAAATCAACCCTTGACCCCGGATTTGGAATCCGGTATGAACGTGACGCCTTATTAATAAACAGAGAAGGACATTGTCCTCTTCATGGTTGACGTTTTCTTTTCCGTGTTTTTTCTTCATGAACCCTTCGGAACTTCCTTCCATCAGCATTATCCTGACCGGGCATAATGAGGAGAGCTGCATCAGGGATGCTATCCGGAGCGTATTCGGGCAGGATTATGAAGGACCGGTTGAAATTATTCTTTCGGATGACGGCTCTTCCGACGGGACCTTCGCTGTCATGCAGGAAATGGCGGCTCAATATAAGGGGCCGTACCGGGTAGTCCTGAACCGGAATGAAACGCCGCTGGGGCTCGGGCCTCATATCCGGCAGGCGATTGGTCTGGCTTCCCATGAATGGATTCTCCGTCAGGATGGGGACGATTGTTCTTTCCCCTGGAGATGCAGGCTTTTTGCCTGGGCGGTGATGGAACGCCCGGATGCCGTGGCTGTGGTCAGCCAGATGACCAGCGTCTATGAGGAACCGGGCGTTGCGTTTGAATTCCCGGCCTTCCCTGCTGCTCCGCGGGAAATGCCGACTCTTGCGCTTCAAGAGGGGGCCTTTTCTTCTGCTGCCCATTACGGCGGAAGCATGATGATCAGGAAGAGCGCCTGCGAATGGGGCAACTCCCTGCGGATGACGGCCAGTTTTGAAGACGATTTGATGGGGTTTCACGCATGGCTTCAGGGCAATATTTATGAAATGCCGGGCATATCCTTATATTATTACCGGTTTGCCCTTAAAAATATTTGCGCCGTCAACAGCGCGTTCCGGTTTGCCGACATGCGGACGGCGGAGGCCTTTGAAAAAAGGGAGCTGGAAATGAAAAGCCAGTTGAAAAAAAGCAAGGAGGCGGGGCTGGAATTGTGCGGGGAATTACTGGAGGGCCTTGCTCCGGTTTTTCGTTCGCGGGAAGAACTGCTTGCCGAAATGGAGGAGAGGAGAAAAATAATCAACAGCATTGACCGGCAGCAGGATTGGTGGAGTTATTCCTTTGGGCAGAGATGGGCCTTAAGGCGGCCGGGATGGATGGGGATCGTCCACTGCCTGCCGCAGAAGCTGTATTTGTTCTGCATGGTCTTCTTTTTCAAGCTCAGAAAAGTAAAAAGGGCCGTTTGCGGAACGCGGCAGACTTTGGAGTGAGGGTAAGGAAACGCTTGAAGCGGGGGGAGAACTTTTGCTCGGATGGATTCTTTTCAGGCCGGCGTTATTTTTTACGGAGGGGGGGAGCGGAAGATGGCTTTTCTGGATTGAAAGAAGCCGGCGTTCGGACAGGGGAGGGTGTTTTATTCCGGCTGGGATTGACGGGAAAACAGCCGGAGCCGTCATGGAGGAAGCCGGGAGAGAGGCCGGATTGATGCGTAGCGGTTTTCTCTGGAAAAAGAAAAAGCGCCTTCCCAAAAATGATGGAAAGGCGCGGTAGCAAAATTAGGGGCGTTGTCTCGGATATTAGTACACGTCCCGCTGGTAACGGCGGTGCTGCTTCATGTCCGCCACATATTCCGCGGCTTCCTCCGGAGTCTTATGGCCCCAGGTCTGGATCACTTCATGAAGGGCGGCATCTACATCCTTCGCCATGCGGGAGGCGTCTCCGCAGACATAGAAGCAGGCGCCGGCTTCCAGCCATTTCCAGAGCTCTTCGCCTTCCTGAACCATGAGGTGCTGCACATACACCTTCTTTTCCTGGTCGCGGGACCAGGCCACGGACAACTTCAGTTTACCGGTGCCGGTCAATTGGGTCAGCTCATCTTCATAACAGAAGTCAGTAGCCCTGTACGGATTGCCGAAGAACAGCCAGTTGCCGCCCTTGGCGCCGGAAGCGATGCGTTCCTCCCAGAATGCCCGGAAGGGGGCGATGCCGGTGCCGGGGCCTACCATGATGATGGGAGTGTCCCCGTCTTCCGGCAGACGGAAATTTTTGTTGGTATGTACGAATACCCTGGCCGTATGGCCCGGCTGGAGGCGGTCCGCCATGTAGGTGGAGCAGACGCCGCCGCGCTTGCGGTCACGGGCCGTGTAACGCACCGCGCCCACGCACAGATGAACCTGTTCGGGATGGGCGTTCGGGCTGGAGGCGATGGAATAAAGGCGCGGCATGATCTTTTTCAGAATGCCGGTGAAAGCCTCCGCGGATTCGAAGGAAGCGGGGTATTCCGTGGCCAGATCCAGCATGTCCCGGCCCCACAGGAAATCGTTGAGGGCGTCTTTATCCCCGGCCAGAAGCGCGTCCAGCTCCTGGCTGCCGGAGGCAGTTGCCCATTTGGTCAGCAGGGCTTTGTTGACATTGGTAATGTCATAGCAGTGAACCAGGGCGTCCTTCAGGCTTGCGGTTTCCCCTTCCGGCGTGGGAACCTGGGAATCCGGGCTGAGGCCGAGCTTGTCAATCAGAGCGTCCGCCAGGGCGGGATCATTGGAGGGAATGACGGCCAGGGCATCCCCGGCAATGTAATTCATCCCGGAACCGTCCAGGCTGTATTCAATGTGGATGGTTTCCTTGGGACTGCCTTCCCCGGTGATGTGCTTGACGGAGAGGACGGGAGCGGGAAACGGATTTTTTTTGCCGTATGGTTCAGTGGTCATGATGATGGGGGAGTATGAAAAAGAATATTACCAGCGGATAACGGCGGCGGACCAGGTAAGCCCGGCGCCGAACGTGACCAGGACGACATTGTCTCCCTTGCCGAATCTGCCGGAACGGCGCGCTTCGTCAAAGGCGATGGCGACGGCGGCCGCGGACGTGTTGCCGTACTTCTCAATGTTCACGAATACCTTATCTTCAGGAATGGAGAGGCGCTGCGCTACGGCGTTAATGATGCGGAGATTGGCCTGGTGGGGAATAATCAGCTGAATATCGTCCGCTGTGAGGCCGGCGCGTTCAATGACGCTGGCGGCGGAGGCCTTCATGCGCGTGACGGCATGGCGGAAGGTTTCATTGCCGCGCATGGCCAGGGTGGCCAGGCGTTCATGGGCGTTTTCCGCGGTGGTGGGGCAACGGGAGCCGCCGCCCGGAATCTGGAGCAGGTCATGCAGTGAGCCGTCCGAACCGATATCCGTGGCAAGCACGGAGCCTTCCCCCTCTTCCCCTGTAGAGGCCTGGAGCACGGCTGCCCCGGCGCCGTCCCCGAACAGGACGCAGGTGCTGCGGTCCTCCCAGTTGACGACGGTGGAAAGTTTTTCCGCGGCGATGATGAGCGCCGTCTTCATCTGGCCTGTGCCGATGTACTGGACGGCGGTCTTCATAGCGAACAGGAAGCCGGAGCAGGCGGCGGAAATGTCAAAGGCGGCGGCATTCTTGGCGCCCAGGGCATCCTGGATATAGCAGGAAGTGGAAGGGGTGAACGTATCCGGCGTGATGGTGGCGACGATAATCAGGTCAATATCCTCCGGCTTCAGCCCGCAGGATTCCAGAGCGCGCTGGGCGGCCTTCGTCCCCATATGGGAAGTGTACTCGTCAGGGGCGGCGATGCGGCGTTCCACAATGCCCGTGCGTTCAATAATCCATTCGTGGGAAGTGTCCACCATCTTTTCCAGATCCGCATTGGTCAGGCGGCGTTCCGGAACATAGGAACCCGTACCGATAATTTTGACGGGCAGTCTTTTAAAGGGAGTATCAGAATGTGCGGCCATAGCTTTGGGCGTATGATGAACAGAAAACGTCCTGACGTTTTATGTGGAAACAGTCTAAAAGAAAGCGGGCCTGATGACCAGCACAAAACGCAGCACTCCTTCCATGCCGTAAATGAATGGCCTACAACAGCCACCCCTGACCGTTGGCGGGCGGCGCGGCGCCCATCTTGAGATAGGCGGAGGGCATCGCCACGCGCCCCCTGGGGGTGCGGCTGATATACCCCTGCATAATCAGGAAAGGTTCGTGCACGTCCTCCAGCGTGGAAGCGTCCTCCCCTACGGCCACCGCCAGGGAGGAAAGGCCCACTGGGCCGCCGTTGAATTTGTAAATCATCGCTTCCAGCAGGCGCTTGTCCATCTCGTCCAGGCCATCGTCGTCAATCTCAATCATGGTCAGGGCGTCGTGCGCCAACTGCTCCGTAATCACGCCGTCGCCGCGCACCTGGGCGTAATCCCGCACCCAGCGCAGCAGGGAATTGGCCACGCGGGGCGTGCCGCGGGAGCGCAGCGCAATCTGCAGGGCTCCCTCCGGGTCCACGGGCACGTTCAGCAGCCCCGCGGACCGTTCGATAATGGCGCACAGCTCCTCCCGCGTATAATAATCCAGCCGGTTCACCAGGCCGAAGCGGGAACGCAGCGGGCTGGTCAGCATCCCGGCGCGGGTGGTGGCCCCCACCAGGGTAAACTTGGGCAGGTTGAGCTGGATGGAACGGGCATTCGGCCCCTGGTCGATAATAATATCCAGACGGAAATCCTCCATGGCCGGGTACAGGTACTCCTCAATGGCCGGATGCAGGCGGTGGATCTCGTCAATAAACAGAATATCTCCCTTTTCCAGATTGGTCAGCACGCCGGCCAGGTCTCCCGCCTTTTCAATCTGGGGGCCGGAAGTCGTATGAATGCGGCAGCCGACGGCATTCGCGATAATATTGGCAAGCGTCGTCTTCCCCAGGCCCGGGGGGCCGCTCAACAGGATGTGGTCCAGCACGTCGTCGCGCTGTCTGGCGGCTTCCACCATCAGCATCAGGCGGTCCTTAATCTTCTCCTGCCCGCAGAACTCGCTGAAAGCGGGCGGTCTGAGGGACAAATCAAAAGCGGAGGAGGGGGCCTCCGTGGTGCGTGTGTAAAAGGACTCTCCCATGCGCAAGACTAGCAAACCTGTCTTTGGGGCATCCGTCAAGGGGGAAGTGCGGTCGGGAAACGCCTTTTCCGGCACATGCCGGAAGCCTTTGGCCTTTTTTGAGGACGGGAGGAATGCGGAGCCGCGGAAATGAAGATACGCGGAGAAACGACATGTCCCGCCTTCTCTCCTTACAGCGTGGGTTCCCATGCCTGTCGCATTTTCCCGGAACTCTAGAAACTCTGGGCTTCCGGAATCCTTCAATCTTCTCTTCCCGTCTCGCTCCTGAAATTCCTCAAACGTCTGCTGGTCAATTCTTGAGTCTGGACGGAAGCAAGCTTATCAATAGAGGTTCTTACCTGAACCTTGCCCGATTGCCCGGAAGCCGCAAAGGTGGAGAAAGAGAAAAATTCTTATTTGCTTCGCGGGAAAAACAGGGCAGGGAGGGAGGAAATCTGCCATGCTCTCATGGATGATTTTTGTGAACCACGGAACCCTGTCCTTTCAAAACTTTTCAAAATACGCTTCGTTGCTGTTTATTCCTGTTGAAGACTTCCTCGTGCTACCGGGGCGCTTTTCATCCTCTTCGAGCAGCTGCCGGAAACGTGAAAAAACTCGGGGAGAACGGAAAATTCCTTCCGGATGAAAAAAAGATTGCCAAACCTCTCTTCTGCCGTTATTCTATCCCTGCTTTCCTATCTAGCACAATCTCCAACGGGCAGGTGTCAGAGTGGTCGAATGAGCACGCCTGGAAAGTGTGTGTACCGCAAACCGGTACCGAGGGTTCGAATCCCTCCCTGTCCGCCATTAATTTTTCGCCGTAATATATTCGTCATGAGTATATTGCGGTTTTTGTTTGTAGGGACATGGGGAAAAAATGGGGAAAATCCTCTCTCCCGCAATCCTCTCAGGATCGAATATCGTTACGTCATATAATCGCCAAATTTTCATTTACATTGTACAACTTTTTTGTACAATCGATTCATGACAACGATCACATACTCGGCTGCTCGAAAAGAACTGGCCCAAACCATCAAAAACGTCCTGGACAACCGCGAACCAATCACGATCTCCAAGAAGGAAGGGAAAGTCATCATGATGCCCCTGGAAGACTGGAATGCCTGGCAGGAAACATTCACTCTTCTCTCGAATCCCCATATGGCTCAAAAACTGGAACAGGGCATTGAAGAGTTCAACAACAATCGCAATCTCATTCGTAAGACTCAGGAGGATCTCAAATCTCTGGAACAATGATCATTGGATTCAGTTCCCGTGCCTGGGAGGACTATCTTTATTGGCAAAAAGAAGACAAGAAGGTTCTCAAGCGAATCAATCTTCTCATTGGCGATGCAGGAAAAAATCCAACAGGAGGCATAGGCAATACCGAAGCCTTGAAACACAACCTATCCGGCTGGTATTCCAAGCGCATTACTCAGGAACACAGGATGGTTTACAGAGTTACCGGTGATATGCTGGAAATTATTTCCCTAAAAACGCATTACGGGATTTAACCTCTCTGTCTATTATCAATTTTCTATCACAATATGCTTGTAATGAATGCGTTGTTATTTTTTAAAGATGAATGGAAAAGCAAAGGGGAAGACGTTTATTCCGTTTCTAATTTTTCCTATGTTTGAGCTCATTTAAGTGATTCAATAATTCAAATCAACTTTTAGACATGAATGAAAATGCACATGAATCATGGTTGAAATTTCTTAACCCGGAAACATTTAGGTCAAATTTAGATAAATCTGGTATCTACCTTATTGTATATGAATTATTCTTATCAACTTTAATTGGGAAACCTAAGGATTTTTATAATATTTCTATTTTAGGAGAAAAAGGTGAAGAAAGGTATGTAAGTCGAGTATTAAAACATGATCCTAAACATCCATTTAATGCATCTATTTTATGGTGGAGAGAAATGGGAGCCATTAATGATGAAGAAATTGGTCTTATTCATGAATTTCGTAAACATAGAAATGAAATTGCCCATGGGATTCATCATTTTTTAATGAATAGCGCTTATCAAATTCGAGTAGACTTACTATCAAACATGATTGATCTTTTAGTAAAAATGGACCAATGGTGGATAAGAGAAATCGAAATTCCGACAAATCCTGATTTTGATGATATTGAACTTACGGAAGAAGATTACGAAAAGTCAATGAGTGGAAATATGATAATATTATCATTAATACTTCCAATTTTAGAAGGAGATACAAGCAAGATGGAATATGTATATGAAGGGTTTAGAGAGGAACTTAAAAAATGAATGAAGATATTTTAAAACAATATTGTACTCCCTCCCATAGAAATGGATGGATTGTCCCCCGAAAAAAGAGCCAGCCAAAATGAGAGAGAAAAGGTAAACTCGACTCAATCATGAAGAAACACCACAGTGTATCCATCCCGGCTCCCATGGCAGAACGAGCATGTAGAAAGCCTCAACGCCAGTATGGGGCGAGAACTGCCGGACAGAGAACACTTCCTAACTCTATCCCAATTCCAGGAAAGACTGGATGAATGGAAGGAAGAATATAACGAAGAAAGACCTCATAGTGCATGTGCGAGGCACCCTTCTTATACGCTAGACAAACAACGCTCAAACTATTTACCAAGCCTCAGAACTCTCTCATTTGAAATGGCTCTACTTTGGGGGATAGGCCAGTGCCAATTCCCAATATTTATGGAGATCAATCGCAAAATTAGATATGCTGTACGTAATAGTTTTTTGAAAAATTAGATGCTTAATTAATAACGAGTTCCCGCTATTCTGCTAAAGAGGCTAGCATTCTAGCAGCTCCATATCTAATTTGTGCACATCCTTCCAAAATTTCTCTAGCCGCCTTTTTGGTGATTGGTTCTTTCAGATTTATGCATAAATAATATGCTATTCCAGAAAAAATATCATAGTTATTCCAGCCTCCGTAACCCGTAGCTGAAGAATAATTTGTCAGTATTGATTCTAATATTCGCTGCTGATGCGGGGTATCAAATTGTTCAATTATTTCTCCAAATTTGTTTAGCTTATAGCGAACAAGAAATGGGCTCAGTTGGGCTGTTTCCACCAGACTCATGATAAAATCATGTACTTGAGTATTATATTGACCATTAAGGATGGCATTGATGTTTGCTTCCCTTTCTTCTTCCGAGTTTAATGAATTCAAAGTCAGATTAACATCGTTAATCAATTGCGTAATACTATCGTATCTCAATGCCCTATCTCGACATGTGCATTTTTCTACTATCGTTTTCAATTTGTGATCATCGGCAGAAAACAAATAATCTATGATTCTTCCAATAGAATAAATATCGCTTTTTTTATCCATTGCTCTGAAATTGTTTGCCGTTACTGGATCAATAAATTTATGATTATTTCTTGGTGTATCAGATGATAGCATACTTCTATTCCTTGAAAGGTCTTTACTCCACCCAAAATCACTAATTACATAGTCTCCACCTATTTTTAAAATATTACCTAAATGTAAATCTCGATGAATAATATCATTGTTGTGGGCATATTCCATACCTTTAAGTATATCGAATATTATTTTCAATTTTTCTTGATCAGAAATATCAATCTGTGTATTTAAATAATCATACAGATTATCATCTGCTTGTTCCATTAAGTATGAATTTTCTTCAAAATCATATTCATACACTTTTATAATATGAGAACATTCTTCTAATTTTTTCGTGTTTTCATATTCATATTTCATTCTTTTTTTCAGTTCAGCATCACTAGAATAAATCTGTTTTAATATTTTCTTTACTATTCCATCTTTAATTCTAATTATATTACAATAGGATCCTTCGCCAATAATATTGTTTTGGAATAATTGGATTTTCCCGGATTTAGGATTGTCAACTTTTATTTGGAAGCGATTTAAATACTTGACAACACGTTGTATTATTTGACTGCTTTGTTCCTTATTAAAGGTGGATTCCTTTAAAATGTTCAAAATATTTTCAATTAGTAGAAGACGACGATTGCCTGAAATTTCTGCATACTGAACTTTAAACAAAACGGTGTCATCTATTAAAAAACCGCCGTTATCAGTAAAAAAATCATCTATGCCGAGATAATCAATATTCAATACGGAATTTTCAAAGTAATAATCCAAAATTATGCCATGATAGTTCCAATTTGTTTCTGTGACTTTATAATCCCATAATGTGCTATCAAAATATTCTAAAAGTCTGATATAAGCGTCGTCGGTAAGCATTTTATTTATGTGAAAAGATGTTGGTAATTACTCCAGTTTCAATGAACGAAATACAAGCCTCTATGTTACATAGGATAACGAAAGAGGAGTGCAGACTATGTTCAAAAGGTAGCTGTTTTTCTCTTACTCTTTATGTCGACTTGGAGAAAAAGGCAACCATGTCGTGAGCGTATCAAACTTGTGTCATCATTACAATACTACATCTTCCGGTAAATTTTCTCCTAACGTTTTACCCAATTTCTCCCACTCCGCCACTTTCTTTCTGCAATCCATATCTTTCTGTTCCTTCCTCCATTCGTAATCATGCCAATCTTCCATACATTCTCCCCAATGGTGTGATTCTTCTGGATGAGGGATGTAGCTCCAAAATCTGTTCCAATCAGAATTTTCTTCTTCTGAATGATTGTCCATAGCTGACTGTTCTTGCTTTCAATCCCTCTAGGATTCTCTCTGTTATCTTCATTGGCATTTCTCTATATCCTGAATAATTTTCATAGGAATAATTTTAGAATTAATTACTTCCAATTATTTAATTAAAAATGCCTTCGTACAAAACTGATTGACCTTGGAAGTCCTGGAATCTGGTCATACGTAATCATACATTTGGTAATTCCTCCATTTATTTTATTCATAAATTGAGTGAGATCTATTTCATTGTAACTTATTTATTTACATATGCTTGTGAATTTTTCATAAAATTTCTGGAAACAATACATGGAATACAGCGGTATACATTTGAAAAACTCTCTCTTTATCTTTAATATACATTGTATGAGACCATATTTTTCATAACTTGTTCATTGCAATATATTTGTAAATTTTAAATTCGTTTTTATAAGCCTATTTTGTCCTTCATTACTCCATAGTACAGGATCATTTGGAGAATCCATGTTTGAGGAAATGCAGATGGTAGTACACGAAGAATCATCTATACTCATGTTATTTTATTCTGAATATCCCCAGAATTGATTGTACGGATTTTTTAACATCTTCCCTTACCAATTACCTTCCTTCCTGAATAATTTCCGTAAGAATCAATTTAGGATTAATTATCCTGTATGCTTTTGATTCTAAGAGGTGAAGCAGTATTGAATGACCACGAAAAATGTTTAATTAAAAACGGCTTCGTACAAAATCTTCATGGAGGGATGATGCCGTGTTTCCTGTCAATTGTACGCTGTATTTCTTGTCGGTGGATGGTGGTTTATTCTGAATGGCTCCAGGATCATTTGTAAGGATTTCAGAGGAATGATGGGTATTAACATCCGAAAATCTGAAAAATTACCGTAAAAAATATTTTGCCTTACATTGGGCTAAATGGACTTTCCTCTTTTCTCACCTGATACATTTCCTAATGAAGAAAAAGTTTTCGATTTTTCGGAGAAACAATTTTGAAGCAGTTGGGAAAGTACCCCCTTCATGTGGAAGCCTCCTTGTATATGTTGAGATCAAACAGGGATGGACTGTTAAATGGGGTAGTGCGTTTGATCTGAAGGAGTACCATGCTGTTTGCTGTGCCCTATATGGTAAGGAATATCGTATGAATGTAAAAATGAAAAAGGGTGGAATCAGTAATGATTCCACCCTTTGGTGAGGGAGTTTAACCTCTTAATAATCTTCCGTTATCAAAAATGCTTCCAAAAGAATTGAACTTGGGCTCCTGTTTTTCTTACCCGTTCGCAGCATATTTGATGATGGAAAGGAATTGTCGGAATTGTCGAATTTCGTTACTCGCTTAATTCGGTGATGTCGGTTTCAGGTTTCGGGTAGCCTTTGCCGGCAATCCACTTTTTCGTTTCCTCCGCCATTTCGGGGGTGACGTTAAAGTCGTATTGGGCATAGTCGCCGATGTGGAATTTTCCGGGCTTGAAGAATCCCCATTTCTCAAAGAAGTCCGTCAGGTCGGTTTTTGTGACGTCACAGCATGCCTTGACGAATTCGAACTGGTATTTGACGGTGTCGTTCCCTCCGTAGTTTCCCGCGTTGTTGCGCAGGTACTCCATGACGTCAGGATAGAAGTCGGGGTGTCCGTTCTTCGTAAAGTAAAGATGGAGCTGCCACAGGGGGACCAGCTTGTTGAAGACATCCTTGGATTGCAGGTAGGCGATTTCCCCTTCGATGATTTCCTTGCGCGCCTTGTCGTAGCTGCCCTGGCGCTTCAGGCGGCTTTCATTGCCTGTTTTGGCTGCGGCCTGCAGGGAAAAGATGTTGTTGCTGACTTCCGTCATGCCGCCCCAGGTCATCGGGCGCATTTGCATGACGTGTCCTACTTCGTGGGAGAATCCCCAGCAGGCGTCACCCTTAAGAACGTTTTCAGGGTCGGTGACCATGCGCATTGTCCCGTCGTTTCCGAGGTAGGCGACTCCGTCTCCGTCGCGGAACATGTAGTAGTTGAAGTTCACGCGGGCCAGGACGCGGTTTTCCGGGATTTTGCCGTATTTATCCAGGCCCATCAGCTGGTATTGGATGCCGATGAGCTTGTCGTAGGCGTTGATGAGTTCGGTTCCGCGGTCTTTGGTGAATTTTTTCAGGAATTCTACGGGGTAGGCAACCTGGATGTATTTTCCCCGGGCATCCATGATCGGAGAGACGGCCTGGTCAAGCAGGCGAACCCAGTCCTTGTTGGTGTCGCCCCGGGTGGTGTCAAAGTAGCCGTTGGCTTTGCCGGTCACGAAGTGGACGGGGATTTTCGGTGCCTTGCCGGCGTCTTCGGTGAAGTAGCTGATATAGGCGTTGGCGGGCGTTTCCACGTCAATGATGTTGATTCCTTCCTTGAGCGGAATCTGCTTTTTGTGCAATCCCCAGCCGTTGGGGTCTTTTGTGGGCTGCACTCCTTCGGCCGGCTTGCGCATCAGGTTCGGCAGCAGGAGGCTGATTTCCTGCCCCTCCGTCTTGCCGACCAGGACGACATGCCGCCCTTTTTCCAGATAGACGCCCGTCATGTTGTCGTACTTGCTGAATCCGTCGCCGATTCTGAGATTTTTCCCCGTCTGGCGCGGTGAGGGGAGGGCCCGGTATTCGGCATACAGGTAGTCCGGCTTGTAATGGCCCGCCAGGATTTTGGCCGCGAGTTCCTTCATCGCGTCAGACTGGAAGGCGGAGGTGTCTTTGACATCCGGCTTCAGGGAGGTGCAGGAGGAGTCTTTGAACAGTTTGAGGTCGTTGCCGATGTGTTCCGGCGTGTTGGCGGCAAATGCCGCTGCGAGCGACAGCAGGGGCAGGGATAGTAATGGAAGGATTCGGTTCATGACAGTACGGGAAGCAGGTGGTTCCGTGATGTTACAAGATACAGGTTCCGTTTTCTTCTTCTTTCACCATTTTTCTTTTGATGAATAAATAGGCAGGCAGTTTGTCCGGAAAAAGGACGGGTGGTTGATGTGTGGAATGGCGTTGGCATTGAGGCAGGGATTTTTTTCAGCCGATTCACGTTTCCGGATATTTCCCGGTTCCGGCGGGCGCTTTTCCGGATTGCCGTATCCGGATGAGGACGTTCTCTGCTGCCGTGCTTGAGCTTTGGGCCGAAGCCTTCCGGCGTTTCCCGGCGGCGGTATCGCGTTTCTGCCGCGTGTTTCTCTTTATGTCCCTTTTTCTCTGGTCTTGGCGCACATGCATGACATGGTTGTTGTACGGAGGGGGAAAATGGAATAAGGTGAAGAGGATGATGAATTCCGTATTCAAGTGTTTGATGAGTGCCGTATGCGCCGTGGCATTGCCGGCGTTCGGGCAGGAAGAGAAAACCGGTTTCCCTACGGACAGGGCTGTGACCGTATTCAGCGCCGGGGAGGGTAATCCCTATGCGTCCATCCGCATTCCCGCCCTGCTCAGTATAGGCAAGGGCCAGCTCTTGGCATTCGCCGAAGGGCGGTATAAAAATACCGACCAGGGGGAGAACGATATTATCATGAGCGTCAGCAAGAATGGCGGGAAGACCTGGTCCCGTCCCCGGGCGATTGCCAAGGCCCATGGCGCCACATTTAATAATCCGTGCCCTGTTTATGACGCCAAAACCAGGACCGTGACTGTCGTGTTCCAGCGTTACCCTGCCGGGGTCAAGGAGCGGCAGCCCAATATCCCGGACGGATGGGATGATGAAAAGTGCATCCGCAATTTCATGATTCAGAGCAGGAACGGAGGTTCTTCCTGGACGAAGCCGCAGGAGATTACGAAGACGACCAAGCGTCCTTCCGGAGTGGATATTATGGCGTCCGGCCCGAATGCGGGAACCCAGCTGAAGAGCGGCGCCCACAAGGGCCGTCTGGTGATTCCGATGAATGAAGGGCCGTTCGGAAAATGGGTGATTTCTTGCATTTACAGCGATGACGGCGGCAAGAGCTGGAAGCTGAGCCAGCCGACTGCCAATATGAAAGGCATGGTGAATGAGACGTCCATTGCGGAAACGGATAACGGCGGCGTGGTGATGGTTGCGCGCCATTGGGGCGCCGGCAAATGCCGCCGCATCGCGTGGTCCCAGGATGGCGGGGAGACCTGGGGGCAGGTGGAGGACGCTCCGGAGCTGTTCTGCGACAGTACCCAGAATTCCCTGATGACGTATTCCCTGAGCAACCAGCCTGTTTACGGCGGCAAAAGCCGCATCCTGTTTTCCGGCCCCAGCGCGGGTCGGCGCATTAAGGGACAGGTGGCCATGAGCTATGACAACGGCAAGACCTGGCCGGTGAAAAAACTGCTGGGCGAGGGAGGTTTTGCCTATTCCAGCCTCGCCATGGTGGAACCCGGCGTCGTCGGGGTGCTTTATGAGGAGAACCAGGAGCATATTAAAAAGCTGAAGTTTGTTCCCATTACCATTGAATGGCTGACGGACGGGAAGGATGCGGGGCTGGCTCCCGGCAAAAAAGCTCCTGTCCTCAAATAGAGGAAAGCCGGCCAATACGTTTTTCCCTCCCGGAGGTGTTTCCGGGGGGGGATTGAATTGCTTTCTTCCGTAGCGGAGCGTTATGGAAGAAAGAAGGTCGGACTTTATTGCCTGATAGCCTCAAAGGCGGGAGGAGCAGCGTACATGTGGAGTGGATTTTGAAGTAACTCTATGATGATATTTTTTTGGAAAGGATAAATCCCGGTGAAAGTGGTATTGGCCGCTTTGCCGATAATGTTTTGGATACCGCCTCGTCTTTTCCAACCTCTTTTAAATTGAAATCTATGGACGTTAGCTGCGCTTTCGTATCCATTGGTTGAGAATACGGCATGCTGGTCGTGACAAGCCTTGACCCTGCTTCTCCCAGGCAGAAAGACCATCCGGTGCACAGGTACCGGGATGTGGGGCCCTTATCCATGTAGTGGCCGCGATTCCCGTGGAAGCCATGTTCCGGTCAGAACGATGGCGGCAAGTGAATAATGAATAGCCATAACGGCGCCAGTATCACAGGGCTGCGGTTTCCGTCTCAAAGATATTTGAGACGGTTTGAGAGAAGACCGTTTCTAATTAAGAAAAGCAGGTATATGGCACATGGTAACTATATATTGTAGAAATCCCATGCCTGAAAGAACCATGTTCCCAAAGCCGGTGAAACAGTGTGCGTCCCATTTCATACGGGGTCATAAAAAATTATTGCCTTGATCGGAAACGCCGGGCAGATATTCTGCAAGGCATCCGTTGCCCTTGGAGCTTTTTCCGTTCGGGAAGGCCGGCGAGCGGAAGGTGATTCCCCGTTTCAATATATGTCCTGGATTTATCTGGTGTTGGCCGGTCTCTGCGAGATCGGGTGGCCTCTGGGTTTCAAACTTTCTCAAACGCCCGGCACAGGGCCCGGCAAATTTGCCGCCTGCATCGCCTGCTCCGTTTTCAGCATGGTTCTGAGCGGTTTTCTTTTATGGCTTGCCCAGCGGAGCATCCCCATCGGCACCGCTTATGCGGTGTGGACCGGCATTGGCGCGCTGGGAACGTTCCTGATTGGTATTCTGTGGTTCGGGGATTCCACCAATATCTGGCGCATGCTGGCGGCATCCTTCCTTCTGATAGGCATTATCGGGCTGAAGCTGGTCCCCGGGCATTGATGTGGTCTTTGGCATCCTTGCCGGGTTCCGGGGAAAGCCGGTTCCGCAGCTTTCCGGGAGGAGGGGTTAGCGGCAGGGGATGGCTTTTTCCCACACGGTCCCGCAGGCGTCGGAAGGCATGCGCCAGTCCCCGCGCGGGGAAAGGGAAATGGTGCCCACCTTGGGGCCGTCCGGCATGCAGCTGCGCTTGAATTGCTGACGGAAGAAACGGCGGATGAAGATGCCGAGGCAGCGGCGGATGAAGTCTGGCTGAAATTCGCCGCGGAAGGCATGTTCCGCCAGGTACAGGATTTTATCCGGTTCCGCCCCGTATTTGATGAAGTGGAAGAGGAAAAAGTCGTGCAGGTCATAAGGCCCAAGCACGTCTTCCGTTTTCTGTTCAATGGTGCCGTCGTCCGACGGCGGCAGGAGTTCCGGGCTGACAGGGGTGCTGTTGATGTCCGCAAGGGTTGCGGCCAGTTCCGGGGATGATCCTTCCGCGATGTGTTCAATGAGGCAGCGTATCAGCGTTTTCGGAATGGAGCAGTTGACCGCGTACATGGACATGTGGTCCCCATTGTAGGTGCTCCATCCCAGGGCAATTTCCGACAGATCCCCTGTTCCCACGACCAGCCCCCCGATTTTATTGGCCAGATCCATCAGAATTTGCGTGCGTTCGCGGGCCTGGACGTTTTCATAAGTGGTGGTACGTTCGGCGGGGTCGTGCCCGATGTCGGCGAAGTGCCGGAGGCAGCATTCCGAGATGGGGATTTCCCGGAGTTCCACGCCCAGAAGGCGGCACATGGTCACGGCATTGTCATGGGTTCTGTCCGTGGTGCCGAAGCCGGGCATCGTCACGGCCAGAATGTCCGAGGCCGGCCGCTTCAGCGCCCGGCAGGCGCGGGCGCTGATGAGCAGGGCCAGTGTGGAGTCCAGCCCGCCGGAGATTCCGATGACGAGCCGTTGCGCGCGGGTATGTTCCATTCTTTTGGCCAGCCCTGCCGTTTGGATGGAGATGATTTCCTCACACCGTTCCCGTCGGCGGGACGGAGAAGGCAGGAAGGGCCGCGCCGGGTTGAAAGCGTATTCCAGGCCGGGCGCTCCGGGAACCTGTTCCGGCAGGATCAGATGCAGGGTGTTCCCGGCGGGGAAAAGGGATTTGCTGTCATTGAAGGAGCTTTCAGAGAGGCGCGCCGCCTCCAGCCGTTCAAAATCCACGTCCGCAAAGATGAGGGTGCTTTCCCTGCAGAACCGTTCCCCCTCCGCTGCTGGTCTGCCGTTGTCCGCAATGAGGGAATGGCCGCCGAATACGGTGTCCGTGGTGGATTCATGCACACCTGCGGAGGAAAGGACATAGGCACAGAGGCATCTGCCGCTCTGCTGTCTGACCAGTTCCCTCCTGTATGCTGCCTTACCGGTGAGTTCCGTTCCTGCGGAAGGGTTGAGAATGGCTCTGGCCCCCAGAAGAGCCAGTTGGGAACTGGGAGGAATGACGCTCCACAGGTCTTCGCATATTTCCACGCCAAAACTGAAGGGAGAGGATTCTTCATGAAAAACGATTCCCGTCCCGAACGGGATACGCATCCCATTGACTGTGACGTCCTTCACCCCTGTACCCAATTCCTTGCCGGAGGTGAATTGACGCTTTTCGTAGAATTCCCGGTAGTTGGGGAGCACGGTTTTGGGCACCAGCGCCAGAATGCGGCCGGACTGAACTACCGCCGCCGTATTGTACAGGGCGTCTTCATGAAGGAAGGGCAGGCCCACCACGGCAATCGTGCCGGAGCCTTCCGTAGCTTCCGCAAAGCGGAGCAGACCGTCCAGGGCCGCTTTCCTCAGGTTCGGCTGGAAAAAAAGGTCTCCGCAGGAATAGCCCGTAATGCACAGTTCCGGGAAAACGACGGCCGCCGTCTGCTGTTCCGCGGCTTTCCGGAATCCCTCCGTAAGTTGGTTGACATTGTAGTCCACATCAGCCACGCGGAGCTGGGGGACGGCGGAGGCAAGTCTGTAATATCCGAACATGGGCGGCGCAGTCTGAAAAATGAAACCCGCAGATGCTCGTTTTTCCCGTAGTCAGGACGCAATCCGGGAAAGGCGGGCCTGATCCGGATACTAAAAGTTCATGAAGGACTTGTAAAGCCATCTGTAGGGAGTGCTCCGCCCATGTCGCCGGGGAATGAGCAAGGAACGCAATCTTTCCCGCCTGCCTTTCTGCATGACGGTCACCGGGCAAATCCGTTTTTTCCCGGGATTCCGCAGCATGGCGGCTTTTCTTGAGCCGGGTACGGCATTGAGGCTGGAACAGCGGGAGAAAAGGAGTAAACCATACCCTGAAAACTAATGAATAATACTGACCGATTCACTGGAAAAGCCCGGGCTTATGCCCAGGGCAGGCCCGATTATCCCGCCTCCGTTGTTGGGCTTCTGACGCAGGAGAGCCGCCGGGAGAATCCCCGTCTGGCGGATATAGGCTCCGGAACGGGCATTCTTTCCCGCGCCATGCTGGAGCGCGGCTGGACCGTTTATGGCGTGGAGCCCAATGATGACATGCGGAAGGAAGCGGAGAAGCGGCTGTCCGCTTTTCCCCGTTTTCATTCCGTGGCGGGAACGGCGGAGCGGACCGGGCTTCCCGGAGCTTCGGTGGATCTGGTGACGGCGGCGCAGTCATTCCACTGGTTTGACGCCGCCGCGTTCAAGAGGGAATGCCGCCGTCTTCTGTCCAGAGGAGGCAAGGTCGCCCTGATTTGGAACTCCAGGGTGGAAGGCAGTCCCATTGTCCGGGAGGAAGGAAATATCCACCGTTTTTACTGTCCGTGCTTTTATGGATTCAGCGGAGGGCTGGCGAAGTTGACGGACAGCATTGGAGCGTTTTTCAACCACCGTTTCCAGGTATTCCGCTTTCCAAATGATTTGTCCTACACGCGGGAGCAGTATCTCCGCCGCATGATGTCCACCTCCTATGCCTTGACGGAGGGCGGGGAAGAGCGCTCCTCCTGGCTGGCCGCCCTTGAGAGACTGTTTGACCGGTTTGAAACGGAGGGGCGCGTTACGGTTCCAAATGAAACTGTGGTGTATCTGGGGAAGTGCTGAAGATGCGGCGTTCATACATGGCCTCCGGAAAAGGAAAGGCCTCTTTCAGTTCAGGAACTGAAGATGATGACGGCAAGGACGGCAATGATTGCCAGAACGACAACGATGGTGGTAATATAACCTTTCTGTGGACGTCAAGAGCCCATTCCTTGTTGAGAGGGGAAAATTCCTCCCCTGCCGCATAGCGGGAGAAAAGGTCATGGAGCCGGGAGTAGTCCTGGTCTTTGGGCGACATGTAAAGTACCCGTTTCTCTGGAAAAGCATTCCGAGGCTTCAGGCATGGCTTTTTTTCTTTCGTTATTCTTGCTTTATTACGGCAGTCCTGCCGTGGTATAGTGTTGTATTACCATGATACAGCAGTCTTTTTGCCAAGGGCCTTTTCTGGTTTCCGGATTGCATGGAGACCAGATTCTGGGCGCCCGCGACAACCAGCAGGATACCTTTTCCATTCTGGTTGGAGAGGATGCCTTTCTGCTAGTGCTGGCAGACGGGATGGGAGGATATACCGGCGGAGAACTGGCCAGCCGTGCTGCCGTGGAAGGATTTTCCAAGGCATTTGAACGGGAATATCTCTCTCCCGGAGAGCGAATGAAAGCCGCAGTGGCCGCTGCGAATGAACAAGTACTCGCTGTCCGGAAAAGAGGAGGAAAGGATGACGAAATGGGAACGACGCTGGTAGCGGCCTGGATAGGGAGGGAAGGGGTGTGCTGGGTCAGCGTGGGAGATTCCCCTCTTCTACTTATCCGGAATGAAAAAATGTTTCTGCTTAATGAATTGCATCAGTATTCCGAGGAATTGGACCGGATGGCGGATGAAGGGGTTATCAGCCGGGATGAGGCTTTGAACCATCCTGCCCGGCATTTTTTGACCTCTGCCCTGATGGGGAAGGAAATTTTTTTGATGGATTTGCGGGAGGAATGCTTCCCTCTGGTTCCCGGAGACCGTCTTCTGGTGGCCAGTGACGGGGTAGAGCCCTATCTGAATTCCCTGGGACCGGCAGGGATGCGGTATTTGTCCATGCTTTCTGCGGAGGAACTGGTGCGTTCCGTACTGGACGGCATCAGCCGTGACGGGGATCCCAACCAGGATAATGCCACACTGATTTGTGTGGAGATAGCAAGTGCTTGATTATTAAGTAGTACGGCAAGGAGATGATCTGCGGACAGTCGATTTTTTGAGATTCAAATCCTCTCGCCTGCCGGATGATGAACAAAACCCCGCATGCGCCTCAGGCACGCGGGGTTTTGTTTAAACAGCCGGAGAGTTTCCCGTTCAGGAATGGTATTCCTGGAGGGAACGGGGTGATACCTTCACGTGCTGGGCGGAGCGGATGCCCTCCACAGTAGCCCTGGCGGCTGCGATGGTAGTCATGTACGGAATTTTTTTCTGGATGGACTGCATGCGGATGAAGGAGTCGTCAATCATACTGGTGCGGTCCACCGGAGTGTTGATAATCAGGTCAATCTGCTTGTTGGTGATCATGTCGCCCAGGTTCGGGCGGCCTTCATGCAGCTTGTTGACCACTTCCGTTTCCACACCCTGGCCGCGCAGGTATTCTGCAGTGCCCCCAGTGGAGACAATCGTAAAGCCCAGGGAAATCAGATCCCGGGCGATGGGTTCGATGAACTTTTTGTCCCGGTCGGAAACCGTGATGAGCACCTTGCCGGCGGTGGGCAGAATGCAGCCCGCAGCTTCCTGGGCCTTGTAGTAGGCCATGCCGAAGTTATCCGCAATGCCCATGACTTCGCCCGTGGCGCGCATTTCCGGTCCCAGTACGGGGTCCACTTCCGGGAACATGTTGAAGGGGAAGACGGCTTCCTTTACGCCGATGAAACGGCAGGCGCGCGGCTTCAGGCCCAGCTCCTTGAGTTTCCTGCCCAGCATGATTTCCGTGGCGTAGCGCGCCAGGGAGATTCCCGTTACTTTGGAGACGATAGGCACCGTGCGGGAAGCGCGGGGATTGGCTTCAATGATGTAAACCTCATCGTTGCAGATGGCGAACTGAACGTTCAGAATACCCTTTACCTGGAAGTCCTGGGCAATTTTGGCGGCATGTTCCTCAATGGTGCGGATGTGCTTGGGTGCGATTGTCACGGGGGGAATGGCGCAGGCGGAGTCTCCGGAATGGATGCCGGCCAGCTCAATGTGCTCCATGACCGTGGCAACAAAAGTATCCGTGCCGTCGGCCAGCGCATCTACTTCCGCTTCAATGGCATTGTCCAGAAAGCGGTCAATCAGCATGGGATATTCCGGGCTGACCTGGATGGCCTCCACGCCGTAGCGTTTCAGGTTTTCTTCATCGTAAATGACTTCCATGCCGCGGCCTCCCAGCACAAAGGAGGGGCGCACCATGACCGGGTAGCCGATGCGGCGCCCCAGTTCTACGGCTTCCTCCAGGGAACGGGCCGTGCCGCTTTCCGGCTGGCGGATATTCAGGGCGATCATGCGTTCACGGAAATATTCGCGGTCTTCTGCCAGGCGGATGCCTTCCGGCTGGGTTCCCATGATTTTTACGCCGGCGTCCTTGAGGGCCTGGGCAATGTTGAGCGGGGTCTGGCCTCCGAACTGAACGATGACGCCTTCCGGCTTTTCTTTCTCGTAAATAGCCAGCACGTCTTCCACGGTCACGGGTTCAAAATACAGCTTGTTGGCCGTGTCAAAGTCCGTAGAAACCGTTTCCGGGTTGCAGTTCACCATGATGGATTCATACCCGTGGTCGCGCAGGGTAAAGGCGGCATGCACGCAGGTATAGTCGAATTCGATGCCCTGGCCGATGCGGTTGGGGCCGCCGCCCAGGATCATGATTTTCTTCTTGTCGTTCACAGGAACTTCGTCCGCCGCGCCGCTGTAAGTGGAGTAGTAGTATTCCGCGTGTTCCACGCCGCTGACAGGCACGATGCGGAAGGTAGCCGTGATGCCGTCTTTCTGCCGGCGGGTGCGGACGGCCTTTTCCGGCACTCCGAAAATCTGGGCCAGGTATTTGTCGGAAAAGCCCATTTCCTTGGCCTGGCGCAGGGTTTCCGCGGGAAGGGAATCCCATTCCTGTCCGTCCAGGGAAAAGTCAAAGTCCGCCAGTTCCTTCATTTGTTCAATGAAGTACGGAGTGATGCGGGTCAGCTTGACGATTTCCTCCACGGCCACGCCGCGGCGCAGAAGTTCGTAAATCTGGAAGAAGCGTTCGCTGTTGCCGTACGTGATTTTTTCACGCAATTCCGGGGTGGAGAGGGTTTCCAGCTTTTTCACGCGGCCCAGGCCGGCACGTCCGATTTCCAGAGAGCGCACAGCCTTCTGAAAAGCTTCCTTGAAGTTCTGGCCGATGCTCATTACTTCTCCCACGGCTTTCATCTGGGTGCCCAGCCTGTCGGCCGCCTTGGGGAATTTTTCAAAGGCCCAGCGCGCGAACTTCACGACTACATAGTCGCCGTAAGGTTCGTATTTTTCCAGGGAGCCTTTGCGCCAGTAGGGAAGTTCGTCCATCGTGACGCCGGAGGCCAGCTTGGTGGAGACGGAGGCGATGGGGAAGCCGGTGGCCTTGGAAGCCAGGGCGGAGGAACGGGACGTACGGGGGTTGATTTCAATAACGATGATGCGGTTGTCCTCCCGGTTGTGGGCGAACTGCACGTTTGTGCCTCCGGTGACGCCGATAGCGTCCAGAATGCGGTAGGAATAATCCTGAAGCTTGTCCTGCACGTCCTGCGGAACGGTCAGCATGGGAGCCACGCAGAAGCTGTCCCCAGTGTGCACGCCCATGGGGTCCACGTTCTCAATAAAACAGACGGTGATTTTCTGTCCCTTGGCGTCGCGGACGACTTCCAGTTCCAGTTCCTCCCATCCCAGCACGCATTCTTCCACCAGCACCTGGTTGATGAGGGAGGCAGCCAGGCCGCGGGGAACTACCTGGCGCAGTTCCTCCACGTTATAAACGATGCCGCCGCCCGTGCCGCCCATGGTGTAGGCGGGACGCAGCACGACGGGGTAGCCCAGTTCAGAGGCCACCTTTTCGGCTTCCTCCACGGAGTAGACGGGTTCGGACTTGGCGACCGGCACGCCGATCCTGTCCATGGTTTCCTTGAAAATGATGCGGTCTTCGCCGCGGGCGATGGCTTCCAGATCCACGCCGATGACTTCCACTCCGTACTGTTTCAGGATGCCTTCTTCATGCAGCTTGGAGGCTAGGTTCAGGGCCGTCTGGCCGCCCAGGTTGGGCAGCAGGGCATCCGGGCGTTCCTTCTCAATTACAGCCGTGATGCGGTCCACGGTCAGAGGCTCAATGTAAGTGTGGTCCGCCATGCCGGGGTCCGTCATGATGGTGGCGGGGTTGGAATTCACCAGAACGACGTCGTAACCTTCGGCGCGGAGGGCCTTGCAGGCCTGGGTGCCGGAGTAGTCGAACTCGCAGGCCTGGCCGATGATGATGGGGCCTGAGCCGATAATGAGGATTTTGCGGATATCTTCGCGTTTTGCCATGGTATGATGCCTCTATGTGGTCCGTGGTGGTTAAAAATAAATGCCGGAAACAAGGTCCGCCCAAGGTGCGTTGCCTCTCCGCTCCGCATACCCGGCGCGTGACCTGACGCACAGTACGGGACGCCGGGCGATAAGTCCAGACAAAACAACAGGAATTCCGGGGAAAAGGCTATGGCCTTCTTTCCTTTTCGTGTATCTCCGCACGCAATCCGCCCTTGATATTTTCCGCTGTCCGTATACCCTGCGGGGCAAGGATGAGGAATGCCCTGACATTGATTTGCTGTCTCGGACTGCTGTGCTCCGCTGCCGCGGCTGCGGACCTTTCTTCCACGGGGCGGGGGAACGCCGTGCCTTCGGGGGCGGCTTCCTGGTACCAGGCCCTGCGGACCGGGCTTTCCCAATTCCGGAACGGCGGCGGATACGAAACCAGCAGGGAAGCCATGCAGGCCCTTGCGGAGAAAGTCTGCCGCTGGGACTCCCGCACGCGCCGTCCCGTTTTTCTTCTCCGTAACGCCACGCCCTCCTTCTGTTCCTCCGCCTGTTACCTTCTCCTTTTGAAATCCCTGCAGATATGGGACTCTGCACAGCCTCGCCCCGTTATTTCCGAACGCGCGTGGCTGGCCCTCATTCCCCGCCTCGGCCAGCATGACGGCGAAGGGCCGTGGGGATGGGCGAACGCCAATGGCCCCGGCCTGGCCGTCCTGGTGCACAGGCTGGGAGCCGGCATCAACTTTGAGGACTGGAAGAAGGCCCGCCCCGGCGACTTCATGAAAATTTTCTGGACGGACCGCATCGGGAGCCGGGAATCCGGCCATCTGACCGTCCTGGTGAAGGATGGAGGGGATCAGGTAACGTTCTGGTCCTCCAACATTCCGGACGGTTACGGAGCCAGGACGGTGCCCAAATCCCGGATCAGGCGCGTCATTTTCACGCGCATCACCAGGCCGGAACGGTTCAACCTGGCCCCCTCCGTGGGAAGCCACCCGTGGCTGTCCTCCCTGCTCCGGCAGGAAGTGGGCATGAAGGAAGTGCGCAGGCATTCCGGCATGCAGAACCCCTGACCGTTTCCCTCCGTGAAAAAATGCTCCTTCCCTCCTTCCGTCACCCCGGACTGTTCCGTGCTGGTGCTCGGTTCCCTGCCGGGGGACGAATCCCTGCGTCAGGCCCAATATTACGCCCATCCCCGCAACGCGTTCTGGAAAATCATGGGGGCCCTTCTGGGGTTCGATCCCTCCCTGCCATATGGGGAACGCCTGTCCCTGCTCAACCGGGGCGGGGTGGGGCTGTGGGACGTGGTGGCCTCCGGCGTCAGGCCCGGCAGCCTGGACCAGCACATCTCCCAGGAACGGCCCAATGATATTGCGGCCCTGCTGGATCGCTTCCCGGGCATCGGCGTGGTCTGCTGCAACGGCACCGCTTCCCATAAATACCTTAAACGGTATTTTCCCGAACTGTTCCTTCGGGAAACGCTTTCCGTCATTCAAATGCCTTCCACCAGTCCGGCGGCGGCGCGGCTGACGTATGAGCAGAAATTCCGCGCCTATGAGGAAATCATGGCGCCCCTGCTCCGGAAGGAAAGGGAAAAATAGAGACCTTCTGCGCCTTTTCCAATGCCGTGCGCGGCCGACGGTAACAGGCGGGGTTGTTCGTCAGCAGGACCCGACGGCCGCCAGCAGGTGGACATCCAGGGCCAGGGCTTCGTGAATATTGAAATTCAAATCATCACGGAGCCTGTTGAGGGCCTCCATGCGTTTCAGCAATTCGTTCACGGGCATCTGGGCGGCCAGTGTGCGCACCTCCGGATGAATCGGAGCGACTTCCGGGGCTCCGGAGGCAATCAGGGCTGCCTGGCCGAACCAGCTGATGAGCAGTTCCAGGGCCTGATTGCGCTGTTCCAGATATTCCGTCTCTATCTGGGCGGCATTCGCGTCCTTATTGCGGGCCTCCCAGTCGGAGGCGTCCGTACCCTGGGCTGCTTCCCTGGCTTCATCTTTCAGAGCCTGATTCAGGTTTTTGGTGATGGCGGCCTTGGCCTCTGCCATGACGTCCATGAACCTGCTGCGGAAGGCCAGAGCGGCCAGGTCATTATTCAGATTGCGGCAGGTCTCCAGCCAGTGCGGGAGCAGGGCCTCCTGAATAGGAGTGAGCCTGAATTCTCCGGATTGCAGCAGATTGACGCGCACGCAGCGGGAAATAATTGTCTGGAGAAGCTGATCCGGCTGGGAGGTGGACAAAATGAGCAGACACTGGCCGGGCGGTTCCTCCAGGGTTTTCAGGAAAGCGTTGGCGGCCTCGTCATTCATCCGCTCCGCATCCATGAACACGGCTATCTTCCATTTCCCCTCCGCCGCGCGCTGTTGCAAAAAGGGTTCCACGGCGCGGATATCATCCCGCAGGATGCGGCGCGACTTGGACTTGGGGCGCACCAGCCGGCAATACTCGTCCCTTACACTGTCCAGATGGTCTGCCCGGATGCCGTTTATCAGCTCCAGCAGTTGCAGGATCAGGCGGGAGGCTCCCTGATGCTCGTCTCCCACGATGAGCAGGGCATGGGGAAGCCGGTTGCGGGAGAAGGCGGTGCGCAGCAGATCGAACGCTTGGGATGCCGTAAATGCCATATGCTCCTATGAAAACATTTCGTTGCGTCAGGGCAACAGAAAAGATTGGTATATGTCGGATATTTCATGTACTAAGGGGGCCGGTTATGGAACAAAATGACATCTCATCCCGGATTGTCTTTGCCGACCGCGGCAAGGTGAATGTGGAAAAAGGCGTGGAATTTGCCCCCAAATTTGACCAGAACGGCCTGATTCCGGCCCTCGCCATGGACCATATTACCCATGAACCGCTGATGCTGGCCTATATGAATGCGGAATCCCTGCGCATGACCATGGAACTGGGGGAAGCCGTCTACTATTCCCGCAGCCGTCAGGAAATCTGGCATAAGGGCGCTACCAGCGGCCATGTGCAAAAAGTAAAGCAAATCCTGGTTGACTGTGACCAGGATGCCCTGATTGTGCTGGTGGACCAGTGCGGCGCCGGAGCCTGCCACACCGGGCACCACTCCTGCTTTTACCGTTCCGTTCCGTTCGGCGATGAACTGAAAGCCCAGCCCCAGGGGGGGGCCGTCACGCTGCGTGAAGCGGACGGAGGCGTCGTTTTTGATGCCGAAGCCGTGTACGGCAAGGGCCATTAACTCCTTTTGTGCGTCAATCTGCGTTCTCCGGGTTGACGCGCCCTCTTTTTCTGCTGTAAAATCATGAATGTGAAAAAACTGTTTCTCATGATGGCTGCCGTTTCCGGGGCGCTGGCCCTGTGCCAATGCTCTTCGGAAGCGCCTCCTCCTCCCGGAACCGTCCGCATGGTGGATCAGCAGGCGATTGCCCTGATGCAGGAAGCCAGGGCAAAGGAAGCGAAGAATGATCTCTCCGGGGCCATCAAGAAATACAGGCGCGTGGTGGAAAAACACCCCCTTTCCAGGGAAGCTCCCCAGGCCCGGTTCAGAATGGCGGAACTCTATGAGGCCCGCAAGGAACCTGCGGAAGCGTTTGACCAGTACCAGAAACTCATTGACCGCCACCCGGACAGCCCCCTGTACAGGCAGGCCATGTCCCGGCAGAAGGAAATGGCCTTCGGCGCTGCGAGCGGCGCGCTGACCAACCGCGTGCTGTGGATGTTTGATGTCAGGATGGATCCCACGAACGTCACGGAATGGCTGAAGCATGTGCGCGACAACGCCCCGTATGCCCCTACCGCCCCGCAGGCCATGAACGTGCTGGGCAATTACCTGGCCGCGCGCGGCCGGATGAAGGAGGCCATAGAGGCATACCAGAACCTGGTGGACAATTACCCCAACTCTCCGCTGGCCCCCACGGCCCAGCTCCAGATAGCCACCCTGTATCGCCAGGCTGCTGCGGACGGAGACCGCAACCACGTCAATGTGGCCCGCGCTCAGGAAGCGTACGAAGACTACCTTCAGCGTTATCCCAACAGCGCCCGTGCGGGAGCCGCCCGTGCCGATCTGGCGGCCATGAAGCGTGAGCTGGTGGCCCAGCAGCTGGAAGTGGCGGAATACTACCTGACCAAGATGAAAGATGCGGATGCCGCCGTCTTCTGCTACCAGGAAGTAGCCTCCAAAGGCAGCATCAATCCCGCCGCCGCCGCCAGGGCGAAGGCCCGCCTGAAAGAACTGCGCGTGACCAGCAGATAACAGGAACTCTCCGTCCTCATGAACCGTATCCGGAACGTTTTCAAACTCTTCCTGCCCGTTTTTTGCCTTCTGGCCGGTTCTTGCGGCTACCAGCTTGGCGGCACCAAGCCGCCCAAGCTGGAACTGGCGCAGACCGTTAAGGTATGCCTTTTTGCCAACAACTCTTTGGAGCCCCGTGCCGCCACGCTGGTGACCGGCGCCTTGGCGGATGAGCTGCAGCGGGACGGCACCTACCGGTTAAGCTCCGGCGCGGATGCGGATATCCGGGTGGAGGGGGAAGTGTACTCCATCACCTTCGACCAGTTGCGATCCAGCCGGGAAGACACCTACAAGAGTACGGAACTTGGGTTGCGCCTGTCTGTCAAATACCGTGTGGTGGACGCCAGGACGCAGGAAATCCTGTATGCCGGCTCTGCGGAGGAAGTAGGTCAATTCTTTGACCAGGGCAACATTCAGTCGGCCCGCACGAATGCCCTTTCCTATGCGGCCCGTCTGGTGGCTACTTCCATTGCGGAAACCCTTACCAATGGCTGATTCCGCCCGGTTCAGGAAAATCTGTGCTTATGGAGAAAGTGAAATACAGCGTTTATTTTGTTCCGGTGCCGATCGGCAACCGGGCGGACATCACCCTGCGGGCGCTGGACGTGCTGCGCAAGGTGGATGTCATTGCGTGTGAGGACACCCGCCATTCCGGTCTTCTGCTTTCCCATTATGAAATCCGCAAACCGCTGGTAAGCATGCATGACCACAATGAGCAGCCGCGTGCCGGGGAAATTGCGGCGCGCGCGGCCGGCGGAGAAAGCTTTGCCGTGATCAGTGATGCGGGCATGCCTGGCGTGAGCGATCCGGGCTATCGTCTCATTCAGACCCTCAAGGAAAAGGGAGTAAGCTTCACCGTCCTTCCCGGGCCATCCGCCGTGGTGACGGCATTGGTGGGGTCCGGACTGCCTACGGACGCATTCTTCTTCGGCGGCTTTCTGCCCGTCAAATCCGGGAAAAAAAACGCTGTGCTCCAAACGGCAGTGGAAGCTTCCCATACCAGTATTTTTTATGAATCCCCCCATCGTATCGTCAAAACCGTGCAGGCTCTGGCGGCGTTGGATCCGGATATTCCCGTCTGCGTAGCCAGGGAACTGACAAAAACCTTTGAAACTTACCATCGCGGTTCGGCCTCCCGGCTGGCGGCGGAATTTGCGGAACGCCCCCCCAGGGGGGAAATCGTGCTGCTGGTGGGCGGCGTCAATGCCCCGCGGGCTACCCGGTGACGGGCCGGAAGCATCATGTCAATAGCTGACCGTCACCTTGACCGGGCGGTGGTCGGAGGCGGCGGGAGCTTCAATTACCCTGCGTTCCTTCACATGAAACGCCTCCGTCTTTTTTCCCCTGTACATCCAGATGTAATCAATGCATTCCTTCGGATACCTGGCGGGAAACGTTTTTTGGGCCGGATCGCTCAGCAGGATGAAATATTTTTTCATCCGGGTTATCGGCTCCGAATCCGGCGTTAAATTGAAATCCCCTGCAATAAAAAAGGGCTTGCTGCATTTTGCGGCCAAGGCGGCAATCATATCAATGGAAGCGCTGCTGTCTTCCCTGGTCAGGGACAAATGCGTGACGCAAAACCAGTAATCCCTGAACTCGGCCATCAACAGTACACGGGCCTCCTCCCTGCCGGGCAAAGGAATCCGTTTGACGCTCAAAGGCTTTTCCCTGGATAAGATGCCTACTCCATAGGAACCGCCTGAATAATCAATGGCCTTGGCATAGGTACCCGTCAACGTTGTCCTTGCGGCCAATTCCTGCAGGGTATCCCTGCCGCCGCTCCTGATTGTCCCCTGGTCCAGCTCCTGAAGGGCCACGACATCTGGTTTTTCCTCCGCGATTACCCGGGCCGTGCGGTCATAATCCCTCCTGCCGTCCATGCCGGTGCCGTTCTTTACGTTATAGCTCATCAGCGTGCATTCTCCGGCCTGCAGGGGAAAAAGGCTCAGAAAAAGCGCGGCGGCTGCACATAACCTGAAAATGAACCGTTTATTTCCTTTCATCTCTGTGAAAAGCTCCATATTGCTGCCCGGGCTGCAGGTAATACGTGTTCCCCGTTCCCTTTTCTTGCAGAGAATCTTTTCTCCTTCCGGATAAGTAAGTCCTCCGGAGAGAAGGGGCGGCAACTCATTTCCGGTTTCCGGAACAGGCCTCATTCGCTGTCGAACCCTTCGCCTTTGGTGCTTTTTGAGCCGTATGCCGGTGGAAAATGACGCAAATTTTATCAACTTGACGGCTGGAAGTGTGTCATGATAATATCCTATCATCATGCTGGAGGATAGGAGATCACGTTCCTCGCGCAAAACACCGGATTTGGTGACTGATGAGCTTATTCTCATTCTTCATGAAGCGGGCATGCTGGAATTCAATGACATTTTTCAGCGTACCGTTGTCGTGATGAAGGCAAAGCACATGTCCCTGGGCGGAGAGGAAATCCTGAGGCTGAGGATTTACGAAAAACTCCAGAATCTGGTGAGCGCCGGCGGCCTGATGAAAAAAGGCCGTGAATACACGGCCCTGCCCAAGCTGATTTCTTTGAAATCGGAAACATTCCCGGATATCCGATTGTGATTTTAAGAAAAAAGGGCAGGATGAACCGGATTTTACTCCATATCGTTTATCCTGCCCGTGAAACCTAATGCGTGGTTTCGCGCCTCACTTTCTTAGACTTAGAAGTTGGTGCGGAAGGCGATGTTGTAGCTCCATCCGGTAAAGCCTTTCTGCCGGCTGGCGTCCGTGCCGTTGGAATGGGCGTATTCGATGCCCGCCATGATCTTGGCCATGTTCGGGCTGCATTCGAAAATGTAGTAGTTGACGCCCAGGTACAGGGCCTGCATGCAGTCGGAAGTTCCGGAATAAGTGGAGTTCTGCGTATAGCGTTTTTCCCATTTTACGGCGTTGCTGCCCGCCGCCATCTGGTAGCGGACCAGTCCTTCCCAGTGGGGGGTGAACTTGTAGGACGGCATGACGGTTACGCCGAAGACGTTTTCAGCCCCCGCTTTCATGCCGATGACGTTGAAGCCGGCCATGACTTCGGTCATCAGGGAGAAATCTCCCTCGGAACCTTCCCAGGTCAGGGCTACCACGTCCCTGGCTCCGGTACCCTGGTATTTGGATTTAAAGCCGTAACCGGTCAGTTTTTCATACGCCTTGTTTTGGGCGTCGTCCCCCCACTTGGTGAAATTGTGGGCGTAATCCAGCCACAGACGGCTTTTCTTCAGGAAAACGTCGTTGGACGTGTCATAGCTCAGCGTGCCGGTGATGAAGCAGTTGTCCCGGGAGTTGAAAGCGGGTTCAATGCGGTTGTTGAACGTGCCGGTTCCGGTGCCTCCGTTACCGTTCAGCCAGACGCCTGCTGCCCAGCCGAGCTTGTCCTTTTTGTCGGAATTGTTCACCTGGAATCCGTAATTGGTTTCCGGGCGGAGCTGGTTGACCAGCATGGAGCGTTCGATAGTCAGAATGGCGGAGGAGGACGTTCGGTATTCCCCGGTGATGCGCGGCTTTATTTTGCCGATGGCATAGGTGACGGGGCCTCCCTTGTATTCCAGATTCAGTTCGTAAAGGGAGTAGGTCAGGTCGGAGGTGTCCCATGTGTTGGTTTTCGCATTGTAGCTTTCCAGGCCGTCCATGCCGCCGATGTTCCAGACGTTGTTGATCTTGAAGTTGTTCAGAAACTTCATGTTGAACCCGGCACGGAAGCGGCGCCATTCATCATTGAAGCGGCGGCCGTTGCCTTCCTTTTCTCCCATGACGCGGCCTTCGCCGTTCGGGTCAATCCAGTCCAGTCCGTACTGCATGCGGAGGGAAACGTTGAATTCCTGGACGTAGGGATTCTTGTGGTCCCGTTCCGAGTTGAACCACTTGAAACGGTCGCCGAGCCATTTGCAGGCGGAAAAGTTGTCGCGGGCCGGCAGGGAGTTTCCGGTAGAGGGAGCGGCAGCGGCAAAGGCGGAGGCTCCGAGAGTCATGAGGCCGATGACGGGGAGAGTATAGGTCTTCATTTGTTTTCTATGGTTGGTTTGTCTGTGAGAAGGTCTTCCGGGGAAGGTTCTTCCTCACGGAGACGGCTTCTGTCTATCAAACCAGCCACAGGAGTGTCCAAGGCTTAAGGGTGACAAAATAGCCACCCGTCCCCCTTTGGCGGTTACAAGGTCATGCGGAGCCATGCCCTGGCGTCCAGGGCGTCTGCGGCGGCGGCCACTTCCGCCTTTCTCTTGCTGGCCCCGGAACCGGCTCCAATGGCGTGACCATGCCAGAAAACGCGGGATTCAAAACGGTTTTCGGCGTCTCTCGGCCCTTTTTCTTCCGTTTCATAGGAAGGAGTTTCGGGCAGGATGTCCTGAAGGATAGCCTGGAGTTCCCCCTTGGGGTTGATTTCCTTGGGATGGCTGGCCGCGGAATCCAGAGCTTCATGGAGGACGCGCAGGGCCACAGCCTTGGCCGTTTCATAGTTGGAATCCAGGGACATGGCTCCGAAGACGGATTCAAATGTGTTGGCGATGATGGAATTTTTGCTCCGTCCGCCGGCCCGTTCCTCCCCCTTTCCCAGGGCAATGTGTTTATCCAGCCCCAGGATAAAGCCGTATTTGCCCAGATTGGCGCGGCTGACGGTTCGGGCGCGCAGCTGGGTCAGTTCCCCTTCCGGGGATTGGGGCATGTGGTGGTAAAGGTACTGTGTGACGGCCAGCTGCAGGATGGCGTCTCCCAGGAATTCCAGCCGTTCATACGCCCGGCGCGTTTCCGGCTTGCTGTCCGTGCTGGGGTGGGTAAGGGCCTGAACGAGCAGATCCGGATTGTTGAAACGGTAACCCAGCTTGTCTTCCAGCGCGGTGTGGTTCATCCCGGAAATGCTAGGGCCGCCGTTCCGGAAATGCAACTCCAAACGGAGAGAGCTTCCCGGCGGGGACAGAATTTGTTTTCCCGCGTCATCCCGGCCGCTCCACAGCTTTGACATATGGGAGGAGGGGTGTAGGATAGTTTGCGAACGAACGTTGGAGACGATGATGAAGAAGATTGAACCAAAAGAGATTCAGGATAATGCCGTACAATTGATCGGGGACGATTGGATGCTGGTGACGGCGGGTTCTCCGGAGCATTTCAACATGATGACGGCCAGCTGGGGCGGTTTGGGGTTCATGTGGAAGAAGCCCGTGGCGTTTGTCGTTATCCGCCCCCAGCGCCATACCTTCCGTTTTATTGAGGCCGGGGACGAGCTGACGCTTTCCTTTTTCAGCCATGAGTACCATAAGGCTCTGACCGTGTGCGGAACAACGAGCGGACGGGATACGGACAAGGTGGCCGCTTCCGGCCTGACGCCATACGTGACGGAGAACGGCAATGTAAGTTTTACGGAAGCGCGCTTGGTGCTGGAGTGCCGCAAGCTGTACGCGGAGCCTCTCAACCCGGAAGCTTTTCTGGATAAATCTATTGTGCCGGAGTGGTATGCCGCCGGGGATTTCCATAAGATGTATATTGTGGAAATCCTGAACGTATGGGTGAAGGAATAGCGCCCCGGAAATGCCGCAGGCGGACGCCTGTTCGTTGTTTCTGTCCGCGCTTTTTCAGAGGGGGGCAAGGGCGCCATCCTCCAGCCGGAAGGCTGGCAGGGGGCACGGAGCATCGTGCAGCCAGTCCAGATGGGTGGTGGTGATGAGGCTCTGCGCGTCCGCTGGAAGCGACTGCAGAAAGGCTATCCGGCGCGTGGGATCCAGCTCCCCGAAGACATCGTCAATCAGGTGGATGGGTGTATGTCCCGTTTCTTCCGTCAGGAGGGAGGACTGTGCCAGCTTCATGGAGATGGCGGTGGTGCGCTGCTGCCCTTCGGAAGCGAATTGAGCGGCGTTTCTGCCGTTCAGCGTGATGTCCAGGTCATCCCGGTGGGGGCCGTTCTGGGTTTGTCCGTACCGGATGTCCCGGTCCATGGAGGCGCACAGCCGTTCATACAGGTCTCCTTCCTCCGAGGCTCGGTAAGCGATGGAGACCTGTTCCTGCCTTCCTCCGATATTGCGGTAGGCCAGGGCGATATGGGGCGCCAGGAGCGCCAGCAGATGGGCGCGCAGGTTTCTCAGTTCCGTGCCGTGCAGGGCCAGCTGGCGCGTGTAGGCGTCCAGCTGGAGTTTGTCCCGGTGCCTGTGCTTGAGCAGGTAATTGCGCGTTTTCAGCGCCCGGCGGTAGCTGAACAGGGCCAGTCTGTAGCCTGGATGCCACTGGCTGCCCAGAAAGTCCATGTATTTCCGGCGGGCGTCCGCGCCGGCCTGCACCAGGGAAAGGTCGTCATTCCCCATCCATACCACGGGATAGCTGTCCGCCAGGTAGCTGCGCTGGTCTTTGCGGGGCTCTCCGTTGACGCGGAGGTCCGGAGCGTCCGGCGCCCACAGGATGCGCCGGATTTGCCCCGGAAGTTCTCCGCGGATGCCGAAGGATTGTTTTCCGTGGGAGACCAGAGGCCCGGTCCGGGCTGTGCGCGGGGATTGCAGGCGCAGCAGGAAGCAAACGGCCTCCAGCAGGCTGGTTTTTCCCCGGGCGTTGTTTCCCAGGATGATGGCCCCCTGCTGCGGAATCTGCCAGGAGAAGCTTCCGTAGCAACGGAAGTCCATTAATTTCAGCCTGGAGATCATGGGGCCGGGAAAGGGGGGTTATTCCGCAGGGAGGGAGCGGATGGCGTCCATGATTTTGTCCGTCAGGTGCTGGTATGCATCTTTTCCTTTGGCGTTGAGTTCCGTCGGCGTGAAGGGGATGGGGTCTCCCACCGTGACCGTGACGGGGCGGAGCCTGGGAAACCGGGCGCCGATGGGAAAGGCTTCATACGCACCGCTGATGCGCAGGGGCTGCACGGGAACTTTCGTTTTGCTCAGGATGAGGCCGATCCCGCCCATGCCGTCATGGATCTTACCATCCGGCGTGCGGGAGCCTTCCGGAAACACGAGTACGCGCTTGCCGGATTTCAGCAGGCGTATCACGTGCTTGAGGCTGGCGGCATCCGGGTTTTCCTGGTCAATGGGGATAGCCTGGCAGAGGGGCAGGGCCCATTTGAAAATGCCCTGGAACAGCGTCTTGCGTGCGAAAAAATAGATGCCGTCCTCATAAGAAATGCCCAGCATGGGCGGATCCAGAAAGCTCTGGTGATTGCTGACGATGAGCACGGGGCCGTCTTCGATGAGTTTTTCCCGGTTGACGACTTTCCAGGAGAAGAAGGCTTTGGAAATGCTTTTGAAGAGCGTGTAGAAAACCCAGTAGAAAGAGTTCATCTGGAGGAGAGTTTTTGTTGGATGTTGTCGGTGATGAAACGGACGACCTGGTCAATCGTCATGTCTGACGTATCCACCAGAAGAGCGTCAGGCGCCTGCGCCAGCGGGGCGGTGGCACGGGAGGAATCCTTGCGGTCCCGCTCCGCGATGGAGTCCGTCAGTCCCTCCGCAGCGCGGCGCGCGGCCCTCACTTCCTCGGAGGCGGTGACGAAGTACTTGAACGGCGTATCCGGAAAAACCACGGTGCCTATGTCCCTTCCTTCCATCACGACGGGTTCCCGGCGGTTATATTCCCGTTGCCGTTCCACCAGCAGGGCGCGTACTTCCGGGATGGCCGCAATGGTGGAAACATGGTCGTTGACCTGCTGGCTCGTGAGTTCTTCGCCCAGCACATGCTGTCCGCACAGAACTACGGATTGGCTGCCGTCCTTGCCGAAGGAGAGGGGCACGGACGGCAGAGATTCCAGAACGGCTGCTGTATCCGCGGGGTTGATGCCCTGTTCCAGCATGTACCAGGTAACGGCCCGGTACATGGCCCCGGTGTTGATGAACGTATAGCCGAGGCGGTCCGCGATGAGCTTGGCGACGGTGGATTTTCCGGAGGCGGCGGGGCCGTCAATGGCGATGGCTGGATGCATGAGTGTCTTCTGAGTTGGAAATGGGGGCTAAAGCCGTTTGAATTGTAGCTTTGAGCCCTGTGGAAATCAAGACTGCGTTCCGAAGGGCGTTGCAAAAAGAGTTTCACTTTTTCCCGTAAATCCGTTATACAGCGGGGCATGGCCCAGCTCAAACACCCGAAGATGGTGGACATCAGAGACATTTTGGACGAGAATACGCGTCTGCCTGCTCTGGTGGCCGCGTCCGCCGAAAAGCTGCTGGGCCTGGAACGCCTGAACAAGGCGTACGACAAGATCGTGCGCGACAAAGAATCCGGTTCTCAGGAAAATTTCTTTCAGCTTGCCTCCAGGCATTTGAACCTGAAGCTTCAGCTGCGCCCGGGGGACCTGGAAAATATTCCTAAGAAAGGGCCTGTCGTCGTCGTCGCCAATCATCCGCACGGCTTGTCGGACGGCATCATGTTCGGGGAGCTGCTTACCCGCGTAAGGGAGGATGTCCGCATCCTGGTCAACGAGCAGCTTTCCCTGTGCGGGGAGCTGGATCCCTGGCTCATCAAGGTGGACGTGTATGAAGATGAGAACGCCCGGCGCAAAAACCTTTCCGGCATGCGCAAGATGATTTCCTGGCTGCGGCAGGGC
>OHSN01000022.1_pt1 | contig 91240 bp, 83 predicted proteins | sample 1578691 | NCBI WGS metagenome assembly OHSN01 (sample SAMEA3879551, study PRJEB24766) | human gut metagenome | biome: human-associated habitat; feature: feces | place: USA | collected 1985/1987 | reverse complement strand
TGGAAGTAAAAAGAATCTGCCAGTGGTGCGGCAAGCCTTTCATGGCAAAAAAGACCACTACTAATTATTGTAGTCCGCAATGTTCCAAAAGAGGTTACAAACACCGCATGAAGGAACGTAGAATGGAAATGCGCGAATTTCAGGAAATGCTGGAGGTAAAGAACAAACTGGAGAGCCAGGAATACTTTACCTTTTCTCAAGCAGCCAGACTAATGGGAGTTTCTCGCCAGTATGTCTATAAACTGGTAAAGGAGGACAAACTTCGTGCATCAAGGCTGAGTTCAAGAATGTCGCTCATCAGAAGAACCGACATCGAACTTATGCTGAAAACAAAACCTTATGAAGTTCTCAGACCAAAAGATGAATTTGACGTTACCGAGTATTATACCGCTGAACAGATTGCGGAAAAGTACAAAGTCAACGCCAAATGGGTGTGGACCTATACCCGACAAAATAATGTTCCCAAAGTCAGAATCCGCCAGTTCAATTATTACAGTAAAAAGCACATAGATGCGGCATTTGCCAAATATAAGACGGATGACGCCTTGACCGAATGGTACACTCCGGAAGAAATCGAGAAAAACTATGGGATGACACGTGTAGCCATCCGTTCACATGTTTACCGCAACAACATCCCTTCAAAGAAAGAGCACGGCCAGATATTCTACTCAAAACTTCACTTCGATCTGTCCAAGAAGACAACCGAAGATGATTCTTCAGAATACTATACCGTGCAGGAAGCCATGAAGAAGTATAGTCTCACACGAGATTCTGTTTACGGCATTCTGCAATTCCACGAAATAAAACGGGAGAAAAAAGGGCGCTTTGTGAGATTCCTGAAAGTGGAATTTGACCACATTATGGGCGCCAGATAATGAATCTGTACAGACAGATATACAGACTGGAAAATGATTTTATGCTGAATGCGGTCTGCATAAAGTCATTGTGCATCTTCACCGCAAAATTTAAGTCAACTAATAACATTTGTAACTATGTCAGAATGTAAAACTGTAACTTTGAGAACCCGACCGTTAAAAAATGGTATGCTTTCCTTCTATCTGGACTATTATCCGGGCTACCGTGACCAGGAAACGATGAAGACTATCCGTCACGAAGGTTTGAACATTTATATCTATGCAAATCCGAAGAATCAGCGGGAACGTGACTTCAATGCAACTATGTCAGAGAAAGCAGAAGCCATCCGATGCCGGCGCTTTGAAGCTATCGTAAACGAACGATATGATTTCTTCGACAAGAGGAAATATAAGGCAGACTTTCTGGAATACTACCGTAAGCAACTTCCCAAGCACGACCAGAAATGGGAATTCGTTTATCAGCACTTCTATAACTTCGTCCATGGCAAATGTACTTTCGAAGAAATTGATGTGGAACTGTGCAACAAGTTTCGTGAGTATCTGCTCAATGCCAGACAGCTAAAACGGGATGGATATATTACACGAAACTCAGCGTCCGGCTACTGGTCCACATTCAGAGGATTCCTGAAGATTCTCTATCGCAATCGTCTGATCAAGTCAAACATAAATGATTTTCTGGAAAAGATTGAACCGGAAGATGTGGTAAAGGAGTATCTGAGTGTAGAGGAATTGTACTGTCTGGCCGAAACGCCATGCAAGATACCAGTTCTAAAAACTGCTTCCCTCTTTTCGTGCCTGACCAGTTTGAGACTCAGTGACATACTTACTCTCTGCTGGGAAGAAATCGTTGATTTTGCAGCAGGAGGAAAATGTGTACACACCATCACACAGAAAACAAAGACGGAAGACATTATCCCCATTAGTGATGAAGCCCTGAAGCTGATAGAATACTCACCTGAGAAGAAGGGTTTGGTATTCAAAGGTCTGAAAAGGTGCTGGACCCAGGTTCCCATGAAGGAATGGATTCGTTCTGCCGGAATTACAAAGAATATAACATTCCATTCGTATCGTAGAACATTCGCAACCCTACAAGGAGCGGCTGGGACCGACATCCGTACCATACAAAGTATGATGGCTCATAAGAGCATAACCACGACTCAAAGATACATGAAAGTAGTGGACAGCAACAAGCGTGAAGCGAGCAATAAGATTACCCTAAAAAGGAAAGAATAGCAGTCTGTATCCTATATAAATAATATGCCTAAAGTATGATTATAGTATGATTTAGAGTATGATTTTCGTACTTTAGGCTTATTTTTCTTAAAATCTCAACGATTATCTGTCACTAATTACAACTATTTGGAAATAGAAAATATATTTGCCATAAAAACTAATACATATAATTACAGAACATGACAAACAATATTAAATTATCGGCACGAAAGACAAGTTTCATACTTGCAGTAAGTTGTATCCTTTTTTCAGTAATTGCAACATATCTGTACATTAATCACCAGATAGATCTGACCAGATATACAACACCTATAATATTAGGAACTGTTGTAATAATCATAACGTGCGGAGGATTACAACGTGTATTCTATATATTCCTTACGGATGAATGTCCGCAGATCTTTTCTGATAATCAAAGAAATTCTATACCTGACAAGGTTATTCCCAAACCAGATATGATAATTGAAGAATGCAGTGAACCAACTATAGAAGTTTCAGATATAGAAATGATTGAAGTTAGCAATGCAACAGAAGTTATTTCAATGATTGAGTTACCGGAAAAGACAAAGAATACTGATACGACAGAAAATAAAGCTGTCAGCTCTGAAATCGTTACATCCATTACAATATCAGAGCAGCATGATGATTCGAAAGAAATCAAAGTTTTGGAGCAACAACCTACCTCAGAAGTTAAACCCGAAGCTTTTTCATATCTCCAGGGATTTGAAAGCCGTATGGAAGAAATTCAGAAGGAAGAATTAGAGAGAAAAATAATGATTATAAATGCTATTCATGAATATACCACCTATTCTACCGCAAAATTTCTTACCAAAGAGAATCTGCTTATACTACATGAAAACATAGACCATTTGGCAAGTGGGCAATCAGATTTGTATAAACCCATTCGTTCAAAAATGGAAGCTCCTCTTACATCACCTTCATTACGACATTTTGTCTGGAATATAGGCGAACGGTTAGGCATATCATTATCAGAAAGAGCCAATTTCATAAAAACCATATTTCCTAATGAATTAAAAAATGCAACCTTGGGATACCTTGTCAAGAATCTCAAAGATACCATACACAGTCAGATTCCTATTGACAGTCCAAAATATGATGATTTTAAATTTGATTATACTCTTATAAACAAAGCGCAGTGTGAGAAAAAAATGAATTAATACAGACTGGAAAATGATTCTCGTCTCCTATTTTTCTGCATAATGTCATTGATTTAGTTTGTGGCATATTCAAACACAACAAATAAAGACATTATGTATTTAAAAAATTTAACCTTTAACGATTTACCTACAGTTGTAGGTGAATTATGTAAGAGAATTGAAAGTCTGGAAACTGTATTGAAAAACAGTCTGGCAGTCCAAAACAAGGTCAAAGAGAACCATCACGTTCCTATGACAGTTGATGAAGTATGTACCTACCTTGGTATATCCAAATCCTCATTTTATTATAAGGTCAAGCATGGGGGCATTCCTGTAATCAAACAAGGCAAACATCTTTTTGTCTATCGTGATGAACTGGATAAATGGCTTGAGACCGGAAGAAAAGTACAGGTTCCACTGACTTTTGAAGAAGAACAGGCACAGATGCTTGCTGCCACCCGTCGTAAGGCTAACCCTAAAAACGTGTAAGGCCTATGGACAAGACAGACATTAGAATTCCTACTGACGAGGAATTGACCGCTTATATGGAGGAGTCTGCTGTAAGTGCAAACGGATCTTATGAACAGTCACCGGTTGTATTGATGGTAGATGATGCAGCAATCGGTACACTGGGGAACTTCAGTGCCTCTATAGGCAAAGCCAAAAGTAAGAAAACTTTTAACGTTACAGCCATTGCAGCGTCAGCATTGAAAAACGGAGCAGTGCTGAAATACCGTTCATCATTTCCAGAGGATAAGCGAACTGTTCTGTACATTGATACAGAACAGGGACGCCATCATTGCCAGAAGGTATTGAAAAGAATCCTGCGCCTTGCCGGACTCCCGGAGGATAAGAATCCAGATAATCTGATCATGCTGGCTTTGCGCAAGTACGCCCCTCCGATACGTCTGGCTATAGTCGAACAAGCTATCGGCACAATCCCCGATCTCGGACTGGTGATTATAGATGGCATCCGAGACTTTCTTTATGATATCAATTCCCCCAGTGAAGCGACCGATATTATTTCCAGATTCATGCAATGGACGGATGACCGCCAGATTCACATTCATACCATTCTCCATCAGAACAAGAATGACGAGAATGCCCGTGGTCACATCGGCACAGAACTGAATAACAAGGCAGAAACAGTCATGCAGGTAGAAGTGGACAAAATGGACAGAACAGTGAGCGTAGTAGAAGCCATTCATATCCGTGACCGGGAATTTGAACCGTTTGCTTTCCGCATAAACGATGAAGTCTTACCTGAACTGCTCGATTCCTATCAGCCCCAGGAAAAGAAAATCGGAAGACCTGCAAAAGAACCGTTTGATCCGTACAAGGAAATTTCCGAGAGCGTGCATCGGGCAGCTCTGGACGCAGCTTTTACAAACGTCTGTATTACCAGTTATGACGATTATCTGGAACGACTGAAGGAAGGATATGCTCTGCAGGACATTAAGCTGGGACATAACAAAGCAGTTAAAGTTGCCACCTTCCTCAGTAACAAAAGGATGGTCATAAAAGAGGGAAAGGAATATAAAATCAACCCAGACAGCCATTATTGAATTCGGCTTTACTTTATTGGCAGGGTGTACATATTAGAATAAAGCAAAGTCATAAAAATGTTATAGGGAATATTCATCTTCTCCCCTTTTATTGGATAACCAGAATACTTATATTGTTTATGGTAGTAGTCGAAATGTCTATTTCATTTGTATATACGACACGGCTTGCCGTGCAGTTTCAACAGGTATCTGTTACGAGATATGCCAAGGTATAACCTCCACTCCGTTATGGTTGTACATTGGCGCTCTCGCCGGCTCATCCACTTCGCCGATGCGGTACTCGCAGGCTCGCACCTTAACCCGTTATAATATTAGATTTTCATGGAAAAAGAAATAATAAAACAAACAGAACAGAACGAGACTCCGGACAACAGGAGAACCGTATTTATCGGGGCCAAAGTCAGCCCCCGACAGAAAGAACATATCAAGTCACTAGCCGAACAATGCGGAATGACCGTAAGCGATTATCTGCTTGCGCGGGCATATAATTATAAGCCAAAGGCAAGACTCTCCAAAGAGGAAGTTGCACTGCTGCAGAATCTGGACAACTGCCGTGCTGACCTGGTGAAATACACATCAGCCCTTCATGGAATGAGTGCAAGCCAACGGCACATGATGTTCAACCAGATTCCATTTATGGTGAACTGGCTGAAGGAGCTTGGCAATGTGGCAGAAAATGTCTGCCAGTTTCTAAATTCCGTAAAAGAGCCGAACAGTATTCCAACCAATAATAAAACTGAAGAATCATGATCGCAAAGGCTAAAGCAATATCGCATGGCATAAACGACATCCGTTATATAACCGGCGAATCACATAATAAAAAACATCCGGAAAAAATCTATCGGATATTGGACAATATGATGTCATCGGAACCAGATGCAATGGGTATATGGAATTCAATGCAACTCACTCTTTCCCGCTTCCGCCCGGTGAAGAACTCAGTCATCAGGATTGAACTTAGTCCGTCACCCGAACATACCAAGGATTTCACCATTGAAGACTGGCAAAAACTTTGGCAGGATTTTGCTAAAGAGTTTGATAAACTGGTGTTCAAAGACAAGGACGGGAAAGTACGAAACTGTCCGACCAATCTGGCCAACAGCAAATACACAGTCTGGCTCCATATGGAATCCAATAGCGGAGTTCCTCATCTTCATGCTGCTGTCTGCCGGATGGATGAAGACGGAAAGATTAACAACGACCACAATATACACCTTCGTGCCCAGTGGGCAGCAGAAAGAGTGGCAAAGAAACGTGGATGGACAACTGCAAAACAGGTAAGAAATGTCAACATGCCATTGGTTACACGGGATTGTATGAATGTCCTTAAATCCATGTCATCATGGTCATGGGATGAATACAAAGCAGCATTGACAAGGAAAGGATACACCATACATGAGCGAAAGGACGATGATGGTATTCTTCACGGATATGCTATCATGAAAGGAAAGACGAAATACAAAGCTTCCGATCTGGGTATTGGTAGAAACCTGATGGTTTCAAAACTTCCTGCCACATGGGAGAAACTTCATTATAGGTCAGGCATTGCAGCAAACAACAAACCTAAAGACACTGATTCGAAACAGATTCAGAAGCCATCGGCATCCGCTGATTATACCAAATATAAGATCTACAATCCGAATACGGTTCCCTATACATTGAGTCACGAAGGTCAGGAACATCGGTTCTACATTCCAGAAAAGGTACTCAACCATTTTAACGATGAATTTGATTATCGTTTCGTCTCCAATTCACAGGAGTTAACCGATATGGCAGTAGCAATATTTGTCGGATTGCTGGAAGTTCCCAATGCACCAACCGGAGGTGGCGGTGGTTCACAAAGCGAATTGCCATGGAGAGATAAGGACGAGGATGATCTCTTTTGGGCAAAAAGATGTGCCCGTGCTGCCATTCGTACTTTAGGAAAGAAACCGAAAACTGGATTAAAACGATGAGCCTATGAAAAAGAAATTTGATTTTACTGCTGAAATGAAGGAAGCGCAGATTACCAAAAGTACTCCTCAAAATGAATATCTTGAGGAAGAAAAACGTCTGCTTGGTATAAACGTAAAAGAACTTGCCGAGTTGAATGACAATGTGTATGGATTGAGGGCGGATCTTACCGCATTGGTAGATTTATTAGGAAAATACAAGTTGTCTATTACCCAGGATACGCAAGAGCAGGCTGTAAAATTTAGTAATACCGTTCTTGGCCAGTTCATTGACCAAATTGAGATCAAGTGCACTGAGGCAGAACAAAGGATTGCTCAAATGGATAATCGCATTTATTTATCATATAAGGCATTTTATATTTTGATTGTCATTCTAATTACCCTATCCTCTTTTTTGATCTGTATGATCGTGGCGAATGTAGAATTTTTGCATTCCTGGTTAATTTGGAGAATGGTTGCTGCATGTGGAGTTATTGCAATCTTGGGAATTACGATGGTGGTAGTGGTGATGAGGATATTGGATAGATAAAAATAATACAAAAATCTCAAATGGTGTTAGAAAATCTCAAATGGAATTTCTAACACCACTGCTATTAAAACTCATGCCACTTACAACAAAAGAGGTCTGTCCATTCATTTATATTATTGATACGATTAAAACAAAAATCAACATTATCATATCTAAATCTTATTCTTTAAAAGTTACTTTAATTCCCGACACAAAATCTTTCTCGATAAAAACTTACCTGATTACTATTAACCACTAGACAATCATCACAGATAGTTGCGATTTGTTCCAATTCCTTCCATTTGATTTAGTGATTACGCTTATGACTCACACGAAGTTTATCATCATCTTCTCTATATGACGAGATATATCCAATAGTTTTTAGCCTCTCTAAAAACATTTCATTCATGCGATTATTTTCTATAGCAGCCTTTTTAGATTTATCTGTAATACTTCGATAGGAATCATCTAAAACCTCTATTAATTCTGTTACAATATCAAAATCATCTTTATATTTTTCAATCAAGTCAACCAAAAATGACAATCGTTCTTGCAGGTTTGTGGAGACAGATAAGATGTTCTTCTTAGTATCATAATCAAACTTTTCAATATTGTTTTTCACAACAGGAAGAGTAATATTTGCTAATTCATTATCCCACACAATATGAGGAAGAAAGTGCTGAACTACACATAGAGATTTTTCAGCAGTCACTCTTGGATTTCGCATAAGATGCTTGTATAGCCTCATATCCGTAGGTAACTTTTCTATTTCTCCAATACACTCATCTAAATACTTATCTACGTAATAGATAAGAACATCACTATGATTGTCTCTGATTGTAGTCGTATAGTATGTGCTATATGGAAGCATATCGGCACAAAGCAATGTTTTAAGATGAATATTATCGACATTGCTAATATCTGCATCATCAAATGTAACTCCATCAAAGATTTTGATAAGTTTATCGTACACTGGAATCTCAAAGTTTGATGTCAATAAAATACTGTTTGCCAATAGTTTTTTCTGGTTATCATTCAATTCAGATATATCTGTTAATTCATCGATATGTTTAATAATGAATATATTCAATATAGAAGCTATTATATTATTCTGGCTTTCATAGAATGCATATATTTCAGACCACGATGGTATAACTATATCAACTTCAATAGCGAATTCCCACAGGGTATTATTTACATTGGAAAGAGAAACTTTATTCTGTTGTTCAGAAAGGTACTTGTTTTTTGTATTCTCTGTAATATATTCAGAATTAATAATTTCAAGGATAATTCCGACGTTCTCTTGTTTCGCCGCATATGTGATAAATACATTATTTAATGCATCATCCAAACGTTGATCAATATAATCTGATATAGGTTTTGCTGATTCACAACTCCTCAACATTGTTACATTTAAAGGATAATTATCCAATGTTTTTATTCTTTCTTTTCGATAATGAACAAATGCACATACAACATTTCTCGGTGTGAGCATATAAGCTTTGTTTTCTACAACGTATTCAAGCAAACACTCAGATACTGCATCAATTTCCGTAAATATCAGCTTCCCATTCGACACGATTTGTTTGACTGTATCAAAACCTATAAGATCTACTCTTTGAGATATAAATGCAAAGTTTTTACTTAACCAGTTGCGGCTTTCTTTTGTAGAACGGCTTGATTCAAGAAATCGTAACCATGCCTCAAATAATTCATCTGAATTGTGTTTTACAAAAATCTTCCATAATCCATCAACAACATTACCCAAATGATTGAAAAGTGAGCTTGGATCTTCAACTGATTTATAGAAATCAATCAAAAAGTCCCACTTTTTATTATTTTTGATAACATGTGCAATTAAATGGAGTTTTGCATTATTTGATTCGTCTTCAAGATGTTGACTAATATAATCAACTACTTGAATATTCAATATACTTACATCATTGTAACATTTATCAGGAATGTTCTTTACGCACTGTCCTACTTTATCTATATGATAATCATACGGCAAACTATGGCGAAGTTTTAATTCCAGAATAAAATCATGGTCATGCTTATTAATTGACTTACCAAAAAAGAAAGATATATAATCAAAGTAATCTTCATTTATAAGCCCTTCTTTCAGGAAAGCTTCAAGCATTTTAGAAACCTTGAGCTGATCAAAGATCTTATGCGTCTGCATATCAACATCATGCAACAATTCTTTTATTGGAGTAGCATAATGATTATTACGGGATAATTCTAACATCTTAATCTGTTCACGATAATTTTTTTCACCCTCTCGCAAGGCTTCTAATCGCTCATGGTAAGTAAAGTTAGAATTAACCATTTCCTCTATTTGACTAAATTGAATAGTACAACTTTCTTCAGATGTATCATAATAATATCTAGCACCATAATATGAGTTATTTGAATATCTCTTAAAACATTGATACTGAATAGAGGATTGCGATATAAATGAATTAAACAAAGTTTCATTTTCAGCGATATCCTCAAGAGGTATAAAATTATTTTCAACAAAAAACGAAAAGGCATTATTCCCTTTTTGTTTTAATAATTTTTTACGATACCCTTCAATATAAATCAACCTTAATTCTTTTTCTTGTATGTCATGTGTCGCTTCTAAAGCTTGAAGTTTTTTAGTGATAACACCAATATGTTCATCAATTTGCCTGTTTCGCTCAACCAATAGCTCGTTCTTTTTATGTAAACAATCATACAAAATTCCCTTTCCTTTATGCAAGTCGGCAAAATCTTTTGGATGATAGTTTTTATATACAATCATGGCAAGAAGTTTATTTTGATCCAATTTCTCATCAAGCTTTTCTCTATATTGGGCATATTCATTGACAATGTTCTTAAGTAATCTCATATCGTCAATAAAAAAAGCTAAACTTTCTATTACCTCAACATTAAGATCTGAAAAACCTTTTATTTCTAGTTCATCTTTCAGTTTGTCTGCAGAGTTTGAGGAGTTGATTATTGGAATTACAGTTGTGATATAATCAAAAAATTTAGTACGTTCTTCATCAAAGAACATATCATCCTTAACCGCATAAATGAACGTAACTTTGCGTCCCACGGAGTTTGACTGATTTAAGAGTTGATTTACTTCTCGTAACTTAAGAAAAATATCTGTATTATTAAATCTATCTAAGTCTTCTATAATCACGACATTATAATCAGTGACCTCAAAGAAATAGACAATCTCATCCATGTGCTTATTGAAAACAGACGTATCTTCTTTGTTTTCTTTTAATTCAATCTCCCCATTCTTTAAATTTAACTTATTAAGTTTACTATTACTCAATGACTTGATAGTCTTTTGAGAGAATATTATTGTTGCAATAAATATATATAATAGAGCAAAAATATCAGACCATTTATTTAATACTGGATTGCTTAAGCGATTGTAAATCCATTCCACTTTCAAAAATGATGGTTCAAATACAATAATTAAAGCAACAGCATAAAGTATTATTGTAAATGATAAAACATATTGAGCCCAAACTGATTTATGATAAATCCTTTTTAATCTGGAATTATAAAGCGTCTCTTGTTTTTCTTTATAAATAAGTTGTTGAAGAATACTATATTCAATACGATTATTCATCGTATCAATATTTATTTCTTCCTTTTTATTATCTAATGGAGACTTTAGCGTAGCAAGAGATATTGAAAGATATTTGTATTTAGGGAAATCTTTCCTTAAAGATCGGAGAATGGAACTCTTTCCGGATCCATAAGGACCAGTAAGCGCAATGTTTAATATATCTTTCTCTTCTAGTTTTCGTGCTAGATTCAAAACACTCCTATACTGCTTTTTATCATTATCACTATCGCGATTAAGCAGAGCAGGAGTTAATGATACTTGCTTATCATCCTCTATTAAATTATTTGTACAAATTTTCTTCCAGAATCTCCAGTCCATTTATTTATAGCTATTTATTAATATGTTATAGTTATATATTGCTTATGTTTATATTAAAGCAATACCAAATTCACGTATAGTATCTTCACTATCTCTTCCAGAAATCGACTTACCTATAGCTTTCTCAATTCTATCAGCAAGTTTAATCGCCCTATCTATTATAAATTCATCAAAATTATCTTCATTAAGAAGATTAAAGTTTATCTTGTGCGTAGATATAGCATGTATTAAATCGTCCCTATTTATTTTGTGATTAAGAATCGTTTGTATATACCTACTTGGGGCTACACCTCCAATAGAACGATTTGTTGAAGCATATATCATTGTTTTATTAATAACAGAGTTCCATTTCTCACGTGGTAAATTATGCCTTTCGCAATAATTAGCAGGAAATATATGATGAATATCTGTATTCTCTGATGTATAAGTAGCTACAGTCATCTTCCCTGCTGTCAGGAAATCCAGAGGTTCGTCTTGAAGCAAAAGTGCCATAACCCCTTTATATGCAGCTGAATTTCTTGTTTGAAGACTTAACAGACGTGTGGCATGGAAACTAGAACGAGAAACTGTATCTGGCAATACATTATCATCAGACAACCATAAAAAGAAATCTTTTATATCAGAAGCATAACGGGTCTCATTGGCACTTCCATATAACTCGCCAAATACTCCGCACCAATACCATTTAGACAACTTAGTTAAGTTGGGTAAATTAGTAAGTAAGTGCTGATGACTTAGATCATATGCAAAAATAGCAGCTAATGGAATAAATTGTGTATTATAAGGTAAATTGTCAGCAGAATAAACACCCTGCTTAATCAAAAAGCGAGCGGCTTCAATAAATCCATTTTTAAGAATATCCCGCTTTTGATTAAAGACAGAACTACGTAGAGCCATTACATCTTTCTTTTTGCACTTCACTCCTATTTTTCCACCAGATACAATCGATTTCTCATAACTATCCAAAAGAGTCATTGAAGTAATGAACGCAGTGCCGTCAATATCTCTTAATACATCATATTTAGAAAAATCTTTTTCGATCGACTTCCACTCTTGGCGTAATTCAACTCCATCAGCCGCAAGCGAAGCTGTAACTAGTTCAAAAACATTCAATGGAACTCCACCACGATTTACATTTTCAAATATCTGACAGACAGACGATTGAGAAGTATTCTTCAAGACCTTAATAACCGGCAGCTTATAAGCAATAACAGATGAAATAATATCTGTATTAAATTTCTGATAAAGAGCCAACTTTGTAGGATCATTTTGATAATAACGCAACATTCCCAAACACCAATTCATTGATTCCGTAGGATCAAACATCAAATTAAGAGGAAACATAAGGTTTTTATATTCATTTTCTCTAGAGGTCAAATCTAGGGTAATAATCTTACCAATATCAGATGTCTTTACCTTCTTATCAGAAATAGATATTATTGCCTCTTCTCTATCTACATTTTCGTCAAGAGCTTTAACCATGTCAATATAATAAAATCTGTAGATAGTATTATTTTTATTACGTTCCCAACATGTCTCAACTGGATTCTGACTCATAAACACCTGAAAAAGTGTAGTAAGTCGTTGTTGACCATCAAGAACAAGATAGTCTGGCTTGACACCTACCATTTTTGTATCAACTCCTGTGAACAAGCGAGGTTTATAATTAACCTCACCTCCTGTTTCTAAAAACATTACTGCCCCCATAGGAAATCCCATTGTAATGCTTTCTATTAACTTACATATTTTTCCGTCGTCCCAAACCCACGAACGTTGAAATTCTGGAAGCTGTAATTCACCTTTCTGGACTTGAAGCAACAAATCTTTTAAATCTGTATCATTTGATTGTACTGCCATAACTTAAAATCTTTTCTATTTTCTTATAACTTTTCTCAATATCCCCATAACTTTGAATGAATCTTCTTCAGGTTCTAATAAAAATGGTTCATATTCTTTGTTCAGTGGAATCAATTCAATGCAAGTATGTTCCCAACCATTTTCGGTAACTCGTTTTTCACTATGATATTTTTTGATTGTACAAGCTATATTATCACTATCATAGTCTTTGATATTATACCCTTCTACCAGAACAATTTCACCTTCACGACTTCCACCAATATAACGGGAAAATACGCAATAATCACTATCATTTATTTTTGGTTGCATGCTATTACCCATAGCACGAACCACAAACATTGATTTATCTAAGTGTGACAATTCATCAGACACATCTATCCACTTCACATCCTCATCTGGCACTTCAATTTCAGACAAATCATGACAAGCGGCCTTTATACTAGGATAATAAGGTAAATGAGTTACAAAACGTTGATTTACAGAAGCGGTATCTATGATACGAGCTAAAGTTCCTGATTTTTTATCTATGTTTTTACCATTAGCTAATACTTCTGTCGTCGGTTCTATATCATTTTCCTTGAAATTCTCCACCTGTTCCATTACTTGACGAAAGACTTCTGGAGAATATTGTGGTGGATAACCATTCTTCACTAAACACACCTTAATATCAAACTTTAGCTGTTCACGTACGCGCTGATTATTCAACCAATCTGCCACACTTGATTTCAAATCTATTATCTCCTTTATTTTACGAGCTAATACTCTGCATTTTTCGTTGATGGTTATTCCGTCTACTTCCTTATCTTCACCATACTCAAAATTAAACTTATCACGCAACATGATTAAGATGTCGTAAAAAGCTTTCTCTTCAAAAGTAAGGTTCAATTTTCTGAAACTTTCTCTATCCTGTTGCATTTCTTGCAGAATTTTCAAAGCTTGTTCCGTGGCTTTTTTTATTATTTCTTCCGATGTCGCTTCTTGAGTTTCACCTGCTTCTTCTGCGCTTAAACGTTTACGGCGTTCATGGTATTGTTTAATGGTTTCTTCCAACATCTCCATAAATCTTTTTGCTGCAGCCTGATTTGTTCTACTATATTCAGTAATCTGTTTCCTCAACATTTTTACTAACAACTCCAATTTTGAAGCGGGCATCTTTACATCAGACAATTTCTCAAAATATTCCGGACTAAATATATCTTCCTCTTCTCCAACGTCCAACACACTTTCTACCTTGGTATATTTCAACGCTTCCTCTACCATTTTCGCGACCTTGCGATTCATAGTTTCAGTATCAGGTGCATCGGTTCCACTCATTTTCCGAACAAAACCAGCAATGGCCATAAAACATTGCGCTAAAGCAGATTCTTCATCAGATAAATTACCTGAAGGCTGACAAATATCGTATGCTGTACGCATTCGTTTTACGACTTTCAAAAAATAGGTTTTGAATGATACCCTCTTTACTTTTTTGCCATCTTCCGAAGCTAAATTAAGCAGTTCATTCGACTTAAAAATATACTCTGCCATCTTAGCCAATAATGTATAGCGTATTACAGGATCTGTTCCCGGATTAAGGAAAGGAGTTAAATCCATTTGCCTAAACAAATCCTTAAGTATGGATAAATATTCTCTGAAAATAGTAGTTGCCTGTTCTACGTCATCATCAGTAGGTGCAAAGGTATTGCCGCCACCGCCATACATTTTCATAGCTTCCCGCATGTTATCTCGTATGCCGATATAGTCAATTACAAAACCAAACTCTTTTCGTGGATATTTTCTATTTACACGACTTATTGTCTGAATAAGGGTATGTTTTTGTAAAGGCTTATCGTTATAAAGATACGTAAGACTCTCCACATCAAAACCTGTAATCCACATATCCACCACGATTACAACGCGGAAATTGCTTTTCTCCTGTTTAAATGCAGTATCCAGTTTTTCTGAACGTTTATCATTTGTCACACCCCCAAGATAATCATACATTTCCTTAGGATCATTCTTGCCTACACTTGCAACCATTGCCATAGTAGGCATTTCTGACAGTTCTTCCAATTCTTCATCTGTACAAGAAACACCTTCGGGTGTTTTTCTTAATTCAAACCATTCCGGATATTTTTCTTGAAAAATAGTAAGTAAATTATAAGCTATCTCACGCTTAGAACAAACAATCATAGCTTTCTGTACACGGTCAGGATCACCACTACATGCCTTTATATAATGATCATGTATATCTACAGCAAGACGTTCCAATCTTTGTGGCTCACCTAAAATTACTTGAAGCGAACTCATTGCTTTCTTACTAGCCTCAATATCTTCCAATGTAGAGCCTTCTTCTGCACATCGCTTATAATATTCTTCTACCAACCTAATCTTTTCTTTATCAAAAAGCACCTTAGTTATTCTAGGATGATATTTAATTGGCACAGTAATACCATCAGCTACAGCCTGATCCATAGTATAACGGTCTATTTCTGCTCCAAAAGTCTGATAGGTTTCTGCAATAGGTGTACCTGTGAAACCTACAAAAGTAGCGTGAGGTAAGGCTTCACGGAGAACCTTGGCATAAGGCTTTGAAAGCACCGCCTTCATTTGTTCATTGGCTCTATCCAATAGTTCTTTTTCATTATCATCATCTTCACTTGGTTTGCTGAATTTGATTCGTTTGGCACTTTCCAATTGAGTACGGTGAGCTTCATCGCTAAAACAGATGATGTTAGAACGTTCGTTAATTAATCCGATAGGATCATCATCACGGTCACAGAACTTCTGAATGGTACAAATATAAAATCCTCCACTTTTACGGGCTGCAAGTTCTTCTCTTAGTTTTTTGCGTGTAGGTACTACAGATACTTCGCCTAAACCCAGAAACTCTTTACTCTTAGTAAATAACTTACTGCCTTGTTTTTGCAAATCATCACGATCTACTATCATCAAAATAGTTGGAGAACCAATTTCCGAAGCACAACGCATAGAAAGTTGGCGAGCAAGAAAAGCCATTGTATAAGTTTTACCACATCCAGTTGCTCCAAAATAGGTACCGCCCTTTCCGCTTTTCTCCTTAACAGATTTCACAATACTTTCACGAAGGAGTCGTGTAGCAAAAAACTGAGGATAGCGGCACACAATTTCTTTTTCTTTATCATCAAACTCCTTATCTTGGAAATAAATGTAATCACGAAATATTTCAAGGAAACGTTCCGGCTCATATACTCCCTTAACCATTGTTCGCATCTCATCAAATGGTGATGTAGAAACTTTATCACCATCATTTACCCTTCGCCAAGCATAGAAATGTTCATAAGGGGTACGTACCGTACCAAGACGTGTTTTCACCCCATCGCTTATACAAGCCAACGGACAATAATGCAGCAGATGGGGAATATCACGCCAATAGCGTAAATTTATTTGTTCCCACGCATCTTCAATAGTAGCATTTTCATCTGCCGGATTTTTCAGTTCTATGATGCAGAGCGGCATACCATTTACATAAAGTATAATGTCAGGACGTCTGTTTTTTATGCGACCATTGTTTACATATTCTACAGTGAACTGATTAACAACTTTAAATATATTTTTAGTTGGTTTACCTTCCTGCGGTTTACTAAAGTCAATAAGAGCAATATCTCTTGTAAAACCATCTTTGGCTGTAAAGTTCACACCATCAACCATCCATCCATAAACTTTATGAAGAGTGGCAAAGTCTGTTTCCGCTCCTACAAGACGTACAGTATCAACAATCTGTTGAATTTCATCCGCTTCAAGATTCGTGTTGTTACTTGTCAAAAAGTCTGTTAAGTCCTTCTCTATAAGTACTTCCCTTTGATTATTACGCACAATCTTGTCACCAGACAAATACGTCCAGCCTTCTTGTTCTAAAAAAGCAATAAATGCATTTTCAAAATCAGACTCGCAGAAGCGACCACTATAATTCATTAGTTTACTTTTTGACATTTCAAATTTCTTAGGTTAGTAATCCTTTATGTAATAAGCTAAACATCAATCCATGCATTACTCTTATTTAGATGTTGATATACGCAGTGTACCACTATATGCAGGATCATCACATTCGCCAAACACTACAGTTATATTTCCATCGTTTCTTGTGGTAATGCATTTACGGTCTATACCTCCTACTTTCCAGCCACGACTCATTTTAGTATATTTATCAGAAGCACTAGCGTCACTTTTATTTGTATCAGAAATAATTGTAACCCTTGGATTAACTAATGAAACAAAATCAGAATGATAGGCTGATTCTCTTCCATGATGCGGCGCTACCAATACATCAGCATATCTAACGGCATCTTTAAAATCACTTCGTTTCATAAGTATATCCAATGATTCCTTTTCATTATCACCACAGACTACGACTTTAATACCAGATAATGTAAAAACCGTTATTATACTGAAGTTATTAAAATTAGAGTGGTCGCAAGCAGATGTAGAAAAAGTTTGAATATCTAAACCTGCATAGTTGTTAGGATTTTCCGTATTATTTTCATCATCATCCCTTACTGGCGAATTATATCTATCGTTAATCTCACAGTATTTCTTAAACTTATCTTTGTCACAAATTCGAACGCCATACATTACTTCTGCATTAGTCAAAGACTTGGGACGTAATAATATCTTAGGCTGATTTATATCAAAATTGAGAATATCGCTAATATGATCAAGGTGCGGATGGGTTAAAATCATATAAGCAATGTTATCGAATCTACGTTTCAATATAGGAGTAGAATTTCCACTCTCATATGTACCTGTGCCAAGGTCAATTACTATATATTTTCCATTAGGTGCTTTAACATGGATAGCTAATCCAAGTTGTACATCCCAAACTGTCATTGTTGCTAGTCTTGCCATAATATTATTCTTTATTTTGTTTCAAATATTCATTAAGTACCTCTCTTGCATAATAATAAGCGCGTTCTTTATATCTATTCCAACAAATTAATAAGACTACTATTGACAAATATGATTGCCAATAAGATGAATATGATGATATAAGTAATAATACTGTTGAAATTAATACTGTCGTAAGAATAGTCCTTGATAGGGCATAATGGGCGTTAAAGTCTGGAACCCTGGAATCTTGATTACCATTTACTTCACGCATCGCCTTACTAAATAATCTATCCTCAGAAAGATTATTACCGTCAAGTTCTTTGATTAAAATCTTTCGGACATTCTTAGTTTCGTAGAAACGTACTTTATTTATTCCTGTATTGCTAGGAATAAATAAATGATATAACCAGCAATGTTCTTTTTCCCCTTCATCTAGAAGTCTGGTAGAAGGCTTTCCTCCTATCGTAAAATAATATATAGGTTCTAATAAGCTACCTACTGAATTAATAACATATCCACATAAAAACGCAAATGCTAAATATGCAACAGTATAATCATTGTTATATTCTATCTGAAACGAATACATACCAATGACTAGTAGCACATATCCAGCAACAAGGCTCGACATTATATCATAATACTTAAAATTCATAATCCTATTATTTTATGAGTTCGCAGCTCTTTGCACTAATGCAGGACAAAGGGCTTTAAGTTTCTCTCGTGCTTCAGAGGCTATCTTTTTAGCTTCTTCAAGACATTTGTATAAATCTACAATAGATTGTTGGACTTCGAGAGGTGGTAAAGGTATTTTAACTCTACACAACTCACTCCAATCGAAAGTTTCCCTTGCACTCCCCCAAGAATTAAAACGAGCATATCTATCAAATTCGCTACGACTTAACAGTAAATATAAATACTCTGGCATCAATTTGCTACGATCTTTACAACGAAATGTTGTGTATATTGAAGAAGTAAGAATTGGCTTATTTGTTACATTTAGTGCTAAAGCAATTTTATCGCCTCGGCGTGAGGTGTCAGCAACATAGGCGAAATTATTGTTATTAACAATTTTGTATGATGTTAATGAAACGCCATCCATATTCGCCTTAGTAAATATAAATTTTTTGTCAGTACTTATGCCCCGCACATTATCTAATGTATATTTATTCTCACTATTTCTTTCATCACAAATTTCTATATAGTCATCTTGCCCATTACTAAGTTCCACTTCTGGATATTTAGCTTTGCAATCAACAATAAAAGCTTCGCAAGCTTTATTCAGTGGCTCTATTAGAGCCTCATTTTGCTCTGCGAGTGCTTTCAACCCATTATATACATCAACTAACTCTTGTTGAATATCAATTTGAGGGACAGGAATTAATATTTCTTTAAAGTCCTTTTCAGGCAAATTTCCACGAATAGAAGCATCCGTATGAAACCACGCTAACCGCCCAAATTCCTCACGAGTTAAAATCATCTCTAAATATTCTGGGAGAATTTCATCTTTCTTTTCCTCTTTAATATGAAAAGTATAATAGGCAGGCGATACAGCAACATTTTCGTGAGAACTATTATAAGCTAATGGTATAGTTACATCACGCCCAATATGCATCAGATTACAAGCAAAGTAATTATGTGGAACTAGTTTGTATTTACTTGTATCTATGCCATTCATATTAGCAACTGTAGGTATAAACCCCTTCCCTATATTAATACCACTGATTTCTACATGGTTATCATACCCAACACGAAAAGTTTGTTCTTCTATGTAGTCACCAATTATAGAAAATCCTTTATACTTTTCATTTACATTCATATCCTAATCTATTAAGAGCTTTACGTAACATATCATCATTCTTTTTTTGGCGTTCTAACAAGTCTGTAACAGTAGAAGCTGTTTCAGTTAAAACCTTGTGATAGTCTATGGCAGAATCTCTATCTACAAACTCAATATATCGACTTGGAACAAGAGAAAAATTATTAGCTTCAATTCCATCAGCTTCATCTATTCTAACAGAGCGGTAAAGTTCCGGCTCAGCATAATTAGTTCCATCTGTACCTTCTGCCTGCCATTTAAAATAAATCTCCGTTGCCCGCTTGATTTGATTGTCCTTGAGTATAACCTTCTTTTTCTGCTCACCCTTAACTGGGTTTTCTGTCCACTGACGTAAATCCATAAAGAGAATTTCCCCTTCTCTATTACGTTGTTTGCGTCCGTGCCACATTCCCCCTTTTTTATTTTGATTTAAAATCCAAAGGGTAACACTAATATCTGTGGTTATAAAAAGTTCACGGGGCAATACTATGATTGCTTCTACTTTATCATTCTCAATCAGTTCGCGACGAATAGTTAATGCATCCGTATCACCCAATGCACCATTTGCAAGAAGGAATCCGGCTACCCCTTTTTGTTTATTCATGTGGCTAAGTATGTGAAGTATCCATGCATAATTGGCATTGCTTTCCGGCGGTGTGTCATAATCACTCCAACGAGAATCATTCTTTAAATTATCATTATACCATCCTTTAAGATTAAAGGGTGGGTTCGCCATAATATAATCAAAGTAAAGTCCTTTATGTAAATCATTGGTAAATGTGCTGTCACTTTCTGCTCCTAAATTATGACTTATACCACGTAAAGCCAAATTCATCTTTGCCAAACGATATGTAGCCGCTTCCTTTTCCTGTCCGTACACATTGATTTTACTGATATCACCCTGTTTGGACTTTACCAATTCTGCACTTTGGATGAACATACCTCCAGAACCACAGCAAGGATCATAAATAGTTCCATCAAAAGGCTCTATCATACTGGCAATTAATTGCACAATATCATGTGGAGTGTAGAATTCACCTTCCTCTTTTGTAGCATTCACAGCAAATTCCTTCAGGAAATATTCATACACACGGCCAATCAAATCCTTTTCTTCACCAAAAACTTTATGAGAAATCTTATTTATTTCATCTACAAGCTTTTTCATATCATTACCAGCCAAATTACGCTGAGTAAACGTACCCTCTACGAAGCACCCTTTAAGGGAGGGAGTAGTAGTAGCGATACTACGTAAAGCCGTATCAAGTGCAACATTAAGCCCCGGTGCAGGCGTATCAATAATTGTACTCCATCTTGCTTCAGGTGGAAGATTGTATGTGCCGTCTGTAAATGTTGCATCTTCAAAGAAGGCGGACATAATATTCTCGTCATCTGGATCTAAGCCTTGTTCTATCAACTGGGCACGAAGATGAGCTACTCCATCTTCATATTTTTCTCCGATGAAACGAAGAAAAACCAAAGTGAGCATCATATCTCTCTTCTCAAAAAAAGAGCCGGAGTTTTTGGCCTGTCTCAATATATCGCGACACTTAAATAGTATTGCATCCAAGTTGATTACTTCTTCTTTTTTATTATTAGTTGCTTTCTTTGCCATAATTATTCAATTAATGATTTTACGAAGGCTTTACCTTTCTCTGTCAATACATAACCGCCTGTTTTACGCGAACCTTGATACTCAATCAATTTAAGATTTTCAGATATAAGCTGCTTAAGAATTCTATCAATGGTAGGCATTGATATTTTAATTGCATCATGCAAGTCTTTTCTCTTAGCTATTCCAAGTTCTGAAATCCTCAACAGAATACTTTTTATCTTATCATTTATCTTATCATTTATCTTATCATCATCTGAGGGAATAAAATCATCCCCAATCAAGACTCTATCACCAAAACCTTCTCTACAAGGAATTTCAATCAAGAAATAACTCCTCTCCTCGTTTGTCTCAATCACAGCAGGACCAGAACCATTTCTTCTTAACTCGTCTTGTATGGTTGGAATACCGGTTCCTCTACCTTCGGACAACTGAAGTTCTTTGAGATAATCACCCAAACGACGATTACGGTAACGGCGTGACTTCAATCGTTCTGCCTTTTGGATAGCATCAATGCTGATGGAACGGTCCGGACCGGCATAGCTAAGAATAGAAATCTTGTCTGGCTCAATCGTAATCTCAACCGGTTCTCGTTCTTGATAATCTCTATGATACAGTGCATTAACTACTGCCTCTTCAATAGCTTGGTAAGGATAGTTGAAGAAGGTTATAGATTCAGCCTTATCTTTCTGCTTGATGATACGTTTCTTGATAACATTGGTCTTGATATAGTCCAATGCCTGTTTTATCATATCGGGCACAGGTCCGACAATCTTCGGGACCTCAATCATATTGTTGGGATTCTTGATGCAGCCTTCAGGAAAAATAACAAGATCCACCTGTGTTGTCGGGAAAAATTTGGCAGGATTCTTACAGAACATCATGGCAGCCACATTCTTGACCAGTTGACGTTCTGTGGGCCCCACCAGCAGGTCCATCTGCGACAATAACTCAGACAGGGACAGCTTTTCGAAATCAGCAACCAGACGACTGTTTACTGTCTGCAGGTAATCCAGAACCAAGGCTCTTGAAATATCTGTTATCTCTATGTTCTCATTACCTCTTTCGTCAAACGGGGTACGATTCGCCATCTCACGCAATTCATCCAAGACTTCACCTTTCGCCTCAATGGTATTGGTTCCACTACGAACATACCATTTACATGGCGACTGATTGCTTGCCGTAACTCGTTCACGCACATTATAAGGACGGTTTACTCCAGCCGGCACCCAAATAAGCAAGACGTATTTTCCATCAATCTCTTGCACGTCGATTCGTGGCAAATAGAATGGCTCAATCTTATGATTGAAACCAATCATATCACGTTGTATCTTATCAAGTTCCTCTATAGGAACACCTGTCACTGGCCGTTTTGCGATACCTGTGTTTTCTTCTTCTTGAACACCTACGATGATGTATCCTCCGCCAATGTTATCAAAATCATTAGCGAAAGCACAGATGGTACGATAAATTTTATCTGGATTCCATCCTGTTTTAAACTCAATACGGGTGGATTCTATTTTACGCTTATGAAGCAAGTCTTCTATGTTTACCGGAATAGCCATCTTGATATACTTATTTAGATTTATCCTTTTCTACATGAAGCAATTCTCTTACATCAACATTCAAAAGTTCCGCTATGCGAAATAATGTTTCCAAATCTGGTTGTGAAACATTAGTACACCAACGGGAAACAGATGTCACATTCCTACCAACTTGCTCAGAGAGCCATTTAGCCGTTTTATTCTTTTCAACAAGGACTATTTTAATCCTATTCAATTGCTTCATAATTGAAATAATTTGTAGTTTAATGCAAATATATTAAAATTCAATGTAACAAGCTAATATTGTTCAATTTATTTTGGTAAAATACCTTTCAATGATAATTCTATTCAAAAATTAACCACCATACCATTAGCCTTATCAAGTTCATTCCAGCGAGTACAGAACAAATGTGAGTGGCGAACAGGAGGATAGTCTGCGAGCAGAGCACCAGTATTAATCAGTTCACACTTCTCGTTGATAATGCCGAATGATTCATAGTCGCTATTCTCAAACAAACGTTTAGTGCGCTTAAAGTATGTGGCACGAAGCACGGTAAATACCATATCCACGAACTTCCAACAATACACAAGGCTCATACGACATGTTACTACCCTTCAGCACCAGTTCTTTGTGCTTCAATATACTAGCTACTACACTCTAGTTACCAACACGAACAAATGCCTACATCGGTCCATCATCTATGTTATAATAAGATATCTGAGCACCAGGCATCACTGTGAGTACAACGAACTCCTTGTCTTCAGCCTTTGCGAACGAGAGGTTGAATCAGGTATTGGATCAATGTGAGACTTGATAGCTTCGCTGATCTTCTCCGCATCATCTTTTACGTCATCAAGACCGACCGATAGTTTTATCATTAGCAATACCCCAAATGAGTCTGCCACCAATACCATTGGCAAAGGTGCTCACACTCTTGCACCAACTTTTCGGTTTCTTCACCTCCAGAGCCACCTTCTTATCATATTTTGTTACCCCGCCTATCAGTTGGTGAATGTCTAGTACTTCCATTTTATATATAACGTATTGACCTACTATTTATTTAAATGTTTAGAGTTTATCGAACATAACGATTCCCCTTTATATTTTATAATATGTAGCATCTGACTCACAGAAACAACAGATGATTACTTTACCATCGAAGTCACTCTCATGGATTGCCTTCAACGCAATCTAAGCAGCCTCTGCCTTTGGATAGCCATACACACCAGTACTAATACAAGGGAAAGCGATACTCTTAATGTTCTTTTCCTTAGCAATGTCAAGTGCAGTCTTATAGCATGAAACCAGCAACTGAGACTCGTCACCATTACCATAAAAACAGGTCCGACGGTATGGATTACATACTTGCAAGGCAAGTTATATGCCCCTGTTATCTTACTCTGACCAGTCTCGCAACCGCAAGAGTCATACACTCCTTCAAGAGTTCGCGACCTGCAGCACGATGAATACATCCACACCTCCACCATCTAACAACGAGCGGTTAGCTGCATTAACGATTGCATCAACTGCCAGCTTGGTTATGCCACCAACGACGAGTTCTATCTGTTTCATATACTTACCTCTTATTCCATATCGGTTAGAACCATATCGCAAAATTCGTTTGCATTATTTGCATTATAAATTTTAGCGCCAATATTCTTTAATGGTTCATAGCTATGTAGAGATTTTGAACCACCAAGTAAAAATATATATAACTTATTATCATCATTCAAATAATCACGGAAATAGCTTACAGATTCATTGATATTGCCTAAGTCACCATCTGTAATCAACACGGTAACTAGATCTCTAGATCTTACGTCTAACGTTGATTTAATTCTTGAAATTGGAAACTTAGTTCCACCGTGACCATTTGTTAATAGACGCTCCCTTACGTCATCATATTTATCACTCCAATCAACGTATGCATCAATTTTATCACTAAATCCTATAAATGCAACCTTGCTTTTTGTTGATTCAAAGTATGATAAAATACCATATGATGCAAGAACAGCCTGATGCATATTAGCAGATTCCTTCATCACAGACCCCATACTACCGGATGTATCAACGACCAACAACAAATCCATTTGTTTGCTTTCAGTACCATTATCATCATTAGATACATATTCCCACTTTTTTGTAGTCATTCCAGGAATAAGTCGTGGAGATGTCATATATGTTAACATTAAATCCAGCTCCTCTATTGGGTCACCAATTCTCCATACAGAAGGATATGTATATGAAGACTTGTTTCCTGTATTCGAAAATTCAACAATTGGTATGATATTAGCACTTTGAACATTAAACCAAAGAACTCCCTTCTGCTTATCAGACATACCTATAATACCAGCAATTGCTAATAGGTCGATGAACTCTTCTACAGAGGTTTCTTCTGCGAGTACTTCTATTGCTTCTTTGACTTTATCTGGATCCGCAAAAACAAAAGCATTTCCGTGTTCATCGCCATCTTTAGGTCTACCAACACCCCATTGACCGCTCTGTTGCTGGGATCCCTGCTGACCGCTCTGTTGCTGAGACCCTTGTTGACCGCTCTGTTGCTGGGATCCCTGTTGACCGCTCTGTTGCTGAGATCCTTGTTGACCACTCTGTTGCTGAGATCCTTGTTGACTACTCTGTTGCTGAGATCCTTGTTGACTACTCTGCTGGGGATTCTTTTGGTCTTCAACATATAGTTTAAAGAATATTTCTGCATATTCTTCAACTTTATCTAAAAATGACGATTTATCTTCTATGCCGTTTTTCGTGAATGAATCAGCTAATTGATGGACAATTTTTAAAAATTCAGGATCAGTTTCATTTATACCAAGATCTTCTTTCCAAATTGCCTCTTTTGTTAGAAACATTAATTTGCAATGCCTTGGACAAGCACTGATATTTGCACCTATTTTTATCCAATCGATTTCACTCTTCAAAGTTTCTTTACTATGTCTATAATAGTTTTTTGTATCAACAATAATATCAGCTGCTTGATTTGAAATTGCTCCACACGCATACTCGATATTTATACCAAGATGAGAGAAATGCTTATAATAAACATCTCTAATTCTTTTTAGCATTCTAAAATGAGTAATTACATCAAATGGGCAACACATATAGTGCTCTATTTCATGTCTTGTAAGTACTTTTACTTCATTCTGAAACTCATGATAACTTATAGGAAGTTTTCCGAAATTAAGATGAATCTGCCAAGTCTTATCTATAGTAATATAGTATTGCCCAGTTGAATAATTAGCATCATCCGGCAAAAGCATTTTGACAATAGGCATAGGAATCCCCAAGGAATTGTGATACTCCTTGACGAATACATACTCAATTGCTTCTTGGGCTTTCAATCTATATGTTTCAATATCAATTGACATTGTTTGCTTGTAAGTATTTGAATAATTCAGAATCTTCGTCCCCTTGGTAGGTAAAGATATATTTTTTCAATCTCTTAACTGACAAGTCGCATGCATCTCGTGTAATATCCAACAACTTAAATGGTTTTACTTTTTGTATGTCACCATTTGCAAGATCGGTACCAGGAATAACCGCTTGAATAAGAGATGACAGTTGAGGATTCGATATTATTGAATCTTTTTCGAGCTTAAATGTATATTCCTTTATTTCTATCTTTTTGATATAACGGTTAACTCGCTCTGAAATGTACTGTCGATTGGGAATATCATATCTAAATGCTAATTCTGATTTTATAGCCTTAAGCTTCGAAATGTCACCTTTTGAGTTATCTATCTGGTTGTTATAGGACACAATCTTATCATAAACTGGAGCATATTTTTCATTTAAGACTGGAACAATCTCTGCAGATATTACAAGAGAATTATATGACGAGTCTCTTATTTCTTTAAGATACTCATTGAATTCTGGAACTGAAAGTGTTCCTGTCTTAACTCTTTCAAAACCCATAAGAAGATCTTTAATACCATCAAACTCATTTTTGATCATTTGTATGATATTTCGAGTTCCATCTAAATCAATATTTGTTATAAAAATGGATGTTTGCTTCCCTGAATTTGTATTTTTCCAATGTTCAGTTAAAGTTGACACATACTTTTTGCTCAGAACAGCTCTATGCCAAATCATATATGGGGCTAAAACCTCAATATGATTTACATTGACTTCTCTGTCTCCAAGGAACCATGCAAGAGCTTTTCCATATCTGTACAGGTCTTCTTTTACTCTGACGCTTAGTGGTAACTTGATTTTTGAGCACACCTTTTCTGGTGCACACATATGACAATTCTCACAAAGACTCTTGTCAACAGACAAGTTATCATTAGACTCTTTAGAGGCTCTTTCACATAGGCGATATGAAGCAATTATGTAGTTGATAAACAATTCGGCTTCTTCTGTATATGGAATATTCTTAACAATTTCTTGAAGTTCTTCTAGATTAACATCCTGAAGATATTCCTCAATACGATCATTATAAGATGATTTATCTCGTTTTCCAATAGTACTGAAACTGTCATAATCAGGCATGGTTATCGGAAGTGCAAGAGCAAATCTATCCTTGAATGGCAAAGACAATTCTGTGTTCGCATTGTCCTTTGGGTTCAAGGTTGCAAACAGGGTGAAAGCAGGAACAATCATACTCTGATCATGATATTTTACTGACCCTTCTGCGAGCAATGACAATAGAATATTTTGTGCGTATGGAGATAAACGATTTATCTCATCAATGATTTTCCATCTTGATGTGACAAATTCGTTCCAGACCACTGACAACTTACCATTATCAAGTGGTTTGTTTCCTGTCATTTGAGCAAAATCTAAACTACCAAGGATTTTTTCTTCTGTCAATTGTGGATGTCCTCTCAATATACAATCTTCAATCTTTTCCTTGGTAAGATGGCAAAACAACTGACCTAAATACTTAGACAAGGTGGTTTTTCCTCCGCCATGTCCTCCATACAACATCATTGTGCCACGCTCAACAAGTGCATTGATTACAGCAAGCGTTTCTACCAAATACACTTTTCGATCTTTCAACTTCTCGTTCGAGAACTTTGCACCTTCAAGTTCTGAATTGTGCACATACAAATTGTTTATTCGTATGTTATCCAATGCCTGAATTATATCAATATTTGTCATTATTAGTATTCTTTTGTATATGATAATTTAATAAGTCCACTCTCCAATAGTTTTCGGAGATAGTCATGATCTAAATCAGATGGCGTTAACTCTAAAGACTCTTTTTGTTGAAGCCAGTTTATCTCTGTTTCCAATCCAGATTTTTTCATGATGTCTTCAAATATCTGCTGAGTTTTATTCTTATCCTCAAGCATTGTATCTAAAGTTTCATCAGAAATAGAATTCATAAAATCAGAGAGTGGCCCTAAACCATTCACAATTGTTGCCAGAGTTCCATTTTCAGAATCATATATTGAGTCAATATCATTTTGTAATTCTGGATGAGTTTTTGCAATCTTTTCCAACATAGCTTTTTTGGTCTTGTTATAGTTTGCCAAGAATTCATCAAAGCAGTCTTTTACTTCGTCAAAAATCTTTATTTCTGAACTATGGAGCTTTGCAATTTCATTATGACATTTGTTTAGTTTTGGAACGATTTCCTCAAATTTCACAGTAAGTATCTGTGGTAGTACATTAGCGTTTCTTACTGTCTTGTAATTCTTTATGAGCAGATCTATCTCACCTTCTTTTTCGAATCCATCCCAAGTTTTATTAAACGACAATTCATCTTCTGCATAGAATTCTTTTATGTCAATGTACTTGGCTTCAATATCATTCCAAGTATTCTCAATAAAATTATTCAAGCATTCAGCTACATCTCCTTTTGTTGCCAACATGGTGTCATCGAACTTCTTGAAAAGTTGCTTAAGTGTATCATCCGAATTACTTGAGATGCCAGTATCAGAAAGTATGGTTATTACTTTCTTAATAGACGCGATTCTGTTTCTTACTCGCAAGTATAGTTTTGACTTATTTTCGGACTCATTAAGTGCTGTAAGATTCTGTCCATTTTTTATAGACTGCTTAATTATTTCGGAATAGAATGATATTGTCTCATCATTCTTTTGTTCTTCCGTATATAGATCTTCTACCTTTGTATAAGCCAATTCAGAAATGTCTGCTAAACCAACAAATTCATCCTCTAAATCTGTCAAGAATCCATCAATATTATTCTCAAATTCATCTGGCTTATTAACAAATGCTGAGACATCTGATTTCAACTTTTTATTAAATTCAGAGATGATTTTATCAAATATACACTTGTCATCATCAAAAGAAATGTTTTCAAGTGTACTTAATATTGAATCAATTCTAGAAGAATATGTTTCATAATTACCTTTTAGGAAATCTCGCAATTTAGCAATATTATTTTCGTTATTCTTTGTATGTTCCTCAACCCATGACACAAATGCATCTAACCCTGGAGCTGTCATTTTTTCATACAAAGAATCAAATAACTGTTCAAGTTGCTTTGTGCATTTTTCAAAATCTTTTTTGGTAAGGATGTTTGAAATCCTTTCCTCAATTGCGTTAAGCTCATCTTGCCACTCTTGCTTGCTAAGCTCTAATTTAAGAGTTTCGGCATATTTATCACCCTTTTTTATCTCAAGAGCCTTATTGTATTGCTTTGTAATTTTATCAATATTCATATGGTTACTCTTTTAATAAATCTTTGATATATTCATAAACCTTGGTATAACTCAATGCTTCTGCCTGACAATCTTTACAGAACTTTAAGGTTTCGTCCATTCGAACTTTATATGTAGAATTAGTCAAACTTGTTTGAAGAAAGGCCTTGAACTTATGAATATCAGACTCGTCAATTGAAGTTTCTTTTGCAGGATGCAATTTTGCATCAATGACATTTTGAACTTCAGATCTTGGCGTCAAATATCTAGCATACTGTGTCCAACACCAATCACCATCATATCTTTGTGGCTGACCATTAGGCTTAAGATCAGAAAGGTTAATAAGTTTTAATGTCAATGAATCCTGATATATTGTATTGATAGGTAACTGATATTCTTTTTCGATAAGTTCCTTCTTATTCTTTAAGGATATCAAAATACCATTAATTTGATGTTCAACAACTTTGGCTTGTGAAACTATATTTGAGATTCTCCATACGATTGATGAAATTATTGCAAATATTGATACACCATCCTTATCTTCTAATACGATTCTCTTACAGTTTGACAGTAATCTAGATACCAATTGTAATTCAGATACATATCCTTGGAAAGGCATTTTCTCTGGATTCGCTTTCGCATAATTCTTAGAATACAACAAATCTGTTATAGCTGCTATGTGTTGAGTTGAATTCGATATTGTTGAAATAAGCTCTGTTTGCTTTTCTTCAATTCTTGTATTCAACTGACTACGCAACAAAGAGAAATCAATCTTTTCGATATACGCTTTAAGATATAGCAATTTTATCAATGTACGCCCCTTGCTAAATCCATAAGACATATCATTATTATATGAAGCTATCCAATGATCATTTAGAGAATCCTTCATAAAAATCAGCAGTTCGTCCAACTTACTTACAGATCTCTCATTATTCATCATAGCTGTGAAAGAACACAGATGTTTAATGATGTAGTCTTCATTATCATAAGAACTCATCAATTTACTGGCAGTTTCTCTTGATAAAATATTTAATATTTGATCAAAGAATAAGGATTCGTTAATCCTATCTTCAATTGGGGGCAGATACAAAGCATTTCTAAAGTTTCCTACTTCTTGAAGGATCTTTAATAATGATTGATAACTTGATGTAGGCTTCTTTGCATTCTCCAATATATAGTACATTGCAAGATACTTACTTTTTGTATCAGTTATATCTGCAGATTCAAGACTGGTAAAATCCCAAAGAATATTGTCTTCATAATCCCTTTTTTCGCAGATTAGGTTTTCCATTGCTGACTCATGGTCTTTTTTCTGCGCAAGAGAAATTGTGTTAATAACACAACTATCCCCTTCCAATACAAGTCTGGAATAGTGTTCAATTGTTCTAATAGCCTCCTTTTGCTTTGTCCATTCTCTATTTTTAATAACGTCAATGGCTGTATGGAAGTCGTATGTACGATTGTCGTCAATCAAAACAATATCATTGCAAGATCCAGCTACTATGACAATTTTTGCCACAGAGTCAATAAAATCTGCTATTTGTCCCCCAAAATTGAACTGATAGTGATTGTAATCCTCAAAAACCAACTTTTTCATTTTACAGATTGGCAGAAGGTTACCTGAACCATCCTTACATACTTCTTCTTTCAGTTGGCTTATATATTCATGTTCTTGGAGATATACTATTCTAATAGTTTTACTTGCATTGGTATGCAAGTCATTCTTTTGTGATTTGATATAGTCTTTAAGCCTGAGGATATACTTTTTTAAAGGTTCATCCTCTAAAATAGGTACAAAGATAATTGTATTGTCACTACTACGAGAAGTCAAAAGGACACTCTGTCTGAAATTTGAGGATTCAAGTTTTTTATCCAAACTCATATCCTTATATTTCAACTTCGGAGAACCAATAGGCTGTTCAATGATTTCCCTAATGGCACGTAATGAATACTGCATATAAATCTCATTTCCTGATTTAATTTTGCAAGTTTCAAAAATACTATTAAGATTCTCAAAGTTATCATCAATTGTTTCCTCTTCGACAGAAGATTCAATAAATTTGATAGAATCTAAGATAAAATCTTTTGTCTCTCGTGTTACCTGGTCCTCATTATCCTCATACTGACTAATAAAGTCGTATGTTAACTCTAGTAATGGAATCAAGAAAGTTGTAGCAAGTGCTTTCTCTTTGTTATTTCTGCATGCAGTTGAAAAAGCAATTTTACCGTCAGAATTAGAACAAGCAGAGAGAATATAGCTAAAATACTTACCAACGTTTCTTATATAATCAACGCTTGTGTATTTCCCTTGTTCTTTACACTTTTCAAGATATGCAGAAAAATCATCACTAATTGCAGGATTGAGTTCTTTTACTACAGATACTAACTCATCTGTACAGAAGAAATCTTCTGCACTATCCTTCATTGCCTCTCTGTATGAATCCTCAATCTTAATGGATTGTGGTTCAAAATCTAGTAAAAGTCTACCAACAATCGGACGAATGTAACTATTCATTTGATTGAAATAAGAAACCTTTAGGTATTTTACTTCTTCACCACTTTCATCTATTGGCTCATTGAAAATGTCCTTTACAAGGAATTCTGTTGCATCATATTCCTTATAAATACTATAATCAATGGCATCCCACAATTTCTGTATATGACCTGGACGACAACGAGACATCCACCATATAAAATTCACATATCCATTAGCGCACTCCTTCATAAACTTACGTTTAAGTAAGGCTACCGTTGGAAATGGAATCTGAATTGTCTTCAGTCTTCTATTAGCAGCTGTTTCGCTATCATTATTTCCATCTGTTCCCTTTTCTTTTGCTACTTCATAGCCAGAAGCTGGTCCATTGCCAATAACTAATAAGAAAGGTTTTGTCTGAACAACTTGATCAAACAATTCACGAAGGATACCACCCCCAGATGATTCAACATAACGTTTGAGTTCATAGAATTTTGACTCAAATTCATCCACAAGGAGTATAGGAGGTGTAGTGCTTTCTAATGCTCGGCGGATAACTTCTTCGGAAAAAACAAGTTTGCTAATTTCTGATTCTTTGGTATCATTTGAATCCAATGTGACAGGAATGAAATCTTCCAAATACTGGTTTAAGCTTGGATTCTCAGAATCATCACCAGACTTAAAATCAGGGAAATCAATATCGTTTATATCATTCCAATTAGAGTTTCTCAATTTGTCGATCTGCTCTTTAATGATACTATTGATAATTCTGCTAAGTTGGTTATTTTGAACCTTACCAGATTCCAATGACTCAGCTTCCTTCTTTACAGCATCAACAATCTTAGCCAAAGGCATGTAGAAGGTAGGCGTTTTTAGCACTTCCCAACCGTAATGGAATAGATAGTATAATGTTGTTGATTTACCAATACCAAAAGCCCCCTGTAACATTATTGGTTGGATATTGCCTTTGTTACAGCCTTCTTTTAGATCAGACTCTACAGTTTCTCTTAGTTTTTTATGTTCGTTACTAAGATCAACCCATTTAGTTCTTTTTATGAGTGGGATGTAAGTTCCTGCCATATTATTACTTTAATCTAATTGTTATCGTTTTATTCAGAAGTGGAGATTCTATTTGGTATAAACCTTTTCGCAAACCTCCATATACTATTCTCTCAGAATTTGAGGTACCTTCTATTTGTTTGTTTTCTAGATTCCGCAGTACTACTTCTACTTTTGGAATAATAGTTAAAATGAACTCTGCTTTCTTTTTCCTGACCTCAATAGAGAAAGGCATATGCTCATAATTGAACTCAATGCAATCATTCTCAGAAACAATATTATTGGTTCTGGCAGCCATCGCATATTCTTCATGTCCATTAAGAGGAATCAATCTTGGCTTAAGGACATTCATTTGAGGCATGTGTTTTGTCTTAGAATAATCCTCATAGTTAACATCTACAGAGAATGAAAAATTCTCAGACCTTTCAAGATTATTCATAAACGCAATCACAGAATGGTTTAAGAATCGAGCATTTGATATTTCTATTTCTCTGAATTCTTCTTGATCATTTGTCAACTTACAGTCTTTGGAAGAGCTATCCAAATAATAATCACCTACGTATTTATCCAGAATTTCAGTAAGAATTGGCTGCTCATTCCATCTCTCTATAAAGAAAGGAAAACCTGTTATTGATTCCTCTTCACAAATTTGATCATTCTCAGAAGCCATTTCAACAAATGGAGATATAGGACATACTCTAACAAACATTCCATCTTCTCCTATCATTTCTTCTTGAGAAACCAATAAAACCATAATAGGAGCAGCAGCCGACTGGAGTATTCCTTCGTAATCCATATAACTTCTTTTAATTGTCCATATCTGATTCTCTTTGATTTTAGGACGTAGATGCAAATAATTGACAGGCACATCATTCGAAGCGAATAAGTCGTTAATGCTGGCCAATTCTTTATCTGATACTATAATGTCTTCTTTCACCTCAGGAATTATCGGGTTCTTGAGGAAATCATTTATGATGTTCATATATTCTACGTTTGTCATAATGGTAATACTCCCGTTTCTGATATTTTGTCCAAAGCTAAAGCAATATTTTGCAAGAAAGAAATACCTTCCTCTTCATTATTAGGCACATAAGTAGAGAAAATTTTTTTCTTAAAATCTTCTATCTTGCGATGGACAGAGCTTTTCGGAAGGTTATACTTATCAGCGATGGATGATAATGATATACCACCTGTATTCTGAAATATGTACTCTAAGAATATACGTGAATCTACTTGACCTACGTCTTCGATTATTGTCTTTATTGCTTTGGTTTGCTCATCGTCAAGTTGATTATAAACAATTTGATTTTCTGACATATTTGTCTTGAAGACTGACTGATCTAATAATTCAAAGACAGCTTTAGCCAAAGAAGAAACCGATACATAACCATCAGCCGACAAAAGAATATCTTCTATTGCCAGTTTAACAATTGGCTTAAAATGTTTAGTATCTTCATTTATTGGATAATGAGCAAGATACTTAATGACATCATCTAACTTATCTATCCAATTATTACCATCGGACATTGAACTTTTAACATAAGCACTATGTTCGTGAGTTTCTTCATCATAGTCTTCTTGGCATATTTCTTGAACAAGTTCCTGACACTTTTGAAAACTCAGACCGACCTTTTGTTGTTCTTCCTTAATTCTGTTTGAAACAAAAGAAATGAACATTTGTGTAAAATAATAAGACAAATATTCAAATGGCACTTTTGACAAATACTTAATCTTATTTTTGGATATAATCCACTCAAAGAACTGGTGACTCAATTCCTTAATATCATCACTTTGCCAATCATTGTCATTATGATCCGATACTATGATACTTTTCTTCCACTGGTATTTCCTCACCATCGAAGTAATCGTACCAAGTATGTTTGCGTAGCCTCTGGATGTTAGTTTTCCAGAGAGCAACTCTAATAGATATTCTTCCTTAAACATTGATTCCTAGGCTAAATTTGATTTGTAATTTGAGTTCTTCTATTTGGCTGTCACTTAAGGAGTCTATTCCATTCCAACCTCGTTGCAAATTAGTTAAATCCTTAGAATTATATGTCATTCTAAGTTTTATCAAGAAGTAAGAGTAAGGACAATCGGGATCATTTGGATTGATCTTTACCCTAAAGACATTTGTGCCCTTATTATAGTCTTTGGACGTTCCTGGAATTATCCAGCATTTTTTGTTTTCATCAAATACTCTTCCAACAACAGACGGATGAAAATCATCTTTGTCCTTGTTGTGAGCAAAATGATTATCCCAAATACCATTAGGAGCAACCCATATAGAGCCTATTACAGGACAATAAATATCCTGTAGTATGCTCTTCCAATTGGATAATTGTAAATTAATCATTTTAATGTTCTATCTATAAACTTTTTGTTACCGTTCGTTCCTTTGCATCAATCATTTAAATCAAAATACTGGCTACCCAAGAATGGCAGTTTCACTAATTTACCTTGTTTATATGCATTATAAGGCGAGAGATTCTTATGTAGCCCTAAAGCTGAAAGACGAACCACATTTGTTTCTCCCTGTTCATCTTTATCCGTAAACCATATTGTATCACGTCGTATAAACTCCTCATTTAATAGGTTAATGTCGTGAGTAGTCAATAGCATTTGTGAAGTCTGATTGCTATTAGCCAAGAATACTTTTATAAAATAGGATAGCAATTCATAATGAATGCTTGTTTCAACTTCATCTATGGGTACAAACTGGTTATTTTTCAGAAGGAAATTCAGTATTATGGCCATTCCTAAAAATCTCATAGTACCGTTTGATTCATACTCTTCAGATAATTCATATAAACCATTCTCTGTCCTATGAGTGAATGTCAATTCCGTATTTGTTATTTTACCTTTTTTCAACATTTCTGATTTTACATCATCAGCAATTGGAGCTTTCTGAATCAGTTGTTCTAGTTCAGACGTTATAAGTTCTTCTTCTTCATGAAGAGTAACATCTTCAATATTAAAATCAGAAGCTTTTAAAAAGTTCAAAATAAATTTCTTCAGATTTCCATCCTTGTCCTTATCCAAATGACGTTTCACATATCCCGACAAAAGCATTCCAGGAGCAAGAACATCTTTTACTTGCTTTGCAAAATAGTCATAGACATCATTTAGCTTGGTCTTCCCTACATTGCAGTTTCCAAAAGCAGCAAGCACACTGCAGTTATTTATTGTGTTTCCTGCTATGGTATCCTGATTTTTCTTTGCCATTTTCAGGTTTGTTCCAAATTCTATAACTGAAGAATCTGTATAAGGATCATAGCTACGGCTATAAAGTTTTGTAGGGCGTATGGATTCATATACAGTTAATGTTTCGGAATATATACGCTTTTTATCAAGCTCAAAGCTAAGGATATACTTCAATTGGTTCACATAAAAAGACATAGACATCTTTGTCGTTTTAGTCTTTGATGTTTCGTCTAATAAAAAAGGAACAACTCTAGTAGTATCATTACGACCTTTTGGCACCCTTAACACCAGCATCTTGAAAAAATCTATAGCTTCCAGCACATTGCTTTTACCAGACGCATTAGCCCCATATATTATTCCTACTTTCAGTAATCTTACACCATCCTTAACTTCATAAGTGTATTCATCCAACATAAAACTGTCTGATGAAGGTTCAAAGCTTATTTTTTGAGTCGACCTTATTGAGTAGAAGTTTTCTACTGTAAATTCTGCTATCATAGTCAATCTATTTCTTCTTTGATTGCAAATATATCAAATAAAATAAGAAATGGAATATTATACCATCTGTTTTTGTAAAATAGTTACATTTATCCTGTTTATAATTAGATAAAATCAAATTATTCGCTTGACAACTTTACTTTACCCACGTACTAATATATACGTCCATTAAAGTAAAGTCAAATAGAGGGAAAAGAATTAATTCTATTTTTTCCCCTTTGTTCAGTAAAACAATAAGCGTGAAACTCCCTTGCATTTAGTTGACATACTTGGCGAAAAACTCACGTATTATTTGTATCTTTGTAAGTAGATAGAAAACTGGTGAACTTCAGTTGGAAAATTTAGATTTCCACGGCTCTAATTTTATATTGAAGAATAACCGTAGGAACAGTAAATTCAGGTTCAAAAACAACCCATTATAGCCTAAAAAATACTTTTCTACCGTTTAAAATATAAATCATTGATTATCAATTATATCCAGATGTTGCATCGAAAAAGGAATCACTCATTGTTATCAATGTACAGTCTTTCCATGTGCAAAATTTAAAAGCTTCGCAAAACGATGGCTGAAATATGGACAAGACTTTGTTGCCAATCAAAAACTATTAAAACAAACCGGTGAAATGGAATTTTTGAAACAGTATAATCAACGAACAGTATAAAGATTAAAAGAACAAAATGAAAAATAGAAACATACTCCTCATAGGATTCTTGTTTTACACTTTACGGCTATTTGCGCAAACTGAATATACAGTAAATTTATATGATGCACAAAGAGAGCGCATTGTTCCAATTGCTATATATGAACCAAAACACGTAAACAAACATACTCCAGTCATTATATTCAATCATGGATATGGACAAAATATTCCTGATTCGTATATATCATACTCATGCTTAACAAAGCCATTAGCTATGAAAGGTTATTACGTGATAAGTATTCAGCATGAATTGCCAAATGACCTGCCGTTAGCGATGAGTGGCAACTTTATGGAGACACGAATGCCCAACTGGGAAAGAGGTGTTGAGAATATATTGTTTACCATCAAAGAGTTTAAGAAACTCAAGCCCAAACTGAGTTGGGATAACATTACTGTTATGGGACATTCCAATGGTGGGGATATGGCAATGTTATTTGCAACCAAACATCCAATGATGGCTCAAAAGATTATATCTTTAGACCATAGAAGAATGATAATGCCACGATGTAGTTCTCCTAAAGTTTATACGTTGAGAGGCTCAGACTACGGAGCAGACGAAAATGTAATTCCGACAGTAGAAGAACAACAAAAGTATCATATCTCAGTTATTCAATTAAATGATATTAAACATGGGGATATGGATAACAAAGGAAAAAGAGAACAACACGATACAATACTTTACTATCTATATAAATTTCTAAAATGAAAACAGATTATAAAGTCGGCGAGTTGATATACGACGCAAATATTTACGATGGATTGAATACCTTTCTCTCGGATTTGCAATTCTATAAAAAATGGCTTCCGACGAACAAAGATGCTCGAATACTTGAACTATGCTGTGGCACGGGTAGGCTTACTATTCCAATTGCACAAGATGGATATAGTATTTGTGGCGTAGATTACACACTGTCAATGCTCGAACAAGCAAAGGCGAAAGCTGCCGAAGCAGGGTTGGATATTGATTTTATTGAGGCAGATATTAGAGCACTCGACTTGCAAGAGAAATTCGACTTTATCTTTATTCCGTTTAACTCAATTCACCATTTATACAGGAACGAAGATTTGTTTAAGGCATTAGAGTGTGTTAAAAGCCATCTCAAAGATGGAGGGTTGTTTCTGTTGGATTGCTTTAATCCCAATATTCAGTATATTGTAGAGAACAAAAAAGGTCAAGCCGTGATTGCCGAATACACAACGGACGACGGTCGAAAAGTTTTGATAAAAGAAACTATGCGTTACGAGAGTGCAACCCAAATCAATCGTATTGAGTGGCACTATTTTATAAACGGAGAGTTTCATTCAACCCAAAATTTGGATATGCGATTGTTTTTCCCTCAAGAATTGGATTCATATCTGGAGCAAGCTGGGTTTGATATTGTTCACAAGTTTGGAGGTTTTGAAGAAGAACCGTTTGATGATAAATCGGAAAAACAGATATATATTTTGTCATTAAACCATTTGGGAGATAATGATAAGTGATGCAATAGCAGAGGAATACAATTCTGATTTTGAATAAGCAAAACAGAGTAAACTCTTTAACTGAATCCACTTTGCCGTTCTTTCATTACTGTACAAAAGCACTACAAATAATCAAATATACAGTATGCTTGTACAAAAATTCTGCACTTTCTTTGAACCATGTGCCCCATTTTTCATACCTTTGCCCTCGTAAACCATTTGTAACCCCAGTGCGGTAACACCCACCAAATCAACTCTCTAAAATTGATTGGGAACTTCCGCAAATGGGCTGAAAAAGCGCGGTACAACACGTATATCGAAAAGACTGAAAACCAACGCATTGAATTTCCCGGTACTTTCAATGTAATTGTATAAATGAGGTTTGTACCGTTTAAAAGAGCAAAACGCTAACACTCAATAGTGTAAATATGCTGCATCGGCAAATAAATCTAATCATATATACCCAGTTATCCCCAAAGCGAAAACGATGAGAGATTTTTCTTTATAGCTAGCTTAGGATGTTCAGTTCTCCTATCTCCCATTTCAAAACAAAGGCTGTCCATTATCTAATATGTGACAGCCTTTCTATGAAAGTTTTCTTCAGATAAATATCATACTTTTTTCATAAACTCCTTCGGTGTTTTTCCAAAATACTCCTTATACCTGCCTCTGAAGTTTTTCAGATTTCGCATACCCACCATTTCAGCAACCATAGTCACAGAAAATTTTCCGCTTTCCAAAAGTTCCCGTGCCTTCTCCATCCTGATTCTCGAAATCAAATATTTGGGTGCTTCTCCCGTCAACAACTTCCACTTATTATAAAAGGTTGTCCGGCTCATGCACATCCTGGAGGCAATATCATCTACTGTCAAATCCTCTTTATCCATATTCTCCATAATGTAAAGCTTCACTTCATTCAAAAATGCCAGATTGGCATCCTGCTGAGCCCGCTCCATAGGTTTCGTTAAAAAATCTTCTCCAAAAACTTTCTGAAGAAATGTCTTCCGAAGAAAACGGCTATTATTTATCAATATGGATATTTCCACTTTAAGGTCCTCCAGATTAAAGGGCTTACATACAAAGAGATCAGCCTGAGAAGAACAACGCTTTTCCCGCCGTTTCACATCAATGTGCGACCCCATCAATATCACCGGAATAAAGGAGGTGTCCCTCGACGTCTTCAGTTTAGAAGAAAGTTCCTCACCGCTCATACCTTTCAACATGATATCACAAATCACCAAATCCGGATACTCTTCACATATTACCTCCAATGCTTCCTGACCGTCATCAAAGTTCCTCACTACAAAACATTCCGATAAACGTTTCTCAAGATAATCCTTGAATCCCTTGTCATTATCAGCAAGTATCACTAAAGGTCTATCCATATTTTTTTTCTTCGAGAAACCATGGAAAGCCATTTCCGATTCATTCACCTGAAAAGTGTCCGGAATATTTAAGGATGTATACACCCCCGAAACCGCACACGAACATCTTATGGGAAATCGAAGCAGAGCCTCCTTTTCCAAAGTCAGTATTTTCCCGTCACATATATTCATCAACTTGTCAAAAAACACACCGCCCATGCCATACTGCTTGCCATGCAGAGGTCGCAGAATAGGAAGCCGCGACGAGTACCATCTGCAACATTTCAGAAATCGCTTGTTGCCTGTATCCTTAATCCTGATTGCCCAGTAATCTCCCTTCAACGAAACCTGCATCGAGAGATGCGTTTCCGGCAGAGAACACTCGATGGCACTCAATACAAACCGGTCGATAACCGGAGATATCTTTCCCGGATCAAACCAAGCGCTTGCATAGTCAAAATCCGGAACCAAATCCAGCTTCATCTGCAACCCGGCCACATGAGACTGTAAAAAAGACACTTTCTTCCTCATAAATGCGCCGATTTCATGTTCTGCAACTACCAGGCTACCAGAATTGCCAAATAGTCGTTTCAACTCCATCAACGCTATCAAGTGCTGCTCCAGCCCGCCTATATGATGAAGTGCAACAGCCAGTTCCTTCTTTATGTCTTCCGGACAGTCTCCTTCGTAAACTGCCCCTAACGGTGTCTTAATCAAAGAAATGGGATTACGTATGTTTTGAAAGGTATCAATGAAATACTGATTTCCCTCTTTCAGTAAATCTCTTTCTTCACTGATACAGAGTAAATGGAACAAAAGCCAACATAATATACAGATTCCACTAGCCACTATTGGCAGAACAGACCAGGGAACCTTATGATATACGCCGATGGATAGCAGGAAAACGCATAATGACACTACTATTATTATTATCGATAAATGTTTCATACTATTATAAGTTTAAGTAATAATGATTCATACTAATATATACCCGAGTTTTCAGTCAATAGTAGGATAATCCCAAGTATGTCATCAGGAGGCGGTCTAATGGGGGAACGGTAGGTTCCTTGAGTCATCGAATTCACCTTACCAACCCTCGTTTGCTAGAAGAGCCTGCATTCCGTCCACCTGCATTTCATACCCAGCAACTCTCTAAACCATTCATTTCCCATGCCCAACATATCTTTAAATATCAATACAACATTCCGCTTATCCAAGATAGCTCCAATCAATTATTCTCAAACAAAATAATAGTATAACAAACGGAAAGGCTAAAAAGATGATACCACTTCACACATATTCTTATCATACTCACATATCTTGCGCATGAAACAGAAAGACATTATCTTTGCAGCATGAAACAAGAACTGAAAGAAAACGGAGGATTACCGGCACATATACTCTGGACACTTGCTATCGTAGCTGGCGTGTCCATAGCCAACTTGTATTACAATCAACCCCTGCTTAATATCATGCGGCATGAATTGGAAGTTTCTGAATTCAAAACGAACCTCATTGCCATGGTTACACAAATCGGATATGCGCTGGGATTATTGTTCATCGTCCCATTAGGAGACCTCTATCGACGCAAGAATATCATCCTAACGAATTTCTTCCTACTCATATTTTCCCTTCTAGCCATTGCCATGGCACCGAACATCTACATCATCTGGGCAGCATCACTCATTACCGGCATCTGCTCCATGATACCCCAAATATTTGTACCGATTGCCTCGCAATTCTCACGCCCCGAAAACAAGGGACGGAATGTAGGTGTCGTCATCTCAGGATTACTGACTGGAATACTTGCATCACGTGTTGTCAGCGGATTTGTGGGTGAAGTGCTTGGCTGGCGTGAAATGTACTTCATCGCCGCTGGAATGATGTTACTATGCGCTATCGTTGTATTAAAGGTACTACCGGACATACAACCGACTTTCCAAGGCAAATATTCCGGGCTGATGAAGTCTCTTTTCTCATTAGTAAGAGAATACCCCTCTCTACGAATCTACTCGATACGTGCAGGACTGGCCTTTGGCTCATTCCTTGCCATGTGGTCCTGCCTTGCATTCAAAATGGGAGAAGCCCCGTTCCATGCATCCAGCGATGTCATCGGCATACTAGGGCTCTGCGGCATTGCCGGAGCCTTAACCGCATCTTTTGTAGGAAAATATGTAAAAAAGGTAGGCATACGCAATTTCAACTTTATCGGTTGCGGAATGATTCTGCTTGCATGGGCCTCGCTCTTTTTCTGCGGAAACAACTATGCAGGTATCATTACCGGTGTCATTCTTATAGACATAGGCATGCAATGTATCCAACTCAGCAACCAGACCAGTATTTTCGACATCTACCCGTCTGCCTCCAATCGGGTAAATACGATTTTCATGACCACTTACTTCATCGGCGGCTCTTTGGGTACCTTCCTTGCAGGAAGCAGTTGGCAGACTTGGGGATGGAGTGGCGTGGTCGGCACCGGCGTTATTTTAACAATAATATCGTTGTCCATCACCCTTTACAGCAAGAAATAACAAGGATACTATCATTTTTCCAAGCAAACGCAAAGATTTGATAATTTTTATTTGTCATGCAAAGGATAAGGAAGATATTGAACAGAATTGTTATACCTTTGTCGCATCAAACTATAAACGACAGATTAATAATAGATTCGTCAACCAAGCATAGTCAAAAACAACCCTATGAATTCAGCAAAGAAAATACCCTCTCCACTCGTTTCTCTATTTCCCATCGCTTTTCTCGTAGGAATGCTGTTCGCCACCATCCATACTTTCGGAAGTGACGCCTTGAGTGGAGGAAGCCAGATTTCCCTGCTTGCCACCACTGGCATGTGTGTCTTTATCGGCATGGCTTTCTACCGCATCCCTTGGAAAGATTATGAACTTGCCATCACCAACAACATTTCAGGTGTTGCCACAGCTATCATTATTCTATTGATTATCGGTGCTTTGAGCGGCACATGGATGATAAGTGGGGTGGTACCTACCCTTATATATTATGGTATGCAGATTATCCATCCGAATTTTTTCCTTGCTTCTACCTGCATTATTTGTGCATTGGTATCAGTAATGACGGGAAGTTCATGGACCACTATCGCCACCATCGGTATCGCCCTTTTGGGCATAGGTAAGGCACAAGGTTTTGAAGAGGGATGGATAGCCGGTGCCATCATTTCGGGAGCCTATTTCGGAGACAAAATTTCACCGTTATCGGATACCACAGTCCTTGCCTCATCCGTAACGGAAACACCGTTATTCAGCCATATCCGCTATATGATGATCACCACCGTCCCCTCTCTCCTCATCACCCTTGTCATCTTTACAGTAATGGGACTCACACACGAAACGAACAATACACAACAGATCGCGGAATTTACGGCAGCATTGGACGCCAAATTCAACATTACTCCCTGGTTACTGGCTGTTCCCGTGATTACGGGAATACTGATTGCCCGGAGAGTGCCTTCCGTCATCACACTCTTTCTCTCCACTCTGCTGGCAGGGATATTCGCCTTCATCTTCCAACCGGGACTACTGAATGAGATAGCGGAAGGTGGGAATATGTTCAAAGGGATAATGATGACATTCTATGGCAGTACCAGTCTACAAACTGACAGTGACATGTTGACAGAACTGATTGCCACACGAGGTATGGCAGGAATGATGAATACCATCTGGCTCATCATCTGCGCCATGTGTTTCGGTGGAGCCATGACGGCAAGCGGCATGCTAGGAAGCATCACTTCCCTATTCGTCCGCTTCATGAAGAATACAGCCAGCATGGTAGCATCCACCGTATGTTCCGGATTGTTCCTGAACCTTGCCACGGCAGACCAGTACATCAGCATTATCCTCACCGGAAACATGTTCAGCAACGTTTACGCAAAGAAAGGCTACGAAAGCCGGCTACTTAGCCGTACCACGGAAGATGCCGTTACCGTCACCTCCCCGCTTATCCCATGGAACACCTGCGGCATGACGCAAGCCACCATTTTGAGTGTACCCACACTGACCTACCTTCCCTATTGCTTCTTCAACCTTATCAGTCCGGTAATGAGTATCTTTATTGCTGCTATCGGATATAAAATAATTAAAAAACCGGTGAACAATCCTGGATAGGCATTGTTCTTGCAATAAACTTATAACGAACAATTTATTTAAACCTAAACAAAAAAAGATTCGATTATGAAAAAGTTTATTGCATTAGCAGCAGTAGTATTGGTAAGCATGGCAACAACGACCATGTATGCACAAGAGAGTAGAGCTGAAAAGCGCGCAGACCGTAAAGCCCAAAGAGACGCAGAACGTGCACGCCTGAAAGCTGAAGAACAAGCACAGGATGCCATTTCGTACGATGACGCAATGGCGGCCTTGAAAGCTCACCAGTTCGTAATGGAGGCAGACCAAGTGATGTTCCGCAACGGACAGACCGCATTTGTAAACTCCAACACCAACTTCGTATTGGTCAACCAAGGACGTGGCACCGTGCAGGTAGCCTTCAACACCGTATACCCAGGTCCTAACGGCATTGGCGGTGTAACAGTAGACGGAACCGTATCGGACATCCAAATGACTACCGACAAACGGGGCAACGTGAATTGTAACTTCAGCATCCAGGGTATCGGCATTTCCGCCCAGATATTCCTTACGCTGACCGATGGCGGGAACAACGCAACCGTAACCATCAGCCCGAACTTCAACTCCAACACCATGACTTTGAGCGGGAACCTGGTTCCGCTGGAACAATCCAACATATTCAAGGGACGTTCCTGGTAAAACCCTTATATAAATATATATATTCCCACTCCGCCACAAATCACACTAAAAAGTGTACATTTGTAGCGGAGTTTTTTATATACCAATGTCATGAGAGAATTTATCATTGCAGACAATCAAGATATCACCAAAGCAGGCATGATGTTCCTATTGGGCAGACAGAAAGACACCTCCCTGCTGCTGGAAGCCGACAACAAGGCAGAACTGATACAGCAACTACGCCTGCATCCCACCGCCGTTGTCATTCTGGACTATACCCTTTTTGATTTTTCGGGAGCTGAAGAGCTAATGGTACTTCACGAACGCTTCAAGGAAGCCGATTGGCTACTCTTTTCCGACGAATTGAGCCTACCGTTCCTGCGCCAGGTATTGTTCAGCAGCATGGCATTCGGCGTAGCGCTGAAGGATAATTCCAAAGAAGAGATACTGACCGCACTACAATGCGCCTCACGCAAGGAGCGATTCATCTGTAATCACGTCAGTAACCTGCTGCTCGCAGGCAACGGTTCCTCCTCCCCCACTCATCCTACCATCAAAGATGATTTACTGACTACTGCCGAACGGAGCATCCTAAAAGAGATAGCCCTGGGGAAAACAACCAAAGAAATAGCTGCCGAACGAAACCTCAGCTTCCATACGGTAAACAGCCACCGGAAGAATATCTTCCGGAAACTGGGTGTAAACAATGCGCACGAAGCCACCAAATATGCCATGAAGGCAGGCATCGTAGACTTGGTGGAATATTATATATAAATCTCCCCGCTCCCGACACACAGCCGGGCATCAGCATCATACACCACTCCGAACTGGCCCGGAGCAATGCCTTGCAGCTTTTCTTCCGAAACAATGCGGTAACCCTCCGCCTCCTTTTGCAACCTGCCTTTGACAAACTCCGGCGTATGGCGTATCTTGAAAGTCACCTCCACCTCTTCCTGCGCTCCCTTCCAGGGATTATCCGTAATGAAATGAAAATCGTACATACGGAATTCATAGCCGTATTGCAATGCCGTATCACATCCGCGGGACACGTAAATCACATTCTCCTCCACATCCTTGCGGACAACAAACCACGGCCCTCCACCCAACCCCAATCCTTTACGCTGGCCGATGGTATGAAACCAATAGCCCCGATGCTTGCCCAACTTTCTACCCGTTTCCAACTCCACAATATCCCCTTCCCTTTCGCCAAGGAAACGGCGCACAAAATCATTATAATCAATCTTTCCCAGAAAGCAGATGCCCTGACTGTCACGACGTCTGGCGCTGGGCAATCCGGCACGCAGGGCTATGTCACGAACCTCATTCTTCATCAGTCTGCCCAATGGAAACATCAGTTTGGAAACTTGCAGATAATCTATCTGTGCCAGAAAGTCGGTCTGGTCTTTCACGGAATCGGCAGCGGTACCGAGCCATGTCTTTCCATCCCTCAACACCGTAGTGGCGTAGTGCCCGGTTGCCGTGACATCGAAATCCTTCCCCACACGTTGCTCAAAGCACCCGAACTTTATCAGCTTGTTGCACATCACATCCGGATTGGGAGTCAAGCCACGTCTTATTTTATCAATGGCATAAGCCGCCACCTGGTCCCAATACTCCCGGTGCAGGTCCACTACTTCCAACGATAATCCATAACGCCGGGCAATGGCAGAAGCCATCTCCATATCCTCTTCCGCAGAGCAGTCCATATAATCGGCATCGTCCCTCCCTATTTTGATATAAAATAGAGAAGGACGGTAACCTTGTTCGCAAAGGAGATGTACCACCACGGAGCTGTCTACACCTCCCGACAATAATACAGCAATATTCATTCTATCGTATACTGTTATTCTTTTAAATTCTGTCAAATGCCTGGGACAAGTCGTCCAGCAAATCATCGATATGTTCTGTCCCGATGGAGAGGCGGACCGTGCCCGGTTTGATGCCTTGTTCTTCCAATTCCCGTGCACTCAATTGGGAATGGGTAGTGGTGGCAGGATGGATAACCAGGGATTTCACATCAGCCACATTGGCAAGCAACGAGAATATCTGTAAACTGTCAATAAACGTCTGCGCTTCCTTCACACCGCCCCGCACCTCAAACGTAAAGATAGAACCGCCTCCATTCGGAAAGTATTTCCCGTAAAGCGCGTGGTCAGGATGCTCGGGCAGGGACGGGTGGTTCACGGCAACCACTTTGGGATGCTTCTTCAAGAATTCAACCACTTTCAAGGCATTCTCCACATGACGTTCCACGCGAAGCGACAACGTCTCCAATCCTTGCAACAGAATGAAAGCATTGAAAGGACTGATTGTGGCACCGGTATCACGCAACAATACGGCACGGATACGGATGGCATAGGCAGCAGGACCGGCAGCGTCGACGAAACGTACTCCATGATAACTCGGGTCCGGTTCCGTCAGTTGGGGAAACTTCCCCGAGGCCACCCAGTCGAACTTGCCGCTATCTACAATAACACCACCCAAGGACGTACCATGCCCTCCGATGAACTTCGTTGCCGAATGGACTACAATATCTGCCCCATGCTCTATGGGACGAATCAAGTAAGGAGTACCGAAGGTGTTATCTATAATCAGAGGAATCCGGTGACGGTGTGCTATTTCAGCAACGGCATCAATGTCAATGATGTTGCAATTCGGATTTCCCAGCGTTTCAATGAATACTGCCTTGGTATTCTCCTGAATCGCTTTCTCGAAATTGTCCAGATTGCCCGGGTCCACAAAAGTAGTGGTAACCCCGTAGGCAGGCAATGTGTGGGCCAGCAGATTATACGTTCCGCCGTAGATGGTCTTAGCTGCCACGATATGGTCGCCTGCACGGGTGATATTCTCAAAGGCATAAGTGATGGCTGCCGCACCCGAGGCTACGGCCAATCCGGCAACACCGCCTTCCAGAGCCGCCACACGTTTCTCGAACACATCCTGGGTGGAATTCGTCAACCGCCCGTAAATATTCCCCGGGTCCTGCAAGCCAAAGCGGGCTGCCGCATGGGCCGAATTACGAAATACATACGAAGTTGTCTGATAGATAGGTACGGCGCGGGCATCAGTTGCCGGGTCGGGTTGTTCTTGTCCAACGTGAAGTTGTAGAGTCTCAAAGTGCAATTTCTTTGTTTCCATTGTCGTTTGTATTTTAGGTGAATAAACCGTTTCTCATTCGGATGTTGCAAAGATAGAGCGATAAGCCGGGGCAGACAATGACACAGATTAGGGAATTTTATACCACAATTGTGGTAGATAAGCAAGCTATTTTCTATCTTTAGATAAGATAGACTGCATTTCGGCAAAACTTTTTCATGCAAGCATGAAAGTTCTGCACTCAATTTGCACTATCTTTGCCCCCATGAAAGCAAGAAATATACTGATACTCATATTGGGAACCCTGATTCTTCCCATTTATCTGACTTCCTGCGGGGTGGACCGCTGGAAAGAGTATGCCGGACAGACCCAGACAGACCGCTGGATTGACGATACCATGCGTGTGTGGTACTATTGGGTAGACGCTATCCCCCATACCAACGACCTGAACTATTTTCAAGCCCCTTTCACTTTCTTTGCCTCGCTCAAATCCGAAGAAGACAAATTCTCCACCATCGACAGTCTGGTCAGCGTCACCACTACCCGCAGCATCCCCTATACGGATTACAGCTACGGATTCCAGTTCACTACCAACCAGATAGAAGTAGAAGGAGAAGAGAATGCCATTGTTGCACAGATTCTTTACGTTGCCGACGGAAGCCCGGCCTCGGAAATCGGGCTGAAACGGGGTGACTGGATTATGAAGATGGACGGGAACTTTATTACTGAACAGAATTATAAGAAACTGTATGGAAGTAGTGCCATGGAACTTACAGTAGGTTATTACGACGTGGAGAAAAATGCCATCGTTGCTTACGACAAACCCAGACAGATAGCATCGGCGCGTCCCGTCAACGACAACCCGGTGCACTATAAGAATGTATATACATCAGGCAGCAAGAAAATAGGTTATCTGGTCTACAACCACTTCAGTTCCGGCCCCACGGACAACAGTAATGAATATGACAACGACCTGCGCAGCGCATTCCAATATTTCGCATCACAGCAAGTCAACGAATTCATCCTTGACTTGCGCTACAACAACGGTGGATTACTGAGTTGCGCAGAATTGCTGTGTACCATGCTTGCACCTTCCTCCGCCTTGGGACAAGAGTTGGGGTACCTGGAATTCAACAACCGCTTCAATCCGCAGATAGTACCGTTCACCCTGAACTCCGGACTCATCGGAAACGGAGCAAACCTAAACCTGAATACTCTCTACGTACTTACCAGCAGCCAGACTGCCTCCGCCTCCGAAATGGTGATTAACTGTCTCGACCCGTATATGGATGTTGTCATTATCGGCGGTACTACCGTAGGCAAGAATGTAGGTTCCAGGAATTTCTCCAGCCCCGAACTGATGATAACGATGAATCCCATCGTCTGCAAGATATACAATTCGGAAGGGAAATCTGATTATGAATCCGGATTCCAACCGGCCTACTCGGGATATGTAGTGAATGAGATGAGCGACATGTCACGTTTCCTGCCCTTTGGAGATACCAACGAAGCCTTATTGAGCACTGCACTCGGCGCCATCGACGGAAGCATACAACCGCCCGCACAAGAAGATACCCGTTCTTTAAGAGTGACCACTCTCGCAAACTCCATTGAACGCCGGGCAAGCCATGCCGTACGCATCAAATAAAAAGACCAATAGGATGAAACTAAACAGAAGAGTTACAATCATCACCCGATTTTCGGGAATCATGTTCAGCCTGCTGTTGCTCGGCGGACTGGCAGCTTGCAGCGATGATAACAATGGCAATGATACGCCAGAACCGGAGCCGTCAACCTACCCCACCACTCCTTTCTCCAAAATCGAACTCAAAGAAGTGATAGAGAGCGATGCGCAACCGGTTACTGCCACCCACACCTACCTTTACAACAGTGCAGGCAGGCTGACCAGCTACACCGGCAAACAGAGCTTTACAGCAGGAGACGAACTCTTCGAGATAGAGAATACCACTACTGTCGAATACAAGGACCATCAAGCCGTGATAACCGACGAAGCAGGTACAGTATCAACCTACACGCTGAATGACAAAGGTTATGCCACCACTTGTACCAGTCAGGATATGGCAGGAAATACCCGTACTTACACCTTCTCCTACCTCATCAACACCGAAGACAAATACTATCTGGAAAACATCACAGAAAAGCTGGACGACGGAAAAGAATACTCATTCATTACAATAGACTACAGCAACTTCCGGGCATTGCGCATACAGCAAAAGGTTGACACTTTTGAGCACAACAGTACGGCTACCACACCATCAGGCAATGAAATTGCAAATATCTCCGAAATACCAAGCCTATTCATTACGGACATGTATCCGCTTTCCATGCATGCGGTTGCCATATACGGGAAGATATTGGGAGAACCTGCAAACTATCTGATTACCCAACTCATCCCGGACAGCAACGGAGAAAGTGAAGAGACCACCACCTATACTTATACGTTAGATAACCGGGGTATCGTCACTTCCTGCCATGCAGTCGTCAGGCATATAAGGAACGGCTACGAGCAGGACTACACACGCACCGTGAACTATACCATCGAATAATAAACTACTTACTTCTTAAAGAACTTGTCGAAGAAAAGGACGTGATAGTCTATGGAGTTGTTCCAATACGTTCCGGTATGTCCACCGGGACGGGTGATGAAGTCATGGTCTATCTTCCTTGCCAGCAGCCGGTTGTGCAAGTCCTTGTTCACTTCAAGAAAGAAATCGGCCTCACCGCAGTCGATGATTAGCGCCAAGTCTCCATTTACAATCTTATCCAGCTGGTTGACCACCGTATGCGCATCCCAAGATGCCTTGTTGGCAGCAAACTCTCCCAACTGCTTGTTCATTTCCCAATTCTGGGGGAACGGCCGTATATCCACTCCTCCACTCATACTGCCCGCCACACCGAACACATCCTTATGACGGATAGCACTCCACAAAGCACCGTGGCCGCCCATACTCAATCCACTGATGGCACGCGCCTTTCTATCGGGAATGGTAGCATAGTTCCCGTCTGTATACTTCACCAATTCCGAGGTGACAAAAGTCTCATAACGGTAGGCAGGATTCTCCGGACTGTCCCAATACCAACTGTTCTTGCCGTCCGGACATACAAATATGATCCCTTTCTCATCTGCCATCTGCGGCAATTCCGGCTTCAGTTGCACCCAGCTCCGCGCATTGCCGCCATAACCGTGCAACAGATAAACCACCGGACAAGCCTGCTTGCCGATAGCCTTATCAGGCAATACATACACAACTTTTACATCCTTATTCATGGCTGCACTTCTCACCAACACCGTGTCTACACGTGCCGCCTGCAACATTACGGCAGACAGACACCACAAAAGCCCCAAGGCAATAATTCTTTTTTTCATCTATTTATTGTTTATTTTTTCTAACGGATGGCAATATTAACAATAAATACTGAAAAATCATTATCTTTGCCTCACAAACTATTCAAAATCCACTATGGAGTTTATTATCATTCTACTTTTACTTATTCTGAACGGCATTTTTGCCATGTATGAAATCGCTTTAGTCTCCTCAAGTAAAGCACGCCTTGAAACTCTTGTCGGAAAAGGGAACAAAAGAGCCAAAGGAGTATTGAAACAACTGGAAGAACCCGAAAAATTCCTCTCCACCATCCAAATCGGTATTACTCTTATCGGTATCGTATCCGGTGCCTATGGTGGTGCCACCATCGCTGATGACGTAGAACCGCTGTTCGCCCTCATTCCGGGAGTAGCCGCCTATGCCAAGACTCTCGCCATGATTACCGTAGTAGCCATCATCACCTATCTGTCGCTCATCATAGGCGAACTGGTGCCCAAGTCCATCGCCTTGAACAACCCGGAACGATGGGCCACCATGCTCAGCCCCTTCATGATTGTGCTGACCAAGATTTCCTATCCGTTTGTATGCCTGTTGAGCGCTTCCACCAAACTGATGAACAAACTCATCGGACTGAACAGTGGCGAGGAACGCCAAATGACACAAGACGAACTGAAGATGATTCTGCACCAAAGCTCGGAACAAGGCGTCATCGACAAAGACGAAACGGAAATGCTGCGTGACGTGTTCCGCTTCTCGGACAAAAGAGCGAATGACCTGATGACCTATCGCCGCGACATCGTTGTGCTCCATCCCACAGACACACCGGAAGAGGTGCTGCGTATCATCCACGAAGAACACTTCAGCAAATATCTCCTGGTGGAGCGGGGAAAGGACGAGATTATCGGTGTGGTTTCCGTAAAGGACATCATCTTGATGATGGGCGGCGAACAACCCTTCAACTTACGTAGTATTGCACGCCCTGCTTTGTTTATTCCGGAAAGTTTGTATGCAAAGAAAGTTTTAGAGCTGTTTAAGAAGAACAAAAACAAGTTCGGAGTTGTTGTAGACGAGTATGGAAATACAGAAGGTATCATCACCCTGCACGATTTGACGGAAAGTATCTTCGGAGACATCCTCGAAGAGAATGAAACGGAAGAAGAGGAAATCGTTGTTCGTCAAGACGGTTCCATGCTGGTGGAAGCTTCCATGAATCTGGATGACTTTATGGAGGCGATGGGCATTATGAACTATGATGACCTGAAAGAAGAAGACTTCACCACCTTGAGCGGTCTTGCCATGTTCTTGATAGGACGGGTGCCGAAAGCCGGAGACTTGTTCAGCTACAAAAACCTGGACTTCGAAGTGGTGGATATGGACCGCGGACGGGTGGACAAGCTGCTCGTCATCAAGAAAGAAGAAGATGAATAACAAACGCTATTGCGTCTTTATAATTAACTTAAACCATTAAAGCAATGAAAAAAGTAATGATGATTGCAGCCCTTGCCGCTGCATTGGTATCCTGCCAATCAAAAGGAACTCAGAACAATGACGCCGTCGCCATGGACGAAAGTGTAATGGCTGTTACCGGCAATGACTCGTCTGCCGTAGCCGTATACGAAGGAATCCTTCCTGCTGCCGACGGTCCGGGCATCCAGTATGTATTGAGCGTGGACAGCGTAGGTCCTGATGGAGAAAGCGGTTATACGTTGGTAACAACTTATTTGGATGCCGAAGGCCCCGGAAAGAACAAAAGCTTTACTTCCAAAGGAAAGAAAGAAGTTATCCAGAAAGACGTCAATAACAAGAAGAAAACAGTCATTAAACTGACTCCAGACGACGGCGACACTCCGGTGTACTTCGTAGTAGTGAACGACACTACCTTGCGCCTTGTCAACGACAGCCTGCAAGAGGCGGTGAGTGACTTGAATTATGACATCATCCAGGTGAAATAGTCCATCCTTGCTTATAAGAAAGAACGGTATAGCCGGAATTACTGGATTCAGTGGTTCCGGCTACTGTTTTTTCAATGAAGAGGCATTTCAAACAAGAGAACAGAAGGCTATATCAAAAAGTTAGTGTTATCTTTGTCGCTTCATCAAAGTATATATAAACATGAAACATTCTTCCGAGAAACCTTTAGCACCTGCCAACTACTCACGCTGTTTCAACAACCAATGCCCGAAAGCCGACAACTGCCTGCATCGCTTAGCTGCCCTTCGCGATACCCCCGAGTACCCGTCCATCCGCATCATCAATCCACTGTGCATTCCAGAGGATAGCAGTCAATGCGCCTATTTCCAATCGACACAAAAGATACATGTTGCGTGGGGAATCAGCCACTTGCTCGATGAAGTTCCCTACAAGAATCTCCAACCCCTGAAAAGCCAGTTGATAGCCCATTTCGGCCGCGGAAAATACTACCGCTTCTACCGGGAAGAATCTTACCTTTCCCCCGAAGACCAGAACTATATCCGCAGAACTTTCCACCAATACAACATTCCGGGAGAACCGGCTTTCGACTCTTACAGCGAGGAATACAAATGGTAGAAAGGTAATCTTCAGCCCCCTTTTCATGTCATTTTATCACTGAAAATATAGATAACACTTTAGTTCACAACGGTGAACACTTTGTTACAACAGTAAGAAACAAAGTGTTCACATACTATGAAACAAACTGTTCACACTCAATAAAACAAACTGTTTTCTTTAACGGAACAAACTGTTTCCTACTAATGAAACAAACTGTTCTCCATATTGAAACAAACCGTTCTCCTTAGGGAAACAGACGGATTCCCTTTTGAAGCCCTACAAGGGGAATAATTATCGCCTGCGAAAATATAGGAGGAAATACAGTAACATAGTGCGATACCTATTCTCTGCAAAACGGGTGAACGTGTTCGGGAGGATATTGCAGCAACACGGGATGAGGTAAAGGAAAGAGAGGGGGAGATGATATATTGTGTGGTAAAAGTGGAGAGGTAGAAAAGACGGAAAGGATTACAGTTGAAATAAATTCTTTTTCTTAACTTTGTGAAATAGAAACATCGAATATGACGATGAAGAAAATAAAAATATGAAAACAGCACTATCTATAAATCAACCGTTCAAGGATTGGGTAAACCACCTAAAACAAGACATTCGTAGTGCACAGATTAAAGCGGCTGTACGCGTGAACAGCGAACTGCTTCACCTTTACTGGCAACTGGGGGCAGAAATTATAGAACGGCAGAAAGAAATGACTTGGGGAAGCGGATTTCTCGAAGAGTTGAGTCATGAGCTGATGGCAGAATTTCCTGATATGAAAGGGTTCTCATATAGAAACATACGCAGTATAAAGCAGTGGTATCTATTTTATAATGAGCCATATACAATTTGGCAACAAGTTGTTTCCAAATTAGGTGAAGAGAAATTTTTCTCCATCCCTTGGGGGCATCATCTCTATATCATCTCCCAATGCAAGGAAGTGGATAAGGCTCTATTCTATCTGAATGAAACTGTAGAAAACGGCTGGAGTCGTGCCGTTTTGCTCAACTTTCTTGATACCAATCTCTATGAGCGGCAAGGCAAAGCGGTAAACAATTTCAGTCGTCTGCTACCAAAACCGCAAAGTGACCTAGCTCTACAGACACTCAAAGACCCCTATAACTTCGATTTCCTGACCATTACCAAAGATTTTCAAGAATTAGAGTTAGAAAAGGTTTTGACACAGAATATCACTCGTTTTCTGCTTGAATTGGGTAAAGGATTTGCATTCGTAGGACGTCAAATGCCTTTGGAAGTAGGCGATGAAACAATCTATCCCGACTTGCTTTTTTACCACTTGGAACTGCGTTGTTATTGCGTAATCGAGCTAAAAGTGCAGAAGTTCAAACCTGAATTTATAGGTCAACTCGGTACTTATATCAGTGCCGTAAACCATCTAAAATGTAAACCTGGCGATAACCCCACCATCGGCTTGCTTATCTGCAAGACAAAAAACCAAGTAATGGCGCAATATGCACTGGAATCAACAAATCAGCCTATCGGCATATCAGAGTATGAGCTGTCTAAGCTGATTCCCGAAGATATTAAAAGTCAACTGCCTTCGATTGAGGAAATAGAGGAACAAGTAAAGAGAATTCAAGGAAAAAAGGAGGAAGAGAGATGAAGGCTTGTATCAATATAGTGAACTTATTCGGAGAAAAGACAGTTAAACAATAAAACCGGAAACATATATGGCCGATAATTATCTTGAAAATCAGTACGAGCAATACCGGGCACGCAAAGCAGCTTGGGAGAAAGCGAAAAAATCCGGTAAGGCACAAACGCTACATAAGCCGACACTTCCCCTCAAAAAAGGCGGAAAGAAAGTTTTCGTGACCGGAGGTGCCGGGGGTATTGGCAAAGCCATTGTAGAAGCCTTCTGCAAGCTTAATTACCAAGTAGCCTTTTGTGACAAGAATGAACTGGAAGGACAACAAACCGCCCAAGCCACCGGAGCACAATTCTATCCCGTCGACCTAAACAGCAAAGAAGCATTGGAACTTTGCCTGCAAAATATTTTCAAGGAATGGGGGGATATTGACATCATTATAAACAATGCCGGCATCAGTGAATTCTCTCCCATCACAGAAACGAGTGTGGAGACGTTCGATAAAATATTGTCTGTGAATTTACGTCCGGTGTTCATTACTTCACATGCGTTGGCAGTACACCGCAAAAGTCAAAACAGCACGAATACCTACGGAAGAATCATTAATCTCTGTTCTACCCGCTATCTGATGAGTGAACCGGGCAGTGAAGGATATGCAGCTTCCAAAGGAGGTATCTATTCATTGACGCATGCGTTGGCTTTATCGCTTGCAGAGTGGCACATCACGGTCAACTCCATCTCTCCGGGCTGGATTCAGACACACGATTATGAACAATTACGGGCAGAAGACCATTCACAACATCCCTCCGGACGGGTTGGCAAACCGGAAGATATTGCCCGTATGTGCCTATTCCTATGTCAAGACGAGAACGACTTCATCAATGGCGAAAACATCACCATTGACGGAGGCATGACCAAAAAGATGATTTATCGGGAATAGCCCTTTTATAAAACAATCTGTCCAACATAATAATGATAGGCTTATGAACATGAAAAAGTCTTTTATAGGAATCCTGGCAGCAACCATCATCCTCAGCGGATGCGGCACAAGCCAGATGGCTGCAGGCGACCCTAACGCAGTGCTTGCAGGAGCTGCCATCGGAAGCAATGTAGGCGGTGCCATCGGCGGGCTGATAGGTGACAGTAACGGAGGCTGGCGAGGAGGATACCGGGGTTCCGCCATAGGCACCATCATCGGGACCATTGCGGGAGCTGCCATTGCCAATGCAGCCACAGCCCCCCAAAAGCAGGAGGAGTACAGCTACCGGATAGAAAGGACACAGCCCTATCCCCCGCAATCCGGAAGACAGCCGCAAGCATCGGCCATCGACCACTTGAGGATACGGAATATACGTTTCATTGACGACAGCCGCAACCACGTCATCAATTCGGGCGAAAACTGTAAAGTGATTTTTGAAATCATGAACGAAGGAAACAAAACAGCCTACAACGTAGTGCCGGTGGTGGTGGAAACCACGGGCATGAAGCGTATTTACATATCGCCGTCGGTCATGATAGAGCAAATAACTCCGCGCAACGGTGTGAAATACACCGCCAACATCAGTGCCGGAGAACGGATAAAGACGGGTAACGTCACCATACGCATAGCCATAGCCGACGAGTACGGAGACGAATATGACTGGCAGGAGTTTTCGTTGCCCACACAACGGTAGAACAATGTCTTAACAGTAGTTTTTAAAAAGAAATGGAACAACAGCAATCTTCTTTCAAAGAAAAAGAACGCATAGAATTACGGGAACCCCGACGCTTTAAAGTCACCATCTACAATGATGACTTCACCACCATGGAGTTTGTGGTAAAAGTACTCACCACCGTCTTTTACAAATCATCGGTAGAAGCGGAAACACTGATGCTGCAGGTGCACAAGAGCAACTCCGCGGTAGTGGGCATCTACTCATACGACATCGCCCACTCCAAAGTACAGAAAGCCACCCGCATGGCACGCAATGAAGGTTTCCCCCTCCGGCTCACCGTCACCCCGGAGGAAGAAGAATAAGAAGAAAGAAACAATATGGATATAAAAAATACGATATTCGTAAACCAAGCATTCGCTTCCGCACAAAGAAAGGCCGAGTCTTACCGGCACGAGTTCATCATGCCCGAACATCTGCTGAGCGCCATTATAGAGCAGGAACCCTTTATCCACACCCTGCAAGATACCTTCTACAATTATGTGGAGCTCAGCATCTCGCTGGAAAACTATCTGACGGAAGAAGTGGACACTGTCCCCGACAATGTGGAATACGAGTTGGGACTTTCCGTCCAGCTCAGCTCACTCCTGCAACATGCCTATACGGTGACAGAGTATTCCAGCGCCGAAGAGCTGGATGTTCCTCATCTGATACAAGGCTTGCTGCAACTGGAAGATTCCTGGGCATGCCATTTCCTGAAGGAAGCAGTCGGCGGCGACCTGCCCGAATTCCTCAGCCTGCTCATCACCCACTACGAAGAAGCGGAGCTGGCAGAAGAAGCAGGCGGTACGCCATCTCCCGATGAACAAGAGAAAACAGAACCGTGGCGTAACTACGTGACCTGCCTCAACGACCATCTGGCAGGCCACAACCCGCTTATCGGCAGGGAGATGGAGTTGGAGCGAACCATACAAGTGCTCTGCCGCAAAGAAAAGAACAACCCGTTGCATGTGGGCGAACCCGGTGTAGGCAAAACAGCCCTTGCCTATGGGCTTGCCGCCCGTATCGAAGCGGGCAACGTCCCCGAACGGCTTGCCGGCTTCCGCATTTATGAGCTGGACTTGGGCAGTCTACTGGCAGGCACACAATATCGCGGCGATTTCGAGAAGCGGCTGAAAAGTATCATGGAAGGCATCGGTCGTGAGGGAAATGCCATCGTCTACATCGACGAGATACACAACCTGATAGGCGCCGGACGCACGGGTGAAGGCTCCATGGATGCCTCCAACATGCTGAAACCCTATCTGGAAACCGGGGCAATACGTTTCATCGGCTCTACCACCTACGACGAGTACAACCGCTACTTCGCACGCAGCAAGGGACTGGTACGCCGCTTCCAGCAGATAGACATACTGGAACCGAACATTGAAGAAGCCATACATATCGTAGAAGGCCTGAAAGAGAAATACGAAACCTACCACGGCGTCACCTACGAGCCCGACGTCATCCCCTATGCCGTAAAGGCAAGCGCCCGCTACATCAGCGACCGTTTCCTGCCCGACAAAGCCATCGACCTGGTGGACGAAGCAGGAGCTTACCGGGAAATACATCCCACAGACTCCGGAGAACAGACCGTGGACAAGGCACTGATAACCGACATACTGGCACGTACCTGCAAAGTCAATGCCCTCGCCATGAAAGAGGACGACACCACCGCCTTGGAAAGCCTGCACGAACGCATCAGCTCCCGCATCTACGGGCAGGAAGAAGCCGTCCGTCAGGTGGTGGAAGCTGTGCAAATGTCCAAAGCCGGACTGCTGGACGAAAACAAACCGCTGGCAAGCCTGCTCTTTGTAGGCCCCACCGGAGTAGGAAAGACCGAAGTTGCCAAAGTGCTCGCCGCCGAGCTGGGCATCGCCCTGCAACGTTTTGACATGAGCGAATATACCGAAAAGCATACCGTAGCCAAACTGATTGGCTCGCCTGCCGGCTACGTGGGTTACGAGGACGGCGGCCTGCTGACCGACGCCATACGCAAGACTCCAAACTGCGTACTATTGCTCGATGAAATAGAAAAAGCGCATCCCGACGTATTCAACATCCTGCTGCAAGTAATGGACTATGCCGTACTGACCGACAACAAAGGACGGAAAGCCGACTGCCGACACGTGGTCCTCATCATGACCTCCAATGCCGGAGCACAATATGCCCGCCAAGCGTCCATCGGCTTCAACAGTCAGGTCACCGCCGGAGAAGCCATGCTGAAACAAGTCAAGAAAACCTTTAAGCCCGAATTCATCAACCGCCTCTCTGCCACGGTGGTCTTTCATGACATGGACCGCCCGATGGCATCACTTATCCTCGACAAGAAACTCGGAGAACTAGGCAGCAAGCTGTCTTCCCGCCAGGTGGAAATGGTATTGAGCCAGGAAGCACACGAATGGCTGCTCCAACGGGGTTTTATTCCCGAATACGGCGCCCGGGAGATGGACCGCGTGATAGCCGCCCACTTGAAACCCTTGCTGATGCGCGAAATTCTGTTCGGTACATTGAAGGCAGGAGGAAAAGTCCGCGTGCAAGTGGAAAACGGAGCATTGAAACTACAACCCGCAACCGAATAACGATATGGTCTTTCAACTGACGGATAAACTTGCTTTCCCCGACCCTCACTACGGCGACCCCGACGGGTTGCTCGCTGTGGGCGGTGACCTATCCATTGACCGCCTCATCCTGGCGTACTCCAACGGCATCTTCCCCTGGTACGCATTTCGGGAAGAACTGATACAATGGTGGTGCCCGATGGACCGTTTCGTCATCTTTCCGGACGAAATCCATATCTCCCACTCCATGCGTACGCTCATCAACAAAGGAAAGTACGAAATCACCTTCAACGAAGCTTTCCAAGACATCATACAAACCTGCGGAGAATTGCGGATGGAACAAGAAGGAGCCTGGCTCGGAACGAAGATGATGGAAGCCTATACGCACCTGCACGAACAAGGATTCGCCGCCAGCGTGGAAGTATGGGAAGAAGAGCAATTGGTAGGTGGGCTGTACGGAGTGACCCTGGGACGTTGTTTCTTTGGAGAGAGTATGTTCTCACTTGTTCCCAGCGCCTCGAAGCTGGCCCTCATCCATCTGGCCCAATTCTTCAGGGAACATGGAGGCGTCATGATAGATTGCCAGTTCGAAACCCCTCACCTCAAAACAATGGGAGGCAGGCACATCAGTTACGACGAATATATGACATACATCGAACAAGACTGCCGCTTCTAAAAGTAAAAAGGAATAACGAGGGGCTCAGAACTATCCGCGCCTAAATATAGCATAATGAAAGTACTCATATACTTTTGACACTCTCCCATTCTATTTGAAGGCCGGAGCAGGAAGATGCATACCTGCCATCGTCAATTGGTTGTCCTTGGCATATTGGAGGAAATACTTGCGTGCTTTCACGGCAGCTTCCTTATCCATATCATAGGAAGCGCAGTATTCCGGATGCTCCAACTGAAGGGCCGCACCATGGATGAGGTCACCAATCACCAGTAACTTGCCACTCTGGAAAACCGTATGACCGGGAGTATGACCGACTGCCTCCATGGCAACCACATTACCCGGCAAGGTATCGCCAAACTCAAACAGATGCAGCCGTTCCTTATAGGCATCCATCGTCTTTACGACCTGCGCCTTCCTTTCGGCAGGCATTGCCATCCAGGCATCATATTCCACTTTTGATGCGTACACTTCGGCATTCGGGAAGACTACACTGTCTCCCTTCATCATTCCACCGATATGGTCGCCATGGAAATGGGTAAGATACAGATATCCAATATCTGCCGGAGAGATACCCAAAGATTGTAATCCGGGCAACAGACGACTGCCGGGAGCTCCCATTCCCGTATCAAAAAGGATACGGATACCATTCGTATCTACCAGGAAGGTGCTCATGGAAGAAGGAATACCGCCTTGAAGCGACAAACTTTCCATCAATTCATCGCTTGCATCCGGGAAAATCGTTCTCGGCATCAAATGCTCACCAGCATTATCCTGAATCCAAGTGGCCTGCACTCCCTCCAGTTGCAAGGTCTTTACGCCACTGCATGTTACACCGACACTATCCATACTTACATCTTCATTTGTTTGTTTCTTTGTCCTGCTGCCGCAACCCGCCATCAGCAATGCTGCTGACACAACAACCAGGCACGTCCATGTCTTGTTTTTCATCGGTACAGAGTTTTTTATCCATAAATATTGAAGTTCGCACAAATATAGGCAAATAAAATCATTCGGCACACGGATGTCTGAACCAAAAACGGCTGCCGACTCCCAATTCCGACTCAGCACCGATAGTCCCGCCAAGATGCTCAATGATACTTTTACAGATGGACAAGCCTAAACCCGTGCCCTTCGCAAAGGTATTAAGCTTTACAAAGCGGTCGAACACAGTAGCCACGGCATCCGGAGCAATACCCATACCGGTGTCCGTCACAGAAAACTCTATCTGACCGGTACCTTCCACCGGATGATATTCCAAAAGGATCTGCCCTTCACTGGTGAACTTCAAAGCGTTGTTTATAAAATTGGTGACCACCTGCATCAGACGTTTCTTGTCGGTATAGATACGGTAATCGGGCAAGTCGGGAGCCAACAGAACCGGTACAGCCTTGTCTTCCTTTATATCATAGTTGCGCATCACGTCCTTACAGAAGTCACTGACATCCACATACCCCATATTATAATCAAGTGTTCCCGCTTCTATCTTTGCCAAATCCAGAATGTCGGATATCAGTTGCAAGAGCAGTTCCGTATTCTCCTGCATGATGGCAAGGTATTCCTGGCGTTCTTCCCTATCGTCCAGTTCGGCAATGATGCTTGCAAAACCGACAATGGAATTGAGCGGAGTACGGATTTCATGACTCATATTGGCCAGGAAAGCAGACTTCAAGCGGTCCAGATGTTCTGCCTTATCCTTGGCGACCCGCAATTCCTCCTCTATCTTTTTCTGATGGTCGATATCCACACTGGTAATGACATGCGCCATCTGCCCGTCCACCCAAGCAAAGGCTGCACTGAACACGCGAAACCAACACTTGTCAAATGGCCGTTGATAATCCCACGAATAGACTTTGGTGGGGTGTCCGTTTTCATCTATCAAATGCCTCTTTGGGCAGAACTCACACTCCCCCGTCTTGTCCGAGTAGAGGGCCTCCCAGCATTTTTTCCCCCAGAAATGCTCGATACCGCCATATGGTTCCACCATAGACCTATTGGCATACAACATATCGTGGGAATCGAAAGAGTTGACGTAAATATCAACGCCCATATTATTCATGATACTGCCTAATGTATTGCTGGCCCTCACTTCCCTTTCCTTATATTCCCTGACCGCAATTTCCTTAGAGAACGAGCCCAGCAAGAGATGAATGATTTGCAACTCCTCTTCCGTGAGATAGGTCTCTTCCTCCCTGCCTGCAAAACCTATGAATCCGATGATTTTACCCTCAGTATCTTCAAAATGCCTGATTAACAAAGAATCCTCACCGTAGAAATCAAGAATGTCAATATCATCCCATGAAGCATCCGCATTTCTGTTTCCATAGAAAGGTTTATCCCGAGCTTTCATGGCATCGACATGCTCCTTTTTCAACTCTCCCATATCGAAACGGGGTTTCATAGTCCCACCTTCATTTCCAATCGTTTCTTTCAATAAGAAATAACGGAATCCGTCAGTCTGATAGATAAACCCTTTCGTAAAGTCATAGTAGTTGCAGAAATCGGTCAACGATTCAATAACTTTCCTTTCATTGGGTTCATTGCTATTCAACCGTTCTAAAAAATGAAGCAAGAATATGTTTAATTTCTCTTTGTTTTTGCCCATATAATCTTTTGAAAAACTTTAAGGCGCTAATATACAACTTTTTAAAGAGAAATAAGTTTCTTTTATATATCCAGGAAGTTTAAAAAACAACCATTCCCCAATAAAACAAAAAAGGCAATAACTTAATTTATTTTACAAGTATCACTAAGGCAAAAGCTCTTCATCCGTATTCATACGACGGCATAACATCTAAAGTACACAAAAAGAAGTCTATGGAAGAAGAAAATATCCGAGACAGATTAATAGTCATTTTTTAAGGATAACAGAGTTGCCAATTTATCAAAAACAAAGTTAATTCACACATATATACATATTTGTATAAACGGAGAATAAGTAAAACTTTCCCAAAGATGTTTTTTTCTTCATAAGCGATACAACCTATATACAACGAAATAAAGATTTGCAGTACAAACGGTCTGTTATGAGAGAAATATAGTATCTTTGCAACATGATGTTGCACCGTTTTACTACTTCCATAACCGACATTCCGCTTCCGGAAAGGTTCACCTATCCTTTCTGCTATACTCCGCACCCATTATGTATATTGGCAGCCAAAGAAGTACAAAGCTATCTTACCCGACAAACTGCATGGAAGGACGAACTGCGCCAAGGCAAAATGTTCGGGGTACTGATTGTACAAACCGAGCATGGAGAAACCGGATATTTAGCTGCATTCTCAGGCATATTGGCCGGAAAGAACCTACATCCCTTTTTTGTTCCTCCCGTATATAACTTGCTACAGCCACAAGGCTTTTTCAAGATAGAAGAAGAGAACATCTCTTCCATCAACCGCAACATCCGGCAACTGGAAAATGACAAAGCATATGCCGCCTTATCAGCAGAGCTTGCCCGGACCATTCAGTCAGCAGAAAACATACTGGCAACAGCCAAAGCACAGTTGAAAGAAGCCAAAACAGCCAGAGAACAGCGCAGAAAAGAAAAAGAACTCAATGCGCAGGAAGAAGCCGAACTGATACGGGAAAGCCAGTTCCAAAAGGCAGAATATAAACGCCTGGAACGTTCATGGAAAGCAAGGATTACCACACTGCAAACGCAGACAGAAGACTGGGAAAGACGGATTTCAGCATTGAAGTCTGAACGTAAAACCCGCTCTGCAGCATTGCAGCAAAAGCTATTCGAACAGTTCGGGATGCTGAATTACCGGGGAGAAGTCAAGAATCTCTGTGAGATATTCGGGCAGACCGTGCACAAGACACCTCCTGCCGGCGCAGGTGAATGTGCGGCCCCCAAACTGCTGCAACAAGCTTATCTGCACGGATGGAAACCTATTGCCATGGCCGAGTTCTGGTGGGGTGATTCCCCCAAGACAGAGATACGCCATCACGGCCACTATTATCCGGCTTGCAAAGGAAAGTGCGAACCTATACTGCAACACATGCTGCAAGGTCTACAAGTAGAGGAAAACCCCATGTTGAAAAGAATGCAGGTACCCTCCCAAAATTTGGAGATTGTTTATGAGGACCCATGGCTTTCGGTCATCAACAAACCGGCAGGAATGCTGTCTGTTCCCGGCAAGGAAGATGCAGTCTCCGTCTATAGCCTGATGCGTGAGCAATATCCCGAAGCTGACGGTCCCCTGACGGTGCATCGTCTCGACATGGCCACTTCCGGTTTAATGCTCATTGCCAAGACCAAGCGTGTACACCAGAACCTGCAGGCCCAGTTCAAGAACCGCCTGGTCAGGAAACGTTATGTCGCATTGCTCGAGGGTATTGTCCCAAAGGACAAAGGTACGGTCGACCTCCCGCTTTGCCTGAATCCACTTGACCGCCCACGGCAAATGGTACACACCGAACACGGAAAGCCCGCCATCACCGATTATCAAGTTCTGGAACGTCTGGACGGGAAACGGACCCGTATCGCTTTCTATCCGCGCACGGGAAGAACCCATCAGCTACGTATACATGCAGCACACCCGCTTGGCTTGCACTGCCCCATCATCGGTGATGAACTTTACGGGGAGAAAGCAGACCGGCTTTATCTGCATGCCGAATACTTAGAATTTACCCACCCTATAACGGGAGAAACCGTAAGGATTACCAAAGAAGCTGAATTCTGACTGCCTACTGATTAATAACCAGCAAAGTAATGCAATAAATGATGATACTCCGACCTACCCCACAAGATTATGACGAACTGTTGACCGTCTGGGAAGCCTCTGTCCGCAGCACACACCACTTCCTGGCAGAAAAGGATATACAGTTTTACAAACCACTGATAAGAGAGCAGTACTTTCTTGCCGTAGAGCTTTACATCATCCGCAACGAAAAAGAAGAAATTGCCGCCTTTATGGGACTGAGCGATGAACTCATCGAGATGTTGTTTGTCCGTCCCGACCAACAAGGTAAGGGATACGGAAAACGGCTCATGGAGTACGCCGTCCACCAAAAACACATCCACAAAGTGGATGTAAACGAGCAGAACGGACAAGCTTGCCGATTTTACCAACATATGGGATTCCAAGTGGCCGGCCGGGACGAAACCGACCCGATGGGAAAGCCTTTCCCTATTCTGCACCTGCAATTACCAACCCCACCACAGATTACTCAGATTGAACACAGATTATAATTTAGCAAACTTATGAAGATACATCACATCGCCATCTGGACCTTCCAACTGGAAGAGATGAAAGAGTTCTACACACGTTACTTCAACGGGAGCAGCAATGAAAAGTACATCAACCCCAAAAAAGGATTCGAATCTTATTTCCTTCACTTCGATGAAGGAACGGATTTGGAACTGATGAGCCGTACGGACATACAGAATACCCCTATTGAGGAAAACAGACTGGGACTGACCCACTTTGCCTTTGCCTTCGACAGCCAGGAAGCTGTCCTCCGACAGACAGAACGGCTACGTACAGCGGGATATACCATCGCAGGAGAGCCCCGTACCTCCGGCGACGGATATTTTGAAAGTGTCGTCCTCGACCCGGACGGTAACCGTATAGAATGTGTATTCAGGGCATAGTCTCTCAATCAGAGGAGACAAAGCTTCTCAACAGTTTTATCTCCTCTGCCCAAAGCGATTCATCGGGCGTCTCCAAAATAATAGGTATACCGTCAAAACGCACATCTTGCATAAAGCGCCGGAAGAAATCCATACCTATCAGCCCCTTGCCGATGCTGTCGTGACGGTCTACTCTGGAGCCGAGTGCTTTCTTGGAGTCATTCAGGTGTATACCACGCAGATAGCCGAAACCTACCGCTGTGTCAAACTCCTCAAACACCTTGTCATACTCATTCACTATATCATAGCCTGCTGTATACGTGTGGCAGGTATCAAGGCAAACTCCAACGCGAGACTTGTCATCCACCCGGTCAATGATATGTCCCAGCTGCCAGAACTCATTTCCCACATTGCTACCCTGCCCGGCTGTGTTCTCTATGACAGCCACCACATCGTGCGTCTTGCCCAATATAAGATTAATGGATTCAGCGACCTTGTCCAGACACTCTTCCACGGAAATCTTATTCAGATGGCTGCCCGGATGAAAATTCAGTAACTTCAGCCCTAATTGTTCGCAGCGCTGCATCTCATCCAGAAAAGCGGCACGGCTTTTCTGTAACCCTTCTTCTTCGGGATGCCCTAAATTTATCAGATAACTGTCGTGAGGCAGGATATAGCGGGAATCGAAGCCAAGCTTCCCACAATTTTCCTTAAACACCCTGATACTCTCCTCCGTCAGCGGCCTTGCCACCCACTGACGCTGGTTCTTGGTAAACAAGGCAAAAGCATTTGCCCCTATCTCACTGGCATTGACGGGAGCCGCTTCCACTCCCCCACTGGCCGATACATGTGCACCTATAAATTTCATAATCTTATTGTATTTGCTCTTTCATGAATTCCCACTGGCATTTTTTCATGTCCACACACCCATTCTTTCTGAACGTCACGCCCTCTGCCTCCAGCAAAGCCCGCTGTTCCGCCCAGCACGGTGCCAGCCTGCCCTGGCTGTTCACTACCCGATGGCAGGGCAGACACATGCCGTCGGGCACATCGTGCATAGCATGTCCCACCATGCGCGAACATTGAGGTCTTCCGACAAGATAGGCTATCTGTCCGTACGTCACCACCCGCCCCGGAGGGATTGCGGCCACTACATTATAAACCTCCTGCTGAAAAGTGTCTTTGTCCATAAAAGTCTGGTTTGGGAAGGCAAAGATATGATAAATTCAGCAGGTATGCGAACAGACGTTACAAGAAAGTGGCTGCGCCGAGCGGATTGTATGTATAGGTGACATTACGGGCACGGATGATTTCGCCCGTCGGGGTAAACAATATCTGATATTTCGTCTGGAGATTTGCCATCCCTACCTCTACCGCCACGATGGACTGCCATTTGGGAAACTGTACCCAAGTGACATTCTGCACCATCCCTCCGGAATATTCACTGGCGGCAAAAGCATTGTAAACGGCAGGGGGCACTTCGTCCATTGTCTCCCAGTCCGTCTGTTGCATTACCCATTGCGCCTGCCCGTCAAACCAGACTTTCGTATCAAAACCGTTCATCAGGAAATCTGCCACATAATAAGACTCATCATGCGACCAGGCAACATCATCTGCCGTAGGATACATTTTCTTCAGTGCAGCCTGTACATCAGCAGGTGCCCAATCGGCAGAAGCCGAGACTGATACCATCAGCATCAAAACCAGAAAAGAGAATTTCAACTTACTCATAACTTCATCAGATTATCATGTTATGAGAAGAACGGCGTATGGCAGATTTTGTTCACCGGCAACTCTCAACCATTCAACAGTTAAAAAGAGATATCCATTGTAATTCAATAGAAAATGACTAACTTCACACCAGAAATTCAGAAATATGATAAGAATACATCCCATATCCGGCAACAAAAAGCAATATCTTGACCTGCTGCTGCTTGCCGACGAACAAGAGTCCATGATTGACTGTTATCTGGAACGGGGAGAGATGTTCATCCTATCCGATAATGATACAGTCAAAGCGTCTTGTGTAATCACCTGCGAGGATAAAGGAATCTACGAAATAAAGAGCATAGCTGTCTATCCGGAATACCAGCGCCAGGGATATGGAAGACAACTGATAGCATTCGTTCTTGAACATTATAAAGACCGGTGCCATACTATGCTTGTCGGCACTGGAGACAGTCCGCTAACCATCCCCTTCTATGAAAGCTGCGGATTTGCATACTCACACCGGGTACCCGATTTCTTTATCGATAATTACGACCACCCCATATTTGAAGGAGGCAAGCAACTGAAAGACATGATTTATCTGAAAAGGACGCTTCAACCAAAATAATATTCTATATTTGCATATCACTTAACTCCACACATTATGGAAGCTAAACTTTGCCAAAGCTGCGGAATGCCCTTGTCATCTGCAGAAGTACTCGGAACCAATGCCGACGGTAGCCTCAACGAGGAATATTGCACCTATTGCTACCAGCACGGCAATTTTGCACAAGACTGCACTATGGACGAAATGATAGAACATTGTGCACAGTTCACCGACGAATTCAACAAGGATTCCGGAATGAATTTCACTAAAGAGGAAGCCATTGCCGGTATGAAAGAATTCTTCCCGACCTTGAAACGCTGGCAGTCCAAACAATAAACATGCCATCCCGTATCGAGCAGGAAAAACAGACAGTAGAACGGATGGTCCGCCTCTACTGCCGGAAAAAGGAAGGTAACAAGCAATTGTGTCCCCGATGCGAGGAATTGCTGGGATATGCCCGCATTCGTCTTTCACGCTGTCCTTTCGGTGAGAATAAATCCACCTGCAGGCAATGCAGCATTCACTGCTACAAGCCCGAAATGAAAGAACGGATGCGTGAAGTCATGCGGTATGCCGGACCACGGATGCTGTTGTACCATCCCGTGGCGGCACTCCGCCATTTGTGGCAGGAGTATGTCCATCAGTATTTCACCAAACGTTTCGGAGTCCCGCGCCAGGAACAGCACAAACAATAAACCGTATCCTGGTCGTATCCCTCCAACGAGGAGGTGCCGTCCTTAGGTACAATCTCACCTTTGTCAGAGATGTAGACCGGCAGGCGCTCACCTTGTCCGTTCATCACAAAAAATGCCCCCACCTTGCATTGGGGGCATACCATCTTACGCATAATCAATTGAAATAATACAAAAATATAGCCACCCCTTCCAGTGCCTTCTTCTTTTCACCTTGTATTTCGATGGCAAACTTTATTTCCGCCTTTGCCACACCGCGCAGATTCGACAGAGATTGCAAATGGGCAACCAGTCGGATGCTCTGTCCGGACAATACCGCCTGACCGAACTTCATCTTGTCCATACCATAATTAATCATCATCTTCAGGTTGTTCACTTCAATAATCTGGTTCCACAGATATGGCAACATGGACAAGGTGAGATACCCATGTGCAATAGTGCTCTTAAAAGGACTTTCCACTTTGGCGCGTTCCGTATCGACGTGTATCCACTGATGGTCCAATGTCGCATCAGCAAACAGATTGATACGCTCCTGAGGGAGCTCTACATATTCCGAAACACCGATTTGCTGGCCTACCAGCTTTTCAAAATCCTCGTACGAGTTGATAATCACTTTTTCCATTACTCTCTATTTTATTGATAAATTATAAATTCACGCGCTTTATCCACATATCCGCCATTCGTTTATGCCCTGCAGGAGTAGGATGGATACCGTCCCAAATCCAATAGGTGTCCTGAGAAGCCGGAGCAATGCCAAGAATTTCATCGAACATCGCATTATAAGGAAGAAATACCGTCTGATAGTCCTTCGCTATCCTCTCTACGATGGCGGCACAGCGACGCACCAGACTATCACGTTCTGCAAAGTCCTCACTCTTACGCATATTGCCGACATTGACAACAAAAGGAGTGCCCAGCACTATCTTCAATTCCGGATTGGCCTGCAAAGAACGGTCAAGCAAGGAACGGTAACATTTCTCCCATCCTTCAAAATCAAAAGGCTCTTTTTTGTCACCCTGCAGATAGTAATGTACATCGTTTGTCCCCACCAAGACGGAAAGCACATCCGGTTTCATTCCAATGACATCCTCTTCCCAGCGTTTCTCCAAATCCCGGAGAGTGTTTCCACTGATGCCACGGTTAAAAAAAGCATATTCCTTTTCCGGGAAATCTCCTTGATAATGACTTGCACACAAATACATATAGCCGCTACCGTAAATATGGTTCATATCCCAAAGGCTTCGTTCCGCAGTCGGTTTGGGCATCCCGCAGGCATTTCCCCAGTTACCGTCCGTGATAGAATCTCCGATAAACAAGACACGCGGGCCGCTTGCATGGAGTAAGAGTGATATGCAGAAAAAAACTATTACAAAGAGTCCAATACGCTTCATGGCATTTTCTTGTTAGAATGTAAAAATTGCAACAAATATACGTCTTATTCCGGCAAGTACAAAAACTCGGGTACCTTTTTCCCATTTCCCAAAAACACATATAACCCTTATTTTTATTTCCGTTCATCACAGATTAATTTGGAAATAATGTATCTTTGTCAATATCTTAATTGTTGTGACAGAACAAAAACATCACTATCAAAGATTCCGGTATGAATTCTAAATTTGATTATGACTTACTGTCAGCAATGATGACCAATGCCAATATGGGATGGTGGGAAGCTGATTTAAAGACCGAAAGCTACATTTGCTCCGAATATATCTCCCGGTTGCTGGGACTGGATGAGGATGGAACCATCAGCTTTAAAGATTTCAACAAACGTATCCTGAAAGAGGAACAACGGCATACTACCACACATTCCTTCAACAATATCCGGCAGACACAAGAGACTGTATATCTGCTCAACACAGTAGAGGGTCCAACGTGGATAAGAAGCAAGATATGCCTGCAGAGAACCGATGAAAACGGTAATGTCAAAGTCTACGGCATTGCCGAAACACAAGACGGTCCCGACATGTCATCGGCATCCCAAGCCTTACAAGAGCGTAACCGTCTCCTCCATAATATTTATAAATATCTTCCGGTAGGAATTGAGCTCTATAACCGAGAGGGAATATTGATAGATATGAATGACAAAGAGCAGGAAATGTTCCATCTCAAACAGAAAGAAGATCTACTTGGAATTAATATTTTCGAGAATCCGATTTTCCCGGAAGAGATGAAAAGCAAGTTAAGAAAACATGAAAATGCAGACTTCACTTTCCGGTATGACTTCTCTAAAATAGGCAATTACTACAAGACACAGAAGAAGACGGGCACCATAGACCTTGTAACCAAAGTCACAAGCCTTTACGACGATAATCACAACCTGACCAACTATCTGCTAATCAACGCAGACAAAACGGAAACGACCGTCGCTTACAACAAAATACAAGAGTTCGAGAGCCACTTTGAGCTTATAGGTGACTATGCCAAAGTGGGATATGCCAATTATGACCTTCTTAATGAGCAAGGCTATGCCCAACGCAGCTGGTACAAGAACTTGGGTGAGAAAACAGAAACACCATTGTCTGAAATCATCGGAACCTACAATCATCTCCACCCAGACGACCGTACTATCATGCTTGACTTCCTACAGAACGTAAAGAGAGGACTGGCACACAAGCTCAGCCGGGAAGTACGTGTTCTTAAAGAAGACGGTTCTTTCATGTGGACCCACGTCAACATCATTGTAGAACGCTACATGCCTGAACAGAACATCATAGAGATTATCTGCATCAATTACGACATCACCCAATTAAAGCAGACGGAGGCAATGCTGATACAAGCCAAGGAAAAGGCCGAAGAGGCAGACCGGCTGAAATCCGCTTTCCTTGCCAATATGAGCCATGAAATCCGCACGCCGCTAAATGCGATTATCGGTTTCTCCAGCCTGCTGCACTACGTGGAAAACGAGCAGGAAAGGGAACAGTACATCTCTTTGATAAACCACAACAACCAACTGTTGCTCAAACTAATCAACGACGTTCTGGACCTTTCCAAGATAGAGGCCGGACACATAGAGCTCCATTCCGAATGGTTCAATCCGGCAGAACTCATCGAGGAAAGTATTACCGAGTACGAACGGAACGTTCCGGCAGGAGTGAAACTCTTTGCCAGGTATCCGGCAGCCCCCGGCCAGATAGAGCACGACCCGATGCGCATCAAACAGATACTGAACAACTTCATATCGAATGCACTGAAAAACACCGTGCAGGGACATATCGAAGTGTACTACGAAACGGACACAGACGGCATAAGAATCAGTGTTTCCGATACTGGATGCGGTATTCCCCCCGACAAACTGGAAATGATATTCGAACGGTTCGAAAAGGTGGACTCTTTTGCCCAAGGTGCCGGATTAGGACTCTCCATCTGCAAATCCATCGTTGAGAAAATGAATGGAGTGATTACCGTAGATTCGACAATGGGAGTGGGAAGCACATTCACCGTGGAACTGCCCTGCCGGACAAGACCATCCTGACAACAAACGAAAAACAATGATTTATGACCGCACAGAAAGAATTTACCCTAACCCCTCGCCGGCGTGGCTTTCACCTGGTGACAGAGGAGATTATACGCAACCTTCCACCGCTTCCGTCTGCCGGAATCCTGCATCTGTTCATCAAGCATACAAGCGCAGGCCTCACCATCAACGAGAATGCAGACCCTGACGTACAGACAGATATGGAAGCCATCTTCAACCGCCTCGTAAAAGAACGGGAACCTTATTACCAACATACATGCGAAGGCGATGACGATATGCCCGCCCATGCCAAGGCAACCCTCAGCGGAACCAGCCTCACCATCCCCATCACCAATGGGCGTCTGAACATAGGTATCTGGCAAGGCATCTATCTCTGCGAGTTCCGCAACCGGGGCGGAGGAAGAAGAATTGTAGCAACCGTCATCGGATAATCCCCTATCATCATGCAGAAAGCCATCATCATCGGTGCCACTTCAGGCATCGGACAAGAAGTAGCCAGGATACTTGTACAACAAGGCTGGCATATAGGTATTGCCGGCAGAAGAGAGGAAGCATTGCATGCCCTGCAAGCCACCGCACCCGACCGGATAGTCACGGAACAGCTGGACGTTACGGAAGAGACAGCGACTCTACACCTCCATAACCTGATAAAAAAGCTGGGAGGCATAGACCTGTTTTTCCTCAGTTCCGGCGTGGGACATCAAAACCGGGACTTACAACCGGACATCGAACTGAACACGGCACGTACCAATGTAGAGGGATTTACCCGCATGGTGACTGCCGCCTTCAACTATTTCAAGGAAAAAGGCTCCGGACATATTGCTGTCATCAGTTCCATTGCAGGCACTAAAGGACTGGGCGTTGCACCGGCCTACTCTGCCACCAAACGCTTCCAGAATACCTATATCGAAGCGCTGGCACAACTTGCCCGGATGCAGCATCTTGATATACACTTCACCGACATCCGTCCGGGATTTGTTGCCACCGATTTATTGAAAAGCGGGAAATACCCGATGCTGATGAAAGCAGACCGTGTAGCACAGCACATAATCAAGGCTTTAAGAGAAAAGAGACGGGTAGTTGTCATTGACGGACGCTACCGGGTACTGGTATTTTTTTGGCGTATGATTCCACGATGGCTATGGGAAAGGTTGCCTATAACGAATTGATTTCGTATCTTCACGTCTCCAAACAGAAATAGACATACAGACATGAAGAAAAATTCAAAATATATCGTGCTTACCGCTGCCATTGCACTGTGCGCAGGTTCCAGCCTCCCCTTCCTCGCAGGCAGCAGTACGCTGAATCCCGAACGCGATTCCGTGAAATCCGAAGTTCCCTACTGCGTGACCTCCCCCAGCGTACCGGACAAGATCACTTTTGCCGGACAAGCTATTGACCTGCTTCGCTACGACCACCGCGAACGTATGGACCGCGAACTGATGTCCTTCACCTACATGCACTCCACCACCATGCTCATGGTGAAGCGTGCCAACCGCTACTTCCCCGTCATAGAGCCTATACTAAAAGCCAACGGCCTTCCCGATGACTTCAAGTACCTCGCTGTGATAGAAAGCAACCTGAACCCGCTTGCCAAATCGCCTGCGGGTGCCGCCGGCCTATGGCAGTTCATGCCTGCCACCGGACGCGAATTCGGACTGGAGGTGAACAGCAACATCGACGAACGATACCATATCGAGAAAGAGACCAAAGCAGCCTGCAAGTACCTGAAAGATGCTTATCAGAAATACGGGAACTGGCTGTGCGTAGCCGCCGCCTACAATGCCGGGCAAGGACGCATCTCCACACAGCTGCAGAAGCAAATGGTGGACCAGGCTGTCGACTTATGGCTGGTAGAAGAGACTTCGCGCTACATGTTCCGCCTGCTGGCAGCCAAAGCAGTCATCAGCAATCCACAGCAGTACGGCTTTCTGTTGAAACGGGAACATCTTTATCCGCCCATCCCCTACACGGAAGTGACCGTCACAACGGGCATCGGCAACCTGGCACAGTTTGCCAAAGATAAAGGCATCACCTATGCCCAACTGAAAGATGCCAATCCGTGGCTGCGGGATACCTCGCTGATGAATAAAAGCGGACGTACATACATACTAAAAATACCGACACAAGCCGGAATGCATTACAACCCCAAGAAAACAGTGCCCCACAATAAGAATTGGGTCATCAATTAATAAAAAAGAAAGAGAGGATACGATGATGATGTTAAACTTTGATTTTGTGCTCAGGTTGCTGGTAGCCGGAATATTGGGTGCCATTATCGGACTGGACCGGGAATACCGTGCCAAAGAAGCAGGCTACCGCACCCATTTCCTGGTATCATTGGGAAGCGCGCTCATCATGATTGTATCCCAATATGGTTTTCAGGAAATCATCAAGGAAAGCAGTGTGACGCTGGACCCCAGCCGTGTTGCCGCACAAGTAGTCAGCGGTATCGGATTCATCGGTGCGGGTACCATCATTTTCCAGAAACAGATAGTCAGGGGACTGACAACAGCCGCAGGAATATGGGCTACTGCAGGCATCGGATTGGCAGTAGGTGCAGGAATGTACACCATCAGCATTGCCGCCACCCTGCTGACTCTGGCAGGGCTCGAACTGTTGAGCCTTATTTTCAAAAGCATTGGCATGAAAAGTTCCGTGATAACCTTTTCCACTTCCAGCAAAGAGATACTGCCGCAAGTGTCCCGGCGATTCAACTCCAAAGACTATCTGGTGGTGTCCTACAACCTGGACCGGCAAGTGCAGGGAGAGTACACCAACTATCAAGTGACCATGGTCATCAAATCCAAGAAAAGCTATGATGAGGGATATTTGCTGCAACTGATGCAGGAATTTCCCGAAGTGACAGTGGAGAAAATCGAATAAAGGGAATCACTGCTGTTTTTCCGTCAGATATTTCCAATAGCGCACGGGCATGTCCTGCTTGTGCTTCCGGGGATTGAGGCGTTCCTTGATGCAGATTGCCTTGAAATAGGTTTTCCAGAGAGACTGGAAAAGCTGTTCGTCTCCGTCCATCAGACTTTCGTCGAGCATGCCGGTGACAAGATGTCCTTCGCGACTGTCCTCACCAAAAGTCACCTGGCGCACCTCCTTCAAGTCGTAATAGTACCCATAGGCTCGCCTGATATCATAAATCAGCCAACGCTGGTCGGCAAAACGGTCCTTGAAATGCCCCGTCACCAAAGGAAGGGCATTCTTTTCGGGCTCGACGGCAGCAAAGAAAGTACCGTCCGCAGCCTTCTGGAAGCGGACAAACTGAAGCAGGCGTATACGCTCCCAATCCACCCGCTTCCACATACGGGAGAACTCCAGCACATCAGGGTCGGCAAAGTTCGTTTCAATGGAGCGAGGAGCATCTATCGCCTTGCGGATATAGCGGAACAGCAGCATGGGAGTTTCCGGTTCCTCTGCCAGCCAGCATTGGGCGAGGCAGGCAAGTGCCGCAGACGACAGCTTCTTCTGCAATCCGCGCCAGACGCGACCGGACTTCTCCTCATCGGTTATCACTGTAAATATTTCATCGTAGAACAATGGAAGAGGCTCTCCTTCCAACAACAGTGCATCGGGGAAAGTGCGGCGGGAGTAGGCTTCAAAAACAGAAGTCAGCAATCCCTCAAAAGTCTTATCGTATAAAAAGATATTCATTCGCCAAAATCAAGCATCAACTGCCTCTCATCCACTTTTTTCTTGTTCGGTTTGGGCAACAGCAGACTGCGTACCCCTTGCGGAGTCAGCTCATTGACCGTGCGCATCGGCAACTCGCAGCAGGTAATGAAATACTGCGCCTTCTTCATCACCACCCCTATCTTCTTCAACTGGTAGAAACCTATCTTGGAGAAACGTCGAGAAGCCACTATCAGCCGTGCCGACTTCACGCCGATGCCCGGCACGCGGAGCAACATCTCATAATCCACCTTGTTCACATCGATTGGAAACTGCTCGGGATGGCGCAAAGCCCAGGACAGCTTGGGGTCAACCTCCAAATCAAGGTCCGGGTAGGCATCATCCACTATTTCCTCCACCTTGAACTGATAGAAGCGCATCAGCCAGTCGGCTTGGTAAAGGCGGTTTTCGCGCACCAAAGGGGGCTGTTTCAATGCCGGCAGGCGCTTATCGTAGGTATTGACGGAAATATAGCCCGAATAGTAGACACGCCACATCGTAGGTCCCTTGTAGAGGGCCGACGAAAGATACAGAATATCCTTGTCCGTCTCGGCGGTAGCGCCTACTATCATCTGTGTGCTTTGTCCTGCAGGAGCGAAACGAGGAGCGTGGCGGTGTTTCTTGCGTTCTTCCGAACTTTCAAGGACTCCCTGCTGGATGTAGCGCATAGGCGCATATACACTCTTATGGTCTTTCTCCGGGGCAAGCAGTTTCAGGTTCTCCTCCTTCGGTATCTCGACATTGACGCTGAGACGGTCGGCATAAAGCCCTGCCTCATTCACCAGTTCGCGGCTGGCACCGGGAATGCTCTTCAGATGGATATATCCGTTGAAACGATGGATAGTGCGGAGGTCCTTGGCAACGCGCACCAGGCGTTCCATCGTGTAATCGGGATTACGCACCACCCCACTGCTCAGGAAAAGCCCTTCGATATAGTTGCGGCGATAGAACTCCATGGTGAGGTCTACAAGCTCGGCCACCGACAGCGTGGCACGCGGCAGGTCGTTGCTGCGGCGGTTGATGCAGTAGGCGCAGTCGTAGATGCAATAATTGGTAAGCATCACTTTGAGCAGGGAGATACAACGGCCGTCCTCGGCAAAACTATGGCAGATGCCCCAGCCACCCACAGTGTTCCCCAGCATACCTGCCTTGCCGGAGCGCACCGTACCACTGGAGGAGCAAGAGACGTCATACTTTGCCGACTCTGCCAGTATCTTCAGTTTATTGAGAACGTTTTCATCCATAATACCTGCGTCAAAAGTAGCAATAATACTTTTCAAAAACAAAAAAGACCGCCAGTAGTGGCAGTCTTTCGCAGCATCAAATATGCTTTTTTTCTTACTTCTTAGAAGCTTCCAAAGATGCTTTGCGGAATTCCTTCATAGCTTTTTCGATTTCCAAAGAAGCCTTACGAGCGCGAGTTCCTGCTGCCTTGTTACCGTTTTCCAACTGAGCGTTTGCATCTTTTGAGAAGTCTGCATACAATGCAGCTACTTTTTCAACTAATTCTTTCATAATCCTTTTTAAATTACTTCGTTAATAATGTCTGGCAAAAATACATTCTTTCTTGAAATAAATGCAGAAAAACGATATTTTTTTTGAAATATTCGGTAAAATCGCCGCAAAAAGGGGCTCTTACGCATTTTTTATCTACTTTTGCAAGCATGAAAACGCTTACTGACACCGAATATATACACGCTCTCATAGCCGAAGGAGAGCACCAACAGCAGGATTTCAAGTTCGAAATATCCGACGCCCGCAAGATAGCCAAAACCCTTTCAGCCTTTGCCAATACAGACGGTGGAAAACTGCTCATCGGAGTGAAAGATAACGGGAAAATTGCCGGTGTCCGTTCAGACGAAGAACAATATATGATAGAAGCGGCTGCCGGACTTTATTGCAGCCCCGAAGTGAACTATACCATGCAGACCTATCAGGTGGAAGGCCGTAGTGTGCTGGTGGTACAAATCGAGGAAAGTGACCGGAAGCCGGTATATGCCAAGGACGAAACGGGAAAATATCTTGCCTATCTCCGTATCAAGGATGAAAACATCCTTGCCACTCCCGTCCATCTACGTGTCTGGCAACAAAGCGAAAGTCCGAAAGGAGAACTGATAGAATATACCGAACGGGAACAGCTGCTGCTCAATCTGCTGGAAGAGAACGACCGCCTGTCATTGAACCGTTACTGCCGCCTGGCGCATCTTTCCCGACGCGCCGCCGAACATCTGCTGGCAAAGTTTGTTCGTTATGACATAGTGGAACCGGTGTTTGAAGGACACAAATTTCACTTCAAGCTGAAATAGGCAAGGAGATTCCGTCAGGTTTGTCCAGATTTGTCCATGGTACAAATCGCAGCACACGAGTTTATACCACGTTGATTATCACCGACTTGCAAGAAATTTATCTCAGTTAACGACAGAGGTAGCCTTGAATAACTACAGAAGCAGCCTAAAGTAACGACAGAGGGTAGCACTTGTTTTGTGTGAGTTTTTTTTACTACAAATAGATAACTGTACATATACATTATGGGAATAATAAATCTGATAAACGACCTGCTCTGGACCTACATCCTCGTTGCCCTGCTGTTGGGATGCGCCGTATGGTTTACGCTGAGAACCCGCTTTGTACAGTTCCGGATGATAAAGGAAATGGTACGTCTGCTGGGCGACTCGGGCGGGAAAGGCGATGCCAAGGAAAAGCATATCTCATCGTTCCAGGCATTTGCCATCTCCATTGCCAGCCGTGTAGGTACGGGCAATCTTGCAGGGGTTGCCACCGCCATTGCAGTAGGCGGTCCGGGCGCTGTATTCTGGATGTGGGTGATTGCCCTCCTGGGTGCTTCCAGCTCGTTTGTAGAATCTACACTGGCCCAATTGTATAAGATAAAGGGCAAAGACTCCTTTATCGGCGGCCCGGCCTACTATATGCGTAAGGGACTGAAACAGCCGTGGATGGGGGCACTGTTTGCCGTACTTATCACCATTACCTTCGGATTTGCATTCAACTCGGTACAGAGCAATACACTGTGTGCCGCTTTCGAAGGCGCTTTCGGGTTCGACCATGCCGTTGTGGGAGGCATCATCACCGCACTCACGCTGACAATCATCTTTGGAGGCGTACAGCGCATAGCCAAAGTCAGCAGCATCATCGTCCCCATCATGGCGTTGGGATACATTGCACTGGCACTTATCATCGTTCTGTTGAACATCAAAGAGCTGCCGGGAGTCCTGGCACTCATTGTCGGCCACGCCTTCGGATGGGAGCAGGCTTTGGGAGGGGGTGTCGGCATGGCGCTGATGCAGGGCATCAAACGCGGGCTGTTCAGCAACGAGGCCGGTATGGGGTCCGCCCCCAATGTGGCGGCAACCGCACACGTCAGCCACCCCGTGAAGCAAGGCTTGATTCAGACGCTGGGAGTATTTACCGATACGCTGATTATATGTACCTGCACCGCTTTCATCATTCTGTTCAGCGGTGCTCCACTGGATGGTTCCACAAACGGCGTACAGCTTACCCAGCATGCGCTGACCAACGAGATAGGACCTTCGGGAGCCATCTTCGTTGCGGTAGCCTTGTTCTTCTTCGCATTCAGCAGCATTCTGGGAAATTATTATTACGGAGAAGCCAATGTGCGCTACCTTACCCACCGTAAATGGGTGCTCAACATCTACCGTATACTGGTGGGCGGCATGGTCATGTTCGGTGCTGTTGCCACCCTCGACCTGGCATGGAGCCTTGCCGACGTCACTATGGGACTCATGGCGATCTGCAATCTTATCGCCATCAGCCTGCTCAGAAAATACGCTTTCAGGCTGCTTGAAGACTACCGCGCACAGAAAAGCGCCGGTATCAAAGACCCCGTTTTCACCAAGAACCGCCTGAAAGAGGTAGAAAAAGACATAGAGTGCTGGTGATAACCAACTTATTTCGTACTTTTGCAGCCGGAACCGCCGGATGACCTGCGGTCTTGTAATTTGTAATCAGTAATTCGTAATTTGATATGAGTTTATTTGCCAAACTATTCAACAAGAATACCGGAGAAGTATCTTCGAAGAATGTGGAAGACTTCGTGTCACTGACACGCGTCTACTTCCAGTCTGTAATAGCCGCCAACCTGGGCATCACCAATATCCGCTTTGTGCCGGATGTAGCCAACTTCAAGCGTCTGTTCAAAATCCCCACGCAGGGAGGCCGCCTGGGACAAGCGGAAAAGGCCGCTTCGCGCAAGATGCTGATGCAGGACTACGGCATCAGTGAAAACTTCTTCAAGGAAATTGATACTTCCGTCAAGAAGCACTGCCGTACGCAGAACGACGTACAAGGTTATCTCTTTATGTATCAAGGCTTCTCCAATGACTTGATGATGCTGATGGGAAACCTGATGCAGTGGAAATTCCGCATGCCTTCCATCTTCAAGGGAGCACTGCGCAGCATGACCGAAAAAACCGTACACGACGTCTGTACAAAAACCGTATGGAAAAAGGACGATGTACACAAGACGGCAGCGGCAGTACGCCAGTACAAAGAGCGTCTGGGATATTCGGAACAATGGATGACCGAGTACGTTTACAACGTAGTGATGCTGGCCAAAAAGGAACCGAAACAGAAAGCCAACGAAGAGAAATAAAAGAAAAAGAATTCTAAAGAACTTTAGAAACAAGAAGGCGGGAAAGAAATTTCCCGCTTTTTTTTGTTATTTTTAGCAAATGAAATCATTTTCCCCTCACGGAACACAAGGACGCACCCCGCGTCAACCATCATAAATATTAACTTCAAAAAAACAACCGCTTATGAAACAAAAGAAAATGCTTGCACTCACTCTATCACAACTGGAACAACTTTATCGGCACGAACTCCCTGAATTGGTCAGCATCGCCGTTCAAAGCGACGATGCGGAAGCCTTCAAGGCCAACCTGACGGAGTACATTGCCGGACATCCGGAAGTGGACAACGAGGCCGGTAAGCAAATTCGACTCTTGATTGAATTTGACGGGCAGGAAGTACACGAGCTCTCCATCGGAGAACAGCTGCCCATATCAACTTTATCAATGCTGCATTCCTTCCTCACGGGACAATGGGAAGAGGAAACGGAAACGGACCTGTTCATCGACTTGTTCCAGCAGTTCAAACGCCTCCACCAGCCAGCCCCCACCCTGCCCTCCGCACAGAAAATCAAAACCCTGACCGAACGCTGGCCCAGCGGACTGGATGAAGACGTGCAGCATATCCGTGCAAAGAACAAGGAACGCATCCTGCATGCACTGGTGCAGAAGATTGAGCACCGCAAGAACCCGGCTTCCCGCTTCCATTTCGAAGAGGGACTCAGCTACGAGGAGAAGTTCAACCTCGTCAGCGAATGGTGGAATGACTTCCGTTTCCATCTTGCCATGGCCGTCAAAAGCCCTACGGAGCTAAACCGTCTTCTCGGCAACTCCCTTTCTGCCGAAACCATGTACCTGCTCTCAAAAGCCCGCAAGAAGGGAATGCCTTTCTTCGCCACCCCCTATTATCTGTCACTGCTGAACTGCACCGGCAGCGGATACGACGACGAGGCCCTGCGCAGCTATATACTCTATTCACCCCAACTGGTGGAAACCTACGGACAGATACGTGCCTGGGAACGGGAGGATATCGTAGAACCAGGTAAACCCAACGCCGCCGGCTGGCTGCTGCCCGACGGGCATAACATCCACCGCCGTTATCCGGAAGTGGCCATCCTCATCCCCGACACCATGGGACGCGCCTGCGGAGGACTCTGCGCATCTTGTCAGCGTATGTACGACTTTCAAAGCAAACGGCTCAATTTTGAGTTTGACACCCTGCGTCCCAAGGAGACATGGGAAAAGAAGCTGCGCCGGCTGATGGCCTATTTTGAGGAAGACACGCAACTGCGGGACATTCTCATCACCGGCGGTGACGCACTGATGAGCCAAAACAAGACGCTGGGCAACATATTAGACGCCGTCTACCGCATGGCAGTCCGCAAGCGGAAAGCCAATCAGGAACGGCCCGAGGGAGAAAAGTATGCAGAGCTGCAACGTGTACGCCTCGGCTCACGCCTCCCCGCCTACCTGCCCATGCGCATCAATGACGGGCTGGTGGAGATTCTAAGGGAATTCAAGGAAAAGGCGTCTACCATCGGCATCCGCCAGTTCATTATCCAGACACATTTCCAAACCCCGCTCGAAGTCACTCCGGAAGCTGCCGAAGGAATACGCAAACTGCTGGCGGCAGGCTGGCTCATTGATAACCAACTGGTATACAACGTAGCTGCATCCCGCCGAGGGCATACCACCCGCCTGCGCCAAGTGCTCAATCAGTTGGGAGTGGTTTGCTACTACACCTTCTCCGTGAAAGGTTTTGAAGAAAACAATGCCGTGTTTACCCCCAACAGCCGTTCCGTACAAGAGCAACGGGAAGAAAAGCGCTTCGGGAAGCTGACCAAGGAAGATGCCCATAATCTGTCCGTACTGCTTGGAACCGTCCATGACCCGGCAGCCTGCATCCGGCGTTTCCTGAAAACGCACCACCTGCCTTTCCTCGCCACCGACCGCAATGTGCTCAACCTGCCCGCCATCGGCAAGAGCATGACCTTCAACATGGTAGGCATCACTCCCGAAGGCAAGCGCATCCTGCGTTTCGACCATGACAGCACCCGGCGCCACAGCCCTATAATAGACCGGCTGGGACAAATATATATCGTAGAGAACAAGTCCATAGCCTCCTACCTCCGCCAACTGCAGGCCATGGGAGAAGACGCCGAAGAATATGCCACCATCTGGAACTATACGGAAGGCAAGACAGAATCCCGGTTCAGCCTCTACGAATATCCTGATTTCCCCTTCCAAATCACCGACAGAATGAGCAATCAGGACATTGCAGGATAGCATATCCAAGATATATTCCGTACTTTTGCAGGCAGAACAATGAAATTGGAAAGTATGGAAATAGAACAACACCCTTTAGAACCCTTCCTTCCCGGCAACGCCCGTCTGCTGATGCTGGGAAGCTTTCCTCCGCAGAAAAAGCGGTGGTCCATGGAGTTTTACTACCCCAACTGGAACAATGACATGTGGAGGATTACCGGGTTCCTTTTCTTCAACGACAAGGATTATTTTGTAGACAAGACGAAGAAGGCTTTCTGCAAAGAACGCCTCATCAGTTTCCTGCAGAAAAAGGGTATTGCCTTGTTCGACACAGCCTCTGCCATACGGCGCCTGCAGGACAATGCCTCGGACAAGTTTCTGGAAGTAGTGCAGCCTACGGACATTCCTGCCCTACTGCACCGGATACCGCAATGCAAGGCTATCGTCACCACCGGCGAGAAGGCAACGGACACGCTGTGCACGCAGTTTTCCATCGACAAGCCCAAAGTAGGCGACTTCACGGAGTTTCTTTTCGAAAACCATCCGATGCGCCTCTACCGGATGCCTTCTTCCTCAAGAGCCTACCCGCTGGCACTGGAAAAAAAAGCAGCAGCGTATCGCATTATGTATCAGGACTTACAGATGTTGTAAGCAACTTTCTTTATAAAATAAGTACGTCTGTTACTTGCATATTTGAAAGTTTGCATTACCTTTGCAGCCACAAACACGGGAGTAGCTCAGTTGGTAGAGCACCGGTCTCCAAAACCGGGTGTCGGGAGTTCGAGCCTCTCCTCCCGTGCATGAACGAATAATGGCTGTAAGCATTGCTTACAGCCATTATTCGTTTTATAAATGCCTACCGGATATCTATCAGCTTATGTGTCTGCAAACTAAGTCTCCACTTAGGATGCTTCATCACGCAATCCACCGTTTCGGCCGTATTGCTGCAAGAGCAAGGCTGAAGAAAGAAATGCCAGGCGGGCAACTGCTCATAAACAGTAATATCCTGCCCTTCATACACCACCTTCACTTCATTCATACGCGTAATTTCCAGCTTTACCCCCTGCTTGGGAGAGCAGGTCACCCAATCTATATTATCCGGCAGCAGACGGGTACCGTTTGTTTCAATGCAGACATACTTTCCCGCCTGGTGCAGACAATCCACAAATTCACGGTCAATCCAAAGGGAGGGTTCTCCACCGGTCAGTATCACGGTAGCGGCAGGGTATTTACTGACTTCTGTTACGATATCTTCATCGGACATCAGTATGCCGTCCTCATGCTGCGTATCACAGAAGGGGCACTTCAGGTTACAACCGGAAAAACGGATAAAGACAGCCGGGGTACCCGTATGGTATCCTTCTCCCTGCAAACTGTAGAATATCTCATTAATCTTCCTCATAGACGGCAATGTTTGATTCCGACTCCTGCACCTCTACCTTGAAGCAAGTGGGTATCTGGTCGCATATCCAACGGGCTATGTTCTCGGCTGTGGGATTGAAGGACAGCACTTCATTAAGATTATGATGATCCAGCTGTTCCTTTACCACCTGCTTGATGTGACTGAAGTCTACCACCATTCCGTCCGCATTCAGCTCTTTGGAACGGCAATAGACAGTGATAATCCAGTTGTGACCGTGCAGATTCTCACACTTACTGCGATAAGAAAGTTTCAGGCTATGGGCAGCCGACACTTCCATACGTTTGATGACTGTGTACATATTGTTAATACGCTAATTAATATAATAAGTTGCCGCATCTAATGTCACCTCGATGCGACGGCAAAATTACAAAAAACTTAAGATTTATCCATTTACTTCCCTAACTTATTCGTACACACAAAGAGAATTGGCAACCTTACGCTCTGCGCTGCCACTCGGGGTATTGGCTATTCCCTTATCCGGCAACTCCCCACTCCACAGCGTAGAAGAACCGCCACCGTCCAGATTCAACGCATCCTCCCCACCCAATACACGAATCATATGGGCAAGCTCGGGTATATTGATGCCTTCCGCTTTTCCCTTCCGACGTCCGTCAACGACAATAAGCAGGATTTTTCCTTCTCTTGTCAGCGCCACAGCACTGCGGGGATGCTTGGTATCTACAAAATTCCGGTTAGTCCCGGACAAGTCGCACACTTGCCCGTCCTTCAGCATCAAAGGACCGGAAGCCAGCACAGTGCCTTTTTTCAAAGTACATGCCTTTTCATCCTGCTTGCTCCAGGGAATCAGTTCCAGCCTGCCTTTCTTTATGAGTACAGCTCCATTGGACACTGTTGCCAGAACCCCGGTAGAGGTAGTATCTATCACCACCCCGTCCTTACGCAGATAGCAGACGGAATTTCCGGCTTTCATATCAAAATAGGAGCCATTGATGGCCGCCACCGCACCTGCATGCCGGGCGGCTACACTGGTCTCCTCTTTGGGATTGTGGACGAGCACATCGAAACGGTAGCGCTTCGGGGATATTTCAAAAATAGACACTTCCTGAGGAACTCCATACAAAGAACTGAATACTGCCTTTTTATAAAGCATCCCTTTCTGCAGGGGCTCAGTCTGCCAGTCGGCAGAAACGATGGCAAGAGAGTCGGCAGCAGTCTGCGCCATTGCTGCAAACATGCCGCAACAGAGAAACACTGCCAGGAATATTTTCTTTTTCATAAGATGAGATTGGTTTAAATTAATTCATAGCTGCAGATTTGAATCGGCATGTCGAGATTATGCAACACCTTTTCAAGCTGTATACCTTCACGGTTGTCGTACTCGTATCCGAAAGTAGCACGGATACCTTGCAGAATGAACTGCGTGGCACGGTCCAGGGCAATGGGCAAACTGTCACCTTGCAACAGTGCCCCGGTGATGACACTGGTAAACGTATCCCCCGTTCCGGGATAATGGGCCGGCAGGTAAGGACACGTAACCTTCCAGTAGCGGTTACCGTTCCGGTTATAGGCATACACGGACGTCTTATGCTTATCATCCCGTACGGGCACACTGGTAATAATCACCACTTCGGGACCACAATCGGAAAGCCGGCGAAGGTATGACTTCAATTCCTCATCCGTATTCATCTCCTTATAAGGAATACCCAGCAGATAGAACAGCTCCGTCAGATTGGGAGTAACGACATCGGCCTTGGTGATGAGATGTTTCATTTCATCAATCATGGACTCGTGGAAGTTCGCATAAAGCCGTCCGTTATCACCCAACACCGGGTCTACCACAACCAGACCGTCCGGTCGGCGGAAGTCATCAATAAAGTCAGAAACAATATGTATCTGCCGCGGAGAACCCAGATAGCCGGTATAAAAGGCATCAAACTGTACTTCCAGCTTCTTCCACTCGGAAATAATCTTCGGCATTTCATCCGTCAAGTCCAGAAAAGAGAACTCCGGATACTGGGTATGGCTCGACAATACGGCTGTAGGCAACGGACACACCTGAAAGCCCATAGACGAAAGGATGGGAATGACCACCGTCAGAGACACCCGTCCGACTCCCGACAAGTCGTGGACGGCAACAACCTTCTTTACTTTATTCGCATACATATTATCTATATTATTATTTTTCCTACATTTGCCGCATGAAAACCGTCTGCATCATTTTGGGAACAGTTTCTTTGGCACTCGGCATCATCGGCATCTTCCTGCCGTTGCTGCCCACCACGCCTTTCCTGCTGCTCACGGCAGCACTCTACTTCAGAGGCTCACCCAGACTGTACCAATGGTTGCTGAACCACAAATGCCTCGGTCCCTACATCCGCAGCTTCCGCGAGAACAAAGCCATCCCTCTACGTGCCAAAATCATCTCCCTACTGCTGATGTGGGGAACAATGGTTTACTGCATCTTCTTCCTGATTCCACTAACAGAAATAAAGACAGTATTGTTCCTTGTCGCTGTGGGGGTGACTTGGCATATACTGTCATTCAAGACGTTGAGATAAATGAATGTGCTAATGTGGTTAATGTGCTAATGTGCCAATGACCTGCGGTGTGAGAGTCTAATATACACATAGCGCAGCCAATTAGCACATTGGCATATTAGCACATTAATCAAACTCCTCCCAATTTTTCGAAGAATTCTCCCAACCCCTTCCGAGCATCGGCAAGCTTGTCTTCCCAATGTTTCACGGAGTTCTGCCCGATAATATCCGTCACGTACTTCACCGAAATGAAAGGAACATTCTTGGCACGGCATACCAAAGCCTGGGCATAGGCTTCCATATCCACAACATCACCGGACACATCCGAGAGTTCTGTCAAGAAAGTATCCCCCGTATTGCATACACCGCCTGCCGGCCAGTGTAAACAATATCCTTTTTGGGACAACAAATCCATTGAATCAATCTCATACTCCATACCAAGCTCCACCAGCTTCTGCATATCACGGTCTACAAAATGACGGCATACGAAAATATCTCCTACCCGATGACGGATAGTCCCTGCCGTACCTACATTGACCACCAAGTCCGGTTGCGCATGGCTTATCGCTTCAGAAAGATAAAAAGCCGATTTCACCTTTCCCACACCGGTACGGAGATAGCCTATCTGCACCTCTTCCTCCCCTATCAGTCCGGGAAATTTCAATTCCGTAAATTCGCCTTGTACGGCATAAGTGACTAAAATTCTCATATCATTCTATCTTTTTAGAGTCTGTTTAAATTTTGTCCGGCATGAGGGTGGCAAAACGGTTGATGACACACCCTCCTCCTTCTCATGAAAAAGGCAAAGATAGAAACCTTTTTCAGAAGATTTCCATCTTTACCCCATAAATGTAAAGTCACCCACACTCACAACCTCCCTGCCAGATAAGATTTCAATGACTCTACATATTCCTCAAATGCGTCTACTCCTTGCGGAGTGATCTTACAAATCGTACAAGGCATCTTTCCTTTAAAAGTCTTTGTCACCTCCACATATCCCGCCTTGCTGAGTTTGTCTATCTGCACGCTCAGGTTTCCTGCCGTAGCTTTGGTCTGCTGGCGGATATAGACAAAGTCCGCCTCCTCGACACTAATAAGCAACGACATCACCGCAAGCCGCAGTTCGCTATGGAGCAAAGGGTTCAGTTCTTTAAACATATATCATCCTCTTCTTTTATTGTTTGTGACGCTTCGCCACACTGTTCATGTAATGTCCGGGAATCACCATCATAAAGACGAACGCCAATGCAAAAAACAGTATCTGGTCTATGCCGGGCATATAGAAACATCCCAACGAGAGCAAGGCTCCCAGCACTCCCCCTATCGTAACCACTTTCGTGTTCACAATCAGTCCCGTCAGGGCAGTTCCCATCCCCATCATCAGCAAAATGACAAACAGAATAGGAATCTTCCATACAAATATGGCGGTACACGATACCAAGAAAGCACCCAGTCCAAATACCGTCCACACATAATCCACAACACGGTCTATGTAGGTCTTCAACATTTTCCGAGCCTTCCGCTGACTCCACAACGTAGCAGGAAAGGCTATGACTGGAAGCAGGAACCATAGGAATTGCCAATTGTTATTGCCCGTTTCCTTCAATAGAAACCAAACCAGCAACGAGATAATTACCGTTACATATCCCCACAGCAAAAAAGGTGTCCCTGAATTTTCCGCCATTCTGTCCTTCGTGTTCTGTATCATCCGAGTGATGAGTTCTAAACTCTCTTTCTCATTCAATTTTCTTTCTTCCATTTTCCTGCCGCCTTATTTGTTGCTTCCTTTTAATACCCGCTTAAGTGCTATCTCCACCTGCTTCGTGTCGGCGCTCACCTCCACATCCGCTATCGCGCAATACTCAGATGGAATTCCGTCTTCCCTATCCAACTGATAATTGTTGTTTTCATCATGATAGACATAAAGCTTATATTTACCCACTGTCACATCTTTCAGTTCCAGTACCGCCTCCGTGCCCTTGGCATCTACCATACCATACTGCCCCTTGTCAGTGGCAATCATTATCTTTCCCACAGCAGAAGGTATGTTCATCACCTTCACTTTCAGAACATCTTGCGCAGACACCCCCAATGCAAATACACAAAGAAGAGCTGCCGCCATACTTCTACAAACAATCGTTTTCATAATCATTCTCTTTAAGTTATACATACCAAAATCACATTTCGGGTTCGAACTCCGATACAAAGATAAAAGGTTTATTTTATAAACCAAATTATTATATAAATTATTTTATGATGAGCAATGTATAACTAAAAACTAAATGTCATGTCGCAAGAAACTAATCCCGACACTGCGATAAACTAATCATCAGGATTAATAATATTATTCTTACCACAGTTATATTAGTTTCTTACTACAACTATGTTATATTCTTACCACATCTATTGTAAGAAAGAAATATAGTTGTAGTAAGATTAATATTATGCAAGAAAAATATTAGTGTATCGCAGTATCAAGATTAGTAAAATGTACAAATTGATATAGTTTTTAGCCACCGCCGAAGATTCCATTTTCAAACGTCACAAATTCCTTTTTCCGGTTATTTCACCTCTCCTACAACATTTTTCCCTGAAAAGTTTTTGTAATCTCCAAGTTAATTGTATTTTTGTGTACAATTTTGGTATAGTAATGACTGACGAAGAAAAGAAGCGATTAAGTACCTTTGAAGCGAGACTGCGCCATTTGATCTTTTTGCATGATGAATTGAGGCGTGAAAATGCTGAATTAAAGCAACTTCTAAAAACTAAACAAGAAGAATGCGAGCAGGTACATGCCGAATATGAAGCTTTGGAAGATGACTATACGAACCTAAAAACAGCAATGACAATCAGCCTTAACGGCAGCGACGTAAAAGAGACGAAACTGCGATTGTCCAAATTAGTGCGTGAAGTCGATAAATGCATCGCTTTGTTGAATGAATAACGAGATGTATGAACGATAAAATAAAGATAAACCTGCAAATGGCAGGCTCAACCTACCCCCTCACCATACTGCGTGAGGAGGAAGAAATGGTAAGAGAAGCCGCCAAACAGGTGGATATACGGCTCAATGCGTATCGAGAACATTACCAGAATGTGACTCCCGAAAAAATTATAGCCATGGTGGCCTATCAATTTGCTTTGGAGAACCTGAAAATGAAAAACCGAAACGATACTCGTCCGTATGCCGACAAGATAGAAGAACTGACAGAGGTGTTGGAAACATACTTCAAAGGACTGTAAACGTTCGGAAGACTTTCCTTAGAACACCAGAGCCAGCAAAAGAGTTAGAAAATCCACGCACTGTGTGAAAGTGTCCCTCTTAAAAAGAATGAGGGTGGCTTTCCTGCAGTGCGTTTTTTATTTATATACTTAAAACAAATTGAAATGACAGTAACAATACTAGTATCCATTGCCTGTTTCATTATCGGTGGATTTCTGTCGTACATGTTCTTCAAACATGGTTTGAAGTCCAAATATGACAACATTCTGAAAGAAGCCGAGGCTGAAGCGGAAGTGATTAAAAAGAATAAGTTGCTCGAAGTAAAGGAGAAGTTCCTGAACAAAAAAGCAGACTTGGAGAAAGAAGTAGCGATCCGCAACCAGAAAATTCAGCAAGCGGAGAACAAGTTGAAACAACGTGAGTTGGTGCTGAACCAACGCCAAGAAGAGATACAGCGTAAGAAATCAGAAGCTGAAGCGGTGAAAGAAAACCTGGAAGCCCAGCTGGTTATTATCGACAAGAAAAAAGACGAACTGGATAAACTGCAACAGCAGGAAATCGAAAAACTGGAAACCATTTCCGGTCTTTCGGCCGACGAAGCCAAAGAACGTATGATCGAGTCTTTGAAAGAAGAGGCCAAGACGCAGGCCCAATCTTTCATCAACGACATCATGGATGATGCCAAGCTGACTGCCAGCAAAGAAGCAAAACGTATCGTAATACAATCCATACAGCGTGTAGCTACGGAAACTGCCATCGAAAATTCAGTGACCGTATTCCACATTGAATCAGACGAAATCAAGGGACGTATTATCGGTCGCGAAGGCCGCAATATCCGTGCGCTTGAAGCCGCAACAGGTGTGGAAATTGTGGTAGATGATACGCCCGAAGCTATCGTATTATCAGCTTTCGACCCTGTACGTCGTGAAATAG
>OHSN01000003.1_pt1 | contig 159589 bp, 169 predicted proteins | sample 1578691 | NCBI WGS metagenome assembly OHSN01 (sample SAMEA3879551, study PRJEB24766) | human gut metagenome | biome: human-associated habitat; feature: feces | place: USA | collected 1985/1987 | reverse complement strand
ACAGACAGACAGACAGACAGACAGACAGACAGACAGACAGACAGAATAACTATGTTTCTTTAACAACTGTTAAATATTGTATATCAAAGGTGCAGTATGCCCGATAAGTTCGGGTGTGCTGTGCCTTTTTTGTGCTCTTTTGAGCAATATATGAAAAATGGAGGAAAACACATGAAGAAAATCAAATCAATACTTGCGTTCGCACTTGCACTGAGTATGTGCACTTCAATGGCAGCCTGCGGAAGTTCTGATGACGACAGCGATGATAAGTCAGACAATAAGACAACATCTTCCGCTGCGGCAAAAGCTGACGATGAGTCAAAGGCTTCTGATGAAACATCTTCAAGCGATGAGTCCACGGCAGAAGATTCCGCAGCAGAAGAGCCTGAGGAGTCAAGCAAAGCAGAGCAAGAGGACGACGACGCTTCAAAGTATGGCTATTATGAGGACTTAGCAGCTGAGTATGAGGCTAATGGATTTAGTCAGGCTGAAGTTACGGACGGAAAATTCATGAACTGGGGTAATGACTTCTCTTCTCATGATTCGGAAAGAGTCTATTATAAAAACGGAAAGCTGTATTTTGGATTGGTAAAAGACGATATAAGCTATATCATGTGTTATGATATAAACACTAAAAAAACTACAGAACGTCAGGTCGATTTTTATCTTTCGGATATAGATGTAGCTTACGGAAAGATCTTGTATGATGATTCTAGCCGACATTGCACAGTCGTTGATTTTGAAGATGACAGCAAGAGCTATACTTGTGAGATATCACAGTCTTATGACCCTAGTCTCATTTCGTCAGGTGCATTAGTGGGTTATTACGATACGGATAATGTTTTGTACTATTATTCACCTGAGACAGGCGAGGTAACTTATCCCGGATTGACGATCAAGGATTCACACGGACTTGAACAGAAAGTTTCTGCTGATCTGGTGGCTTCATACGGCAATAAGCTATATTTCAAAGTAAACGGCAATGATGAAGGAGATAAGCTCTACTGCTTTGACCTTGACAGTAAGCAATGGGGCGATGAGCCTGTATTGTCGGGCAAAAATTCAAGGATTACAGTGACCGGCGTTATAGGCAAATATATGTTCTTTTCCTATAATGGATATAATTTGCAGCAGGATAAGCTCTATAACATGGAGACCGATGAAGTAGTAGGAACTTTCTCTTATCCTGAGGGCTATTTCCCGGAATATTTTGGCGGTGATTCGCATATTTATGCAGATCATGAAAGCGGCACTTTTTATGATATAGAGAGATTTAAAAAGTTCAAGCTTCCTATCGACGGCAGCCCTGTAGATGAAAATGCAACTGTTGACCTTTATTCGTCAGATACTGAGGCAAGCATATTCCCGGTCAATGAGACTTATTATCTGTTCATAGATAATGCGGGCGTATTCCTGCGTTCTTATGATAAAGGACCTGACGGTGAAGAAATAGTTTGTGTATTCGATAATTAATTTATGGAGGAAAATCACATGAAAAAGATCAGATCAATTCTTGTATTCGCACTTGCACTTAGTATGTGCGCGTCAATGGCAGCCTGTGGAAGTAACAGCAATGACGAAAGCAGCAAGACAGAAACATCCTCTGCTGCTACAACAGAGGCAACAACAGAAGAAAGCACAGAGAGCACATCTGAAGAATCGGCAGAAACTACTACGACAATCGCTGCTGAAAGTGCTGACAACAATGATGCAGATAACGCATCTGAATCATCTGCGCAGACTGACGCTGCTATGGGCAGCGACATGACAATCACTGACGTAGACAGTTTCTTTGCAAGCCTCAATGGCAAGACATTGGACGACGCAAAGGCCTATATTGAAAGTGCGTTCCAGGTCGGCGAATGTGAAGAGTCCATCAATGCATACACAACACGTGATGCGGACGGAAATTCTATGCAGGTTGACACGTATACATGGTATTTTTCATCAGAAGAAACCATTGAAGGCGTAGCATTCGATTGTGTGACAGTGAGCATGGCCGGTGACACACTCTACAACGTTTCATTTAATAAAAACGAGAGTGATAATGAAACATATTCTCTCCTGGACAAAAAGATTGGAACATACGGATATGATACAGCCCCAGATATCAGTGGTCGCTATATTGCAGATTGCGGCGATATCGATATCACTTTGGTGCCTGGAACCAATGCACTCATAATTGGTCACAATTACCAATAGCAACAAGAAAACAGCGAATACCCCTATATCTGGGAGCTCAGAGATAGGCGGAAAACCTTACTATTGCTTCCTCATATCAAACGCTTACAGGAGCCGATAAAGAGGGAGATATCCAATATAGCGTAGATTTCAGAAAATTGGAAGAGTAACTTTGAGCGTATCGAGCGTTGAATAATACTTTTGATAAACAGACGGAGACTGTTAAGCAGTTTTCGTCTGTTTTTTTGTGCCCACGAAGTCGAATACGTCCAACTAACTATTGATATATGGCTTTTTATCGTTGCAAAAAATCACGCATTGTGCTATAATAAAATAGTATCGCTATGACTATTCATGTATTGGAACATATTAGGAGAATTTGACTTGATGAACAGTTTTTTTATCGGAAACGTTGAAATAGAAAAGACCGCCGCATTAGCACCCATGGCGTCGGTGGCAGATAAATCATATCGCCTTATGTGCAAAGAGTATGGTGCGTCATATCTTGTGAGCGAAATGATATCCTCGAAGGGTCTGTGCTTTGGCGACAAAAAGACTGCACGTCTTTGCGAGATAGAGAGCGAGGAACGCCCCTATGCTTTGCAGCTTTTTGGGGAAGACCCTTATTATATGGGAAAAGCGGCTTATAAGCTCAACGAATATTCCCCTGATATCATTGACATAAACATGGGCTGTCCTGTGCCTAAGATAGTAGGCAACGGCAGTGGCTCTGCACTTATGAAGCTTCCTGACACAGCGGCAGAGATATGCAGAGAGGTGGTAAAAAACGCAAACTGCCCCGTTACAGTGAAATTTCGTGCAGGCTGGGACGAAAACAGCATAAATGCAGTGGAATTCGCAAAGCTCATGGAGCAAGCAGGGGCAAGCGCCGTCACCTGTCACGGCAGGACGAGAACGCAGTTTTATTCAGGCAAAGCCGATTGGGATATAATAAAGCAGGTAAAAGCCAACGTTAAGATACCCGTTATCGGAAATGGCGACGTTGTTGACGGAGAAAGCGCAAAGGCAATGTATGAGCAGACTGGCTGTGACCTTGTGATGATAGGAAGAGGAAGCTACGGCAGACCATGGGTTTTCCGTGACGTGAAGCATTATCTTGAAACAGGGGAAAAGCTTCCTGAGGTGAGCATAGAAGAAAAAATGGCAGTGATGAAAAAGCACTGCGAGCTTATATGCAAATACAAGGGCGAACGTCAGGGCATGAAAGAAGCCAGAAAAAACTGCGCATGGTATGTTAAAGGGCTGAAAGGCTCTGCAAGGCTAAGAGCGCAGTGCGGTGGGCTTAATACCATTTCTGACCTTTATGAGATGATAGACCACATACTTGCAAACGAGTTAGGAGAATAAACAATGGGAATTTTATCCGTAGTAGGAACGCCTATAGGCAACCTTGGAGATATGACATACCGTGCAGTTGAGACCCTGGAAAAGGCTGATTTTATCTGTGCCGAGGACACAAGAGTTACCGCAAAGCTTCTCAATTATTTTGACATAAAAACGCCACTTGTGAGCTATCACGAACACAATGCAAAACAGGTGGGCGAGAGCATTTTGAACAGGATAATGGCAGGCGAGAACGCCGCTATCGTCACAGACGCTGGTATGCCCTGCATTTCAGACCCTGGGGAGCTTCTTGTGAAGCTGTGCGCTGAAAACGGTGTGAAAGTGGAGGTAGTACCAGGTCCGTCAGCGGTGGTATCAGCACTTGCCATAAGCGGACTTGACACTGCAAGATTTCAGTTCGAGGGCTTTTTGTCAACCACCAAGAAGCAAAGATTAAATCATCTTGCATCGGTGAAAAACTGCACCAATACCCTCATTTTCTATGAAGCGCCCCACAAGCTCATCTACACTTTGAAGGATATGCTGGAATATTTCGGTGACAGAAGAATATCTCTTTGCAGGGAGCTTACAAAGATACACGAAGAAGTTTTCCGCACCACCATTGCGCAGGCTGTGGAGTATTATGAAGTCAACAAGCCAAAGGGCGAATTTGTGCTTGTTATCGAGGGTGCAAAAGAGGACGAGCTTTGCCCTGCGGAGAATATAGAGGAAGCTTTGGAACAAGTAAAAGCCCTTGTGGAAAAGGGTATGCGTGGAGCTGACGCCTGCCGTGAGATAGCAAAGGCGACGGGTTTTTCTAAGGGGGAGCTTTACGGACTCTTGTTTAAATGAGGAATGAGGAATTAAGGTATCGCCTGCGGCGATTATCATTTCTCGTAGGGGCGAACATTGTTCGCCCGTTGGCTTTCGCAATTTGTATATTATATATTAATTTAGATTTTTGAGGTGATTTTATGAGCATAAAAGAATACATAGGCGGACAGTGTGCTGACCCAGAGGGACTGGGCGGATTAGCCTGTGCAAAATTCATGAATTTTTTCAATGCAGAGCACTACAGAGCGGTGAAAAAATTTGTCTGCAAGCTTGACGGTGCAAGGATATTGGATATAGGCTTTGGAAACGGTGTGACTATCAAAAAGCTTAGCAAGAATATAAACGCTAAGTTCTATGGAGTCGATATTTCTGCGGATATGGTGGAAAAAGCCAAGCGAGAAAACCGTGACGGAGTGAATACCAACAAGGTGATCTTACAGCAGGGAAAAGCTGAGGAGCTTCCTTATAATGACGATTTTTTTGACACTGTTTACACTGTGAACACCATTTATTTCTGGGAGGACACCGCAAAAGTTCTTGACGAGGTAAGGCGAGTTCTCAAAGACGGCGGCAATTTTATCTGCACATTCTATACAAAGGGCTACCTTGATAAGCTTCCGTACTGCGACACAGGTTTTGGCAAGTTCACTCCTCAGCAGGTGCGTTCAATGGCTAGAGAAAGAGGCTTTCATGATGTAAAAGTCAAAATTCTGAGCGACTGCAAAGCGTATTGCCTTGTTGGCACGAAAATAGAGGGCGAATAAGGTGGCAGATGTGACCATTGTGCCTCTTTCAGAGGAAAACGTACAGCTTTTTTCACAAACTGCGGCGAAAATTTTGCCCGAAGCTTGGAGTTTTGAAACCTACAAAAAACAGCTTTCAAACCCTGACGACATATCGTTTCTTGCCCTTTGTAATGGCGAAGCCGCAGGCTTTATAAGTGTGTGGTGCGTCTGCGGAGAAGCTGAGATAAACAATATAGGCGTTTTGGAAAAGTTTCGCAGAATGGGCATTGCAAAAGCCCTTTTTGACAGCGCATACAATGCCGCAAAGGCTGAAAAATGGTATCTTGAAGTGCGGGAGTCAAACCTTAGGGCTATAAGCTTTTACGAAAAATTGGGCTTTGAGAGGGTAGGCATGAGAAAAAATTTCTACACCGCCCCCACGGAAAATGCTGTTTTAATGGCACTTCAACCCACTGAAAATGGAGAAATAAATGACATATAACGATTTTACATTTGAGTCCTTGGGCGAGGGCATTGAGATATGTATATCTGACGAACACCGCTTTGGTACTGACGCTTTTCTGCTTGCGGATTTTTCAGCAGGACGGCACAAGGATATCTGCGCAGACCTTTGCACAGGAAGCGGCATAATAGCGCTTCTTCTGCACAAATTTTACAAGCCACAGAAGATATATGCTGTTGAGATACAGGAAAAGGCTCACGAACAGCTTAAAGTATCTCTTGAGAGGTCGAAAATAGACACTATCCAGCCTGTTTTGGGAGACTTGAATGATTGGCGAAGCGAAAAAGAGCTTGACCTTATCACCTGCAATCCGCCTTACAAGATAAACAACACAGGTGCGAAGAATGACAGAGAAGCGGTTTCTATCGCACGCCATGAAATGCTCTGCACTATTGATGACGTGTGCAGATGTGCAAAGAAAAATCTGAAATTCGGTGGCAGGCTTTGCATATGCAACCGCCCCGAGCGCCTATGCGATATAATGGTGGCAATGAGAGCCAGCGGCATCGAGCCGAAGCGTTTGCGGACAGTTCACAAAAACCCAGAGTGTCCCCCATGGCTTATTCTCGTTGAGGGCAAAAAGGGCGGAAAGCCTTTTGTGCAGATAGAAAAGCCGTTGTATGTGCGTTCGGTTGACGGGGGAAACTCGGCGGAGATGAAGAGAATATACGGACTGGAATAGTGAGGAGTGAGGAATGAGGAATTAAGGTATCGCCTGCGGCGATGATTATTTTTTCGTAGGGGCGACCTTTGGTCGCCTGCTTGTTCCAACACTTTTTGTGATTTTATTTGTAGGGGTGAACACTGTTCGCCCGCTTGCTCCAATTTGTCTGCTTATTAAATGTATATGATATGCTTATATTTACGAAATAAAAAGAGGGTAATATAATGAAGATTTTAGGAATAGAAAGCTCCTGCGATGAAACAGCCTGCTCTGTTGTTGAAGACGGAAAAAAGGTGCTTTCAAATATAGTTGCAAGTCAGATAGACGAACACAGGCTTTATGGTGGAGTTGTGCCTGAGATAGCCTCACGCCGCCATGCGGAGAACATAACATGGGTAACAAAAGCCGCTCTTGAAGAAGCAAACTGCACAATGGACGACATCGACGCTGTTGCAGTGACCTATGCTCCGGGACTTATCGGTGCACTTCTCGTGGGAGTGAGCTTTGCAAAGGGACTTGCCATGAGTGCAGGCAAGCCTCTTGTGCCTGTTCACCATATTGCAGGTCACATTGCCGCAAACTATATTTCCCACCCTGAGCTTAAACCGCCTTATCTTTGCTTGGTCGTGTCAGGAGGACATTCACATATTGTAGAGGTGCTTGATTATTCAAGATATCATGTTATAGGCAGAACAAGAGATGATGCCGCAGGCGAGTGCTTTGACAAGGTAGCGAGAACATTGGGCTTTGAATACCCGGGCGGAAAGTTTATCGACAATGCCGCAAAGTCAGGTGATCCTAATGCCTATAAGCTCCCTCACCCAAAGGTGCAGGGCAGTGAATATGACTTCTCTTTCAGCGGACTAAAAACTGCCGTTATAAACCTTGTGCATAATGCCGCACAAAAGGGCGAAACTGTCAATGTGAACGATATGGCGGCATCGTTCCAGAACACCATATCCGACATTCTTGTAGACAAAGCAATGCTTGCCGCAAAAGATCTTGGGTATACTACCATAGGGCTTGCAGGCGGCGTTTCGGCAAACTCAGGGGTAAGAGAGAAGCTTCAAAAAGCCTGCGACAAGCGTGGCTATAAGCTTTATATGCCTGAGTTCAAATACTGCGGTGACAACGGTGCAATGATAGCCTGTCAGGGATATTTTGACTATCTTGCAGGCAGACGAGCAGACGAAAGCCTTAACGGCATTGCAACGCTGTCGCTGGATAAGATTTCGGAATAATTTTATGGATAAACCTGTAAGGAAAATCATAAGACTTGATAATTATGATTATTCCAAAAATGGACTATACTTCATCACTATATGTACTATTGATAAGAACGAGTTGTTGTGGGCAACAGATGTAGGGGACGGCGCCCCCGACGTCCCGTTATGTTGCGCACACGCTGTCGGAAAGGTCTATCTTTCAAGCTTTGGTAAAATTATCAGAGATAATATCCACAGAGCAAACAGTGTCTATGATGACAAAAAGATATTGCAATATGTCATAATGCCAAATCATATCCATTTTATACTGAAAATCGGTGTGGGAGTCAGCGGGACGTCGAGGGCGCCGTCCCCTACAAACGAGATAGTTCCGCAGTATGTGTCAATGTTGAAAAGATTTATAAATAAGGATATTGGATTTAATATTTTTCAGCGTTCATATTATGACCGCATCATCAGAAACGAAAAAGAATATACAGCAATTTCAAAATACATACACAATAACCCTATCAAGTGGGACGTTGACGAGTATAATCCCAAAAATGAGAACAATAAAGCGGAGGTGCATGGAATAGAATGAAACTACTAGCCATAGACGGAAACAGCATAATGAACAGGGCTTTTTACGGAATAAAGCTGCTGTCAAATTCAAAGGGACAGTTCACGAATGCCCTTACGGGGTTTATGAATATTTACCTCAAGGAGATAGGCGAGGTAAAGCCTGACTGCGTGGCAGTGGCTTTCGACCTTAAAGCCCCTACTTTCAGACACAAGGCAAATGCCGCCTACAAAGCCAACCGAAAGGGTATGCCTGAGGAGCTTGCTCAGCAAATGCCTGTCATAAAAGAGCTTTTGGGCGACCTTGGTATAAAGATAGTACAGTGCGAGGGATATGAAGCAGATGATATTCTTGGTACGCTCTCAAAAGCCGCCGCAGATTCAGGCAACGAGTGCTATATCCTCACTGGTGACAGGGACAGCTTTCAGCTCGTTTCCGACCGTGTGACAGTGCGCCTTGCCACCACAAAGGAAACAAAGATATATACCCCTGACAGGATAATGGAAGAATATGGCGTTACCCCTCGTCAGATGATCGAGGTAAAGGCTCTTATGGGAGATACTTCAGACAATATCTCAGGTGTAAAGGGCATAGGCGAAAAGACCGCCCTTTCCCTTATCAAGCAGGAGGGCGATGTCAAGACCCTTTATGAACACCTTGCAGATATCAAGCTTACCCCGTCTGTGCGTACAAAGCTTGAAAATGGTCATCAGGACGCTATAGACAGCCGTTTCCTTGCCGAAATATGTCTTGAAGCCCCTGTTGATAAAGCTACAGAGTTTTATAAGCTGGGCGAGGTCGATACCGAGAAAACAAAGGCTCTCCTTGCCGACCTTGAAATGATGCGCCTTATAGACAGATTGGGTCTTAGCGGAAAAGCTGTGGAAAGTGCTGACAGCGCAGTGCAGGAAAGCAAGCTCAAGCTTTCCGACCTGCCTAAGTTTGAGGTCAAGCCACTTGATGAGAGCGTTATATCTGTTCTCGGCAAGGACAAAACAGTGTATTTTATCTTTGCCGACAATAAACTTTCTATCCTCTGTAACGATGTTATCTACACCACCGAGGACAATGCAATTATCACAGCTTTCATGGGAACAGCCTGCGAAAAAATAACCTTTGAGGGCAAAACTGCCCATAAGTTTGCGTTCTCAAATGGCACTCACCTTGAAAACCTCACTTTCTGCTGCGACCTTGCAGGATATCTTCTCAATTCACAGTCAAGCGAGTATACAGCGGAAAATCTTTGTCTTTCATATAAGTGCCTTTACCGCTCTGATATGGGCGAATATGCAGACCTTTCAAGCCTGCCTGCTCTTAGTGAAAATCTGAAAAAACAGCTTGAAATGACAGAAATGACAAAGCTATTCGACGATATCGAAATGCCACTTTGCGAAGTGCTTGCATCAATGGAGTTTTACGGTGTAAAGGCTGACGCAGAGGGCATAAAGGCTTTCGGTGAGGACTTGAAAATAAAGATAGACGAGCTTACCTCGCAGATATATATGTATGCAGGCAAGGAGTTCAATATAGCTTCCACAAAACAGCTTGGGGATGTGCTTTTCGAGGACTTAGGTCTGCCTGCAAAGAAGAAAACAAAGTCGGGCTATTCCACTAATGCGGATGTTCTTGAAAGCCTTATGGACAAGCACCCTATCGTGCCTCTTATCGTTGAATACCGCACACTCACAAAGCTCAATTCCACCTATGTTGACGGACTTTTGAAGCTTATCCACCCTGACGGCAGAGTCCATTCTGTTTTCAAGCAGACCGAAACAAGAACAGGAAGGATATCCTCCACCGAGCCTAATATGCAGAATATCCCTGTGAGAAAAGAGATAGGCAGGAATATGCGTAAATTCTTTGTTGCCGAGGACGGCTATACTCTTCTTGACGCTGACTACAGCCAGATCGAGCTTAGAGTGCTTGCTTCCGTGTGCGGTGACAAAAATATGCAGGAAGCTTTCTCAGAGGGCAGAGATATCCATACCTCAACGGCGGCACAGGTCTTTGATATCCCAGAGGATTTCGTCACACCTGAAATGAGAAGTGCGGCAAAGGCTGTAAACTTTGGTATAATCTATGGCATAGGTGCATTTTCTCTGTCAAAGGATATCGGCGTAACGGTAGCGGAAGCAAAAAGATACATCAAGAATTATCTTGACAACTTCCCGAAAGTATCTGAATTTATGGACAAGACAGTTGATGACGGCATAAAAAACGGCTATGTCACCACCCTTTTCGGCAGAAGAAGATATATCCCTGAGCTTTCTGCTTCAAACAAGGTCTTGCAGGCTTTTGGAAAGAGGGCGGCAATGAACGCACCTATCCAAGGTGCGGCGGCTGATATCATCAAGATAGCAATGGTAAGAGTATACAAAAAGCTCAGAGAAGAAGATCTTGACGCAAGACTTATTTTGCAGGTGCATGACGAGCTTATTATAGAAGCGGCTGAAAAAGACAAGGATAGAGCCGAAAAGATACTCAAAGATGAAATGGAGAACGCTGTAAAGCTTGCTGTGCCAATGACAGTGGACGTAAACAGCGGCAGAAGCTGGTACGAAGCTAAAGACTAGGCGCTCCGCTCTTGTAAATGAGGAGTGAGGAATGAGGAATTAAGGTATCGCCTGCGGCGATGATCTTGATTTCTATATGTAGGGGCGAACAGCGATCACCCGTTTATCCATATTGCTTATTTTATATGTTTTGCCCTTATTATCTTTGTCACCTTCGTGGTTTGGCTGACAATTTATTTGTGATTGTTGACGACTTTTTGACGGCTGTCACAATAATACTTGACTTTTGTGAAATTTGTGGTATAATTCTCTATGTAAAAAGTGTGTAAGAAAGATAGATAAAAAGTAGAATAATAGGAATTTGAAAAACGAAAAGGGGCTGGGAAAATGAAAAAATTGCTTTTTGTGTTCAACCCCCATGCTGGCAAGGGACAGATAAAAGATAACCTTTGCGACATTGTGGATATTTTTACAAAGGGCGGCTATGAGGTAGTCACATACCCTACGCAGGCTAAGCTTGACGGCTATAACAAGCTTTGCCAGTGCGGTCAGGATTATGACCTGATAGTCACATCAGGCGGTGACGGAACATTGTCTGAGGCTGTCAAGGCAATGATGACATTTGATAAGAAAATACCGCTTGGATATATTCCTGCCGGTTCAACAAATGATTGTGCGCAGTCTTTGAGCATACCGAAAAAAATGCTTGACGCCGCAAGGGAGATAGTTGACGGCGTGTATTTTGATTATGACGTTGGTAAGTTCAACGGTCAGTATTTTGTGTATGTAGCAGGCTTTGGCGCTTTCACTGACGTTTCTTATGAAACCTCACAAACGATGAAAAACAAGTTTGGTCATGCCGCATATGTGGCAGAGGGGATAAAAAGGCTTTCAAAGATAACAGGTCAGCAAATGAGAGTGGAGCATGACGGCGAGGTAATAGAAGGAAGCTTTATACTCGGCCTTATCTCAAACACTATCTCAGTGGGCGGAATGAAAAAGCTTATCGCTTCCGGGGTGTGTTTTGACGACGGACTGTTTGAAGTGGTATTGGTAAAGACACCTAAGAACGCTATCGAGCTGAGCAACACCATAAATGAAGCAGTGCTTAATAAGCTCAACGATAAGCATTTTGTGACGTTCAAGACCTCAAAGGTCACATTCACAAGCGTGAACGAAGTGCCTTGGACGCTGGACGGAGAGTCAGGCGGAAAGCATACATATGTTGAGATAGAAAATTGCAAGCAGGCAATAAGATTCAAACTCAAACCCAATGACATAACCGCCGAGCAAACGGCTGTTCAGTGCAGTGCAGGGGATATGATAATGACCGAGGACGGCCACCCTGTTGTCATTGAAGACCAGTATGAGATAGAAGATTAAGCTGTTTTGTAGGGGTGGACTTTGGTCGCAGGTCTTTTAATAGATATTTGACAGAATAAAAGCGGACGAGGTTTTTCGTCCGCTTTTTGCATATGCCTATTTTTTGTTTTTTAGACGAAACTGTGAGGGGGTCATGTTGTATCTGCGTTTGAACTGCCGCATGAAATGTACGTCATTTTCGTATCCGCATACGGCGGCAATGTTTTTCACTGTCATGTCAGTGCTGAGAAGATAGTATTCAGCGTTTTTCATTCTCGCACATAAAATGTCCTCATAACAGCTCACACCGAAGCGTGAGGTGTAAAGATACTGAAAGTGGGAGGGGCTTACGCTGAGAGTTTTCGCCATATCGGCAATGTTCCTGCTCCCGGAGGGGGAGCTGTAGATGTCAGCCCTGAGCCGCTCAAGTGCGTCAGCGTAGTGACTGCGCTTTCTTGGCGGCTGACCGCTCTTGTTGAGAGAATATTCCTCTCCAAGCCTTATGAGCAGCATTCTGAGCATAAGCTCGATATAATCCTCACGCCTGCCGCTTTCAGATAAGCTGAGTCTGCTTATGGTGGATAAGATATCCTCAGTTTTCTCTGCGTCTGATAACATAAAAATCGTATCATATGGGAGTGAATAGTCACGGGTGAGCGTATCGTCGCAATCAAAATGAAGCCAGTGGTTTATATAAAAACCCTTGCAGGCACGGTATATCTGCTCAGTGCCTTTTTTGTATAGTATTGCGCTGTCAGGGGAAACTGAGTATTCCCTGCCGTGTAAACGAACCACCGCAGAGGATTTGAATATAAGCAGAAGATTATCCCCCGACCCGTTTGGACGGCGTATATCAAAAGACCCGTCATGGCTGTAGTTTAGTCCCAAAGCGTGAAGTTCCATAGGTTTTCCCTTTCTAATTTCGTATGATGTATCAGTATAATAATAGGATATATCATTGTTGTTTTTTTGTCAAGTGATAAAATATAATTGAAACTAAAATCATATACTTTTAGGAGGTCACAATGAAGAACATTTCAATGCTTATCAATACCGCAGACAAACGTTCCCACATCAACCCTGAGATATACGGACACTTCTCCGAACATCTTGGCAGATGTATCTATAACGGAATGTACGTTGGCGAAAATTCTGAGATACCGAACATAAACGGCGTAAGAAAAGACGTTATCGAAGCTTTCAAGGAGATAAAAATGCCTGTTCTCCGCTGGCCGGGAGGCTGCTTTGCTGACGAGTATCATTGGAAGGACGGTATAGGCGAAAAATCCCAGAGAAAGAAAATGATAAACACAAACTGGGGCGGCGTGACGGAGGATAACTCTTTCGGCACAAATGAGTTCTTTGACCTGTGCGAAGAGATAGGCTGTGAGCCGTATCTTGCAGGAAATCTCGGAAGCGGCACTGTTCAGGAGCTTTCCGAGTGGATAGAATATATCACCTTTGACGGCGTTTCGCCTATGGCTGACCTGAGAAGAAAAAACGGCAGAGAAAAGCCTTGGAAGCTTAAATATCTTGGTATAGGCAACGAAAACTGGGGCTGCGGCGGCTCGATGCGCCCTGAGTATTACTGCGATGAATACAGAAGATATCAGAGCTTTTGCAAGAATTTCAGCGGCAATGAGCTTTACAAAATTGCCTGCGGACCAAATTCCAACGATTATAACTGGACGGACGTTGTAATGTCAAACCTTGGGGAGTGGCACACAAAGGCTATCTCTTTGCACTATTACACCGTTCCTACAGGTGATTGGAGCAAAAAGGGCAGTGCAACTGAGTTTTCAGACGAGGAGTATTACGAAACTATATCAAAAACTCTATATATGGACGAGCTTATAAAACGTCACAGCGAGATAATGTCACGCCGTGATCCAGAGGGTAAGATAGGTCTTATAGTTGACGAGTGGGGCTGTTGGTATGACGTTGAGGAGGGCACAAACCCAGGTTTCCTCTATCAGCAGAACACAATGCGTGACGCTATCGTGGCGGCTTGCAATTTGAACATCTTCAATAACCACAGCGACAAGGTAGTAATGGCAAACCTTGCACAGGCTGTGAACGTTTTGCAGTCTCTTATCCTCACAGAGGGCGAGAAAATGGTAAAGACGCCTACCTATCACGTCTTTGATCTTTTCAAAACTCATCAGGGAGGCGAGCTTTGCTACAGCTATGCCAACAACTGTCAGGCAGGCGGAAAGATCCCGATGATATCACAATCTGCCTCAGTAAAGGACGGCGTTCTTACTGTTACAATAGCAAACTGCTCTATAGACGATGACGCTCATATCTGCTGTGATATAGCAGGAGAAAATTATCAGAACATTGAGTGCAGGATACTTGACAATGAAGTAAGGGACTATAACGATTTTGATAATTGTGATAAGGTAACACCAAAAGAGTACAGTGCGAAAATGACAGAAAAGGGCTTTGAGATAGACCTGCCAAAATGCTCCGTTGTAGTTGTGACAATGAGATAAGGACTATAAGGAGAGTCAAAAATGACAGTAAAAGATAAAATTTTGCAGGGAAGAACATATCTTGGCATAGAACTTGGCTCAACAAGAATAAAGGCTGTTCTTATAGACGATAGCTTTTCTGTTATCGCATCAGGGTCGAAGCAGTGGGAAAATCGCTTTGAGAACGGCTGTTGGACATATTCTCTTGATGATATCCACGGGGGCATACAAGCCTGCTATAAAGACCTTGCAGAAAACGTAAAGGCACAGTATGGCATTTATCCTGAAACATACGGTGCAATGGGTATTTCTGCTATGATGCACGGCTATATGGCTTTTGACAAAAACGATAAACTGCTTGTGCCTTTCAGAACATGGCGCAATACCATGACAGCTCAGGCGGCAGGAGAGCTTACAAAACTACTGGGATTCAATATCCCACAGCGTTGGAGCATCGCACATCTTTATCAGGCGGTGCTTAACAAAGAAGCCCATGTTCCTTATATCGCTTATATCAATACCCTTGCAGGCTATGTGCATAAAAGGCTCACAGACCGCTTTGAAGTTGGCGTTGGCGAAGCTTCAGGTATCTTCCCTGTGGAGGGCATAGGATACAAAAAAGAGTATTTGGAGCCTACAGAAAAAAGCCTTGCAGAAAAAGGCTTTGACCATAAGCTGAAAGATATCCTCCCAGCGGTAAGAAATGCAGGGGAAAAGGGCGCTGTCCTTACAGAAGAGGGAGCAAAATTCCTTGACCCGGAGGGACGCCTTAAAGCAGGCGTGCCGGTCTGCCCGCCTGAGGGTGACGCAGGCACAGGCATGGTGGCAACGGACAGCGTTCTGAAAAAGACCGGAAACATCTCCGCAGGCACTTCCATATTTGCAATGCTCGTCCTCGAAAAGCCACTTAACGGTGTTTACGAGGAGATAGACGTTGTTACCACCCCTGACGGCTCGCCTGTGGCAATGGTGCATTGCAATAACTGCTGTTCAGAGCTTGACGCATGGGTGAATATGTTCGGTGAGTTCGCAAAGCTCACAGGCAATGAGATAGACAAGAGCAGGCTTTATGAAACTCTCTATAAAAACGCCATGACAGCCGACAGCTCATGCGGTGGCGTGACAGCCTATAACTGTCTTTCGGGCGAACCTGTTATAAAGCTTGACGAGGGCAGACCAATGTATTTCCGCACTCCCAACAGCACTTTGACCTTGGGCAGCTTTTTCAGAGCACAGCTTTATTCTTCTTTCACCGCACTGAAAATAGGCATGGATATACTTTTTGACAAAGAGCAGGTAAAAGCTGAAAAGATAACAGGTCACGGAGGACTTTTCAAAGTCAGCGGAGTTGCCTCACAGCTTATGGCGGACGCACTTTCTACCCCTGTTTCAGTGATGAAAACAGCAGGCGAGGGCGGAGCATGGGGCATGGCTATCCTTGCGGCATATATGGAGCTTTCAAATGGCGAAAAGCTTGCAGACTTCCTTGACAAAAAGGTGTTCGCAGATATGGAAGTGACAACTTCTCAGCCTGAGCAGACAGGCTCAGAGGGCTATAAAACATTCCTGGAAAGATATAAAAAGGGATTGGCGGCAGAAAAAAACGCACAGTTCTGAAAAAATCATAGAAATTCATAGATAGATCGTAGGGGCGACCTGAGATCGCCCGCCAACCAACTGTCTGCTCAAATCGTCGGTGAGCTATTCACTTGGACGGAAAATGGGCAGACAAAAGGTGCATTTACCAAATCAGAGAAAGGAGAATTTTATGCTTGAAGAGTTAAAACAGCAGGTGTGCGAAGCAAATCTGCTTCTGCCGAAATATGGACTTGTCACATTCACATGGGGAAATGTTTCTGCTATCGACAGAGAAAAGGGCCTTGTAGTCATAAAGCCCTCAGGAGTGCCTTATGAGGGCATGACAGCCGATGATATGGTGGTAGTTGATCTTGAAAGTGGCAAGGTTGTAGAGGGAAAATATAAGCCTTCCAGCGATACTCCAACACATTTGGAGCTTTACAAAGCCTTTGATATCGGCGGAATAGTACATACCCACAGCCGCTGGGCAACATCTTTTGCTCAGGCAGGAAAAGGTGTTATACCAATGGGAACAACTCACGCAGATTATTTTTACGGCGAGATACCATGCACAAGAGCAATGACCCCTGAGGAGATTGCAGGTGAGTATGAAAAGGAAACAGGCACTGTTATAATCGAGGCTTTCAAAGGTCTTGACGCAACTCAGATACCTGCCGTTCTGGTAAAAAGCCATGGCCCCTTTACATGGGGAAAGGACGCCGCAGAAGCCGTTCATAATGCAGTCGTTCTCGAAGAAGCCGCATTTATGAACTTCCACGCAATGATGCTGAACCCTGAGATAGGTCATATGCAGCAGGAGCTTCTTGACAAGCACTTCCTTAGAAAGCACGGAAAGAACGCATATTACGGACAGAATTGATGTCAATGTCTCAAAAAGCATGATATAAGTCCGTTGAAAAAATGAGTCAAATAACGGGCGAACACTGTTCGCCCCTACATATAAAAGATTTGTTTAGCACATCCTCGATAAAATAGCGCCCCGATTTTCGGGGCGTTTTTTTGCGCCTTTGCTCACATATTGTGCAAAATGTATATTATGTGTACGCTGATTTGTACAAAAGGGTAGTTTTTTGTACTTGTTATAAGTAAATTCTTGACTTATGTTTTAATAATATGTTATAATTAAAATAATGTCACGGTAATATTTATTGTGTCACAGCGGAAATGAATGGAATATAGTATAGATATTACCTCAAGGCAATGCCATGCAAGGTTTGCCTTAGAAACGAGGAACGGAGGCTTGTAATGAAAAAGCAAATTGATTACGGCAGCTATGCGTCCTATAAGGAAACGGTAAAGGGTTTTACAGAGAACCTGAAATCGCTGCTTGGATTGAGCGAGGAGATCGCTCTTGTCAATACTGCGGAATCTATTCGGGAAACATTGGAGAAAACTGCCGAGGAGCATTTTGAGGTCGCTATAGTGGGCGAGTTCAAGAGAGGAAAGAGTACCCTTATCAACGCAATGCTGGGTCAGGAGGTACTTCCTGCTGACGTGCTGCCTGCAACGGCTACCCTTAACAGAGTTACTTATAGCGAAGAGCCGTATGTGCAGGTGGAATACAAAAACGGCAAAAGTGAAAGGGTGGATATAAACAAGCTGGAGGACTATGTAACAAAGCTTACAGCAGAGTCGGAGGAAAGAGCCGAAACTGTCAAGGAAGCCACTGTTTATTATGATACCGAGTTCTGTAAGAACAACGTGGATATCATAGACACTCCGGGTCTTAACGACGACGACCAGATGACCAACGTTACTCTGTCTATCCTGCCGAAAATAGACGCAGCCGTTTTCGTTATCAGTGCAAACTCCCCTTTCTCACAGTTTGAGAAAGAGTTTTTGGAAAAGAAAATGCTCACTTCCGACGTGGGAAGAATTATCTTTGTTGTAAACTGCTTCGGTACTTTCTCACAGGCAGACGAGAACAAGATAGTCGAAACTGTAAGAGGACGTATCGGAAAATACGTTATGGAAAAGGCTAAAAAGGTCATGGGCGAGGATTCCCGTGAGTTTGCGGTCTATAAAAGAAAGATAGGAACTCCGAGAGTTATCGGCGTTTATGCAAAGCAGGCTCTTAATGCCAAGGAAACAGGGGATAAGGAAGCCCTTGAAAAGAGTAACTTCCCTGAGTTTGAAAAGGCTCTTGAAACCATGCTCACAAAAGAGCGTGGCGTTATCGCATTGCAGATACTTGCAAATAAGATAACAAATTCGGGTACTGAGATACTCAGAAGCGTTGTTATGCAGGAAAACGCACTCATGATGGCTAACGATGAGTTCATGGAAAAGTATGACGAGGCTATCAAAGAGATAGGCGAGATAAGAAATAAGAAAAGACAGGAATTTGTCAAGATCAACGACGCCGCAAATCAGGTGTTCAATGACCTGCAGCCGGTTCTGGACAGCTATTGGACAAACATCGAGCAGACAGCTATGGAGGTTATAGACAACTTCCAGATGTCATCAGACGATTTCAAGAAAGACCAGCTCAAGCTCGTTACCGCAAAGCTCACCGAGAAAATAAAGGAGAGTATAGAGGCAAGAGCGCAGATAATCTGCGAGCAGATACAGAACAGCATAAACTTCGCTGTTTCCTGTGAGGCTGAAAGACTTCAGGAATTTGAGGACGAGTTCTTCGAGTCCGTTACAAAGATACAGCAGATGTTTACTATTTCCGACAGAGTTTCAAAGAACGGCGGCGTAATGGATAAGATAATCGGCGTTGCTATCGGCTCTTACGGCGTCGGAGGATTGTTCCTGGGCTTCAGAGAGTCTGGCGTAAAGGGCGCACTTTTGGGCGGAGCAACAGGCTTTGCAGGATTTTATGCTACTTATTATACCGCTATATTCTTTGCAGGCTTCTTTGGCATCACTGCTACCCTGCCAGTGACCCTCTGCCTTATGGCTCTTGCAGGCATTGCAGGTACTTTTACTTCAAACTTTGCCGTTGATAAGATACTTGTTAAGGAAAGAATAGATAAGTATAAGTCAAACTTTAAAACTCAGGTGAGAAAGCAGTTCCACGAAATGAAGCTCAATAATGACTTCACTGAAACTGTCCGCCGTCAGGTATTCTCAGCATTTGAGGGTCTGAAGGGCAAGATCGAGAGCGAAACAGAGATAATCCTCCGTGATACTCAGGAAACACTTGATAATCTTAATGATCTTAAAACAGAAAAGAGCAACATTTCTCAGAAGGAAATGGAACGTCTCCATGATATCGCCGAGAGCGCAAGCGCTATAGTTCAGGAAGCATATCAGGTAAGACGTGTGCTTACCGAAGCTATGGAAAGCTGACGGTCATATAAAAATATTATTTTAGGATCAAGGGAGGACAGGTCATGAGTACAAATACAACGGAAAGGGAAAATCCGCTGCTACAGATTGACACAAGCTTCCGCACATATTTGAACGCTTATACAAGAAGCTATCAGAACCATATAGTTGACGGCGTGCTTGACTATGCTTTTGAGTCCGACTTTGCCGTAAGGCAGAAGATAATGGGACTTGGTGGCTGGGGAAAGCTCGTCAAGGCGGCAGGCTCGCAGGACGTTTCTGCCGAAGCAAAGCACCTGTTTCTTAAGTGCGAGCAGGTTGGTCCGCTGAAATATCCTGATATCTATGACATTGTGAAGAAGTGTGCCGAGCGGCTAGAACTTGTTGTGCCTATCGTCTTTGTCAGAGGGGATATGGATAAAGCACAGGTCTACTCTGTGGCAAGTGATATCATCGAGCCTTGTATCGTGCTTTCAAAGCAGGTAGTGGAAATGTGCAGCAAGGAGGAGCTTATGTTCCTTATAGGCTGCGAGTGTGGAAGAATACAGAACAATCATTGTGCCTATAATATGGCATTTACATATCTCAATTACAATAAGTATACTTACAGACCAGTTGAAAGGTCATATAAGCAGACTGTGAACAATCAGCTTTATACAGCGCTTGTTCAGTGGGTGAAGTATGCTGATATAACTGCAAATAGAGCAGGCATTATCTGCCTCGATAAGCCGGGAATGTTCATAAGCGTCATAACAGGGCTTTATAACAAGGGCTATATCGACTTTTATGGCAGACAGCAGAAGAATATGGATACCGACGGACTTATCAAAAAGGCTGAGAGCGTCCATGCAGTTTCTTCAAGAAATCTGAAAACAGATAATACTATGAGCGAGCTTGAAAAGCTTGTTGTCGCAGCTACTGAGTTTCTGTATTGCTCAGTTCTTTATGAATGGCGTGGCGACGCAGAGGATTCTGACAGACACCTTGTTTCAGGTCAGATATGTGATGTGCGCAGCAGTATTATAATCGGAAACGGAGGCGTGATAGGTGGATAGTGCTAATATCAATACAGCGGAGCAGAATATTGCACAGGTAAAGACCGCTCTTAAAGCCTTTGTTGAAAATGAAAAGATAGCGAAAATGCTCGGCAAGGATTTTGTCAGCGAAATGAACGATTGGGAAGCTCTTATTGAGAAAAAAAGCGAAGAGCCTTTCACGCTGGTTATACTTGGCGAGTTCAAAAGGGGAAAAAGCACCATTATAAACGCCCTGCTGGGCAAGGAGCTTGCACCTATAAACGTTACACCTGAAACTTATACCATAAATGAGATATCTTTCGGTCATACGCAGTATGTGGAAGCTATCCTTGAAAACGGCATGAGAGTACCGCTGTCGCTGGAGGATATCACAAGAGAAAAGCTTGAGCAGAGAATGAAGCTTTTCCCTGCAAAAATAAGCTATGTTCAGATAAAGGACAACGCCCCTATACTCAAAGAGATAAGGATAGTGGATACCCCAGGCCTTTCTGACTTGGAGAGCCTTGATAAGCAGGTAATGGACTATATTGTCAATGCCGACGCTATCATGTATGCGGCATCATGCCTGCTGCCTTTTTCTGAAAGCGAGCAGTTGTTCCTTGCAAGCCATGTCCAGCCTCAGCGATTTGGTATGCTCTATATCCTCGTGAATATGATAGACGCAATGAACTCTCAGAAGGACGCTGATAAAATACTAAAGCGTGTGAGAAACATATCCGAGAGGATAGTGCCTAATGCTATCGTATACGGCATAAGCGGTGCAGACGAGCTTAGCCGAAAGCTTGGCAGAGAAAGACCGCTGGACAAGGGTACAAGAGAGTTTTACGAAACTCAGTTTTTCCAGTTCGAGCTGTCTTTGCAGCGTGATATAATCATGCAGAAGGACGTTATACGTTCAAAGCGTGTTCTTACAATGCTTTCGCAGATGTGCGACGAAACAGCCGCAAAGCTTAGACTTATAAGCGATATGGCAGAGCTTGACAAGCAGAAGCTTGCCGATAGAGCAAAAGAGTTTGAGGAGCAGTGTGAAAAGCTTTCAAAGGCTCTGGAGGAGAAAAAGCCTGCTTTGCATCTTTCTATTATCGAAATGCAGCAGGAAGCCGAAGCTTGGATGTATGAGTTCTTCTCAAAGCTGAGAGCAAGCATTTTGGATTGCCGTGGAAAAGACGCAGACGGAAACGACCTTTACAGCTCTGAGGATATAGAAAAGCATTTCTATTCGTTCCTTATGGAAAAGGTGGGCGAAGCATATCGAAATTGTATCGAGAGCCATAGAGATAGGATAGCCGAGATAGTGGAAGGCACAGGCAGGGAGCTTGCCTCCGCCCTTGGCATAGACGATCTTTCAAAGGCGGCAAAGGCTCCGTCAGTGGAAATGATAATGACCTCCCTGAACAAGAATGTAACACGTTCTGTTATGGGCGTGCAGCTTTTCGGCACCAGCGAAACCTTTCCTCCTGCCACAATGTCAGTTTTCAGCCTTATCCTTAAAAAGAAAAAGCAGACCGATATAATTGATATCGCTCTTGAAAACTATGACGATATTAGAAATAATATCGTCAAGGATATAAAGACAGTTTATCAGGACCTTGAAACAAAGGCAGCCGCAAGGCTCGACAGCCTTTATCAGTATCAGGTGGAAATGGGCAGAGAAGCCCTCAATCAGGCTCAGCAGCTCATGATGGTTTATGATAATGACGAGATAAGGCAGACCCTTGTGGAAGCAAAGCAAATGCTTGCCGAGCCACAGAGAATACTGGCAGAGAGCAAATTATAACAAAAATAAAAACGTCCCATTAAGTTGGGGCGTTTTTTTGATAATGGCGTAAATATGCTTTTTGACAAAAATAAAACAGGCTGTTTTTGCAGCCTGTTAAGAATATCTAAAAAGTATCAGATCAACGGGCGACCTCAGGTCGCCGCTACATTTTGTATGCAGTAAATTATTTGTCTTTGTATTGCTCAACATTGTTTTCTATCTTGTCTACAGAGTTTCTTTCTGTTATGTCAACACGATAGTTGTACTGAGCGTTCTTTGTGACAGTGTTTTCAGTGAAGTATTCAAGTTCACCGTCTTTATCGAAAAAATAAGTTGTGGAAAAGCCCTTTGTGCCTATCTCCTCAGCGTCCTTTCCCAGCTTTGAAACGTCATAAACATACGTCACAGTAACAGAGCCGTCATCACCGATAATGTCAGAAACAGAATCAACAGCTTTCGGTGCAAACATCAGCATACCCTCGTCAGCCTGTGGGTGCTTTGCCTTTCTTGTGTACTTTGAAAAGTTCTTGTCGCCCTTTACCAAATGTGAGTATTCTCCGTTATCATAGGTGTAGCTCTCGATTCCGTTGTTATACTGAGCGTATTCCTTTCCACCGTTCTTGCCGTAGTAAGAATAGGTCAGCACATCCTTTTCGTCATACTTGAAAGTGAACTCCTGCTCGATATCACCAGTGTCCTCGTTGGTTATAACGACTTTTGCGGAGTCAAGCGTCGCATAGTCCTCCCTTGCCTGATATACCAATGTGTCATGCTTTAGCTCAGGCGTACCGCAGGAAGTGCATAAAAGGCAGACAGCCACTGTTAAAGCTACTGCTGCTGTTTTTAGAAATCTCATTTTAAAATTTACTCTCCTTAAAGCCCCTTGCAGGTCTTTGAGAACACTATAAGCGCCGCAGCAATAGTGAATATCTGCGAGATAGTTGCATGGACCATAAGACCTATATTGAATTTTATCACATACAGGTCTATAGCAAAGCTTTCAATGCCTACATTTTTTCCCCATGCAAGCCAGCCCACATAATCCTTGCCCTCACAGACGTAAGCTATGAACGCACCAAGTATTATTCCTGCCAGCATGAAAAATATAAACGCAAAAGTCTTTTTGAAATTTTTCATGACTGAATATCCTCTGTTTTATGTATCGGTATCTATTTTCTTCTTGACGGAGATTTTCTCTTGTTGTCAATGACTTTTTTCAGATCAGAAAATCTCTCCTCGCTTGACGCCTTGAACTTGCTGAGCATATCCTCAAAATCAGCGTTTCCTGAGTTGCTGTCAGCATTGTATACCGGAGGCGGATTTTTAGCAAAATCCTGTGGCGCTCTGTCTCTGTTGTGATCCCTGTTATAGTCGTTTCTAGGTCTGCCCTGAGAATTGCCTCCCTGACGGTTGAAATTTCTCTGACCACCGTTAGGTCTGCCCTCTCTGCCACCCTGGTGACCGTTCTCTCTTGGCTTTCTCTGTGGCGCAGGCTGAGCCTTCTTGATAGAAAGCGATATCTTTCCGTCGTCGCCTAAATTAAGCACCTTTACCTTGACGGTCTGACCCTCGGTAAGATGATCCTTTATCTCGTTTACGAATGTGTTCGCAACCTCCGAGATGTGGACCATTCCTGTCGTATCCTTGTCAAGCTCCACAAATGCTCCGAATTTTGTGATACCTGTTACTTTTCCTTCATAAATTTTTCCTACTTCAAGCTGCATTTGATTTTTGTGTCCTCTCTGCAATAAAAATTCTGCTATATGAACGGTCAAAAGACCGTGTTTGCCTTAGTCGCTGTTGTTTACAATATAAAATCTGCGCTCATTAGGATAAGCATAGCCCAGCTTTTCAATAGCTATCTTCTCCATATACTCCGCTTCGTCGTCAGAACTGAGCAGCCTTGTGTATTCATCATTGAGCTGCTTGGCGGCGGTTATCTTTTTATTTATAGCGTCTGACTCTTTTCTGAGCTGTGCTATCTGCGCCTGCTGTGAGATGATAATCACCCCTGAATAAACAACAAGAGCGGCAACAGCAAAAATAGTCAGAAGCTTAACAAATCTTGATCTTTTCGGCTTTGGATTTTTTTTAGCAGCGTCCTTTTCAGCGTCAGCCGTTTCGGACGTTTTATTTTTAAAACCTAGCATTGCGTACTCCTTTTTTGATTACAAAACCGACCTTTCCATAAGCAATACCCCAATAACTGTCATGAGGCGTTACCTATACTCTTTTCTATTATACACTAATCAAAAGAGAGTTTTCAAGTGCTTTTAGAAGTTTTTTTTCGCAGAGAGGAAATTTTGCACTTTTTCACAAAACAGTCCCTAAAACCGTCTGCTCTTTTGGTAATAAATTTAACCACAGGCGAAAACGTTTTAGCAAATAGTTTTCTGATGATCGAAAAAAGGCTCCTCATCACGGATACAACAGCGTTTCCTACAGTAAGATGTTCTATCACGGAGCCTGTTAGCATACCGACTAAAACAAACCCTCTTATAGCCCCCGTCAGCCCGGTGCAAAATGTGAAAAGAGCAAAGCCGTAAAGAAATGTGTAAATGATATCTTCAAAAAAGGTGAGTATCTTCCCATGTGGCAAAGCCGCCCTGAATACCCTGAAAATATCATAAAAAAGCCCCAGCCCGCAGCCCAGAACCACAGACAGCAGAAAAAGCTCCCTTTCAAGTTCTAGCCCCAGTTGCATTTCTTCCATTTATCTTTCCCCTTTCTCCGCCATTTTGCACTGTGCAATGACATTGCATATACTTTTGGCTTAAAAACTGCCCGAATATACCCCCCACTTGTAGGGGCGAACAGCGTTCGCCCGCCTGTTCGCAGTTTTTTCGGTTAATAGCTATCCAACAAAAATGCGGATATACCGACCACAAGTAGCGGTCAGCCAACGGGTGACCTAAGGTCGCCCCTACATATGTTATCTGAATATCTTTCCTATCGCCGAGAGCTTTTTCTTTCTGTCCTTTTCTCCATAAACCAAAGCCCAGATATCTCCCTCTACGGAAACATCTCCCGACTCAACGCTTATTTCGTTTATGTGCAGGTCTTTGCCTTTTATCGTCAGCTCTCCAAGCTGTGTGAAAAGCCTTATCTCATCCTCGTCAAAGCTGTCAACGTCCGTCACGCCCGAAAGCTGTAAACGCTGTCTGTTTTCAAGAATGGCATTGTGCCTGCCCTGAGTATCATTCATAAAAGCACCCCCTGATATTTTTCTTATCTATGTATATTCGCTCCGTGTAAAAATATTTCTCTGAAAACGTTTTATATCCTTGACAAAAACGCCTTGAAAAGCTAAAATAAACATATGCAAAAAAACATAGTATCGAAAGGATATGAAAAAATGGCAGAGAATAAAAAGCTTATAACAGCAGACAACAGCTTTCTTACTTATATGGGCAGAATAGACTTTTCCGACAAAACACGCCCTGAGTTTTATTACGCAGGCTCAAATGTAAAAATGACTTTCACAGGCACAAGCGTATCCGCCGTGATAAAAAACCATAAGTATTTCAACATTCAGGAGCTTGGCTTTGTTATGGACGGCAAAGAGGGCAAGGTGACTTTCGATAAAAATGACGAGGATATCACCCTTGATATCGCTTGTGACCTTGAAAAAGGCACTCATACTGTCACCCTTTTTAAAAGGCAGGACGCTTCCCATTACTTTGAGTTCGTGGGCTTTGAGATAGACAGCGACGGAGAAGTTCTTGAAAATTCCCCTCTCCCTGCAAGAAAAATAGAGTGCTATGGCGACTCTGTTTCTGCAGGCGCAGTGTGCGAGGCAGTTGACTTTGTTGCAAGCTGTGACCCTGAGGATCATCAGGGAGTTTACGATAACGCATGGCACAGCTATGCAATGATAACAGCAAGAAACCTTGGCGCACAGATCCATAATATCGCACAGGGCGGTATCGCAATTTTCGACAACACTGGCTATTACCATGCCCCGAATTATATCGGCATGGAGTCTGTATACAATAAGCTTTGCTATTTTCCAGAGGGAGCAAAGGGCGTAACGCCTTGGGATTTTGAGAATTATACCCCTGACGTTGTGCTTTTTGCAGTGGGTCAGAACGACCCGCATAACGAGGGTCACGAGGATTTCGATATCGCCGACCCCGATTACAGAGCAAAGTGGAAAAATGCCTACAAGAGCATTATCCTTGACCTTAGAAGCAAGTATCCAAACGCAACATTCGTGCTTCTGCTGACAGTTCTCTGCCACGGTGAGGAGTGGGATAAAGCCGTTGACGAGATAGCAAACGAGCTTAATGACGAGAAGATAACACATTTCATGTTCACAAGAACAGGCAAGGCGACCCCCGGTCACCCAAGACTCCCTGAGCAGTATGAAATGGCGGAGGAGCTTACAGCTTATCTCTCAAACATGGGCGATAAAATTTGGGGCTAAAAGCTGAAAAAAATAATAGGGCGAACATTTCACACTGTTCGCCCGTTTTTTTACGCAAACTTATCGTTTCTGTGCGTCGTTATTGCACTTATTATCCTGCTATAGTCAGCTTAAATCCTGCTGTTCCGCCGACTGCCTGTCAAGCTCCATGCGGTAAGCAGAAAGTATCTCTCCCTCTATCTCATTGCGAAGCTCGCTGTCGATGGGGTGAACGATATCACGGAAAACCCCGTTGTCATCACGGCGGCTGGGCATAGCCACAAAAAGTCGCTCCTCCCCTTGCACTATCTTGATATCATGTACCGCAAAACTGCCGTCAAAGGTCAGGCTCACAACTGCTCTGAGCTTGCCCTCGTTTATAAATCTTCTGAATTTTATCTCTGTTATAGTCATTTTCATGCGTCCTTTCTTGTGATGTAATGCCTGTAGTAATATTTTTGCCTCTTTTTTTGAAAAATAATCAAAAAAGGGGTTTATTTTTTTTTAGAAATGTTATATAATAAAATAAACATACATTCTGAATTATCTATTATTCTAAGGAGTATTACAAAGATGATAACAAATGAGATCTTGAAAAATATAAAGCACGTTCATTTTATCGGTATAGGCGGCTCTGGTATGTACCCTCTGGTGCAGATATTCCATTCAAAGGGATATTTCATCACAGGCTCAGACAATAACGAAACTGAAACTCTTGAAGCTGTAAGAAAGCTTGGCATCGAAGTTTTCCTCGGTCAGAGAGCCGAGAATATCAAGGGTGCAGACCTTATAATCTATACCGCCGCAATAATGTCAGATAACCCTGAGCTTATCGCCGCAAAGGCAAGCGGTGCGATCTGCTGTGAAAGAGCCGAGATACTTGGACTTGTCACAAGCTGGTATACGAACGCTCTTTGCGTTTCAGGCACTCACGGAAAGACCACAACTTCTTCCATGCTCACACAGATATTCGTTCAGGAGGGTACTGACCTTTCCTGCGTTATAGGCGGAAAGCTCCCAAGCATAGGCGGCTCAGGCAAGGCAGGCTCATCACAGACTATGGTCTGTGAATCCTGTGAGTTCGAGGATCATTTTCTCAGACTTTTCCCTGACGTTTCAATTATCCTGAACGTTGACGCAGACCACCTTGAGTATTTCAAGAATATCGAGAATATCATAAAGTCTTTCCATAAGTTCGCAACCATGGCTTCAAAAGCCGTTATCTATAACGGCGATGACGCAAATACTCTGAAAGCCGTTGAGGGTGTCGACAAGGAAATGATATCTTTCGGCTGGGATAAGAAAAACGATTATTCCGCTGTTATAAAGTCCAAAAAAGGCTTGCAGACACGCTTTGAGCTTTATCATAAGGGCGAGTTTGTCAGAGAGCTTACTATCCACGTTCCTGGCGACCATAACGTCATGAACGCCCTTGCAGCTATCGCTGCCGCAAGATATTCAGGCGTTTCATGGGAGGGTATCGAAAAGGGACTTGATACTTTCTTTGGCGCAATAAGACGTTTCGAGAAGATAGCCGAGGTCAAGGGTGTTACTATCGTTGACGATTACGCTCACCACCCAAAGGAGATCGAGTGTACACTGAAAGCCGCAAAGGGTCTTGATTTCAAAAGAGTGTGGGCAGTTTTCCAGCCTTTCACCTATTCAAGAACAAAGATACTCATGAACGATTTTGTGAAAGCACTTTCTATTGCAGATATTGCCGTTGTAACGGATATCATGGGAAGCCGTGAGAAAAATACCGACGGTGTTTATGCTGAACAGCTTGCAGAGAAGATACCAAATGCAGTTTGGTTCAAGACCGACCATGAGCTTGTTGACAAGCAGACTGCACAGCAGAAGGAATATAACTTCTCACAGTGCATTGACTATATAAAGAAAAACTGCAAGGAGGGCGACCTTGTTATAACTCTTGGCTGCGGAGATGTCTATAAGCTTGCAAAAAGGCTTGCAAAAGAGCTTTAGGTTTAGACGATAAAGATTTATTGATATAACAGAAAGGACGGAGCTATGAGAAAAGTAACCGAGAACGAGAAAATGGTATTCGAGTTCATAAAGGATCGCATAGAAGAGGGCTATCCGCCGACAGTTAGGGAGATATGTGCAGAGTTTGGCTTTAAGTCTACCTCAACAGCCCATAGATATATAAATAATCTCACCGCAAAAGGTCTTCTTGAAAAGGGAAATAATCAGAACAGAGCCATAAGGCTCACAGGCGGCAACGGCATGAAGATCCCCCTTGTGGGAACTGTCACCGCAGGTATCCCTATCACTGCCATTGAGGAGATAACAGACTATATAAGCTTCCAGCCTGCAAGGCATTACAGCAATCCGCTTTTTGCCCTAAAGGTAAGGGGAGAGTCCATGATAAACGCCGCTATCCTTGACGGAGATATGGTAGTTATAGAGCAGACCCCATATGCAGAAAACGGCGATATAGTCTGCGCACTTGTTGACAACGAGTCAGCTACCATAAAGACTTTCTATAAAGAGGACGGCCATTACAGACTACAGCCTGAAAATGACACCATGGATCCTATCATAGTAGACGAAGTAAGCATACTTGGCAAGGTTGTGGGCGTTGTAAGATATCTGTAAATATAGATAAAGAAGATTTGTAGGGGCGAACAGCGTTCGCCCGTGTCATTAAAGAAAACGGGCGGATAGTCCAACATAGATATAGAAAAAAAACTTCGACAAACAAAACAGTTCTAAGTGTGTAAAGGATTGGTAATAATGAGCAGACATTGTACATTCTGCGGTTCTAAGCTGGAGGACGGAGCTAAGATATGCACCAACTGCGGGAAAATGGTACCTATCGCCTCATCGACCCAAAGACGTGGCGAGCAGGAGTTTATAGACCGTTCAAGGATACAGGGCATACCGAAGCGTGTTTACGAACACCCGAAAAGAGCCGAAGCAGAGGAAAGAATGCGCCGAGAGCAGGAAGCTCGCAGGGTAAAGCGTGTAAGAGAGACAGACCGAAACAGAGAAATGAGTGCAGCAGACTATAGGCGCACCCCAACTGAACATTCAAGCAGCGGCAAAGAGAATTATGGTAAGGGCAAAAAGATACTAAAGACTCTGCTTAAGATCACAGTGGTAATACTGGTGATATATTTTGTGATCGCCTTTGTTAGAATATTCAGCGTAAGACATTCCACCTACGATTTCGATACCGAAATGAAATTGGCAAGCGAAAATTACGGCGAAGCCGTTGACGCATATTTTAAAGATGGCAAGTGGAAATATAACATCTTTAAAAATCAGGTGTCATATGAGGGAACTTCCGAAAGTGGCGACGATTATGTTATGATATTCGGCAAGAATGACGGTCAGACTGTCGTAAGGCAAATGACAAAGAACAGCAAGAAGGTCGCTTCTGACAGCATAATGAACGATGTCATGGGAATGTTCATGTTCGAGAAAAAGGTCACAGGATAAAAAATAAGCGCATAATTATGTAGTTATTTGTAGTGGCGAACAGTGTTCGCCCGCATTTTGACACGCATTATAAAACGAAACGGACGAAGTAAAAAAAGCTTCGTCCGTTTATTGTTTTGCAGGGGATCGGCGCAATTTCTGCATTGCAGAAATGCGACGTCCCATTTTTTTGTTGTTTGTGTTTTTTAACAGCCTAATTTATACTATTGTCACGCTTTTCATCAAACATTCTGTAATACTGCACAGTTTCATATTCGTTCAGCGTGTCCTTGTATTTGTCAGCCACATCATTTATAGAATACCATTCTCCGTCAGCCGTCTTGTAGCCGTAAGAGCTTATTATCGGAATGTCACAGCGTATCTTGTCAAGCTCCTGCTGATATCTCGACTTTGGGAGCCCAGCCGCTTCCATGACCTCGTTTGAAAGATAGTTAAGGCTTATATCGTCTATCTTCTCCGCTTCAACGCCCTTGTTGCTCCAAATGAGGAAAGGAGTCTGTCGAAGTCTTGAGTAATCCTCCGTTGAAAGCAAAGCCACGTCCTTGCCATAGAGATATTCCGTGAAGTTTATGATATGCGGATAATGGTCGCCGAACATTACGATTATGACCTCTTCCTGCTTGTGTCGGAAATAGTTTATAAGCTCTCCCAACGCCTTGTCAGACTGATAGATAAGATTTAGATATTCCTGTGCCGCAGGGTTGTTGTAGTCCTCAAAGGTTATCTCATGAATAACACCCTCCGGATGATCATACGGCGCATGGTTCTGCATGGTCGCTGTCCATACAAAATAAGGCGAGCCTGCGTGTCTTTCATATTGCTCTTCAATATATCTGAAAATGGTTTCATCTGTGATATTTCCGTTGAAATATTGGATATCGCTCATTCTGTCCTGACAATTGTATATCCTGTCTTTGAATTGAAGCTGTTCATAGGCGTTGCCTATATCCCATAGTCCCTCAGAGCAAGGCGAGATAGCCTGCGTTGTGTAGCCAAGCTCGTTTAGCCAGCTTACAAGACCGTTTTGTTTGTCGTTGAGATATTGGGTGAATACCGCACTTCCCGACGGCAAAAAGCCAAGAGTGTTGCCGGTGAGAAATTCATACTCAGAGTTGCAGGAATAACCGCCATATGCCGAAACAGAAACATATCCGCTTATGCTTTCTTCCTGCAATTTGTGATAGTTAGGCAGATAGTCTTTGTTAGTCTTGAACTGAGCGATATGCTCAAAGTCTGCAAAGGATTCGTTCATGATAGCAATGATAGCAGGCTTTTTGTCAGCCTTTTGTACCTCATACTGAGTTATGATATCCTCAGCCTTTTGAGTGGAGTAGCCATCAGGCTTCGTCACACGGTCAAACATTCCGTCGAAGCAGAACATAAGGTCATAGCCTACGCACCTGTATGTGTCTGCATTTTCCGCACCTGAAAAGTTCAGCCTGATGTATCTGTTCTTTATACCAAGGTCATAGGCAAACCTGCCACCATATACGAATACGAAACACCCTGCGATAACAGCCACACCCGATATTATCCTGCTGCGTATTTTTATCTTCCTTACTTTTGTCGTCACCGTTACAGCGAAAATAAGAATAAGATCACAAAGCACAAACATCACTTTGCTGTCTAAAAACAGTGAGTACATTCCGTTTATCTCACTGACTGACTTTATGTTGGCAAGGTCGGCAAACTGAACAGGATTCCCCCTGAACTCGGTGACATAATACTGTGCCAAAGCATATATGGCAAATATGACGTTCACTCCGCAAAACCAGGCGTGTGGCTTTGGGAATATCACCGCACCTATAAGATATAAAAGCCAGCAGAGCAATATTCCAAGGAGAATGTAAAGCACATTGCTCTTTGGAAAATATGACCCCATTACAAAGTCCGGAAGAAAATAAGAATTTAGTCCAAGCATAAAAGCCGCCGTGAAAGGGTCGATGCAGCCTTTTGTTTCGCTCTTTTTCAGCTTCTTTTGAATTGAGAAAAATTTCGCAATAATAAATACCAGTGCCAGCTCAACGGCGCAAGCCCCTATAAGCGCATAATTTCGTTCTTTCGGCAGGAAGTTGTCTTTGTCCATGTATATGCCCAACAAAGCACAGATGACTCCTACCGCTATAACTGCCGCTATGGCACTTATAAATCGTAATGTTTGCATTCCGTCAGGCGACGCAAACCATGCTCCTATTTTTTTCAGCAAGCCTTTTTTCTCCTTTGCCTGCTGTGTTTTAATGTTTTGTTGTTTTTCCATTACAATATACTCTTTTCTGTTGATTTACACGCATTTTACAATACCTATTCATTATAGCATAGCTATTAGCAAATTACAACAGCTATAATCAACAAATATTTTCCTGCATGATGTCAGGTGTTCACAATTAATTTACCCCATGCTTCAAAGAGTGTGTAAATTGCTCTTGAAAAAGGGACGGCAACGTGTTATAATATTTATGTATTTCAAAAAACATAAGGAAAAGAGGTAAATATATGTCACATGAGAAGATACTGGTGCTTGACTTTGGCGGACAGTACAATCAGCTTATCGCAAGACGTGTGAGAGATCACCACGTTTATGCAGAGATAAAAAGCTTTGAAACTCCACTTGAAGAAATAAAAGCAGCAGGCTATAAGGGCATAATCTTCACAGGCGGACCAAACTCCGTTTATGATATGACTTCCCCGCATTATGACAAGGCTATACTTGACCTTGGCATACCAGTTCTCGGCATCTGCTACGGCTGTCAGCTTATTTCATGGATGATCGGTGGAAAGGTAGAAAGCTGTAAAAAGAGCGAGTACGGCAAGATAGAGATAACAGTCTCCGCAGAGAGCAAGCTTTTCAAGGACGTTCCTGATAAGAATATCGTATGGATGAGCCATACCGACTATGTCAGCGAAGCACCTGAGGGCTTTGTTATCACTTCCCATTCAGATGATTGCCCATGTGCGTCAATGGAGAATGCAGAGAAGAAGATATATGCCGTTCAGTTCCACCCTGAGGTAACTCACAGTGAGTATGGTAACGTCATTTTGAAAAACTTCCTTTACGAGGTCTGCGGCTGTAAAGGCGATTGGGTAATGGATAACTTTATCGAGAACACAGTTGCAAAGCTCAAAGAGCAGATAGGCGATAAGAAAGTAGTTTTGGGACTTTCAGGCGGAGTTGACTCATCAGTTGCCGCAGGACTTATCAGCCGTGCAGTGGGCAAACAGCTCACCTGTGTGTTCGTAGATCAGGGCCTTATGAGAAAAGACGAGGGCGACTTTGTTGAGGAAACTTTCACAAGACTTTTCGATATGAGATTTGTAAGAGTAAACTGTCAGAAGCAGTTCCTTGAAAAGCTCAAGGGCATAACAGATCCAGAGGAAAAGAGAAAGACTATCGGAACAGAGTTCTATAAGGTATTCTGGGATAAGATCAGAGAAGAGGCAGACGGCGGATTTTTCGCACAGGGTACTATCTACCCTGACCGAATCGAAAGCGGAAAGGGCGACGCTGCCACAATAAAAACTCACCACAATCAGGTGAAAATGCCTGAGGACATCAACTTTGACGGCGTTATAGAGCCATTGGGCGACCTTTTCAAAGATGAGGTAAGAAAAGTCGGCGAAAAGCTCGGCATACCAAAGGAACTTGTATGGCGTCAGCCGTTCCCAGGCCCAGGACTTGGCGTAAGAATAATCGGTGAGATAACAGAGGATAAGATAAAGGTGTTGCAGGAAGCAGACGCCGTTTTCCGTGACGAGATCAAGAAAAGCGGAATTGAAAGCAGCTTGAGCCAGTTCTTTGCAGTTCTCCCGAACGTCCAGACAGTAGGTGTAATGGGCGACCACAGAACTTACGACCACCTTATAGCTATCAGAGCCGTAACAACAGACGACTTCATGACAGCCGATTGGGCAAAGATACCATACGATGTTCTTGCAAGAATATCCAACAGGATAACAAATGAAGTAGACCATGTAAACAGAGTAGTTTACGATATAACCTCAAAGCCACCGGGAACGGTGGAGTGGGAATAGTTCCCTTTGGTTTAGATGTGCCGAAAAGCCCAGTATTTATGCGGGTCTCGGGACTTGGCACTTTTTGAACAACCGTTTTTGCAACACTTTTTTTCAAAAACGTGTTTTCGGGCAGATGAAATAGTCCCCCTTGGCTTGCAACTAAACCTAAAAATCGCATAATTTTAAGGCTTTTGCCCTGCTTTGGGCAGAAGCCTTTTTTGCATATTTGATAAAATTCCCTTTTTAATATATCATCAAATCAGATAAAAACAGCGAGGTGGATAGTATGAAAGCAGAAAAAAACCATATATATTTAAGTGCAAAAGAAAGAAACGAAATTGTTGCTTCCCTTATAATTCTAAAAACAAATTGATTGAACAAAAGGTAGTTACATTTGAAAATAGAAATATGGAAAAATAAATGATAAGACCTCCTGTGTGCAAATAGATAACTCACAGGAGGCACTATAGTATACGGTATTATCAATAGATTATTCTGCAAATCCCTGCTGTTCCGTTTCGTATTCGACTTTAGATTAATTTCCTTGGTTGGTGGAGGCGAACAGGTGACGGAATATGAAGCGGCAGAACGAACCAACAACTAAGATCTGCAGTGGGTAAGCCATAATGAAATTTAGACAAATGGTCTGGAGCCAGATAAAAATCAGGTTCGAAGTGATTCCTGAGGATTCGATGGTTCCAAGCAGGCTCATAAGCGGCACCATTGTACAGACTGTGAAAGTCTGGATGCAGAGGATGATGAAGATTGGTCGGTCAGTTGGTTTTGCCACGCGGAATGCGAAGTATTTGGACGTTTTGGTGGCAATGAAGAATGCACAGAGAAGCCCGATGAACCATTCCAATGGGAAAGAATGCAGTGCGTGTTTGAAGGTAGCAGCCTGAAGTTCGCCGGTGTGGATGGCGACATTATAAACGCCCATGATAAAAATCATACAGCCGGATGTGATAAGGGTAAAAATGAATTCCTGAAATTTTGTTTTTGGCATAGTAAGCCCTCCTTATAAAAATAATAAAAAATTTCGTATAAACACAAAAATGTCGCCTATCCGTCTGACAATGGATAAACGACATTTTATGTCATATTTATTATATCAAGTATTGGGGTTCAATGTCATAGGGATTTTGCATGAAAATATAAATGAAAAGTAAAAAAGTTCTGTGGGATCTTTGAGAAAGCTTTGCAGAATAACTAGCACTAAGCAATGACTATAACGGTCAGTGTTTCTTTTTTGATTTTATAAAAAATCGTCTGACATTCTTCAAAGTCACCACCTAAAACGCTAAGTTCTGTTAGAAAAGTCAGTATGCCTGCTTTTTTCTGTGATGAACTCAAAGAGTACATTGGTTTGCAATACGAGCCTACAAGAGAGCAAAGGATATTCCAAATATCAAAATCGAAGTTGGCAAACAATTTTCACTTGCTTTCAGATGAAGCAGGACTAAAACGAATAACAATTCACGGCTTGCGTCATTCGCACGTTTCGCTTCTTATAAGCAAGAAGTATGACATATTTGAGGTGTCAAAACGAGTAGGTCATAAGTCAGTTAAGACAACACAAGATATTTACGGTCATCTATTTTATGATGTATAAAAGAGCATTGCCAATGATTTGGACAAGCTCAGGAGAGGAGCATAATATGTCAACAAAAAACAACGACAATCATAACCGCTTTCGTTCCCAGACGATAGCATTTAGGGTATCTTCCGAAGAAGAAAAGCTGATAAATTCAGCAGTGGCACTTTCAGGACTGACCAAATAGGACTACATCGTGAAGCGGCTGCTGTGCCGTGATGTGGTAGTGCAGGGCAATCCGAGAGTATACAAGGCTCTGAAAAAACAGCTTGCCGAAGTCCTCAGCGAGCTGAAAAGAATCAAGAACGGCTCTGCCGTGAACGATGAGCTGCTGTCCACGATACAGCTCATTACAACAACTCTGAATGGTCTGAAAGGAGATAGAGAATGACCGAAGAAAGAGAAATGACCGCCCCTATGACCTCTGTTGGCACAGAGGTCGGGCAGTCACCAAATGTTACTACTGATATTATACCAGATTACGGGGAGAATTTCAACCCCACAGCCGAGGAAATGTTCGAGGCTCAGATGCAGTATGAACAGGAAATGCAGGCACAGACAAAAGAATGAAGCTAAAAGGAGTCATTGTTTATTTTAATCCTACAAAATTTACAATGGTTATTACCGAAGATATGAAACCTATCAAACCAAAAAAGAATGATATAATTTTTAACTTTTTATCCTTTTTCATCTTATTTTTTAATTTTGATATTTCTTGATCTTTCTCAAATAGTCTTCCATCATTATACGAGTTAATACATCGAAATAATGATTTGATTTCATTTTTTAAATTGTCATTTTCTAATTGATTAATAACAGCATTTAGTTTTTCGTCATTGTAAATCAGTTCCTCCTTAAATGTCTTCAAAATTTCCCGTAATCTTGCTATTTGTAGTTCATTCTTTTCAGGTGGAAGTTGATGTTTTGGATCATGAAAGTTAGTTATCAAACGTTCTATCAACTGGATAATCGTAAGATAACATCCCATTGATGTAGAATATGTGGTGAATATCTCTCTAAAGCTTTCAACCATATTTTTGAGTTCAGCCTCGCTTCCCAAAATACCTCTGGCGGATTTTTGAAATTTCTTTTCAGCACGTTTGGCTGATATTGCAGAGGAAACCACTATTACAATTATAAATAATAATGATCCTATGGCAAAGACTGCTAAACTAATGGATTCGATTTTTAGAAAAGTGTCATTCATATTAATCTCCTAATGTTTTATTGATTGTTAAAATTATACCACATAATCTAAATAAAGTCAATCAAATAATGATTTGAATCAGATATAGGTATCGGGGCGAGACCAGCCCGACAAGAAGTTCGTGCTCACCCGAAATAAAGAAACGCTGTGCTGGGAACTGAGCGGTGAGAAGTCTCCCGAATACACGGAGCCGCCTGAGCCTGTGCTTGAAGCTATCGGCAATTTCATCACTGCGGACAATCCGACTTGGGAGGGTACGGCGACCGAGCTTATCGAAAAGCTGGAGCTTGACATCAAGCCGAATGCCCTGTCGCTGAAACTGAATATCAATGCAGGAAAGCTGTACAATCTTTTCTTTGTGCAGTACAGCAATTCCAGAAGTCACAAGGGCAGGAAGATCACGCTCCGCTATGACGAGGATCACCCTATCATAGTTGAGCCTGAATCGGATACTGATGATACTGCTGAGGATGAGTTTCAGTATCAGCCTGTTGATGGCGATCCGAAAGCAACGGTGTGCTATGTCAGAGGTGATAGCGGAAACAAGTCTTTTCATGATATGACTGATGCAGAAAAGGAAAACTTTCTCGTTACAAGTTATTGAGCGTGACGATGTGTGACGGTCGTGACGATGTTTGTGAGGTCTCAAAAAGACCGTCACCATCGACACGCATCGTCACGGGTAGAGAAAAATATACGGGAAGGGGGTGTAAAAAATGCCCGATATGGAAAAGGTAAAAGCGCTGACTTCTCTGCTTGAAGAAAGAAGTGGTCTTGATGTGCGTGAAGCACTGGTTCGTTTTTACAATTATCTGTCAATCGAGGAGACCAGAATTTTCGATAAAGAGACAGACTATCTGCTTGACACGCTCGGTGTTGAGATTGAACTGCCGTTCTGATTCAGGATAGCGAACTTGGACATTTTTGTCCGAGTTAAAATTGAGGATAATCGCATAGACTTTAGCTCACTTTTGAGCAAAAGTTCATGAATAGAATCATCATTTTTGAAATGCTGATTTTGAAAAAAGTTATGCGGATTTTTGAATAAATGTACCCACATTTTCGGTTGCTCCGTCAGCCGTCCTTCTCCAGTAAGGGATAGCCCCGCAGGGCGGAGTAGTTCTTGTGGCGGTCTGATGCTGCCGCAAGTACTACGGAGTTACAAGCGGCGCTCTGCACCGTTGTAATCGTTGCTCCGAAGTTATTTTCCCTGCGACCATTCCTTGCGTCGTTCAAGGAAAATTTGCCCGTCAGGGCTGGCGATAGCCCTTCCGCCTTAGCGGTCATGAAAGGAGTGATGCCTATGATTTTTGTATTGGATTTCGTAGAAAGAGAGAAGTAAATCCAATGAACAAAAGAGGTAATTTTATGAAAGAAAAAAGAATTTCATTCGGTCAGGGAAAAGGTTCTCTGACTCACAATAACAGGGAGTTCATGGCGGACAATGTTGATCCGCTCCGCACTCCGCAGAACATCACCTTCGTGCGTCAGCCGATAGGCGAAGCATACAATCAGCTTTTTGCTGAATCCACCGAACGTTACAATGCCAAACAGAAGCGTAATGACCGCAAGGTTCACGGCAGCTACTACGAACACCTTTTTGGTGTGAAGCCCTGCAACACTGTCCGCACTGCCGCCGACAAACGCAAGAGCTTTTATGAGGACGTTGTGCAGATCGGCAAGATAGAAGATTCGGGTTACGGCACTGAGGACTTTCAGCTTGTGGCTGACTGCCTAAAAGAGTACAATAGAAGGTTTCCAGAATCGCAACCCCAACTTTTACGTTTTTAACGCTGTCCTGCACATGGACGAAGCCACGCCACACCTGCACATCGACTACATTCCTGTCGGTCACTATAAGCGAGGGCAGGACGTTCAGAACGGTATCGCTCAGGCTCTGAAAGAAATGGGCTTCGGTGAGGGTAAGCAGGCTATTGCACGTTGGCGAGCTGCCGAGGTCGAGGTGCTGAATAAAATCTGCCTTGAACACGGTATCCAGCCCCTCGCTCCCGAAAAGGCGAGAGGGACTTTACAGATACCGGAATACAAGGAAAAACGCAGGCAGGCGGACGAGCTGGCGGTGCAGAATGCTCAGGCAGCAGCGGAGCTTTCGGAGAAGCAGGCAAAGAGTGAAAAGCTCGATGCTCAGATTGAGAAAAAGACTGCCACGGTCAATGCAATCATGAGCTATCTGCCCGACCTTGAAAAAGGCAACAAGGTCGAGGACGATTGCCTTGCTATCAGACAGGAGCTTGACAGTCTGCTTGACGGTAAGCTGTCTATCATGAAACACAAGGACGATATCATTGCCAAAGTTGAAAAGCTCGGCAAGATCGCAGCGAAAGCGGCTGATGCTTCGCACAGGAAAAGTCTTACCATATATGACCTGCGTGAACTTCTCCAGAAGAAAGATAATGAATACGATGATCTTTGGCATAAGGCTGCGGAGCGTTCGGGACGTATCAACGAGCTTACCTATGAGGTTTCAACTCTGCAAGCAAAGGCTGATGTACAGGCTGAATTTATCGGTCTGTCCAAAAAATGCGAACCGCAGAAATTCGCTGAGGTGAAACAGCTTCAAGAGCATATTCAGGCTCAGCGTGAGGAAGAACAGATACAGCAGTCCGCCACCAGAAAGAAAAAATCGTGGGGACTGGAATAACAGAAGGTTTTATTATGATCATCAGAAGCAAAGACAAGGTTCAGGTGTGCGGCAAGAGCAAGCCCGTATGGGTGCTTGACACCGATGCCCTGACCGTTACCCACAACACCGCCGATGCCGAGCCGAGCCGAGCGTGACAACATTCAGCTCCGATCACATCAAGTATCACCTGCACTACTCGGCGGAGTACCGTCCTGTAAGGCTGAAAAAGCTCGTCAACGACGGCACGATACTCGAAAATGATACTGAGTATCTCAGAGCCGTAGCGGTCGGTGATCTTGCAAAAGCGAGAGGTCTGGAGAATATGGATCGCTTGATCGCCAGAGATCCGGTGTATGCGGCTATGGTGTATGTGTGAAATATTAATATATGCCGTTCGATATTATATCGAGCGGCATATAAATATAATTAATTATCGATGGATAACGAAGTGGATTCGTTCGCAATCTTATCAATGAGCAGTATACCATACAAGAAATTCATCAGCTTAATGCAATCTAACTGCGTTTTTTCTTTTTTTGAATGTCCATGTATTATAAAATGACGATTGAGATTTGATGGTTCATCTTGCGTAAAGTCACTTTGGGCTGCTAATGAATCCATAGTAGCCTCAAAAGTCAATTCAAGAGTCAAAACTGCATATTCTGTTTCATCTAATGAGCCAGTGTCTTCTAATTTCTTTAAAAGTGTTCTGCCTCGTGAAGAAATATTGGTATTTCGGTATTGCTTTGTTGCTTCAGACAATACGCCATCAATAACTGAAAGTAATCCTACAGCAGCGATAGTGTACATTTCTCCATTGTATGCACTTATTGCTTGATTGAACAGTATACTATTGTCTTTTAGAAAGATATGTTTTTCGCATTCAGATGTAATATGTTGGATTAACTCGGCATCATCTTGGAGTGCAAATTCAAGCAGAACCGTGTCAGTAGATTTATTTGAAAGCAATTGATCTACTAAATACTCAGGTAATGGCTTCCAATAAACAAACTGTGATTCTTCTAATTTTCGGATTGCTGACAACGGTCTTATGCGATCAGCAAATTTTGCAAGAATCTCACCATAATTCTTTGAAAAGTTTGCTATCTCCTCACGAATAGGCTTAAATACTTCGTTATATGCTTGTATTGATGCTTGGATTGAATCGGACAATCCCTTATAGTTTTCCAAAACAGCAATAAGAGGACGAGCAATGGTTTCTATGTTCTGAGTCATCTTATTAATTGGTTCAGTCATTTCTTGGAGCCGTTGGGACATACTAATTAACGGTTTCATTGCTTCCTGCAACTTAGCGGAATAATCTCCAAAAGCAAACAACTCCGAATAATTGAAAGAATTATCAGCCATCTTAACTTCTTCCTTTCTAAAAGCTCTATTACTATTGTATCACAGATTGATGCTAATTTCAAGATAAAGCCGAAGGATTCTGCGTGAGTCCTTCGGCTTTATTTTGTCAGCTCGGCTGTGATTTTCCCCAGAACAGCATACTGCTCATGCGTGAGCTGCCTGCCCGTCTGAGCGTTTTTGATACGATAGGCATCGACCAGGGCTTTGACAGTCTCGGTCTGTGCTTCGGTTAGCCCGTGAGTAGAGAGTGTCCCCTGATGCTTCATACCGCATAGGGTGTCCATTGAAACGTTGAAGATACTGGCGATAGAACGAAGTGTCTCAAATGGCGGTGTCATTGTATTAGCTTCATATTTGCTGATAGTGCCCTCTGTAACATCGAGCATTTCTCCGAGCTTCTTCTGCGTTATTTTCCGTTCCTTGCGTAATGATCTTATCAAAGCTCCAAGATCATACACTTGCCTCACCTCCAAGTTTCTCTTTTGGAATATTATACCCAAATATACTTGTCAATTTCGATAGATTGTGCTATAATATATTCTATATACGAAAGTTTCAGGGTAAAAAGTTTCAGTAGATGCAAGTTTTCGGAGGCGTAATATGGCAGGTAACAGTAATCTACATATGTCGAAGGCAGGAAAGACCGATGAATTTTACACGCAGCTATCCACAATAGAAGAAGAACTGCGTCATTATAGAAAATATTTCAAAGGAAAGACGGTACTCTGTAACTGTGATGATCCCTACGAGAGCAATTTCTTTAAGTATTTTGCTTTGAACTTCAATGCTCTCGGACTAAAAAAGCTGATAACCACTTGTTATGCAACTTCTCCTATCACATATACTCAGCTATATTTGTTTGCTGATGAGGAGATCACTTATCCCGCAGGCGAGGGAAAGAAGCCATACAAGATAGAGATAACAGAGGTCACCGATGCAAACGGCGATGCAACAGTTGATCTGAGTGATGTGGAATATCTGCTGCGAAACAATAAGAACGCCCTTACGCTTCTGAATGAGGACGGTGATTTCCGTTCCAGAGAGTGTATAGCTCTGCTGAATGAATGTGATATCGTGGTAACGAATCCACCTTTTTCTCTGATGAAAGAGTATATCCCTTTACTCGCTGAGAGCGGAAAGCAATTTCTTGTCCTCGGTAATATGAATCATATAACGTTTAAGGAGATATTTCATTATTTCAGAGAGAATAAGATGTGGCTCGGATATAATGCAGGGCATTTCTGGTTCAAAGTGCCTGATTACTACGAAGCCAAGAATACTGATTACAAGCAGGACGAGGACGGTCAGAAATGGCGCAGACTTGGTAATATCTGCTGGTTTACGAATATGGATATAGATATTCGTCATCAATTTCTTGATTTGTATAAACACTTTAGTATTCAAGAGTATCCTGAGTATGATAATTATGATGCCTATTTTGTAAAAACTGTTGCTGATATTCCCTGTGATACTGATAAGCCACTTGCTGTTCCTATTACATTCCTAAGTTCCTTCTCTCCAGATCAATTTGAATTATTAGATGCCAATCAATTCAGAAAATACGATGAAGTCCCCGTTAAAAGTCATGGACTGATAAAAGATAAAGATGGTACTATCAAAGGAAAAGCAACGTATGCAAGGTTATTGGTTAGAAATCGAAATCCCGAAAAGGAGTGATACATAATGAAAATCGACCGTATTCAGATTTCAGTTGCAGAGCTGTGTCAAGGCTATGAAGAACGTGGAACAGACGGTATTGAAGGAATTGTTGCCTATGGCGGACTGCTTGATGTCAGACCACCGTATCAGCGTGAATATGTTTATGCTCCGAAAGAGCGTGATGAAGTTATTCGCACCGTCAAGAAAGGCTTTCCTCTGAACACTATGTACTGGGCAAAAATAGATGACGGGCGTTACGAGTTGATGGACGGACAGCAGAGAACGATCTCTATCTGTCGTTACGCTGCCGAAAGTGAGAGAACATTTGCGGTAGATGAGAAATACTACTTCAACTTGGAGAAAGACCTGCAAAAGCAGATAGATGATTATGTCCTTGATATTTATGTATGCGATGGTACTCCCTCGGAGGTACATGAGTGGTTCAAGGTCATAAATATAGCAGGTAAACCGCTGACAGCTCAGGAGCTTCGCAATACCGCCTATACAGGCACTTGGCTTTCAGATGCGAAACTGCATTTTTCAAAGCCTACCTGTGCCGCCTACAATATGGCGAAGAACTATGTGTCGGGTTCCCCTATCAGACAGGAATACCTCGAAACCGCTATCAGGTGGATCGCTGCCCGTGACGGCTTGGATACGATAGAAGAATATATGGCGCTTCATCAGCACGATGATAACGCCAACCAGATATGGATATATTTCAAGCGTGTGATTGAATGGGTTGAAACGATATTCCCCGTATATCGCAAAGAAATGAAAGGCATAGAGTGGGGACTGCTCTATAACACATACAAAGATGCAGAACTTGATCCCGATGCTCTCGAAGCTGCTATAACAAGGCTTATGGCTGACGATGATGTAAGCAATAAAAAAGGAATATATACCTACATCCTCAACGGTGATGAACGTAATCTCAGCATCAGACCATTCTCTGATACACAGAAGCGTGAAGCATACGAACGTCAGAAAGGTATCTGTCCGATATGCAACAAGCACTATGAGTTTGCTCAGATGCACGGCGATCATATCAAGCCTTGGCACGCAGGCGGTAAGACCGTTCCGGAGAACTTGCAGATGCTGTGCAGGGATTGTAATTTGAAGAAATCGGGGCAGGAATAATATAATATATAGTCGAATTCCCTTGAAATAATACAGGCATTGTGGTATAATGTAGATATACTGGATAACTGTGTTGTTTCAGGGGGATTATTTATTTGCTGTGGAGGTGCTTATGAAACTTACAAAAATAAAAATTCAGAACTATCGTTGTTTTGGAGAAGAACAAATAATAGATTTTGATGACTTAACTGCTTTTATTGGAAATAACTGTTCTGGAAAAACAACAGCTATGTCTGCGCTTAATTGTATTTTTTCAAATAATAGCAACGATAGAATACTTAAACGCAGTGATTTTCATCTTCCACATGATAAGAGTTGGAACTCACTCGATCATCAAGAACTATTTATAGAAGCCGTTTTTGTTTTTGATGAATTAGCTGAAAAAGATGCTGATCTTTCAGCTATCCCTGTATTTTTTAAGAGTTTTGTGGTGGATGAACCAGGTGGAACACCCTATCTGCGAATAAGGCTAGAAGCATCATGGGAAAAAAGCAACAATATTGAGGGTGCAATAGAGAACAAAGTATACTATATTACTTGTTCTGAATCAGAAGCAATTACAGAAAGTGCTAAATCCCCAGCAAATCGAAAAGATTTAGATCAGATCAGAGTTATCTATGTTCCAGCAGTTCGAGATCCTTCAAAACAACTTAAGAACACTTCTGGAACAATGATCAACCAAATAATGAGCAAGGTAAATTGGAGTGACGAATCTCAAAAGCAGATAAACGACTCAATTGAAGCCTTGAATCAAAGTTTTTTAGCAGAAAAAGGTATCTCTGTGATTAGTGAATCAATAAATAGCCAATGGAAGATGTATGATTCAGATTCTCGTTACACAAATGCACAGTTGAGATTTAACAGCACGGATATTGATTCTTCAATTAAGAATTCGGAAGTAGTATTCTCGCCTGCCCCTATGGCAAAAGAATGTTCCATTGATGAATTGAGTGACGGCCTTCGTTCGTTGTTTTATATTTCACTAGTGGACAGCATCCTTAATGTTGAAATACAAATCAAACAGGAAATGCCTTCTTATCCAGAACAGCTATCATTTTCATTCACTCCGCCTGTATTAACTATTATTGCTCTTGAAGAACCTGAAAATCACATTGCCCCACATCTTATTGGTAAGTTGGTTCACAATTTAAAAAGCATAGCTTCAAAAAGCAACGCACAAACTATATTAAGTTCTCATTCTTCTTCAATAATCAAGCGAGTAGAACCAGAAAACCTAAGATATTTTAGAATTGATTCTAGACATGATACAACTTCTGTCCGCTCGCTAACTTTACCTGACAAGGAAAAGCTGTCCGATCAGTATAAATATATAAAGGAAGCGGTAAAAGCTTATCCTGAATTATATTTCGCAAAACTGGTGATTTTAGGTGAAGGTGATAGTGAAGAAATCATTTTACCTAAGGTATGGAACGCAAAGAATGGTGATACTGATATAAGCGGGATATCAATCGTTCCATTAGGCGGACGCCATGTTAATCATTTCTGGAGATTGCTCAATGATTTGAAAATTCCACATATAACCCTTTTGGATCTAGATCGAGAACGTGATGGTGGCGGTTGGGGACGAATAGCATATGCAGTAGAGCAATTAATCCAATATAATCCTGAGAAGAAATCGTTGCTACAATCAGACAAAGGCACGATTAGTCTTGATGCGATGAAAAAATGGAATGTATCGGATAATATGGACTTATGGATTAAGTGGTTAGAAGAAAATGATGTGTTCTTCTCATCTCCATTAGACATTGATTTTTTGATGCTCGAACAATATAAAGATGTATATATTTCTACACTTGAGTCATCAGAGGGTCCTCAACTAATGGTTTCAGAAGAGGGAAAAAAACATAGGAATAAAATAATCGATATAGAAACACAAGGGAAAACATCTTTGCCGGAGTATACTGAAAGAATAGAAAATGATGTCCATAGTACATTGAAAGAATGTGGCGGAGATGGAGCAACATATTCAGATGAGCAGAAACGATTGATGATCTGGTATACATACTTTTTCTTAAATCGAGGAAAGCCATCCACCCACATTGAAGCACTATCGAGAATTGATAATGAACAATTAAAAACGACTATGCCAGATGTTTTATGCAGGCTGATAGCTTCAGCTGAAAAGAAACTAAAGGAGACGATGTGATGGCCATTATAGCTGATGAAAAATGGTTACCATCTGATAGTATCATTCTTGAAAAAAATGCAGATGTTGCAATAAGGCAGAAAAGAAATGTTCTTGTGGTAGCTGGACCAGGCGCAGGTAAAACGGAATTATTAGCACAAAAAGCTAACTATCTGTTTGAAACTGATAATTGCAAAGAACCATATAGAATATTAGCAATCAGTTTTAAGAAAGATGCAGCCAAAAATCTTAAAGAACGTGTGGAACAAAGATGTGGTAAAGAGACAGCTTGTCGTTTCGATTCAATGACATATGATGCTTTTGCCAAAAACCTTCTTGATCATTTTCGTTTAGCGCTTCCGCAGGAATTACGTCCAAAGCAAGATTACATAGTAGAAGATAAAGATATATTAAAAGCCGCTTTTGAACAATATAATAATCATAATACAAGATATTATGATGCTATTATATCCTCAGTGTCACTTCCGTTCGCCAAAGATGAGGTGGGAGAAAGAATATGGAAACTTTTGCTACATGGATTTGACGATCATACATCGATGCTCACTTTCAAAATGATTAGTATGCTAGCTGAGTATATTATTAGAACTAATATAATGATAAGAAACGGATTACAAGAAACATATAAATATGTTTTCTTAGATGAATTCCAAGACACAACAACTCTTCAATACGAACTAGTGAAGCGATGTTTTTTATCTTCAAAAGCAATAATTACAGCAGTTGGAGATAATAAACAACGTATAATGGTATGGGCTGGAGCAAGAAAAACAGTTTTCGTGGATTTTCAGAATGATTTTAATGCGATCAAGTATAAGCTGATAATGAACCACAGATCCGCTCCGAGGTTAGTTGACTTACAGAGAAAAATGTATTCCGTGCTTAATGAAAGCGACGGTCAAGTACAGCATTCGGCAAAATGGAGAGAAGATGACGGAATTATAAACTTGATTATTTCAGAGAACTCTGAATCAGAAGCATTAACAATAACTAATAGCATAATAAAAAAAATAGAAACAGGTATTTCTCCGACACAAATATGTATTCTTTGCAAACAAAAACCACAAGATTTTACGCAGATAATCATTGATTATTTAGGACAAAAAGGTATATATGCAAGAATTGAAAATGATTATCAAGATTTAATCAAAGAACCTATTATAGAAATCATTCTTTCTATTTTGTCACTTACCTGTAATCGGAAACATCCTGATGATTGGCAAGTATTAGTATCTTCTATAATAGAATTATGGAACATCTCGGGCACACAGTCTGATGATGAATACTTTAATGTTCAAAATCAAATTGATGATGAGTTATTAAGAATTAAACAACAGTTTAGTTTAGTAACGACAAAATCGGAGTTCTATGAAGTATTAAAGAAGATAGTATCTTTTTTGAAATTTGATTGTATAAAAGCTGTGTTTCCAGAGTATAGTCAAGGCAAATATCTAAATGATGTACTTAATAGATTTGCAAAGCTCTTTTGGGATGAATTAGAAAAAACATCTATTGATTTGAATATGTCTATTGAGCAGTTTAAGGGGCTACACTCAATTCCAATAATGACAATACATAAAAGCAAGGGGTTGGAATACGATACCGTGTTTTTTGTGGGATTAGAGGATGCAGCTTTTTGGAACTTCAAAAATCAACCTGAAGAAGATCGCTGTGCTTTTTTTGTTGCTCTTTCTCGCGCTAAGAGCGAAGTGTCATTTTCTTTTTGTAAGAATCGAAATCATAAAACGCAAAAGCATAATGATATTAATGAATTCTTTGATCTGTTACAGGAGCCCAGAATAGCAAATATTATAACTCCCCCTTGACAACCGCCTCGATCTGCGCTATAATACAAAATAAGAAGCAAGCCACCGGGCACATATTCTCCTATAAGTCACTGGTTTTGGTTATCATGGCGCTAATAAAATGATAACTTGGCATCAGTGGGCAGTATAGTACAGAATAAAATGTATAATTGAGATACCACAGCTCAAATCTCCTAAACAAAACTGTTTAGTCTGGAGGCCGATTTGAGGAGTGGGAATAATATAGATATTGCCTGAAAAGATAAGAGCTATCTGATTCGATTTGCGAATCGGATAGCTCTTTTTATGTGTCAATAGTATAGCATACAGCTTTATGCAATTTAACGCCTAAATATTCTCGCACAAATCTTTAAGAGTATTGTAAGCCTTGTCAAGATCAGTTGACTTGGGAACAATTACAGTGATACCAAAACAATCGTCCCATTGGAAAATCAGCCCAAGCTCATCATTGTCTACTTTGTATTGCGTTAAGTCGGGTATCTCCCTGATCTTGCCGTGAACCATATCTCGGTATGCTTTTAAAAGCGCAACAAACTCGTCAGGCTCACTAGGATAATCACAAAATATGAATATCCACCTTTCTTTATTAGGCCAACGAACTTCATACATAAGACCACTTCCTATTTATGATGATTTTACTACATTATAGCATATTGTTCAAAGTGGGTCAATAGCTGTTTCCTCACATAATAAAAAATACTTTGTCAGTTAATAAAGCAGAAATAGTCCCATCTTCACATTATTCAAATAATTTTACAAAATTACAAATACCCCCTTGACACTTCTCCCGTTCTGCACTATAATACTACACAAGAGAACTTTTTTAGCGTTGTGCATACGTTAAAATGAGCATAATAAAGCTCAGAAAATAAGCTTTTTTGTGAGATGTGCCGCAAAAGTGTCCTGTTATTTGTTAAAGTGTAGACAAACGGCGCATAATATGATATAATGTAGGGTGAGAAATGAGCGGTTTAAAACAGGCGGTCAGAAACACCGCCAAGATCATAATGTTCAAAGGAGTCTATCCCCTTTGCTATAAAGTGTCAAGCCTTAGACCTTTGAGAAAAAACAAGGTCATCTTTGCCGAGATAAGAAGCGGTACGCTGACGGATAGCTTCCGCTATATCTATGAGGAGATAAAGACCAGAGGACTTGATCCGCAGGTCTATTACGTCCATAATAATAAGGGCGGAATGGGCTATCTGCTGAGATATCTGAAGCTTACTTGGCTAATGGGAAACGTGGGTTGCGTTTTGCTTAACGATACCTGTAATCTGTTCGGCGCTTTTAAGTTCAGAAAAGACACAAAGGTCATTCAAACATGGCATTCCTGCGGAGCTTTCAAAAAGTGGGGAGAAAGTATCACCGACCTCTCTTTCGGCGAGTCGCTGGAAGAATTGAGAAAGTTCCCTGCCCATACAAGCTATACACTTTGTACCGTCAGCAGTAAAGAGTGCATATGGGCTTTCAAGGAAGCTTTCGGCTTTGACCTTGATAATAATAGCGTACAGGCAATAGGCGTATCTCGTACCGACTTTTTCTTTAAAGAGGAAAATCGTGTGAAAGCCTTTGAAAATCTTTATAAAAATTGCCCGAACGCACAGTATAAAAAAGTCCTGCTCTATGCCCCGACCTATCGTGGGGACGCTGATAAGGCTTATATCCCCGAAAAGTTGGATATAAAAGCCCTTAAAGAGAATTTCGGCAGCGAGTGGGTGCTTCTTGTAAAAAGACACGGCTTTGTTAAAAAGGAGTGGGATATCCCCGAGGATTGTCAGGACTTCGCCTTTGACATAACAGAACATATGCCTATCGAGGATCTTCTTTTTACTGCCGATATGTGCATAACCGATTATTCTTCGCTTATTTTTGAATATTCGCTCTTTGAAAGACCTATGATATTCTACGCTTTTGACCTTGACCAGTTCTATGACTATAGAGGCTTTTATTATCCCTATGACTATAGCTTCCTCCCGGGACCAATAGTTAAGACCAATGAGGAGCTTATAAACGCCATAAAGCAGGGAAAAGCCGACCCTACTGTCATTTCTGATTTCAGAGAAAGATTTATGGGCGCTTGCGATGGCCGTTCTACCGAAAGGATAGCCGATTATATTATGTCACAAAACAGCGAATACTAAGTAGGGGTGAACAGCGTTCGCCCGTTAACTGCCGAAACTTTATCGGCGTATCACAATGATCTATTTGTCAGATACATTATTATAATATAAATATCAGTAAGGAGTTTGTCTATGATTTACGGTGCAATGCTCGCAGGGGGATCAGGTACAAGAGTTAAAAGCTCAAAAATACCAAAGCAGTTTATCGAGATCGGAGGTAAGCCGATCATAATCTATACCCTTGAAAATATGCTCAAGGTAAAGAGATTTGATTATATCTATATCGCCGTCCATAAGGACTATGAGGACTATATGAACGAGCAGGTGAAAAAGAATATTCCTGAAAGCGAAAAGGTAAGGGTGATCCTCGGCGGCAAGGAAAGAATGGATACTATAAATAATGTCACCACCGCTATCACAAATGATAACGGACTTCATGATGACGATGTTATCGTTATCCACGATGCCGTAAGACCTTTTGTTACAGAGAAGATACTCAACGATTCCATAGATTGTGCCGCAGAATACGGTGCTTGCGTCTGCGGACTTCCATGTGCAGATACTATCCTCCATTCAAAGGGAGGAGAGTATGTTGAAGATATCCCTGCCAGAAGCGAGCTTTACAGCGGACAAGCTCCAGACAGCTTCCGCCTTGCCCACTTTATCCAAATGCAGGATAACCTCACTGAGGAGCAGAAAAAAGTCATCACAGGCACTTCGCAGATATGCACAATGAATAACCAGCCTATCCACCTTATAGAGGGCGACGCTATTAATTTCAAGATAACAACAGACAGCGACCTGCTTATTGTCAGAACGCTGCTTGGCGGTAAATAGAAAGGACTTTTTTATGAAAAGCTTAATAAACATACCCGAAAAGATGAAAGCACTTGTGCTTTATGGCGTGGGCGACCTGAGAGTAACTGAGGTAGACGTGCCAAAGCTTGAAAAAGGCACCGTATTGCTGAAAATAAAGGCGTGCGGAATTTGTTCAAGCGATATGCCAAGATGCTTTGTAACAGGAACTTACCACTTCCCGACCATACCTGGTCATGAGTTTTCAGGTCAGATAGTTGCAGTTGGCGATGACGTTGACGAAAGCCTTCTCGGCAAACGATCCTGCGTGTTCCCTATGCTCCCTTGCAAGCATTGTAAAGCCTGCAAAATGGAGGAATATGCACAATGCTCAGGCTATAGCTATTTCGGTTCAAGACAGGACGGCGCATGGGCTGAGTACCTCGTTGTTCCAGTATGGAACTTAGTTCCGTTCGACGATACCCTCGATTATAAAACAGCAGCGCTCTGCGAGCCTGCCGCTGTTTCAATGCACGCTGTAAATATCGGTGACATCAAAGAGGGTCAGAACGTTGTTATCATAGGCACAGGTACAATAGGCTTTATGATAGCCCTCTTTGCAAAAGAGAGAACAAAGACCGGTAAGGTGGTTATCGCAGGTCGTTCAAAGAATAAGCTTGAGTATGCAAAGAAGCTGGGCTTTGACGTTGTTGATACAAGCGTTGACGATCTCCCTGCACAGGTGAAGAAGATAATAGGTATCGACGGAGCAGACGTAACATTTGAAGCTGTCGGCTCAAACGAAGCTATCGCTTCCGCTATCGAGTCAACAGGCGCTCTTGGCAGTATCGTTCTCGTTGGCAACCCGTCAACAGACCTTATCCTGCCTAAGAATATCTATTGGTCAATACTGAGAAAGCAGATAACAGTCAAAGGCTCATGGAATTCCAGCTATAACAGCAGAGTGAACGATTGGAAGAAAGCCCTTGAAGTTTTCGAGCATAGCGACGTAAACTTTGCCGATCTTATCACACATACATTCACAATAGAGGAGAACGAAAAGGCATTCTCCGCTATCAGAAACACAGGCGAGTTCACCTTAAAGGTAATGTTCACATTTGACGATTAAACAGTCTGCTGTTTGTAAATTTGAGTAAAAATTTTGTAGTCGCTTTTCAAGACCTGAAATGAAAGTTGAGAGGGATAGATAAAAGCGGCGGAAAGTAAGGAATAGTTTTAAATGGATAATATGACTCCCGAATTTGAAGAGATATACGGGAACAGAAGAAAGACTATTGAGAGATTAAAAGAGAGAAACAAAAAATTTGCAGAGCTTACAAGAGTAGAGTTCAAGAGAGTTATCCTCCATATCGAGGGCGAGCTTGTGGGCTTTGAAAAAGACGAGCTTGAAAACTTGTCAGCAAGATTTGTCACACAGGATAGAACTTGTATGTTCCCTGTCCAGCATTTTGAAGTAAGCGGAACTCATTTTCATCTGACAGTGAATATAATGTCCGCCAATAACGAAGCTCCTATCGCCACAGGCGACTATGACCTTAAAATATTCACAAAGTATAAGGGCATGAATAAACCGCAGATATCAACAGATACAGTGGATTATGTCCTCAGTGGCAGTACGCTTCTCAAGCTCACCTATGATAACGATGGCAGATGCCTGTCAAAACAGGTGCTTACGAATGAGTATCCTTGTATCATATCCGATAAAGTGGAAACTATAGAGGACGATACAAAGGCGAACCCTATGAACTTCAAGCTCAGACGAGGCGCAGAAAACCTTTTCTATGCCGAGTCTGCAAGCGATATGGATACACTCGAATATAAGCTTGCCGTCACCTATAAAGAGCCTAAGCCTTCCCAGACCTTGCCAAAGCGTATTGAGAAGAAGCTTCAAAACCGTAAGAAGCTTATCATAAGAGATGTTTACGGCTTAAAGATATGGTGCTTTAAAAAGGCGTTCTCGTTCTTTAAGCATTTTGCTAAGAAAAACGGGGATATTATCCTCTTTGCCAGCGGTTCGAGAGCCGAGATAGGCGGAAACGAAAAGGTCATCTATGACCGCATGATAGAAAGAGGACTTGACAGCAAGTATAAGTTCAGATTTGACTTCAAAGCAAGTATCACTGTCAATAGGTCGATACCTGCCATGATAAGGTTCGTCTACTATCTTGCAACCTCCGATATCATTCTTATAGATGATTATTACCCTGACATCTACCTTGTGGATTATCCTAAGAACGTCAAGGTGCTTCAGGTTTGGCACGCCTGCGGAGCGTTCAAGTCATTGGGCTTTGAAAGATTGGGCAAGCCGGGCGCACCTCCGTTCAATACAAGGGTGCATAAGTGCTATACCCACGTTCCTGTAAGCTCCTATCATTCTGCGCTCCACCATGCAGAGGGCTTCGCTATCGACGAAAAGAAGTTCTATCCTGTGGGTATCCCAAGAACGGATATCTTCTTTGATGACGAATATAAAGCCAAAACAAGAGAGCAGATGCTGGAAGTTTTCCCTGAGTGCAAAACTGCAAAAACAGTTTATATGTATGCGCCGACCTTCAGAGGAAATAACGCAAATAATGCTCATTTCCCATTTGATAAGCTTGACCTTACAGCATGGGGCAAATTTCTTGATGAAACGGATTCCGTTCTTATCGTAAAGCTCCACCCGTTTGTAAAAAGGCGTATCGAAATACCTGACGAGTATGCTCACAGAATACTTGACGCCTCCGATTACAGAGAGGTAAATGATATCCTATTTATAGTTGACGTGCTTATCACAGACTACAGCTCTATCATATATGAGATGTCACTGCTTAAAAAGCCAATGCTTTTCTTTGCTTTCGACCAAAAGTATTATGAAGCAACAAGAGATTTCTATGAGCCGTATGAGGAGCTTGTTCCTGGTAAGATAGTCCACGATTTTGATGAGCTTATGACCGCTCTCAGAGATAAGGATTACGAGTTTGAAAAAATGGATGGCTTCATAAAGAAGAACTTCAAATATACGGACGGAAAGTCCACTGACAGAGTAATAGACCAGCTTATCATGGGCATTGAGCCTGAAGATAACAGCAGAAGATAAAAAAGATGAATAGAAACAGGAGGATCAGTATGGACAATGGTATGATATCAGTCTCAATGATGTGCGTCCATCTGGGACAGATAAAGGAATATCTTGACGCTTTTAAGCGCAACAATATCGAATATCTCCATATAGACGTAATGGACGGCTCATTTGTGCCGAATTTCACACTTTATCCTGATTATGTAAAACAGCTCCGTGATCTGACGGATATCCCATTTGATTTTCATTTCATGATAGAAAAGCCTGAGGAAAGGCTCCAGTGGTTTGATATCAGAGAGGGCGATTATGCGGCAGTGCATTATGAAAGCACAAAACATATCGCAAAGTGCCTGCAATATCTCCGTTCTATCGGTGCAAAGCCTATCTTGGCTATCAATCCCGGCACACCTATCTGTGTGGTAGAGGAAGCCGTAGACTTCATAGACGGTGTGCTTGTCATGACAGTAAACCCTGGCTTTGCAGGACAGAAGCTCGTGCCTAACACGGTGGATAAGGCAAGACGTCTTAGAAAGTGGCTTGACGAAAACGGCCACGAGGACATCATCATAGAAACTGACGGCAATATGTCAAACGAGAACTGCCGCAAGCTTTACGAAGCAGGTGCAAGAATGTTTGTTGCAGGAACATCGAGCCTTGTTAAGCCGCAGGTAGAGGGTATAGACGAAAGGATAGCCGAAAACCGCAAAAATATTTGTCCTATGGAATAAAAAATTGAAAAATGCAGCCGCTCTGTATGCATTGTGCAGGGCGGTTTTTACATTGTTTATGAGAATACGAAAAAGCGGTGCAGAGTTTCCACTCCGACACCGCTTTGCCTATATCTTTACTTTATTTTTCTCTATAAAGTCCACATTCCCTATCATGGGAATATATCACTCCCACCGCCTGCAAAAACGAATATATTATCACGCTTCCCACGAACTTCATTCCACGCTTTTTCAAGTTTTCAGATATCCTATCTGACCATTCGTTGGTAGTTTTATCGCACTCATACAATATTTCTCCGTCAGTAAACTTGCAAAGATAATCATAAAAGCTCCCCTGCTCCTTCACAATATCCCGAAATATTCTTGCATTAGAAATACTCGCCCTAATTTTCAGCTTATTTCGCACAATAGAACTGTCAGAGCAAAGCTCTGCGATCTTCTCTTCGTCATATCCACAGACCGTATCAAGGTCAAAGTCATCATAAGCCCTGCGGAAATTCTCACGCTTGTTCAGTATGCACTCCCACGAAAGCCCAGCCTGAAAAGACTCCAGCACAAGCATCTCAAACAAATAGCTGTCATCAGTCCTGAGAACGCCCCATTCCTTGTCATGATATTCCACATACTTTGGATTTTTCAGGTCGCACCATTTGCACCTGTTCATATAAGCTTCGTACCCTCGTTGTCAATGTGAAATTCCTTTACCTGCCAGCCTTTAAGCCCTGCATTGTCAAGAGAAAATTTCATCTTGCCTGCGAAATATTGATTGCTCTCATCTACAATAGCCATGATAGTTGGACCTGCACCGCTTATGTATGCCGCATATGCACCGTGAGTGTACGCAATGTCAAAAACGTCCTTGCAGTGGGGTATAAGCGCCATTCTGTAAGGCTGGTGAAGCCTGTCATCAACTGCCGTTTTCAGATTTTCAAACTTGCCCGTAAGAAGCGAAGCCGAGAAAAGCGCCGCACGGGAAAGGTTGTAAACTGCGTCCTTGTGTGAAACTTCCTTAGGCAGACAAGCCCTCGCTTCCTCAGTTTTCAGCTCAAAATCAGGTATTATCGCCACGAATTTCAGCTTTGTGAAAACCTCCTGCTTTACCCAGTGTACCTTTCTTCCGTCAAATACCGCCGTCACAATTCCGCCAAGAAGTGCAGGCGCAGTGTTGTCAGGGTGACCCTCTATCTGTGCCGCAAGGTCAACAAGATCGTCCTTTGTGAGGGGATCTCCAAGCATTTTGTTTGCCCCCACAAGTCCTGCGATTATGCAGGCAGAGGACGAGCCAAGTCCCCTCGCCATAGGAATGTTGCTTGTCTGTATAAGTTTAAGTCCCTCCAGCTTTTTTCCGCATACCGCAAAAAGGTCTTTGGCAGAAATGTAAATAAGGTTTCTCTCGTCCGTAGGAATGTCAAGCCCGTCCGCAGCCGTAATGTCTATCTTGTCGCACTCCTCCATTTCAATGTAGTTGTAGTAAGTGAGCGCAAGACCCAGTGCGTCAAAACCGGCGCCAAGGTTAGCCGACGTGGCAGGTATCTGTATTTTTATCATGGTGAAAACTCCTTTATATGTAAAAATGTACGAATAAGCGCAGTTAAAATTGTATTTTACATCAATTGACAATTAGTCAATGTTATGCTATCCTTTAGTTAAAGAAAGGGGGGCGAGCAAATGAATAGAAAAATAATTATCGCTCTGTGTGCATTGTGTCTCTGTGCATTTTGTTCATGCAGTAAAAACGAAGAACAGAACAACTCGTCCGAAAAACCGACCGAAACAACAGCGGTGACAACAGTTTCAACAACGACCACCACCCCAACCACCTCAGAGCTTGTGGCAGACACTCCGCCGCCGTATATGTACTATGAGGGCAAAACATATACCTCACTTTACAAAGCCGAAGAAACTCTTATGTCAACAGACGATAAGATGACCGAAAGGCTGAACGGCTATGAGTTCGTAGGAAACACCCACGAATTTTTTAACATCGGTGATATGAAGTCAGACTTTGATGTGACTTCACTGCCTGATAACGCCAAGGTCTACCATGACCCTGACAAAGCAGATGACAGCGACCCGTTTATAATTGCCTTTGAAGAAAACGGACAAACCACCCTCTATTATATGAATTTGCTCAGTGAATAACATACTGTAATAAACGCAATTGATTTCTTTGAGGGGGACTTATTATGAAAAAGAAAACAGCAGTTATTATTCTGGCATTTCTGGCAGTATGTCTTTGCTCGTGTTCAAAAAGCAAAAATGACAGCGGAATAGACTCCGAATATGTTAAAACAGAGAGTGTTGTAACTGAGGAGAGCACAGAGGAAACAACAGAGGTCAGAGGAGCTGATATGTGTCCATTGTATATGTATTATGAGGGCGATCTGTATATCCCTGCGGTCAATCCTGAAGACAGACTGATCTTTGATACAGCCGAGTTAAAAGACTATAAGTATGTTGGAAAAACAACACAATGCATTGATTGCAGTGGCTTAACAGAGAATTTTAGGGTCACCATTCTTCGTGATAATGCAAAGGTCTATTATGATCAGAATGAACCTTTGGACGGCAAGCCTTTTGCTCTGATGTCTATTAATGAGAACGGCACTGTTTGGATAGCATATCTCAAACTAAATGATCGTGATTAAATATGTAAAGCGGCGGATATTCTTTATCCGCCGCTTCTTGTTTTTTATCAGTATATCCTTATCTTGCTTGCGATCTCAGCGGAGTGTGAAAGGATAGTCAGGTTAGCGTCAATGTCAGCCTCTTTCATGTTTGGCGTGATAAACGCAAGCTCGTTTTCTGTCCTGCCCGAACGCTCTATATACATGAGCTTTCCGAACATCTCAGAAATAGAAGACTTGAGAGCCTCAGCATTTTCAGCCTTTATGCGAACATACATTGAAACGTCCATGTCCTTGTATGGTGCAACAAAGTTCTTGTCATCACAATCTTCCCATGTAAGCGCAAGCACTCTGTGATGATGCTTCAGACAATCGATAATGTCGCCCACTACCGCAGAAGCTGTAGGAAGCTTTCCTGCGCCCTGTCCGTAGAACATAACGTCGCCAACGCCGTCGCCTGTTACGCTGATAGCATTGTATACATCGTCAACAGACGCAAGAAGATTTGACTTTGGCACAAGTCTAGGACAAACGATAGCACTCACTCTGCCGTCATCAAGCTTCTTTACAGAACCTATAAGCTTTATAACATAGCCTGCGTTTGCAGCATATTCAACATCATCAAGTGTGATCTTTGTTATGCCTGAGCAGTGTACCATTTCAGGATAAATGTGCTTGCCGTATGCTAGTGAGCCAAGTATACAGATCTTTCTGCAAGCGTCCTCGCCCTCAACGTCAGCCGTAGGGTCAGCCTCAGCGTAACCAAGCTTCTGAGCCATTTTCAGCGCATCGTCAAATGACATCTGCTCTTTTATCATCTTTGTAAGAATGAAGTTTGTTGTGCCGTTGAGAATACCCGATATCTGAAGTATCTCGTTTCCTGCCAGACACTTGTTAAGCGGTCTGATGATAGGTATACCGCCGCCAACGCTTGCCTCGAAAAGATAGTTGCAGTTGTGTTCCCTTGCTATTTTAAGAAGCTCTGCACCCTTTTCCGCAACTAGCGCCTTGTTTGATGTAACAACGCTCTTGCCGTGTTCAAGAAGCTTCTTTGTGTAGTCATAAGCGAAAGTCGTTCCGCCTACTACCTCGGCTACTACTTCTACCTCGGCATCATTGAGAATGATGTTGAAGTCCTTTATCATTTTGTCTGCAAATGGAGAATCAGGGAAATCCCTCAGATCAAGAATGTACTTGATGTCACATTCCTTGCCGACCTTTTTTGAGATAGATTCACGGTTTTTCATAAAAAGCTCTACCGTACCAGAGCCTACAACGCCATAACCGATAACTGCTACTTTACACATAAAAAATCCTCATTCCTAATAAATTATATATTGTTAAAATCTTATTTTACCCTTACTCTCCCGATATTATCTTGACTTCCACAACGCCGTGAACTTTAGAAAGCTCCTCCGTAAGCACGTTGGTGCTAAGTGCGTCATGCTCAAATCTTACCGAGAATGTCACCGTCGCCACCGAGTCAATAGGGATATTCTGGTTTATGGTCAGAATATTCGTGTTCAGCTCGTAAAGCCGTGATATAATGGAGGAAAGCACTCCCTTTTCATCTCTCAGTATGCAGTATACCGAAACGATGTTGTTTGTGAGCTGTTCTTCATAATTGAATACGGAGTCCTTGTATTTGTAGTATGCGCTCCTCGATATCCCAACCTTGCGGCAGGCTTCCGATGAAGTGGAAACTTCGCCCCTTGCCCTCATGCGCTTTGCGGCAAGCACCTTTAGCACAATGTCAGGAAGCACCTCAGAGCTTACGATAACAAGTTTGTTTTGCCCGTTCTCCAATTTTAGTCCACCTCCAAAGTACAGATGTGTGCGTGATAAATACAAGTTTACCACTTTTGTCCCCTTTTGTCAAGTGACCTGACCGCAGATATTCAACTAATTTTTCAAATTCAGGGTAAAATAAAATGTGTATTCTGACTAAAATCATTACACATAGAGCAATTTGTCCAAATAAAAGTCATATGGATAGTGCAAAATATATAAAAAGCATGGCTTTGTACCCCTTCAAACTTGCTATTTAAGACAAAAAGGTGTACAATTAATGTTATGAAACTATCCTGCCTGAAAGGGGAGAATAATATGGATATGATAGCAGAAATACTGCAAACAGATAAAGCCGCTGCAGGCAAGCTTGAAAAAGCAGATATAGAAAGCGGCGAACTGCTGGAGCGCACAGTGAAAGAAGCGCAGGAGCTGAAAGAAAATGCCCTGAAAGAAGCCGAAGCCTATAAAACTCAGAAAGCCAAAGAGGTCACAGAGCGTATAAATACCGAAAGCGAAAAGATAACTTCCGCACAGAACGAGAAAACAACGGTTCTCGATAAAATATTTGAAGAAAAACATACTCAGTGGGAGAAGGAGATATTTGATAATATCATCTCTCCGAAGTAGAGCAAAAATTCTCCGTGAAAGGGGCTGAAAAAATATGCTTGACAGTTGGTCTGCCAACGGAACAGTGGCGAAAATAAAATATATCCACGGCAGAATGTTTACTAAAGAGAACTATCATGAAATGCTCATGCGAAGAACAGTCCCCGAAGCCGCAGACTATCTTGCACATTCAGCCAGATATAAAGACGCCTTCCGTGACGTTGACCCTAATACCGTCCATAGAGGTTTTGTGGAGGCGCTTCTCCAAAGAGAGAATTTCAATACCTATATGCGCCTGTGCAGATTTCAGGAGCTTGATAAACTGCCTTTTTATGACTTCCTTATAAAAAGCAAGGAGATAGAATGTATTCTGTCCATGATAAACAATATAAATTCAGGGCTTGATAATTCTTACCTTAACGACCTTCCCGGCTATGTCATAAAGCATTCAAAGGTGAGCCTTCTTGAAATGAGCCGAGCCGAGAACTATGAACAGCTTCTTAAAATACTAAGAAATACACCGTATTATAAGATACTGGTGAAAATACCGCCTTTGGAGGACGGCTCAGCGGATTATACCGAGTGCGAGCTAAGGCTGAGAACAGCCTATTATACCGAGCTTTTAAATACCGCAAAGCATGATTTTTCCGAAATGCAAAGCAAACAGCTCTCAGAAATGATAAGCCGAGAGATAGATTGCCTTAACATAATAAACGCCTACCGTATGAAAGCTTTTTTTGGCTACTCCTCCGAGGAGATAAAAAAACGGCAGATAAGAATAAAAACAGGCACAGGCTCAGTTAAAAGACTTGATAAGTATTATGAGCTTGAAAGCCCCGAAGATATGCTCGAATGGGTGAAAAGATCAAAGTATTCAAAGGGTTGCAAACAGACCTCTGAATATATCGAAAGTATAGTCCGAAGTTCACAGTTTTGCTATCTTTCTCATATCCTCGCCCAAAGCACCGCCGCACCTGTTTCCCTCTATGCCTTTATGAAACTGTGCAGTACGGAAGCCTTGAACATCGTGCATATAATCGAAGCGATAAGATATAATGCCGACCCCTCGGCAGTTGAAAAGGATCTTATCATCACCGCCTGAGCGGTAAATTCTCAGGAAAGGAGATAATGTGATTGGCTATAGAAAAAATGTCCCTTGTGAATATAGCAGGTCTTATGGACGAGCTTGACGCCACCCTGAAAAGGTGCTGTGAAAGCGGCTGTTTTCATATTGAGCCTGCGGGCAATTCTCCTGACAGCGCAATGAAGCCCCTCAGCGAGAAAAACGAGTATGACCGACCTCTGAAAGAGCTTGCCCAGCTTTCCGCACAGCTTGGTATAACTCTAAAGGAAACTGATTTTACTGACTGTGACCTGTCAGCTCCGCAGGATTTTAACTCCCTGTTTGAAAAGTATAATACCCCTTTCAGCGAGCTTAATACAAAGCGGCTGGAGCTTACTCAGCGTATCTCAGAACTTGGAGGGGCGGTCAGACAAATAGACCACCTGAAAGGTATGCACAGCGACTTTCAGCAGCTTTTCTCAATGAAGTATGTTTCCGTCCGTATCGGAAAGCTGCCTGTGGATAACCTGCCGAAGCTTGACTATTATAACGAGAATTTCTTCTTTGTCCCTTTTGAAACGGGAAAAAGCTTCTGCTGGGGAATGTATTTCGTCCCTGAACGTGATAAACAGCGTGTTGATGATATCTTCCACTCAATGTATTTTGAAAGGATACGGATACCGTCCTATGTATCAGGCGACGCAGACGAAGCCCTGGAAAAGCTAAAACAAACTATAGACGCAGATACAGTTGAGAACGCAAAGATAAACGAGCAGATAAACGAGCTTGCCGCAAAAGCAGAGCCTGAACTGCAAAAGGCTTTTTCAAAACTAAGGTTTATCCACGATACCTTTGACCTGCGGCGAAATGCCGCCGCACTAAACGATAAGTTTTATCTTAAAGGCTTTATCCCCGAAAAGGAAAAAGACCGCTTTGATAAGCTTTTCGAGGATATGCGTTCAGTGTCAGTGGTCTATCTCCCACCTGACGCAGACGCCTCATGTGAGCCGCCTACAGTGCTTAAAAACAACTTTTTGACCCGACCTTTCACAATGCTTGTGGAAATGTACGGTCTGCCTGAGTATAAAGGCTATAATCCGACAGCCTTCGTGGCAATAACCTATACTCTGCTTTTCGGCATAATGTTCGGCGACTTGGGACAAGGACTTCTTATCGTTCTAGGCGGACTTGCCTTAAAGAAAAAGCTGGGTGCTAAAATAAGCGGTCTTGTCACACGCCTTGGAATATCAAGTATGATATTCGGTACTCTCTATGGCTCGTTCTTCGGTTATGAAGAGCTTTTAGACCCTGTGTTTGAGAATATAGGACTTGACTTCCTGCCCCTAAAGGTTTTCAAGCAAACGAACTTTATCCTCATAACTGCCGTTGCCATAGGTGTGGCACTTATCGTTATCTCAATGATACTCAATATCTATATCGGCTTTAAAAATAAGGATTACGAAAAAGCCATTTTCGGCTGTAACGGCATTGCAGGACTTGTGTTCTACAGCTCCGTTGCGGCAGGACTTGTTGGAACGCTCATGTTCGATGTGAAAGTCATGTCCACTCCGTTCGTCATTTTCCTTATCGTAATACCATTGGTGTGCATATTCTGCCGAACACCCTTCTCTATCGCCGTGAAGTATAAACAGTGGCGCTTGTCCGAGGACGAGGAAAAAATGACCGTGGGCAACTTTATAGTTGAGAACTTCTTTGAAATGTTTGAGTTCCTGCTGAGCTATGTTTCAAATACTATGTCATTTCTCCGTGTGGGCGGATTTGTCCTTTCCCACGCAGGCATGATGCTAGTGGTAATGACCCTTATGGAAATGTGTTCCGCCGCCGCACAGCCATTCGTGCTTGTGCTTGGCAACCTGTTTGTAATGGTAATGGAGGGCATGATAGTTGCCATTCAGATAATCAGACTTGAATTTTATGAGATATTCTCCCGCTTCTATGAGGGCGGCGGAAAACCATTCGAGCCTGTTGGTGTAAAATTTACTGCACAAACAGAGTAACAGCTCATTTGCAATATTAATTTTAGAGCGTTAAATCGCAAACAAGCGGGACGTCGAGGGCGCCGTCCCCTACAAATGAGGTAACACCATTTGTAGGTGCGAACATCGTTCAGTCACTCGCCGTGACGGGCATTTTACCCCGACCATTATCCATACCCGTACAATGTAATTCGTAAAATCTAAAGCAAAAAATAATTTTTTTGGAGGAATCAACTATGCTTATCTATTTCCTGCTTCCACTTATAGCAGTCGCACTTCTTTGTGTACCATTCATTTTCACCGCAAAGAAAATAAAGAACGGAAGATCGCCAAAGGGTGCTTTTATCGGTAATCTCTGTACATTTGCAGGCATAATGCTCTGCGCTCTTATCGTTCCTGTAGGTAATTTTGTTTCAGCCGCAAGCGAGGAGGGCGTTAAGGCCGCCCTTTCAACAGGCGCAGGCCTTGGCTACCTTGCAGCAGCCCTTGCCGTTGGACTTTCCTGCGTAGGTTCAGGCATAGCCGTTGCCGCAGGCGCTCCAGCCGCTATCGGTGCAACTTCAGAAGATCCTAAGAACTTTGTAAAGGCTCTTATCTTCGTTGTTCTTGGCGAAGGTATCGCCCTCTATGGACTTCTTATCGCTATTCTTATTATCTCAAACGTAGGCACTGCATTGGGCATTTAACATGAGATTTTATCTTATCAGCGATAATATAGATACCCAAATGGGCATGAGACTTTCAGGTATCGAGGGCGTTGTGGTGCATACCTCCGAGGAGGTGTCAAACGCACTTGATAAGGCTATGGAAATGAAGGACGTTGGCGTTGTGCTTATGACAGAGCTTGCAGTCAAGCAGTGCAGAGAAAAGGTCTATGACTATAAGCTCACAAGAGAAACGCCCCTCATAGTTGAAATACCAGACCGCCATGCCACATCAAAGATATCTGATACCATTTCCCACTATCTCGCAGAAGCAGTGGGAATAAAGCTGTGATTTTGATAGGAGTTTAGTAATGGAAAATCAGACGATAAAACTTGAACGCTTCAAGCAGGCTGTCTTTGAGGACGCTGAAAAGCAGGCAAAGCTCATAACCGAATCCGCTGATAAACAGCGCGAAAACGAGCTTGCTCAGGCGAAAATAGAAGCACAAAGCCTCGCAGACTCAAAAAAAGCCGCCGCAGATAAGACCGAGGAGGCAAGAGCCATAAGGGAAATATCTTCAAAACAGCTTGAAGCTAAAAGAAACGTGCTTTGCCATAGAGAAAAGCTTATAGACAGCGTTTTTGACAACGTAAAAAGCAGGCTTGCGACTTTCAAAGCAAGCAGAGATTATAAGTCTTGGCTAAAAGAAAAAGCCGAAAAATGCAAACAGACCTATCCCGAGCATAAGGGCGTTATCTACCTCTCACCTGAGGATATGAAATACGCCTCTGACCTTGCAGACTTTGAAGTAAAAAGCCGAGATTCCATAGAGCTTGGCGGTATGCTCATGGTCTATGAGGATATGGGTATAGCACTTGATTATACCTTTGATTCAGCATTTGAGGGACAGCGTTCAGCCTTTACTGAAAAAGCCGAGCTTGTGCTTGGGTAATAAGGAGTTTTTTATGGATAAAATATATTCGGTAAACGGACCTGTAGTAAAGGTTGCAGATACGAAAAGCTTTGCCATGCAGGAAATGGTCTATGTGGGCAAAAAGCGTCTTATCGGCGAGGTCATAAGAGTGCAGTCCGATTTTACCACCATTCAGGTCTATGAGGGAACAACAGGGCTTATGCCTGACGAGCCTGTTATCTCAACAGGCGCACCAATGTCCGCAACCCTCGGCCCAGGTATAATAAATAACATTTTCGACGGCATAGAAAGACCTCTCAAAAAGCTTGAAGAAGTCTCAGGTGCTTTTATCGCCGACGGTGCAGACGTAAGCTCGCTTGATACAGAGAAAAAGTATACCGTTACAATGACAGTGAAAACAGGGGATAAGCTTTTCGCAGGGGATATTTATTGCACCTGCCCCGAAACGCCCCTTATCACGCATAAGTGTATGCTTTCCCCTCTGTCAAAAGGCGGAGAGGTCATATGGACTGCCGAAAACGGCGACTATACCATAAACGACGTTGTGGTAAAAATAAAAGCCCCTAACGGAGCAGTAGAGGAGCTTACCCTCTGCCAGAAATGGCCTATCAGAACATCAAGACCATGTAAAAACCGCCTGCCTATTACAAAGCCGTTGGTAACAGGTCAGCGTATCGTTGATACTATCCTGCCGGTTGCAAAGGGCGGAACAGCCGCTATCCCTGGGGGCTTCGGCACAGGCAAGACCATGACACAGCACCAGCTTGCAAAATGGTGTGACGCAGATATAATCGTCTATATAGGCTGCGGCGAGCGTGGAAACGAAATGACGCAGGTGCTTGAGGAGTTCTCAGAGCTTATCGACCCGAAAACACAAAGACCGCTTACCGACAGAACAGTGCTTATCGCAAACACTTCAAATATGCCTGTCGCCGCCCGTGAAGCCTCTATCTATACGGGCATAACCCTTGCCGAGTATTACCGTGATATGGGTTATCATATCGCAATTATGGCAGACTCTACTTCACGTTGGGCAGAAGCTCTCCGTGAGATATCAGGCAGACTTGAAGAAATGCCTGCCGAGGAAGGTTTCCCTGCCTATCTGCCGTCACGAATTTCTGAGTTCTATGAGCGTGCAGGCTATGTTGAAACTCTGGGCGGCAAGGAAGGCTCTGTTACTATAATCGGAGCAGTTTCGCCCCAAGGCTCTGACTTTTCCGAGCCTGTCACACAGAACACAAAGCGTTTTGTACGTTGCTTCTGGGCACTGGATAAATCTCTCGCCTATGCAAGACATTATCCTGCAATAAACTGGAACACAAGCTATTCCGAGTATGCAGAAGACCTTGCCGATTATTATAATAAAAACGTCAATGAGAACTTCATGAAAATCAGACAAGAGATATCAAATATCCTCGTTGAAGAAAATACCCTTATGGAGATAGTTAAGCTCATGGGTACTGACGTCCTCCCTGACGATCAAAAGCTTCTTATCGAAACCGCAAGAGCCGTAAGAGTAGGCTTTTTACAGCAAAACGCCTATCATAAGGACGATACCTACGTCCCCCTTGATAAGCAGTACCGCATGATGAAGCTTATCACAGATTTCTATGCCCTTGCAAAGAAAGCACTTTCACAGGGCGTGAACGTTGATAAAATAATAGGCTGCGGCTGGATAGAAAAGCTTATTAAAGTCAAGTATGATATTCCGAACGATAAAATAGAGCTTTTTGACGAATACGAAAAGAATATGAAAGCCGATATGGAGGCTTTGACAGGAGGTGCAGGAGCGTGAACGTAAAATATATCGGTCTTAGCGAAATAAACGGACCGCTCGTTGCACTTGACCATGTAAGCGGCATTTCCTATGACGAAATGGCAGAAATAAAACTTGATGACGGCACACGCCGCCTTGCACGAGTTGTAGAGGTGGAAAAAGACAGAGCCGTTTTGCAGGTTTTCGAGGGAACAAAAGGACTTTCCCTTGTTAATACCACCACAAGCTTTCAGGGCAAGCCTATGGAGCTTGCATTGTCTACCGAAATGCTCGGCAGGATATTCAGCGGAGCAGGCAAGCCTATCGACGGATTGGGAGATATCTTCCCTGAAAAATACCGTGATATAAACGGCTCGCCTCTTAACCCTGTTTCAAGAACATATCCTCGAAACTATATAAATACAGGCATATCCTCCATAGACGCCCTTACTACCCTTATCAGAGGTCAGAAACTCCCTATCTTCTCAGGTTCGGGACTTTCTCATAACAAGCTTGCCGTGCAAATAGTAAGGCAAGCGAAAATCGCCGACGAAAACGGGCAGGATTTCGCAATAGTTTTCGGAGCAATGGGCGTAAAAAACGACGTTGCCGATTATTTCAAACGCTGTTTCGAGGAAACAGGCGTTTTGCAAAGGGTCGCAATGTTTTTGAATCTTTCAAACGACCCTATCATAGAGCGTATCCTCACTCCAAGATGCGCCCTCACTTGTGCCGAATATCTTGCCTTTGAGCATGATATGCACATTCTCGTTATCCTCACGGATATGACTTCCTATGCCGAAGCCTTGCGAGAGTTCTCCTCATCAAAGGGGGAGATACCGGGAAGAAAAGGCTATCCGGGCTATCTCTATTCCGACCTTGCCTCTATCTATGAAAGAGCAGGCATTGTAAAGGGTGCAAAAGGTTCTGTTACGCAGATACCGATACTCACCATGCCGAATGACGATATCACCCACCCTGTCCCTGACCTTACAGGCTATATAACCGAGGGGCAGATAGTTCTTGACAGAAACCTCGACCAAACAGGCGTTTATCCTGCTGTTTCTATCCTGCCGAGCCTTTCAAGACTTATGAAAGACGGCATAGGCGAGGGCTATACAAGGGAAGATCACCAAATGGTGTCGAACCAGCTTTTTGCAGCCTATGCAAAGGTGCAGGACGCAAGAAGCCTTGCTTCCGTTATCGGTGAGGAGGAGCTTTCCGATACCGATAAAGCCTATCTGAAATTCGGCACGCTCTTTGAGAAGCATTTTATCGACCAAGGCTTTGACGTGAACCGTTCCATAGATGAAACTCTCGACCTGGGCTGGAGCTTGCTTTCCACCCTGCCGAAATCAGAGCTTGACCGTGTTGACGAAGAACATCTGGAGCATTATTACAGCGCTGAAAAAGCTAAGGCACTTTTTGCAGAGGACTAAAATTCAGTGCCGCACAAATAATTATGTAGGGGCGAACATTGTTCGCCCGTTATTCCACAATATTGCGGTTATTTATGATATTGCCGTCACTCACAATATTGTTGTTTGCGATTTTGTAATTATTTGCAACATCACTATTCCAATGCTGAATAAAACGGCTCACAAAGAAAAAATCGGGCGAACAATGTTCGCCCCTACTGGACTTTATTTATATACAGTGATATAATAGAAAGAGGGTGTGACCAATGGCTGAACAGCAGGTCTTTGCCACAAAGGGAAATCTTATACTTTATAAAAAGGCTCTGAAACTTGCCGCATTGGGCTATGAGCTTCTGGACAGAAAAAGAAATATCCTTATAAGAGAACTTATGAGCCTTGTTGACAAAGCAGGGGAGCTTAGAGGAAGCATTGAGGACACCTACAAGGAAGCCTACAGCGCACTCCAGCTTGCAAATATCTCCATGGGTCTTGTTACACCTTATGCAAATTGTATCCCTGTTGAAACAGGCGTTGAGATAAGCACAAGAAGCGTCATGGGCGTTGAGCTGCCAAAGGTCACCCTTAAAGAACGCCCTCTGAAAGTCACATACGGCTTTTCTCAGACCGATTCTCAGCTTGACAGAGCCTATCTTGCCTTTGAAAAGGTAAAACAGACCACAGCAGTCCTCGCAGAGGTGGAAAACAGTATCTACAGACTGTCCGTAGCCATAAAAAAGACACAGCGCAGAGCAAACGCCCTGCAAAACATAATCATTCCAAGAAATGAACGCATAGTGAAATTCATTACTGACTCTCTTGAAGAAAAGGACAGAGAGGAGTTCTCACGAATGAAAGTAATAAAGGCGGCAAAGCTAAAGTCGGCAAAATGATATTTGTAATGGCGCGGCGTAATTTCTGCAATGTTATTGTAGGGGCTGGCGCCCTCGACAGCCCGCTTTTCAACGTTGTTTTGTTTATTGTGGGGGCGGTCACTCGCCGTGACGGGCATTTCACGCTGTGCATTTATTAATTCAACACCTTTGTACTGCACAAATAAATTGTAGGGGCGACATGAGGTCGCACGTCTAGTCGCCAGCTTGCAGCATTATAAAAACATGAAAGGAAAGATAAAAATGGAATATATCAAAAAAGTATTCAGAAGCTATTGGATATTGTCCATATTCTGCGTAGTGCTGGGCATCGCACTCATAATCGACCCTAATTTCTTCACCGATGCCATAGGCTATGTTATCGGTGGACTTTTCACCGCATTCGGTGCAGTGGAGCTTATAAGATACTTCGCCATGGGCAAAGACGACCAGAGCTATTCTTCAAGCCTTGTGAGAGGGATCATCCTCGCCGCCATAGGCATTTTCATTATCATAAGACCTGATTTTATCCCGAAAGTCATTGCCGTTGTTTGCGGACTTTATATGCTCATAAGCGGCATTGTGAACATTCAGGACTCCCTTAACCTTAGACGTGCAGGTGTAGAAAGCTGGAACGTAAGCTGTATCTCAGCCGCTGTTACAACTCTCGTTGGTATACTTCTTCTTTTTGACCCTCTTATTTTAGGCGAAACTGCAATGATAGTCCTTGGTATCGCTCTGCTCGTTTCAGGTGTGACGAATATCTTCGGCTGTTTTACCGCAGGCTCAAAGCTCAAAAAGGTAAATAAGCTTATGAAAAAAGAGCTCAAAGACAGACCTGATAAGGATCATTATATAGATATTTAGGATATTATCGCAGGGGCGACCTAGGGTCGCCCACTTTTTTTCACTATTTTAGCAGTTTGATGTATTTCTTTACAAAAATATGTGCATTTTATTGACATGAGATGTGATTTCACAAGTTTCAACAAATATTTTTGCGTTGATTTGTAAAAGTCTATAAAAATTAAAAAAAGCCTTGACAAATGAGGTCAAAAGGTATATACTCATAACTGTAAACAGCAAAGGCGCTGTGAACCACTTAGGTTCGCAGTGTCTTTTTTTATTTTTCTTAGACTATAATTTATAATAGGAGGAATTCAATATGGCAAACGTTCCTGAATATTTCGGCTCAGACGTATTCAATGAATCAGTGATGAAAGAAAGACTTCCAAAGGCTACATACAAGGCTTTGAAGAAGACTATCGACAACGGCGATCCACTTGATATCGAGGTTGCAAACATCGTTGCTAACGCAATGAAGGATTGGGCAGTTGAAAAGGGCTGCACACATTACACTCACTGGTTCCAGCCAATGACAGGTCTTACAGCAGAAAAGCTCGACAGCTTTATCTCACCAACTGAGGACGGTCACGTTATCATGGAGTTCTCAGGCAAGGAGCTTGTTAAGGGCGAACCTGACGCTTCTTCTTTCCCATCAGGCGGATTGAGAGCAACATTCGAGGCAAGAGGCTATACAGCTTGGGATCCAACTTCATACGCATTCATTAAGGAAAAAGCACTTTGTATTCCTACTGCTTTCTGTTCATACAATGGCGAAGCGCTTGATAAGAAAACTCCGCTTCTCCGTTCAATGGAAGCTATCAATAAGTCAGCTCTCAGAATTCTGAAGTTGTTCGGCTCAGACGCAACAAGAGTTACAGCAAACGTTGGTCCTGAGCAGGAATACTTCCTTGTAGACAGAGAGATGTATGCAAAGAGAGAGGACCTTATCCTTGCAGGCAGATCGCTTTACGGCGCACCTGCTCCAAAGGGTCAGGAACTTGAAGATCACTATTTCGGTACTATCAAGACAAGAGTTCAGGCTTACATGAAAGATCTTGACGAGCAGCTCTGGAAACTTGGTATCTACGCTAAAACAAAGCATAACGAGGTAGCGCCTGCTCAGCACGAGCTTGCTCCTATCTATGGCACAACAAATATCGCCACCGACCACAACCAGCTCACAATGGAGATCATGAAGAGAACAGCTAGAAAGCACGGCTTCAAGTGCCTGCTTCATGAGAAGCCATTCGCAGGCATCAACGGTTCCGGTAAGCATAACAACTGGTCTATCTCAACAAACACAGGTGTAAACCTCCTCGATCCTGGTAAAACACCTGCTGAGAACGCTCAGTTCCTCCTGTTCCTTACAGCAGTTATCAAGGCTGTAAATGATTATCAGGATATCCTGAGAGCTTCAGTTGCTTCTGCTGGTAACGACCATAGACTTGGCGCTAACGAAGCTCCTCCGGCTATTATTTCTATCTTCCTTGGCGACGAGCTTACAGGCGTTCTCGATGCTATCGTAAACGGCGTTAAGTATGAGGACAAGAGAGTTGAGATGGAGATCGGTGTTGACGTTCTGCCACACTTCCCTAAGGATACAACAGATCGTAACAGAACTTCACCATTTGCATTCACAGGCAATAAGTTTGAGTTCAGAATGCCTGGTTCAAAGCTTTCAGTAGCAGGTCCTAACACAGTTCTTAACACTATCGTTGCTGACGTTCTCGATCAGTTTGCTGACGAGCTTGAAAAGGCTGACAACTTCCAGGACGCTCTTGACGATCTTATCAAGAGAACTATCAAGGAAAATCAGAACATCATCTTCAACGGCAATGGTTATTCAGACGAGTGGCCTGTTGAAGCTGAAAAGAGAGGACTTCTTAACCTTAAGTCAACTCCTGAAGCTGTTCCTACATTCCTTGCACAGAAGAATGTTGACGTATTCTCTAAGTACGGAGTTTATACAGAAGCTGAGCTTCAGTCAAGAGTTGAGATCCTCCTCGACGAGTATTGCAAGACACTCAATATCGAGGCTCTTACAATGATCGACATGGCTAAGAAGGAGATCCTTCCTGCTGCAGCTAAGTATATCAAGGATATCGCAAAGACTGCTGAGCTTGCAAAGAGCTGCGGTGCTGAAACTGTATTTGAGGAAGAGACCGTTAAGGAAATTTCAGCTCTCGTAACTGAGATGTACAAGGCACTTGGCACACTGGAAGCTGATGTACAGAAAGTACACTCTATCGAGGACACACAGGAAATGGCAAACTTCTTCCACGATACTATCTTTGCAGATATGGGTGCTCTCAGAGTTCCGGCTGATAAGATCGAAACACTGGTAGGCAAGGATTACTGGCCTTATCCAACATACAGCGATCTGCTGTTCTACGTTAAGTAAGGGACAATTCAAATTTTCAATATAACACGGACTTTATAACAAACTAACCACAGATCTACTACTTTGTTCCCCTACAGCTACAATAATATACAGAATGCACAATGAAGTGTATGACAGACCGAGCCGAATGGCTTTGGTCGTCATACACTTTTTTGTATTTTAGGAGGAAAAAGATATGACAAACACTGTAACAGTATTGGCTGAAAGCACAGGCTTCAGTGCCGTCAATACTATATGGGTACTGTTGGGAGCTGCACTTGTATTCTTTATGCAGGCAGGCTTCGCAATGGTTGAAACGGGCTTCACCCGTGCGAAAAACGCAGGTAACATAATCATGAAAAACCTGATGGACTTCTGTATCGGAACTCCGCTGTTCTGGCTCTTTGGTTTCGGTATAATGTTTGGCGACGGAAAGTTCATCGGAGCTTACAAGGGAATTGCAGATTCAACATATGCCTCAGCTGCTCCAGACGGAGTGCCTTTCTTTGCATTCCTTATCTTCCAGACAGTTTTCTGTGCAACAGCAGCAACTATCGTTTCTGGAGCTATGGCAGAAAGAACAAAGTTCATTTCTTATTGTATCTATTCAGCAATTATAAGCCTTCTGGTCTATCCTATCGAGGCTCACTGGATTTGGGGCGGTGGCTGGCTCGCAGACCTCGGCTTCCATGATTTCGCAGGTTCAACTTGCGTTCATATGGCAGGCGGCGTTGCAGCATTCGTTGGCGCAGCTATCCTTGGTCCTCGTATCGGTAAGTATGACAAGAATGGCAAGGCAAAGGCTATCCCAGGTCACTCGCTTACACTTGGCGCACTTGGCTGCTTTATCCTTTGGTTCTGCTGGTTCGGTTTCAACGGTGCGTCAACAACTTCAATGGAAGGCGACGCTATCCCGCTTGCAGGTAAAGTTTTCGTAACAACAAACCTTGCAGCAGCAGTTGCAACTATCACAACAATGATTTTTACTTGGATCAAGTATAAGAAGCCTGATGTTTCAATGACACTTAACGCATCACTTGCAGGTCTGGTAGCTATCACAGCTCCATGCGACACAGTTTCACCAGTATCAGCAGCTATAATCGGTATCGTTGCAGGTATCCTCGTAGTTGTAGGTGTAGAGTTTATAGATCAGGTACTCAAGATAGATGACCCAGTTGGTGCTTGCGGAGTTCATATGCTCAACGGTATGTGGGGTACTATCGCAGTGGGTCTTTTCTCAGACGGTACTTGCGGTGAAAAGGGACTCTTCACAGGCGGTGGAGCACATCTCCTTGGTATCCAGCTTCTCGGTATGGTATCAGTTATCGCTTGGGTAGCTATCACAATGACTATCGTATTCCAGATCATCAAGCACACGATCGGTCTTAGAGCTTCCGAGCAGGAAGAGATCCTTGGTCTTGACGTTACAGAGCATGGTCTTGTATCTTCTTACGCTGACTTCGCACCAGCAATGTCACAGGCAATGCTCAGCTATACAAAGGACGACGCAAAGAGCGTTGTAAAGGTAGACAAGTCAACAGAGCCTGTCGTTCCTGTTGAGAAGGCCATCAAGGTAGAATCTTATGCAACAGACGCACCGTCTGCTGACGGCACACCTAAGATGACAAAGGTCGCTATCATCTGCAAGCAGCAGAAGCTCAACGATCTTATCACAGCTTTGGAGGACATCGACGTAACAGGTGTTACAGTAACGAACGTTCTTGGCTGCGGAATGCAGAAAGGACAGCCTGAGTATTACCGTGGTGCAGTTGTTGAAACAAATCTGCTGCCAAAGGTAAAGGTCGAGGTCGTTATTTGCAAGGTACCAACAAGAGCAGTTATCGATGCTGCAAAGGCAGCCCTTTATACAGGTCATATCGGAGACGGAAAGATCTTTGTATACAACATTGAGAACGTAGTAAAGATCAGAACGAATGAAGAGGGTTATGACGCACTTCAGGACGATTAAGCCTTAAAGATGACGGGTGACTACCCAATAAAATTGCCCCCATCCCACTTATAAATTATAGCTTGGAACCCGTGGTCGGAGAAATTCGGCTGCGGGTTTCAAGTTTCTATGAGGGGGAGTATAAGTGAGGAATGAGGAGTGAGGAATGGGCAAAGCCGACCAGAGTAAAGAACAAGCACAAAGTAAAAGTCAGTACCGAGCGGAGCGATTTTGCGGCGGAAGAACTTGCCCGAATAAGATGTAGGGGATAGTTTTTGCGGTTATCGGACAATGTTGTCATCGTGGCTTGTTACTTCGACGGGCGAACGGTGTTCGCCCCTACATATACATTGTGCGGTTCATTAGAATTTGTGCAATAAAACAAAAACAGGACAGCCCTCATGAGCTGTCCTGTTTGCGTTAATGCGAATTATTCTTCTATTTCTGTGGTCTTGATGTGAAGCTCTTCAAGCTGCTTCTCGTCTACTGTGGACGGACAAGCACTCATAAGCTCGCTGGCGTTCTGTACCTTTGGGAACGCTATTACATCTCTAAGGCTGTCGGCATTGCAGATTATCATGGAAAGTCTGTCAAGTCCTATGCCCATGCCGCCATGCGGTGGTGCGGCATAACGATAGGCGTCTACGAGGAAGCCGAACTTTGCTTCTATCTCTTCGTCCGTCATGCCCAGTGCTTCAAACATTTTCTGCTGAAGCTCAAAGTCTGTTATTCTCATTGAGCCTGATGAAAGCTCTGTGCCGTTGAGGACAAGATCCCATGCCTTTGCACGGACGTTTGCAGGGTCGGTGTCAAGATAGTCAAGGCACTCCTCCATTGGCATTGTGAATGGGTGGTGCGCTGCTACCCATGTGTCGTTCTCGTCGTCATACTCAAAGAAAGGCATTTCTGTTATCCATACAAAATTGAACTTGCCCTCTGGGATAACGCCAAGACGCTTTCCGCAGATAAGTCTGAGTGCGCCCAAAGTTGGAAGAACTACCTTGTTCTTGTCTGCACAGATAAGAACGAGGTCGCCCTTTTCTGCTCCAACGGCTGCGTTTATCTTTTCAAGATCGCCCTCGCCAAGAAACTTCTTGAATGAGCAGTTTGGCTCGTCTGCCCAGCGGATATATGCAAGACCCTTTGCACCTATGCCCTTTGCGTGCTCAACAAGCTTGTCGATCTCTTTTCTTGTGTATGTTGCCGCACCGCCCTTGACGTTTATTGCACGAACTGAGCCGCCTGCCTCGATAGCTGACTTGAATACCACAAAGTCGATATCCCTAACGGCGTCTGTGATATCCTGTATCTCCATGCCGAAACGTGTATCAGGCTTGTCAGAGCCATAACGGCTCATAGCGTCTGCAAATGTCAGTCTTGGCAGTGGGAGCGTTACCTCTACACCGAGTATCTCCTTGAAAAGCTTTTCGATATAGCCCTCAATACAAGCCTGGATATCCTCCTGATCGACAAAGGACATCTCAAGGTCTATCTGTGTGAACTCAGGCTGTCTGTCAGCTCTCAGGTCCTCGTCACGGAAACATCTCGCAAGCTGGATATACCTGTCATAACCTGATATCATAAGGAGCTGCTTGTATATCTGCGGTGACTGTGGAAGTGCATAGAACTTGCCTGCGTGAACCCTTGAAGGAACGAGGTAATCTCTTGCGCCCTCAGGAGTGGACTTCATCATCATAGGGGTTTCTATCTCAAGGAAACCATTGTCATAGAAATACTCTCTTGTTATCTGAGCGATCTTATGACGGGTGATGATATTCTTCTGAAGCTTTGGATTTCTAAGGTCAAGGTAGCGGTATTTGAGCTTCAGCTCATCGTTTACCTTATCTGAGTTTGTTACCTCAAATGGCGTTGTTTCAGCCTTTGAGAGAATTCTCAGGTCTGTTACGGCAACTTCTATCTTGCCTGTTTTTAGCTTTTCGTTTACGCTCTCACGAGGACGTACCATACCCTTTGCCATGAGGACATACTCGCTTTTTACAAGCTGAGCCTTTTCAAAAACGGCTCTGTCTGTTTCATCATTGAATGCAAGCTGTACAAGTCCAGTTCTGTCACGGAGGTTGATGAAGATAAGGTTGCCCATATCTCTTACTCTGTCGGCAAAGCCGCATACAACGACTTCCTGCTCTGTTTCAGGCACTTCGCCGCAGTAATGGGTCCTGCGTAAGCCCTTCATTGTATCAAGTTTCATTTTACATTACTTCCTTTTCTTTGGGTTTATATTGATAAAAATTATTCGTCACTTTCGTCTGTTTTGCTGACGGCAGGCGGGAAGCTGTCAAGATAGGCTCTGACGAACTTCTTCTTGTTGTCCCAGAACATGAGGAACAATCCCACGAGCCATATTGCGGCAAAGCATACTGCGCCTGTTTTCTCTTCCAGTGCCACAAGCATAAGGGTGAGGAAAAGCACAATCACCGTCCATATGATGCCCACAACATAGGCATAGATAGGCTTTCTGAACTTGCCGTATATCCTTGAGCCGTTGGGGGTCTTTTCTACCTTGCCATAAAAGCCTATTGAGCCTCCGTCACGCTTTTTGGCGGTGTGGTGGAATATCTGAAAGCTTTCGGCGTCTGTGCGGTAGCCATAAAAAATGGTGTCGTCACGGTGGTTTTTCATGAACTTGCTTTGGGAGAGAATGTTTATGGTGGGTCTATGCTCGATAAGGTCGCCGTCAAGCTTTCTGAGAACTCTTTTGGGCGATAGTGAGGTCTCTACCTCATAGGTCACGGGTCTTATTGCAAGCATTATTTATCTTCCTTTTTATCGGGATAATCAGCAGGGTCAAAGACCTTGTCGTTTATCTTTATCTGTCCGCCTGTGTGGGTGTTGCAGAGCATACCATAGATAGTGCCGCATTTTGTACACCTGAACTGGTGGAAAAGCTTTTCGGCATACCACTTGTTGTCGTTATCCATTATCTTATCAAGTGGGCAGGTCTGATAGGTCATTTCAACTTCCCCTGCCAGCAGCATTCTTGCAAGAGAACCTATGCAGAGCATATATTCCTGCGGAGTGTGTATTTCTACCAGAGGTATTTTCTCGCACTGTTCACATCTCATTGCTTAGTTCTCCTTTCCGATAAATTTCTCTATATCGGCGTCGATATCCTTGAACATATCTGCCATAAGGGCATTTGAAAAGTTCTCGGCAATGGTGTTGTCAAGCCTGATATCTGTCTGCTCGCCTGTTGCCATGTTTTTGAGCTTTGCAACGCCTGATTCTATCTCGTTGTCGCCAAGCACCATAACGAACTTTGCACCTGTTTTGTTTGCATACTTCATCTGAGCGTTAAGTCCTTTGCCTATAAGGTCATATTCTACGAAACAGCCCTCTTCTCTAAGCTCGGAGGCTATGCCCATTGCCTTTTTAAGGGCGTCCTCACCCATTGGTACGATATAAAGGTCGCAGGTCTTTGGCTCCATATAGTCGCAGCCCTGAGCGTCCATTACCATGAGAAGTCTTTCAAGTCCCAGACCGAAGCCGAGGGCAGGGGTCGGCTTGCCGCCAAGCTGCTGGATAAGACCGTCATAACGTCCGCCGCCGCAGACTGTACCCTGTGCGCCTATCTCATCGGTGATGAACTCGAAAACTGTTCTTGTATAGTAGTCAAGACCTCTTACTATCTTAGGGTTGATGTCAAAGTCGATGCCCATTACGGAGAGGTACTCCTGAAGCTTCTCAAAGTGTTCTTTGCAATCATCACAGAGATAATCGAGGATAACAGGGGCGTCCTTGCCAAGCTCCTGACAGTGTTTGATTTTACAATCAAGTATTCTCATTGGATTTTTGTCAAGTCTGTCCCGACAGGTCTCGCAAAGCTGGTCTTTTCTTGCGGCAAAATACTCTTTCAGAGCCTTGCGATACTCTGCACGGCAGGTTGGACAGCCTATAGAGTTGATGTTGAGCTTGATGTTTCTGAGCCCTGCTCTGTCAAGAACGCTTTTTGCAAGTGAAATTACCTCTGCGTCTGCTCTTGGGCTTTCAGAGCCGACCATTTCACAGCCGAACTGGTGGAACTCTCTGAGTCTGCCTTTCTGTGTGTTCTCGTGTCTGAAACATGAGAGGATATAATAGACCTTCTGCGGCAGACCCTCGTTCATAATGCCGTTTTCAAGAACTGCTCTCATTGCGCCTGATGTTACCTCCGGGCGGAGTGTGAACTTAGAGTCGCCTGCTGCGGAAACTGAATACATCTCTTTCTGAACAACGTCTGTTGTTTCGCCAACAGAACGCACGAACAGACCTGTTTCCTCAAAAGTTGGTACTCTTATTTCTTTGAAGCCGTATATTTCGGCAGCTTCGGAAACTATCTTCTCTACAGTGTGCCACTTATAGACCTTTGAGGGAACGATGTCCTCTGTGCCTTTTGGCTTTTTAACTATCAATGCCATATAATAACGATCCTTTCTGTATTTTGTCTTGAACTTTTGAATACCGATATCGTTTAAATAGCTGTGATATCGGGACGTTGTTAATAAACGGGCGAACACTGTTCACCACTACATTAAAGAGCCTTGATGCTGTTAATTACAACGTTTCAAATTTCAAAATCGTCAATAAAACCTTTTTTTATATAATAACCGAATTTAAGGCATTCGTCAAGTGCTGTTGTGCTGCCTTTTTCGGTCATTGACCAATTATTTCGCTGTGTACTGCCACGGCTGGCAGGGCAGGGGATAATTTTCTGTGTGAAAAAATGCTCCGCAAGCTTTTTTGCGCGGCGCATATGATATGCGGTAGTGACTATAATAATGCTTTTGCAGTTTGGAAAATGCTTTTTTACAAGCTCGGCTGCGTTTTGCAGATTTTCCACGGTACTGAGCGACTGTGTTTCCGTGAGTATCGCACTGCGTGGTATGCCGCATTTTTCGGCAGCTATGAGCATAGCTTTATACTCAGCCATTTCCCCCAGCGAGGTTTTCTGCACTTTTCCGCCGCAGAAAACGAGTTTGGGGGCTTTCCCCTTATGAAAAAGCTTTGCCGCAAGGGGAACACGATAGTCGCAGGCTTTGCGGCTTCCCAGAACTATTATAACGTCGGCAGTTTCGCCTTTATAGTCAAGACCCTCGAAAAGAAGCTTGTCTACTATTTCGGGGGTGATGTTTTCTTTTGTTAGCTGGCTGGCTTTCATTGTTATACCGCCTTTGCTTTTTGGTGTGCTGAGATAAGGTATTCGAGAGTAAGTGAGGAGCGAAAAAGCGGGACGTTGCATTTCTGTGAAGCAGAAATTGAGCCGCTCCCCTACGGGTGGTGGATAAAAAAATAAAGCCGTCCCCTAGTAAGGGACGACTTTTACCGTGATACCACCCTAATTATCCGAACATCTTCGTGCCGGATCACTCTAACGCTTTAACGCAGCTATACGTCCGTTCTTGAACAAACGGAAGCTCCAAGGTGTCCTTCTTCCTGCCCTTTGTGTGAACCCTCTCACCAACGGCTCTCGCTGAAACATAAGAACGGAATACTCTCCCTTTCATCGCTTTTGTATATGAAATTTCAATTATATCTTTGTAGGATTAACGATATCTCTCCAGTCAAGATCGCCTCGCTCAAGTGCGTGGATAAGCGCTTCGGCAGTGGCAATATTTGTGGCTACCGGAATGTTGTGTACATCGCAAAGTCTGAGGAGATTCATATCATTAGGTTCGTGTGGCTTCACTGAGATAGGATCTCTGAAAAACAGAAGCAGGTCTATCTCGTTGCAGGATATTCTCGCTGCGATCTGCTGGTCGCCGCCCTGTGAGCCACTGAGATAACGCTGAACGTTAAGGCCTGTTGCTTCGGCTACCATTTTTCCTGTCGTACCTGTGGCACAAAGATTGTGCTTGCTGAGTACACCGCAATAGGCGATACAGAACTGTACCATGAGTTCCTTTTTTGTGTCATGAGCAATAAGTGCAATATTCAATGGAAACCCCCCGTTTATATATTAGTATATTAATGAACAAATAAGTTTCGTGATATAAAACAGCCGCACTATGCGCAGATATCCTCACGCACACGGCTGATAATATACTCAGACCTTGATGGAGAGGGGTATATGCTCGCCCTTTATTCTTCTTGAAATAGCAGAGAATGCAAGGAAGCCCATAGAGCTTGATGAAAGCGGCGCACCCTTTCCTGTTGCAAGAGGGATAGCACTGTCCTCAGGGATAACACCCAGAAGCTGAACGCCGACTGTGTCGATGATAGCGTCAAGGTCGTCCATTTCGTCAAACTCGAATATTCTCTTGTTTGCCTTGTTGATAACAAGTCTTTGCTTCTGATTTCCTCTCTTATAGAACTCATCTGACATCATTCTTGCATCTCTTACGCATACAGGATCAGGAGTTGTAACTATAAGTATAAGGTCGGAATTAGTAACTATATCAAATACAGAACCGTTGATACCTGCAGAGGTGTCAATGATTATGTATTCAAAATACTTTCTCATTTCCTGTGTGATCTTTTCGATATCCTCAGCCTTGAGCTGAACGAACGGGTCGGACGGAGCACAGAGAACGCTCAGGTTTGAAGCAAGCTTAACAGTTGTTGTTGCCTTGTATACGTCGCAAGTACCCTCAAGAACGTCACCTAGATCGTATGTAATATTACCCTGCATACCAAGCATGATATCCATACATCTCAGACCAAAGTCAAGCTCAATTATAAGTGTACGGTTTCCCTGCTTAGCAAGGGCATAACCGAGACAGGCGCTTATAGAAGATTTGCCTGTTCCGCCTTTACCGGAAGTAACTGCAATAATTTTTGACATAAAACTCATTGCTCCTTTCATATATCAATCCTGCGGCTGACCGCAGAACGCATCAGCAATAATAGCTTGCCCCTTCACAGCCGTGAAAAGGCAGATTTAAGAAAACGTTTCAGTACCCTCCGCAGGCAATGCGGAGAAGCATAGCGTTACCTAATAATATTGTACCACATATTTTGAAATTGTCAAAGACATTTGTACAAAAAAATACAAAATCGTTAATTCACATTAATTTTCACTTTTATTTTTGTCAATTTTGCACAACGCCATATCAGTGCTACAGAGTTTGTAATAATAAATCATAGCAAACCGATAAAAATATTATACAATAAGATTATTAATGCTATAAAAATTATTTTTGAAAATTATATAACAAAATAAAAAATCGGACAGGTAGTTATAATTTTTGGGACAATACATATAAATGTACAAACTTTGAAAACAGAAAGCGAGGAAAAGGGTATGTTTATCAAGACAATAAAAGTAAAAAAGCCAACATTTGCGGTGATCGGGGCGGTTCTGGCTGCGTTGGCACTGTTGGCGGTGATAATAGTGACAGTGGTGAGGATATCGTCGCCTGCGGTGTACGAGATGAAAAGCGAAGCGCAAAGACAGGCGTTTTTGAAAGAAATGGGCTGGGAGGTGTCTGACGAATACGATGAATGCAAGGCGGTGACCATACCAAAAGAATTCAATGAGGTGTATGAAAAGTATAATAAGCTTCAGAAGCAGCAGGGCTTTGATCTGGAGGACTATAAAGGGAAAACCGCTGAGGTGTATACATATTCTGTGAAGAATTATGGGAATAAGAAGCAGGAGGTCAGGGCTAATCTTATCGTCTGTGAGGGACAGCTTGTGGGAGGAGATGTATGCTCAGCGGAGCTGGACGGATTTATGCAGGGGCTGAGGAAAAAGTAGACGACTGAGCGTGAAACGTCGGCATTATGAACAAGGGTAAACTAATGCTTCATAGGTCGAAAAAAACCGATACAAATAGTAATAAAACGCCTGCGGAGCATATCTGCAGGCGTTTGCTTTTGGTCAGGTTTTTTCGCATATTTGACTTTTGGCGGTATCGTATGCTATAATCTTTATAAGAAAATTGTCAGAAAGGCTTTTGCTATGAGACTTGATAAATTTGTTTCTTCACAGCGTAATGATATTTCCCGAAGCATGGTGAGAGAGCTTTGCAGAAAAGGTCAGGTGACTGTAAACGGAAAGGTCGCCAAGGCGGCTGATGCTAAGGTCAGCGAAAACGATGTTGTTGCTGTAAAGGGCGTGGAGATATGCTATAAAAAGTTTGTCTACATAATGATGAACAAGCCGCAGGGTGTGGTTTGCTCCACTCGTGACGGAGAGTCGAAAACTGTCCTTGAGCTAGTACCTCCTGAGATGTTCAGGGAGGGACTTTTCCCTGCGGGCAGGCTCGATAAGGATACTGAGGGCTTTGTGCTTCTCACTGATGACGGAGCTCTCGCCCACAGAATGTTGTCACCTAAGACCCATGTTCCGAAAACCTATTTCGTCAGACTTCGTGACCCTTGGCAGGAAAATTATGCTCAGGCATTCGCTGAGGGCATGACTATCGACGGCGGAGAGAAATGTCTGCCTGCGGAATTTTCCGCAAGTGTGAACTGTCCCGATGAATGTACTGTTGTACTTCATGAGGGTAAGTATCATCAGGTCAAGAGAATGTTTGAAAAGCTGGGAAATAAAGTTGTTTTTCTTAAGCGGATAAAGATCGGAGAACTGCCTTTAGATCCGGACCTGCCTCTTGGAAGCTGTTTAGAAATAATGCACAAAGATGTTGAAAGATTATTGACAGCGAAATCGTTTAAATGTAAGTAATTACCTATTCTATGTGAATTTTCGTCAATATTCATAATGAGATATAATAAAGTTTAGTAAAAAAAACTCTTGCGGGTATGTTAAAAATTTGTTATGATAAAAGCATAGCTAATTAGGATATTAGTAAAATTCAAATAGGGAGGTCCTTTTTTAATGGCAAGTGTATCATTAAGGGAAATTTATAAGAAGTATGCAGGCGGCGTTATCGCTGTTTCAGACTTCAACATTGAGATCAAGGATAAGGAGTTTATCATCCTCGTAGGTCCTTCTGGTTGTGGTAAGTCTACAACACTTAGAATGATCGCAGGTCTTGAAGAGATCAGTGAAGGTGAGCTTTACATCGGCGACAGACTTGTAAACGACATCGCTCCTAAGGATAGAGATATCGCAATGGTATTCCAGAACTACGCTCTGTATCCTCACATGACAGTATTTGAGAACATGGCATTCGGTCTGAAGCTCAGAAAGGTACCAAAGGATGAGATCGCAAGAAAGGTAGAGGAAGCAGCAAGAATACTTGACATCGCTCACCTTCTTGACAGAAAGCCAAAGGCTCTCTCCGGTGGTCAGAGACAGCGTGTAGCCCTCGGTAGAGCTATCGTTCGTGAGCCACAGGTATTCCTTCTTGACGAGCCTCTTTCAAACCTCGATGCTAAACTGAGAGCACAGATGAGAACTGAGATCTCTAAGCTCCATAAGAAGCTCGGTACTACATTCATCTATGTAACTCATGACCAGACAGAGGCTATGACAATGGGTGACCGTATCGTAGTTATGAAGGACGGTTACATTCAGCAGATCGACACACCAACAAATCTTTACAACGATCCAGTAAACCAGTTCGTTGCAGGATTCATTGGTTCACCACAGATGAACTTCATCGACGCTAAGCTTCTCAAGGTAGACGGCAAGTATGTTGTTGAGTTCGGTTCTGAGGATACAAAGACAACAAGAGGCGTTAAGTATCAGGTAACAGTTCCGGAGTCTAAGGTAGATCCTGAAGTTCTTGAGCCACTGGTTGATCAGGAAGTTGTTCTTGGTGTTCGTCCAGAGTGTATCCACGACGAGCCTGCATTCCTCGCTCAGGCTACAACAGGCGTTATCAACACAACTGTTGAAGTAACTGAAATGATGGGTGCTGAAACATATCTGTACCTCAACTGCGAGGGTATCCAGCTCACAGCTAGAGTTTCACCTCGTTCTGACGTTCGTCCACAGGATGAGCTTAAGGTCGCTATCGATCCTAACAGAATCCATATCTTCGATAAGGAAACTGAGAAGGCAGTTCTTAACTAATAAGAATTTTTATCATATTGATATAACCAAAAAGTACGGCTTTGTCCGTACTTTTTGTGTTATATGCGGTGTGAAACCGATTTCGCTATCATAGATTAGAAAGGTACAAATAATGAATACAAAAAAATTGTTGGCAGTGCTTGTGAGTGTTGCTATGTGCGGAGCGGCTTTTGCAGGCTGCGAAAATAATGCGGACAGCTCAAAGGCTGAAAGCAAAGCGGAGTCTTCAAGCTCGCAGGTCGAAAAAATGCCTGAAACTGACGAGGAGTGGACGCAGGCTATGTATGACAAGGCTATGGTGTCATACGGCAACACTTCTATGATGCAGAATGTTATAAAGAAAGCACAGTCAGGCGAAAAGGTCACTGTGGCGTATCTTGGCGGCTCTATCACTGAGGGTATTTCTGCCGGTGCAGAGGGCTGTTATGCTAAGCTCACTTATGATTATTTTGCACAGAAATTCGGTACGGGGGATAATGTTCAGTATGTGAACGCAGGCCTTAGCGGTACGCCGTCTAAGCTTGGAATTCTCAGGCTCGACAGAGATGTGCTGGCTTATGAGCCTGACATATGCTTTATCGAATTTGCAGTAAATGACGGCACTGAGACTGACTATCAGAACGCTTACGAGTCCATAGTCAGAACGCTTTTGCAGAAGAATATCACTCCTGTTCTGCTGTTCTCGGTGACAGAAAACGATCATTCTGCTCAGGATTATATGAAGCAGATAGGCGAGTTTTATCACCTGCCGATGATATCATACTGTGACGCACTAAGATATCTTTTCGCAAACAACAGAATGACTTGGAAAGATTTCTCTGACGATCAGTCACACCCTAACGATGAGGGCCACAAGCTTGTGGCTTCAATGGTGGACTACTATTTTGACACTGTTATGGACGTTGCGCCAGAGGGCGATTATGTTATGCCCACAGACACTGTTTTCTCTCCACGAGAGGTGGACGCTCATATGTATGAGGGCGACAGCCTTACGCCAACAAGCCTTGGAAGTTGGAAGGAAGGCTCTACTATCGCAAGCTTTACAAATGGCTGGACTTACGACAACACCGGAGATAACAGCCCTATCGTATTCGAGTTCAAGGACAAAAAATTCTTGTACATGATATACAAAGAGGTGAAGCAGGGCGAGTTCGGCAAGCTTCATGTTAAGGTAACAGCAGACGGAGAGGTGTATGACGAAAGCGATTACGATACCATAAGTCCGTCAGGCTGGGGAAATGCTCAGATACAGAATATCGCCATGATGCCTGAAGCAACTAACTATACCGTTGAGATATCAATGGCGGCAGGCGATGAGGACAAGCATGGAGAAGTGCTTGCCTTTGGCTATACTGAATAGCTGTTTGAAATTTTAGCAAAAATAATAAGGCAGATGGTTTTTTAGCGGCTGTGGGAACGGCTTGCTCTGGAAAGCCGTCTGCCTGTTTTTTGTGTGTATTTATGTGGCGTTATGTACAAATAAGAAGGCTTCGATTTGTGAGTGTATACAAGAATTTGAATTAATACGCAAATAAAGAAATTATCCCCTGTTCATTTTTAATTTATTTATATTTTGGTGCTATAATGACTTGTGTAAAGATACATAAGTGGAAAATGTCTTTGTATACTTGATCTTATATGAAAATATGAACTTGTATGGCAGATAGCGGAAAGGTGATATCTATGATAAAAATGAAAAGAATATTTGCGGCGGCTTCTGCCGTTGTAATGGCGGCGGGAGTGTTCGCTTCCTGTGGAAATACAGACAGCTCTTCAAAGGCTGAAAATGTCGGAAGCTCCCACGTTACGGAAAAAGGCGAGATGCGTGATATTTCTTCTATGGACCTTGTGAAAGAAATGAATTTGTGCTGGAATTTGGGCAACTCCCTTGACGTGTGCAACGCCGACCGTGACGGTGACGGTCAGGTGGACGAAAATTCAGAGAAAGTTGACGAAACCCTGTGGGGAAATGTGAAAACTACTCCCGAAATTTTCGACCAGCTCAAAAAGGACGGCTTCAACGCAGTGAGAATACCTATCACATGGCGTGACCACCTGTCTGACGATTACACCATAGACGAGGACTGGATGAACAGAGTTGAAGAAGTCGTTGATTATGCTTATGACAGAGATTTCTATGTTATCATAAACGTTCATCATGACGGTGGCGGTGACCCTGACTTCGGTGCATGGATAAGAACGGAAGCCGAGGCTGATTACGAAAACTTTTCAAAAAAGTATAACAAGATCTGGACGCAGATAGCAAAGAGGTTTGAGAACTATTCTGATAAGCTTATTTTCGAGTCCATGAATGAGGTGGGCTTTGACGATATGGGAACAAATCAGGCTTACGAACTGCTCAACAAGATAAATCAGGACTTTGTTGACCTTATAAGGAAACAGGGCGGAAACAATCCGAAAAGGCATCTTTTGATAGCAGGCTATTGGACGGACGTGGAAAAGACCTGCTCAAAACTTTTCAAAATGCCCGATGACCCTGAAAATAGGTGCATAGTTTCGGTGCATTATTATACGCCTTGGGAGTTCTGCGTTTGCACAAATCAGTATAACTGGGGAACTGAGCCTGAGATAAAGACAATGGTCAATAACGTGAATAAGCTTAAAACTACATTTGTGGATAATGGCATACCTGTTATTGTGGGAGAGTATGGAAACTGCAAGGGCAATGACGAGGTGGACAGAGTGTTTTTTGACGAGTACTTTACGAAGCTCACACATGACATTGGCATACCGGCATTCTTGTGGGACGACGGCGGAGTGTTTGATAGAACTGATCTCACTTGGCAGGAAGAGGGACTGCTGGACGCTTTGCATAGAGCGGTGAGTGGAGAGGAGTATATTGTAGAGCGCATTAAGTGAGGGTTATAAGTGGGAGTGAGGAATGGGCATAGCTGACCAGAGTAAAGACCAAGCATGAAGTAAAATTCAGAACCGAGCGAAGCGAGCAAAAGGTACAGGGCAAAGCCCTGTCAGAGCTTGAAGCAGAGCCTCAATAGGCGAAAGCCTACAAGCGGTGCAGAAAAAAGCGAAAAAGCATATAAAAGTAAAGAACAAAACAAAGCGGTGTCGGAGCAAAAACTCTGCACCGCTTTGTTTCTCTCCCATAGCGCAATGTAAATCCGCAAAGAGCGACAGCGATTTTGCGGCACGGCAAGCCATAGCGCAATTGTAGGGGACGGCGCCCTCGACGTCCCGTTCGGAGCGGTGTGGTTTCAATTTGTCACTAAATATAAGAAGCAGACAATGTTTTGAAACAATGTGCCAAATGTTGTACGGATATCGTAGGATTGAGCAGGCGAACACAAGCGGGACGTCGCATTTCTACAAAGCAGAAATGCGCTGCTCCCCTACATTGTTCGTGCGTTGTTTCGCAAATTGTTGTCAACAATAAGATAACAAAAGTTGTGTCATTGTCACAGAAATTCGTGAAATCAGGGCGGATTAACTGCATTTTTGCGTATTGCAAAAATCAAAAATAAATGTTATAATCAGTTGTGTATCACTATTTTCAGAAAGGCAGGCGGATAATGTGGCGGAAAAGATAAGCGAAAAAATACAAAAGAAAAAACCGAAAAAACTTATAAATATGATATTCTCACAGAAAACCACTATTATCCTGCTTCTTGCATTGCAGCTTATTTTCATTTTTATCATCTTCCAAAGCTTCGCTGTGCATTATGCCTATCTGCATATCGTTTTTTCTACTGTGGCTATCGTGCTTGCTATCTATATCCTTAACAGCAGCGAGAACCCTGCCTATAAATTGGCGTGGATAGTACCCCTTGTTATCGTGCCTATCTTTACGGTGGTGCTTTATATATTACTCAAAAATCAGTTTTCAACAAGAAAGGTCAGAAACCTTTATGCTAAGAAATCCGCCAATACAAGACCTTTCCTTAAAACAAATGAACAGATAATGAGCTATCTCCATGAAAGTGATCCTGATTTTTATAAGCTTGCAAACTATGTGGATAAGTCGGGGGGCTACCCTGTCTGTGGTAATACGGAGGTCACTTATTTTCCCCTTGGCGAAGATAAGTATAAGGCTATGCTTGAGGAGCTTCAGAAAGCTCAGGAGTTTATCTTTATGGAGTATTTTATTATCGATGACGGTGAAATGTGGCGTGAGATAGTTAAGATACTTCTTGAAAAAGCTAAGGCAGGCGTGGAGGTAAGACTTCTTTATGACGGCATGGGCTCTCAGTTCACTTTGCCTTTCAGATATAAGAAAAAGCTTACCGAACAAGGGGTAAAATGCCTTGTTTTCAATCCTTTCCGTCCTATGCTTTCTACTATACAGAATAATCGTGACCATAGAAAAATTCTCGTTATAGACGGCAATGTGGCTTTCAACGGGGGCGTTAATATCGCCGACGAGTATATAAACCGCAAGGAGCGTTTCGGTCATTGGAAAGATACCGCCGTTATGCTAAAGGGCGACGGCGTTTGGAATTTTACCATGATGTTTCTGCAAATGTGGGAGGTCATCTCAGGTGATAAAACTGAGTATAATATGTACCGCCCCACTGTAAAAAACGTTGTGAACAACGGCTATGTTATCCCCTACGGTGACTCCCCTCTCGATGACGAGAATGTGGGCGAGCTTGTCTATATGGATATGATAAACAATGCCAAGGATTATATCTATATCTCTACCCCGTATCTTATTCCTGACAACGAAATGCTCACCGCCTTGGGCTATGCGGCAAAAAGCGGCGTTGATGTTAGGATAATCACTCCTGAGATACCTGATAAATGGTATGTGAGCGTTATAACAAGGTCTTTCTACAGAGATCTTGAAACGCTGGGTGTGAAAGTCTATGAGTATAAAGGTGGCTTTAACCACGCCAAAATGTTCCTCTCGGACGATAAGTCAGCCGTGGTGGGTACGATAAATCTCGACTACAGAAGCTTGTATCTCCATTTTGAGTGTGCAACTTATATGTACAAAACAAGTTGTATAAAGGATATAAAAGCGGACTTTGACGATATGTTTGAAAACCGCTGTCATAGAATAACACATGACGATATAAATAACCGCAGCTTCTGGTCAAGGTTCATGTCGGTCATTCTCAGGACCATTGCGCCTCTTTTGTAAAAATGTATTTTACGAGGTATCAGGGGAAAAATAAGCCTATCTTTGCTTTTGCATAGCTTGGAGGGCTTTTATGATACTTCTGAATAAATTGTTTTCGACCAAAAAATCTGCAAAGGGCAGAGTGGACTATCCTCTCTTGCTTCTCGGTGCGGTCATATATGGCGTGAGCGTTGGGCTGGTTTTAAGCCCTAACGAAATTGCCCCCGGAGGTGCTTCGGGGCTTGCTGTCATGTTGTCAAGATTTCTGCCTCTTGGCGTCGGCTCGCTTACAATGGCGATAAATCTTCCTTTGTTGGCGGTTAGCCTTTATGTGTTCGGCTGGCGTTTCCTTTTGGGAACTGTTGTAGCTATTGCAGTTTCAGGTCTGACTGCGGATATGTGTACGCTTTTTACACCACTCACAAATGATATTTTCCTCAGCGCAATAGCAGGTGGTATTCTGTTGGGCGCAGGCTGTGGGATAGTTTTTCGTTCAGGGGGAACAACCGGCGGAACTGATATCGCCGCTAAGCTTATCAAAAGGAAAAAGCCCTACATGGCGGCAGGACAGATCTTTATGCTTGCAGACGGTGTGATATGTGTGCTCAGCGGTTTTGTTTTCGGCAGTATCGACAATGCACTGTATTCGTTCTTTACCCTGTGGGTGTTCTCAAAAACACTGGATATGATACTCTACGGCGGCGACAGAGGAAAGCTTGCGCTGATAATAAGCCCTGCCGCAGATAAAATACTCCATAGGCTTCTTAATGAGGGCAACTTGGGGTGTACGGTCATAAAAGCCCGAACGGGATACACGGGAGAGGACAGAGATCTTATACTTTGCGCAGTGAGAAAACGCAGGATAACGGACGTTCGCAGAATAGCATCGGAAACTGACGAAAAGGCTTTCGTGCTTGTGGGTGACGTGAGCGAGATAATAGGCGAGGGCTTCAGGCTCTCTGATGAATACTTCTGAAAGGACATTACAATGGACATAAAAGATTTTAAGGGACACATTTTCGACTTGGACGGCACTCTGACAAGATCAAATCATGTTTGGTCAAAGATAGACGAGGAATTTCTCGGCAAGCGTGGGATAAAAGTGCCTGAGGACTATTTCAAGCAGGTGTCTGCAATGAATTTCGAGCAGGCGGCTGTTTATACAAACGATAGATTTTCTCTGGGTGAGAACATTCAGAATATAATGAAGGAATGGTTCGATATGGCGGTGTATGAGTATACGAACGTTATCGAGCTTTGCGGAAACGCAGGGGAGTATGTGCGAAAGCTTAAGGAACAGGGCAGGAAGATAGCATTGGCGACCGCTTCAACTGAGGAGCTTTATAAGCCTGTGCTAAAGAGAAACGGCATTTTGGATCAATTTGATTGCTTCGTGTCTACAGAGCAGGTGGAGAGGGGAAAAGGCTTTCCTGATGTTTATGAGCTGGCGGCTGAAAAACTTGGGCTTGAAGTAAAGGCTTGCGTGGTCTATGAGGATATAGTCGAGGGCATAAAGGGAGCGAAAGCAGGCGGGTTCTTTGCTGTGGCTTGCTTAAATGACCATTACTCGCATGACTGGGACGAGATGAGAGAGATCGCTGATGAGATCGTGGAGAATGGGGAGTTTCCGGTTTAATGAGGAATGAGGAATTAGGAATGAGGAATGAGGAATGGGCATAGCTGACCATAGCTGTGCCCCAGCACCGAGCGTAGCGAGAGATAAAACGCAGGCTCAAGCCCGGCGTTAGAGGGCTTGTGGGTTCTTAGGGCCAAGCCCTAAGCGAAGCTTGAGGCAGAGCCTCAATCGGCGTAAGCCGACCAAGCGGTGCAGATTTAATTAGAAAAAGCACGCAAAAGTCTGATATCAAATAAAGGTAATATCGGAGCAAAAATCTGCACCGCCTACCCTATCCCTAAGTAAATGTAAATCCGCAAAGAGCGTAGCGATTTTGCGGCATGGCAAATTTGCCCGAAGAAGCTGTAGGGGCTGGCGCCCTCGACAGCCCGTTTCTGGAAGCGGCAAGGTTTGAATTTATACAACCCATGTGGGCGACCAAAGGTCGCTCCTACAAAAAAATCATCGCCGCAAGGCGATACCATAATTCCTCATTCCTCACTCCTCACTCGACAAACGATAAAATTTACAAAAAATTAATAAAATTCCTTGACAAATGATTGACAAAGAAGAACGCAGATGTTATAATTGTAGTACCTCTTTATGAGGTCTATTTTTTTGCGCTCTTTTTTTGAGCGTGAAAAAGCATAAGTTACCTCAGGGCTGTGTGACAGCTTGCGTGAAAACGTATGAGGGAGGCAGACGTACCCTGAATGTTCTTGCGGGGTATAAATTTCGTCAGGAGGTGCCGAAATGAGAGTAAAAATTACACTTGCTTGTACTGAGTGTAAGCAGAGAAACTACAACACTAAGAAGAACAAGAAGAATGACCCTGACAGACTTGAAATGAACAAGTATTGCAAGTTCTGTAAGAAACACACTCTTCACAAAGAGACTAAGTAATATTGAAAGGAGCTATTTCTAATGGCTAAAAAAACAGATGTTACTAAGTCTTCAAAAAAGGATACCGGCAAGGATCAGAAGAAAAAGGGCGGAATAAGAAAATATTTCAGAGAGCTTAAAGCTGAAATGAAAAAGGTCGTTTGGCCTACAAGACAGCAGGTGACTAAGAATACGGGAGTTGTTCTCTCGGTAATGGTCGTTATGGCTCTGTTCCTTTTCGGCGTTGATTCAGGTCTGGGTGCAGCTATCAAGGCTATCCTTAAAATCGGCGGCTAAGCCGTCACAGCGGTTTTGACAACATCAATATGGAGGTAAGAAACATGTCAGAAGAAGCAAAGTGGTATGTTGTTCACACTTATTCAGGTTATGAGAATAAGGTAAAAAGCAATATTGAAAAGGTTGTTGAAAACCGAAACCTTCAGGATCTCATCCCTGAGGTAATGATCCCAATGGAGGAAGTTACCGAAGTAAAGGGCAATAAGATCGACAAGGGCGACAGAAAGCTTTTTCCAAGCTATGTGCTTGTAAAAATGGTGCTTACAGACGATTCATGGTATATCGTTAGAAATACCAGAGGCGTTACGGGCTTCGTTGGTCCTGCGTCAAAGCCTGTTCCGCTGACCGATAAAGAGGTCGCAGCGCTGGGTGTTGACACACAGAGAAGCGCTAACGTTCAGGTCGGCTTCAAGGAAGGCGACAACGTCGTTGTAACAGCAGGCTCATTCGAGGGCTTCACAGGAGTTGTGGAGAAATTCGATATGGAAGCACAGACGGCAGACGTCAGAGTATCTATGTTGGGCAGAGAAACAACTGTTACTATGCCGCTGACACAGATAAAGTCTGAGGAATAAGGAAAAAGGCGGTAAAACTCCGCAAACATTCGTGAAAATGGAAGCAAAGCCGTCAATGACGGTTCGGATATACGGCTTCCGGAAACGTGGGAGAGCGTATGGCGCTCGCCTTACCACTTAATTATGGAGGTGCGAACAAATGGCACAGAAGGTAGTAGGCTATATTAAGCTTCAGATTCCAGCAGGAAAGGCAACTCCTGCACCACCGGTTGGTCCAGCTCTTGGTCAGCACGGTGTAAACATCATGGCGTTCACAAAGGATTTTAACGAGAGAACTAAGAACGATATCGGTCTTATCATTCCTGTTGTTATCACAGTTTACGCAGACAGATCATTCACATTCATCACCAAGACTCCTCCGGCAGCAGTTCTCATCAAGAAGGCTTGCAAGATCGAGTCAGGTTCCGGTGTTCCTAACAAGACTAAGGTCGCAACTATCACAAAAGAGCAGCTTCAGAAGATCGCTGAGCAGAAGATGCCTGACCTGAACGCAGCAAACATCGAGAGTGCTATGAGCATGATCGCTGGTACATGCCGTTCAATGGGCGTTGTAGTTGAGGACTAATCAATCGTACTGTGCATTCATGCACGGCAATGGTGGGAGGAATTTTCCGCTAACCGACTAGATATCCACTGTCGGTATTACCACTTAATGAGGAGGAAATATTAATGAAACATGGCAAGAAGTATGTTGACAGCTTCAAGGCTATCGACAAGGCTAAGCAATATGACGCTCCTGAGGCTCTGGAACTTGCAGCTAAGGGTGCTAAGGCAAAGTTCGATGAAACTATCGAGCTTCACATTCGTCTGGGCGTTGACTCAAGACACGCTGATCAGCAGGTAAGAGGTGCTGTTGTACTTCCAAACGGAACTGGTAAGACTGTAAGAGTTTGCGTATTCTGTAAGGAAGACAAGTACGAGGCTGCTAAGGCAGCAGGCGCTGACTATGTTGGCGGCATGGATCTCGTTGAGAAGATCACAAAGGAAAACTGGATGGATTTCGACGTTGTAGTTGCTTCACCTGACATGATGGGTGTTGTAGGACGTCTTGGTAAGATCCTCGGACCTAGAGGACTTATGCCAAACCCAAAGGCAGGAACTGTTACTCCAGACGTAGCTAAGGCTGTTACAGAGGCTAAGGCTGGTAAGATCGAGTATCGTCTTGATAAGACAAACATCATTCACTGCCCTATCGGTAAGGCTTCATTCGGTGTTGAGAAGCTCGAGCAGAACTTCAACACACTTATCAACGCTGTTGTAAAGGCTAAGCCAGCCGCTGCTAAGGGTCAGTACCTTAAGAGCGTAGTTGTAGCTTCTACAATGGGCCCTGGTATCAAGATCAGCACTGCTAAGTACGGCAACTAATCTGATAACAGATAAATATTGAATTTTTAAGGGACTTGTGCTAAATGCATAAGTCCCTTTTTTATATATTCCCACAATTTGAACCACCCATGTTCAAATATTTGTATTATCAAGAAAAATTAACAAAATAATTTTCAAAGTAATCGTTTTACCCTGTTGCATTATTTTTTCTATGTGTTATAATATCAATTGAGCCGTAAGGTTCAGATTTTTGCAAGGAGTGATAATTATCAATATCTTTTATAACGAAAAAGATAAGGCTTTCAAGCTGAGAGCCAATAATACAGACTATATGATGAAGGTCTGCGAGGAGGGTTACCTCGCTCACGTTTACTATGGAAATAAAGTTCCTGACGAGGATCTGACTTATCTTCTCCGTCTTGACGAAAGCCCTTTTACCCCTGCCACTAACGACCGTGACAGAGCAAGCTTTATGGATACACTGCCTTTTGAATATCCATGCTTCGGTCTTGGTGATTACAGAGAGTCTGCTTTCAAAATAATGGACGCTGACGGTATGTCGACTAGCGATCTGAGATATGTTTCTCATAAAATGTATGAGGGCAAACCAAAGCTTGAGGGTCTGCCTGCTACTTTCGCTACTGAGGAAAGCGGTTGTTCAACTCTCGAGATAACAATGTATGATAAGTATGCCGATATCGAAGTCGTTCTTATCTACACAGCTTTCGATAAGCTTGACGTTATAACACGTTCCGCTGTTATCACAAACAAGAGCGAAAAGCCGTTCAAGATAACAAGAGCCCTTTCAGCTTGCGTTGATTTTGATACAGACAAAATGGATATGATAACCCTCAACGGCTCGTGGGCTAGAGAAAGAGCTGTTGAAAGATGCAGACTTCACCATGGTAAACAGCTTGTTGATTCCTGCAGGGGCGAATCATCACATCAGAACAATCCGTTCGTTGCCCTTTGCGACAATAACGCTGACGAGGATAAGGGCGAGGTTTTCGGTTTCAACTTTGTTTACTCTGGAAACTTCTATGCTCAGGCAGAAGTGACTCAGCATAAGAAAACTCGTTTCCTTATGGGTATAAATCCTCTTGACTTCGAGTGGCTTTTGGAAAAGGGCGAAAGCTTCACTTGCCCTGAGGTAGTAATGGTGCACTCTGACGAGGGTATAGGCAAAATGTCAAGAACTTTCCATGACCTCTATAGAAACAACCTTATCAGAGGCGAGTATAAGGATAAAAGACGTCCGATACTCATTAACAACTGGGAAGCAACTTACTTTAACTTCGATACAGACAAGCTTATAGATATCGCTAAGGAAGCTTCAAAGCTTGGTATAGAAATGCTTGTTATGGACGACGGCTGGTTCGGTCATAGAGATTCTGATAACTCATCACTGGGCGATTGGTTCGTTTATGAGAAGAAGCTCAAGGGCGGTCTTAAATATCTTGTTGACGAGGTAAATAAGCTTGGCATGAAGTTCGGCATTTGGTTCGAGCCTGAAATGATATCCCCTGACTCTGAACTTTATAAGGCTCACCCAGACTGGGCTATCCAGATAAAGGGCAGACCTCTGACACTTTGCAGAGAGCAGTATGTTCTTGACTATTCAAGAAAAGAAGTCAGAGATTACGTTTACGGCATGATGAAGAAGATTCTCGACAGTGCGAATATCGAGTACATCAAGTGGGATATGAACAGACAGCTTACAGAGGTCGGCTCGGCTACCCTGCCTGCTGAAAGACAGAGAGAGCTTTGGCACAGATACGTCCTCGGTGTTTATGACCTTATGGACAGACTTACAACAGATTATCCTCATATCCTGCTGGAGAACTGCTCAGGCGGCGGAGCAAGATTTGATCCTGGTATGCTTTACTACAGCCCACAGATATGGTGCTCTGACGATACAGACGCTATCGAAAGACTGAAGATACAGCACGGCACTTCAATGTGCTATCCATGCTCAGCAATGGGTGCGCACGTTTCCGATTGCCCTAACCATACTGTTGGCAGAAACACTCCTTTCAAAACAAGAGGTCACGTTGCTATGGTGGGTACATTCGGTTATGAGCTTGACGTTACAAGAATACCTCAGGAGGATAGGGACGCTATCCCTGCTCAGATAGAGGAGTTCAATAAGTTCAACAAGCTTGTAAGAACAGGCGACCACTACAGAATAGGCAATATGTTTGAGGACAACACCTGGGACGCTTGGGAGTTCGTTGCAAAGGACAAGAGCGAAGCTCTCTTTGAATTCGTTCAGGTGCTTGGCAGACCAAACGAAAGATCAAGACGTATCAAGCTCAAAGGTCTTGAAGCTGACGCTTACTATTATGAGGAGAATGAGCCTGACAAGAAGATTTCAGGTGCGGCACTCATGAATGCAGGTATCAACATCGCAAAGATGTGGAATGGTGACGGGCTTTATGGCGACTTCTGCTCAAAGATTCTTCATTTTATAAAGGTGTAAGAGCAAAGCGTTTATCAAAGTTGTGGTAAGTTTAGATAAATACACAAAAGACTATTGACAATTTGAAGATATTGTAGTACAATAGTTGTAAAATAAGTTCAAATTTTAAAGGTGGAGATCTTCCACCTTTAAATAGTACAAAGATGTAAACGAATACAACTTATAAGGAGAATTTTTATGAGGTTAAAAAAGCTAATGGCAGTGGCTTGTGCCGCCGCCCTTACAGTGACAGCTTTCGCAGGCTGCTCAAAAAAGAACGATTCCTCCAGCGGCTCTGACAGCAAGGGCGACGCTAAGAAGGAGTATTACAACGCTCAGCCTGTTGACACTGGCTGGGAGTGGGGAAATGTCGAGATAGTTGACGGTGGTTTTATCCCTGACGTCATCTATAACCCTACTGAGGAGGGGCTTATCTACGCCAGAACAGACATGGGCGGCGCTTATAAGTATAATAAGGATACTCAGCGCTGGGAGTGCATAACAGATTGCTTTGGTGGCGACGATTGGAACTATAACGGAACAGAGAGCCTTGCAACTGACCCTGTTGAGCCAAACAGAGTTTATCTTGCGGCTGGTACATACTCCACAAACAATGGTGCAATATTTGCTTCTGACGATTACGGCAAGAACTGGACTATCTGCGAAATGCCTTTCGGCATGGGCGGTAACGAGGTCGGAAGAGGCTGTGGTGAAAGACTTCAGGTAGACCCTAACGATAACTCTATACTTTACTTCGGCTCAAGAGCTGACGGACTTTGGAAGTCCACAGACTATGGCGCAACATGGAACGAGGTCACTTCATTCCCTACAAAGGGCGGATATACTGAAGACGGATATTCTATCGGACTTACATTCGTGGCATTCGATAAATCAAGCTCTGAAAAAGGTCAGGCAACAAAGACAATAATCGTTGGCTCAGCAGGAACACAGGGGGATTATCTCTATCGTTCTGATGACGCAGGCGAAACATGGACAGCTATCCCTAATCCAAAGTCTGAGGCTACAGGCGACAAGACCGAGAAGCTCAAGCCTTGTCAGGGCGAGATATCTTCTGACGGATACCTCTATTCAACATGGTCGTATAAGGTAGGACCAAACGGTGCTTCTGACGGAGCAGTTCAGAAGTATAACCTTAAAACAGGCGAGTGGACAGAGATAACTCCTGAGAGATCTTATACTTGCGGTTACAATGGTATCTCAGTAAACCCTAACGACCCTAACATGATAGTATGCACAACTCTTGACCTTTGGGCATACTTCGACAACCTTTTCGTTTCCTATGACGGAGGCGAAACTTGGAACGGCATTTGGGGCAGTGACGAGAACGGCAAAGAGGTAAACAACTTTAATCTCGATATAAGCAATGCTCCTTGGCTGGATTGGCAGGGACAGCTCAAGCCGGGCTGGTGGATGACAGGTGTTGCTATCAACCCGTTCAACCCAGATGAGGTTCTTTACACAACAGGTGCAACTATCTTCGGCACATCAAATCTTTCAAAGATAAAGGACGAACCTGTTGACATAAGCGTAAAGGCAATGGGCATTGAAATGACAGCTATCTTTGACTTCGTTTCACCTCTCGATAATGGCGAGGGTACTCCTGAGCTTTATTCCACAATGGGTGACCTTTACGGCTTCCGCCATGATGATGTAACAAAAGCTCCGCAGGAGCATTATGGCGACTTTAAGGCGACATCTATAGATTGTGCGGCACAGGATTATAAGATAGTAGTAAGAGCAACAGACGATGGCGACGGCTCGGTTTACTATTCAACAGACGCAGCCGAAACTTGGCAGGCAGTGGAAACACTTCCGGAGGGCGTTGGCAAAAAAGCAGGCGGCACAGCTAAGCTTTCCGCTGACGGCAAGACCATTTTCTATCAGAGCGGCACAACAGGCGTTGCTGCGGCAGTAACAAGCGATTTTGGCAAAACATGGACTACCTGCGAGGGACTTCCTGCCGGTGCAGTTATTGAAACAGATAAGGTAAATCCTGATAAGTTCTACGGCTCATATGACGGAACGTTCTATATGAGTACAGACGGCGGAAAGACTTTCAGTCCTATCGCAAATATGCTGGTTTCAGCAACATCAATAAAAGCTTGTCCTGATACAGAGGGCGACCTTTGGATACCTGTAGGTGCGGGCGGAGTTTACTATCTTGACTCATCAACAGGCACTCTCGCTCCTACATCTCAGGACGTTACACTGTGCGATGCTATTGGCATTGGCAAAGCTGAAAAGGACGGCGACTACATGGCACTCTACATGATGGGCGAGGCAAACGGCGACGGCTACGGAATCTACCAGTCCACCGACAAGGGAGTAACATGGAAGCGTATCAATGATGACACACAGAAGTGGGGCAACGTTAGAAAGATAATCAGCGGCGACCCTAAGGTATACGGCAGAGTTTATGTAGGCACTGACGGACGTGGTATCATTATGGGAAACGTTAAGCAGTAATACATTATAATATAGCGAACAGAGCGGTGCAGATAGTGCCGCTCTGTTTTTGTCTTTGCCCGAATGTCAGGCGTTTCCGCATCTTGCATAAGTGAATAAAATCGGAGGTGCAAATTTGTGCATTGTTATGATAAATCTTAAAATCATCTTAGCAAAATTACAAATGCTTGCATTTGGTGCAGATTTTTGTTATTATGTTACTGTAAGAACAGATCAGAAGATACAGACAACAGAAAGGGGCGCTTAATATGAACGATGCAAATAAAGAAACAAACGTAGCTTATGAAGAGCCGAAAAAGAAAGTGCATATAAAGCTGCTGATATTCCTTGCGCTGATAGCGGCGCTGGTCATATGTTGGGGGCTGAAAATCGTGACGTTTTATTACAAAACTCACGGCATATGGGGATACTATTTTTATAAGGGCTGTGATGCGGAGGTCGTCCACCAACTGCCAGAGGGTCTCACTGACGAGGATATCTCAAATGCGGTAATAATGCGCACATACAATAGAGGCGAAGCAAATGACTATGAGAATGCAGGCAAAAACGACTTTTTTGTGGAATCCCATTATCTTATGGGCGTGCAGAGTATCAACGATGAGACCTGCAAGGTCTATATACTGAGCAATGACGGACATTATAAAGGTGCGGGCAATATGTACAGCGGCGGTCTGGTCGTAAGAATGTTGGACTTTAAAAAGCAGGACGACAATTGGACAATGACCAAGATGTGGGAGCCAAGAGGCGGAGCAATGTATGAAGGCTCGATCAGGGAAACTATCCCCTCTGAGCTTGCTGATCTTATATTCAGCGATGAGGAAACAGAGATCAAAAAGACGATCACCGATGAAACGGAAGAGAAGGTCAAGGCGTACTATGACACTGACGAAGTGGCATAATATAAACTTTGTATAACATGATACAGCAAAATGGGACGTCGAGGACGCCGTCCCTTAAACCATACCTCTTGTAAGGGCGACCTGTGATCGCCCGTTCTTTTTGCGATAGCAAAATTATTGCGATAAATAGAAGCGTTTTACCCTGCTAAAGCCCCGAAAAACCGACTTTTGCAGCGAATGTGAATAAAATGTAGCGGCAAATGATACTCATAGTGAAATTTGTACAATGTGCATATAAACACGTTGAGAATTAGGCAAAAATTCTATATTGTAATTTGTCTGTAACCGCTTGCAAATGGCTTGAAAGTAGTGTATAATAATACTTGCGTGACTGCACAGTGTATTTAATGTACACGATGATGATATGCGATGAAGCGGAAGGTTGCTGACAGTTGGTCAGGTAATTTCCGTGGAGTATGTCCGATTTTAAACCGGGCGACTGTTAATACCGAACACAGTATGTGCTTATGCTTCTTGCGATAGCGGACAAGGTCTGCTTTAGCGTGAGTATGTGTGATGCTGTGTGCGCTGTTTTCTGAGTCCGAAAGCCTTGTGGGTTTCGGAATTTTTTATGAGAACGGCAGGGAACACACGGCAGAGTGTAAACGGGTATCAACAGAAAGCTTTTAAAGCTCGAACCTGTCAATTGCGTAAGCGATCGGCATGCCTCGATCATTTACGCAATTGACTGAGGCTTGAGTGAAAGAAAGCTGCCCCCTAAACTTTTTTAATTTGCACAAGGAGGCGATTTAAGTGGCAGTCAATGAAAAGATCAGAATCAAGATCAAGGGTTACGAGCATGCGGTTGTAGACGCAGCTGCAGCAAAGATCGTTGAGGCTGTTAAGCGTTCAGGCGCACAGGTTTCAGGTCCTATCCCACTTCCTACAGACAAAGAGGTAATCACTATCCTCAGAGCTGTACACAAGTACAAGGATAGCCGTGAGCAGTTCGAGATGAGAACTCACAAGAGACTTATCGACGTTCTGAGACCTACAAAGGAAACAACAGCAGCTCTTGAAAATCTTGAACTTCCTGCAGGCGTTAACATTGTTATGGAGATCAAGTAATCTCCAAATGAGATCGCGTGCGATCTCAAAAAACATTTAACACGCAGGTCACGTCGGACAAGTCCGACCAATAACCACATAGGAGGAAAACATAATGCAAAAGGGAATCATCGGTAAGAAAATCGGTATGACACAGATTTTCGATGAAGCAGGAAAAGTAATTCCTGTAACAGTTGTTGAAGCTGGTCCTTGCGTTGTCGTTCAGAAGAAGACAGTTGAGAATGACGGCTATGAGGCTGTTCAGCTGGGCTACGGCGACATCAGAGCGAAGAGAGTAAACAAGCCTCTTCAGGGTCACTTCAAGAAGGCTGACGTTGCAATGAAGAGAACTCTTAAGGAGTTCAGACTTGCTGACACATCAGCTCTTAATGTTGGAGATATCGTAAAGGCTGACACATTTGCTGCAGGCGACATCGTTGATGTCAGCGGTACAAGCAAGGGTCACGGATTCTCCGGTACGATCAAGCGTCACAACAACTCAAGACTTAAGGAAACTCACGGTACAGGTCCTGTACACAGACACGCAGGTTCTATGGGTGCTTGTTCATCACCTTCAAGAATCTTCAAGGGCAAGGGTATGCCTGGTCAGTACGGTAACGTAAAGGTAACTGTACAGAATCTTGAGATCGTCAAGGTAGACGCAGAAAACAATCTTATCGCAATCAAGGGCGCAATTCCTGGACCAAAGAACGGTACAGTTACAATTTGCGACTGCGTTAAGAAGGCTTAGTGGAAGGAGGAATCATAATGTCACAGATTTCAGTATTTGATATGACAGGCAAAAAGGTTGCCGACACTGAGCTTAACGATGCTATTTTCGGTATCGAGCCAAACAAGGCTATCATGCACGCTATGGTTGTAAATTATCTTGCAAACCAGAGACAGGGCACACAGTCAACTCTTACAAGAACAGAAGTAAGAGGCGGTGGTAGAAAGCCATGGAGACAGAAGGGAACAGGTCACGCAAGACAGGGTTCTATCAGAGCTCCACAGTGGGTACACGGTGGTGTTGCTCTCGGTCCTAAGCCAAGAGATTACAGCTATTCACTTAATAAAAAGGAAAGAAGACTCGGTATGAAGTCTGCACTTTCAACAAAGGTCGTTGACGAGAATCTCGTAGTTGTTGATTCGATCAAGCTCGAGAGCTACAAGACAAAGGCAGTTGTTGAGATGCTCAAGGCACTTGGTGCTGAGGGTAAGGCTCTCATCGTTACAGCAGAGTCTGACAAGACTGTTGTCAAGAGTGCAGCCAACATTCCTGGCGTTAAGACAGCTACTGTAAATACTCTCAGTGTTTACGACATTCTGAACTATGATAAGTTTATCGTTTCTTCAGAGGCTGTAAAGAAGATTGAGGAGGTTTACGCATAATGAGAACTGCTCAAGATATAATTTTAAAGCCAGTTATCACTGAAGACTCTATGGACAGACTTCAGGCTAACAGATACACTTTCAAGGTCGCTAAGGACGCTAACAAGATCGAGATCGCTAAGGCAGTTGAAGAGCTTTTCAACGTAAAGGTAGCTAAGGTAAACACGATCAGCGTTAAGGGTAAGCAGAAGAGAATGGGAAGAAGCGTAGGCTACAGACCAGACTGGAAAAAAGCGATCGTTACTCTTGAGGGTGACAAGACAATCGAATTCTTCGAGGGCTTGTTCTAAATCCTCTAAAAGAGGTGCAGCGTAAGGCTGCATTGCTCCGAAGAACTTCATGAATACCGAGAAGCCTTCGGAAAGGTCTTGCGAGGCGGCGAGGACCGCTCATCATTTCACCGCAGGACGTAAGTATGGAAGGGCGCTTGGCGTGAAAACGCTTTGACCTTTTCGCAAAACTCAGATAAGGAGTGAATTTCAAATGGCAATAAAGAGCTACAAGCCTACAACAGCCGGCAGAAGAGGTATGACAGTTACCGATTATTCCGAGCTTTCAAAGGTTGCTCCATGTAAGTCTCTGCTTGAGCCACTCAAGAAGAACTCAGGTAGAAACAGCTACGGTAGAATCACTGTTCGTCACAGAGGCGGCGGAGTAAGAAGAAAATACCGTGTAATTGATTTTAAGAGAAACAAACTCGATATGAACGCAACAGTTCTTACTATCGAGTACGATCCAAACCGTTCAGCATTCATTGCTCTTGTAGAGTATGAGGACGGCGAGAAGAGATACATCATCGCACCTTATGGTCTTAAGGTTGGTGACGTTATCAGAGCAGGCGCAGACGCAGACATCAAGCCTGGTAATGCACTTGCAATGATAAACATTCCTGTTGGTACTTTCATCCACAACATCGAGCTTTATCCTGGTAAGGGCGCACAGCTCGTTCGTTCAGCAGGAAACATGGCTCAGCTCATGGGTAAGGAAGACAACTACGCACTTGTAAGACTTCCTTCAGGCGAGATGAGAAAGGTCCCTGTAAACTGCATGGCTACAATCGGTCAGGTAGGAAACATCGACCATGAGAACGTAAATATCGGTAAGGCAGGTAGAAAGCGTCATATGGGCTGGAGACCTACCGTTAGAGGTTCTGTAATGAACCCATGCGATCACCCACACGGTGGTGGTGAGGGTCGTGCTCCAGTTGGTAGACCAACTCCAGTTACACCTTGGGGTAAGCCTACAATGGGATACAAGACCCGTGCTAAGCATCATCGCTCCGATAAGTTTATCGTAAAACGCAGAAACGGTAAGTAATGCTGAAAGGAGGCAGATGATCAATGGGTAGAAGTGTCAAGAAGGGACCATACGTACAGGAGGTCCTTTACAAGAGAGTTAAGGCAATGAACGATGCAGGCGAGAAGAAGGTGCTCAAGACATGGAGCAGAGCTTCTACAATATTCCCTGAATTCGTTGGTCACACATTCGCAGTTCACGACGGACGTAAGCACGTTCCTGTATATGTAACAGAGGACATGGTTGGTCACAAGCTGGGAGAGTTCGCTCCAACAAGAACATTCAAGGGTCATGCAGGTTCAAAGACCTCAAACAACGGTAAGTAGTGCGGAAGGAGGAATACAAATGGAAGCAAAAGCAATTCTGAGAAATGCTCGTATTGCTCCTCGTAAGGTACAGATCGTTCTCGATCTGATCAGAGGAAAAGACTATGATGTTGCGATGGCAACAGTAAAGCATACACCAAAGGCTGCAAGTGAATATCTTGAGAAGCTTCTGAAGTCCGCCGCTCACAACGCTGAGAACAACCATAACATGGATAAGAACAACCTTTACGTTGCAGAGTGCTATGTTTGTCCAGGACCGATAATGAAGAGAATCATGCCAAGAGCACAAGGCAGAGCATATAGAATCCTTAAGAGAACATCACACGTTACGATCGTTCTTAAGGAAAAGGAATAAGCTGAAAGAGGAGGTAAACTATGGGACAGAAAGTAAATCCACACGGACTTCGTGTCGGTGTGATTAAGAATTGGGACTCCCGCTGGTTTGCAGAAAAGGGTACTTTTGGCGATACACTGGTTGAGGATTACAACGTTCGTAACTTCATTCTTAAAGAGCTGAATACAAGATCAAAGAATCCAGCAGATAAGTGCGTATACGCCGGCGTTCCAAAAGTAGAGATCGAAAGATTTGCCGATAAGGACGGCGGTCAGAAGGTAAGAATCCACATCCACTGTGCAAAGCCTGGTATCGTAATAGGCAGAGGCGGCGCAGAGATCGAAAAGCTCCGTGCAAACGTTGAAAAGATGATCGGCAAGAGCGTTGCTATCAACATCGTTGAGGTAAAGCAGCCTGACATCAATGCACAGCTCGTTGCAGAAAAGATCGCACACGATCTTGAAGATAGAATCTCATTCAGAAGAGCAATGAAGCAGTCTATCGGCAGAGCAATGAAGCTCGGCGCTAAGGGTATCAAGGTTAGATGCGGCGGCCGTCTTGGCGGTGCAGAGATCGCTAGAGCAGAAACATACCACGAGGGTACAATTCCACTTCAGACGATCAGAGCTGACATTGACTATGGTACAGCTGAGGCACACACAACTTACGGTAGAATCGGCGTTAAGGTATGGATATACAGAGGCGAGGTTCTTAAGGGCGAAGTTGCTGCTTCAGACAAGAGAGAGTCAAACGACAGAAGACGCCAGAACAGAAATGGTAAGCGTGACTTCAATAAGGCTAAAAAAGAGGGAGGTAACAAGTAATGCTGCTTCCAAAGAGAGTTAAGTTCAGAAAACAGCACCGCGGCCGTATGACAGGCAAGGCTATGAGAGGTAACACAGTTTCTCACGGTGAGTATGGTCTTCAGGCTCTTCAGCCTGCTTGGATCACATCAAATCAGATCGAAGCTGCCCGTATCGCAATGACAAGATACATCAAGCGTGGCGGTCAGGTTTGGATCAAGATCTTCCCAGATAAGCCTGCAACAAGAAAGCCTCTTGGAACTCGAATGGGTAAAGGTAAGGGCGCACCTGAGTATTGGGTAGCCGTTGTTAAGCCAGGCAGAGTAATGTTCGAGATCGCAGGAGTACCTGAAGAGACAGCTAGAGAAGCAATGCGTCTTGCAATGCACAAGCTGCCTATCAAGTGTAAGTTCGTTAAAAGAGATACTCAAGAAACGGGTGGTGAGCAATAATGAAGGCTAATGAAATCAAGGATATGACAGTCGACGAGCTCAACAGCAAACTCGCTGAGCTCAAGCAGGAGCTTTTTAACCTTCGTTTCCAGCACGCTGTAAATCAGTTGGAGAATCCTAAGAGACTTCAGGCTGTGAAGAAGGATATTGCTCGTGTAAAGACATTCATTCGTAAGCAAGAGTCCAATGTTCAGTAATTTTCGAAGGGAGGATTAACTGTGAGCGAAGAGAGAAATTTGAGAAAAACCAGAGTTGGCGTTGTAGTTTCCAACAAGATGGATAAGACTATCGTAGTTGCTATCAAGGATAACGTACAGCACCCACTTTACAAGAAGATCATCAAGAGAACAGTTAAGCTTAAGGCACATGACGAAAACAATGTCTGCAATATAGGCGACAAGGTTGAAGTTATGGAAACAAGACCTCTGTCAAAGGACAAGAGATGGCGTCTTGTTAACGTTCTTGAGAAGGCTAAGTAATTAAAACGCAATAGTGCAGGTGGCAGATAACTTCTGCCGACCGCACGTTAAATTCTGAAAGGAGGAACGCACTGTGATACAAATGCAGACTTACCTGAAGGTAGCAGATAACTCCGGAGCAAAGGAGCTTATGTGCATCAGGGTACTCGGCGGAACACGCAGAAAGTATGCAAACATCGGTGACGTTGTAGTTTGTTCTGTTAAAAAGGCAACACCAGGCGGAGTTGTTAAAAAGGGCGACGTTGTTAAAGCAGTAATCGTTCGTTCAGCTAAGGGTCTTCGTCGTGCAGACGGCACATATATCCGTTTTGACGAAAACGCAGCTGTTATTATCAAAGAAGACAAGAACCCAAGAGGTACTCGTATATTTGGACCAGTAGCTAAGGAGCTCAGAGAGAAGGATTATATGAAGATCCTTTCACTTGCTCCAGAAGTTCTTTAATTGGAGGTGTCGTAACAATGAATAAGGTACACGTAAAAACAGGCGACACCGTCGTTATCCTCTCCGGTAAGGACAAGGGTAAGAAGGGCAAGGTCCTGGAAGTTTCCCCTAAGGAGGGAAAGGTAATCGTTGAGGGTCTTAACATTGCTACAAAGCACGTTAAGCCAAGACGTCAGGGCGAGCAGGGCGGCATAGTTGAGGCTGAGGCTGCAATGTACGCTTCAAAGGTACAGGCAGTTTGCCCTAAGTGCGGCAAGCCAACAAGAGTCGCTCATAAGTTCCTTGAGGACGGTACTAAAGTTAGAGTCTGCAAGAACGCAGACTGCGGCGAAGAATTTTAATTAGGAGGATATTACGATGGCTAGACTTAAAGAATATTATGTTAGCGACGTAGCTCCTGCTATGATGAAGAAATTCGAATACGCTAACGTTATGCAGATCCCAAAGCTTGATAAGGTAGTTATCAACGTGGGCTGCGGCGCAGATAAGGATAACAAGAAGGTTATCGATGCTATCATGACTGATCTGGCTGCTATCACAGGACAGAAGCCGATCGTTTGTAAGGCAAAGAAGTCCGTTGCTAACTTCAAGCTCAGAGACGGACAGATCATCGGTGTTAAGGTAACACTGAGAGCTGAGAAAATGTATGAATTCGTTGACAGACTTTTCAACGTAGCATTTCCTCGTGTAAGAGATTTCAGAGGTATCAACCCTAACTCTTTCGACGGCAGAGGCAACTACTCTACAGGTCTTAAGGAGCAGCTGATCTTCCCTGAGATCGAATACGATAAGATAGATAAGGTTCGTGGTATGGATATCAACTTTATCACAACTGCAAAAACTGATGAAGAGGCAAAGGAGCTGCTTTCACTTATGGGTGCTCCATTTGCTGATAAGTAAGAGGAGGATAAAAAATGGCTAAGAAGGCTATGATCAACAAACAGCAGGCTACGCCTAAATATTCCACTCGTGCTTACAACAGATGTAAGATCTGCGGAAGACCTCACGCTTATCTGAGAAAGTTCGGCGTTTGCCGTATTTGTTTCAGAGAGTTGGCTCACGAGGGTAAGATTCCGGGAGTTAAGAAGGCTAGTTGGTAAAAGGAGGTTAACACGCATGCAAATTACTGATACAATAGCGGATCTTCTTACAAGAATCCGTAACGCAAGTACTGCGAAGCACGCAACAGTTGACGTTCCTGCATCTAATATGAAGAAGTCGATCACACAGATCCTCGTAGACGAAGGATACGTTAAGGACTTCAAGATCATTGAAGACGGTAAGCAGGGTATCATTAGAATTACTCTTAAATATGACGAGAACAGAAATCCAGTCATCACAGGACTCAGAAGAGTATCAAAGCCTGGTCTGAGAATTTACGCAAGCTGCGAGGATATGCCAAAGGTTATAAAGGGTCTTGGCATTGCTATCGTATCTACTTCAAAGGGCGTTATCACAGACAAGAAGGCTAGAGAGCTGAATGTCGGCGGAGAAGTTCTCGCATTCATCTGGTAAGGAGGACTAAGTTATGTCAAGAATAGGTATTAAGCCAATTAGTGTTCCTGCAGGTGTAGAGGTTACTGTTGCAGACGGAAACGTAGTTACAGTAAAGGGTCCTAAGGGTTCACTCACAAAAGAGTTCCACAAGGATATGATAATAAAGTGTGCAGACGGCGTGATCACAGTAGAGCGTCCTTCAGAGGATAAGCTCCACAAGTCACTGCACGGTCTGACAAGAACACTCGTACACAACATGGTAGAGGGTGTTACAGAGGGTTTCGCAAAGAAGCTTGAGATCGTTGGTGTAGGTTACAGAGCGCAGAAGCAGGGTAAGAACCTTGTTATGAACCTTGGTTTTTCTCATCAGGTAATCGTACCTGAAACAGATACTATCAAGATCGATGTACCTGACGCAAACCACATCGTAATTTCAGGTTGCGACAAGCAGGAAGTAGGTCAGTTTGCTTGTGAGATCCGTGAGAAGCGTCCACCAGAGCCTTATAAGGGTAAGGGTATTCGTTACGAAGGCGAGTATGTTATCCGTAAGGAAGGTAAGGCTGGTAAGGGCAGCAAGAAGTAATAAAAGGAGAGAATTACTATGGTTAAAAAGCTTGACAAGGCTAAGGCAAGAGCAAAAAGACATCAGAGAGTCCGCAACAAGATCAACGGAACAGCTGATTGTCCTCGCCTCAACGTATTCCGCTCCTCTAAGCATATTTATGCACAGGTTATCGACGACGTAAACGGCGTAACACTTTGCAGCGCTTCCTCAATGTCCAAGGACTTTGAAGGCAACGGCGGCAACAAGGAAGGCGCTCGTAAGGTCGGCGAAATGATCGCTCAGGCGGCTAAGGCAAAGGGCATCGAGAATGTCGTATTCGACAGAGGCGGCTACCTTTACCACGGACGTGTTCAGGAGTTGGCAGACGGAGCCCGTGAAGGCGGACTTAAGTTCTAAAGAGGAGGGTAAACATTGGCTTTAATAGATGCTTCAAACATGGAACTTACTGAAAAGGTCGTTGCAATTAACAGAGTATCAAAGACTGTTAAGGGCGGCCGTATAATGAAGTTCTCAGTCCTCGTAGTAGTAGGCGACGGAAACGGAGTAGTAGGTTTCGGAATCGGTAAATCAGGAGAAGTTCCTGACGCAATCAGAAAGGCAATCCAGGACGCCAAGAAGAACCTTATCAGAATTTCACTTAAGGGAACAACGATCCCACACGAAATTATCGGTAAGTTCGGTGCAGGCGAGGTTCTTCTCAAGCCTGCAGCACCAGGTACTGGAGTTATCGCAGGCGGCACAGTAAGAGCCGTTGTAGAAGCTGCTGGAATTAAGGATATCAGAGCTAAGCAGCTCCGTTCAAACAATCCTTACAACGCAGTAAGAGCTACAATAAGCGGTCTTGCTAACATCAGAAGCGCTGAAACAGTAGCAGCTCTCAGAGGCAAGACAGTTAAAGAAATTACAGGCTAAGGAGGATAACAGTTATGGCAATAAACATCGAACTGATAAAGAGCCTTAACGGAAGAAGCGATAAGCAGGTCGCTACCGCTAATTCACTGGGTCTCAGAAAAATCGGGGATAAGACTTGTCAGCCTGACAATCCTCAGACAAAGGGAAAGGTAAAGGTTATCTCCCATCTTATTAAAGTAACTGAAGCATAAGGAGGTGCAATCTGAATGAAACTGCACGAATTATCACCTGTTGCAGGCTCCGTAAAGGAGAGCAAGCGCAAGGGCAGAGGTCACGGTTCTGGTAACGGAAAGACCGCAGGCAAGGGACACAAGGGTCAGAAGGCTCGTTCCGGCGGCGGAATAAGACCGGGCTTTGAAGGCGGACAGACAATGCTCGCAAGAAGAATCCCTAAGCGTGGATTCAACAATATTTTCGCAACAAAGTATGCTATCGTAAATGTATCTGATCTTGATAGATTTGTTGACGGCACAGTTGTTGATACTGAGCTTCTTAAAGCTTCAGGCATCATCAAGAAGGAACTTGACGGCGTCAAGATCCTCGGAAACGGCGAATTAACTAAAAACCTTACCGTTAAGGCTGCTAAGTTCTCAGCAGCTGCTAAGGAAAAGATTGAAAAGGCAGGCGGGAAGGTTGAGGTGATGTAATTGTGATAGAGACATTTCGTAATGCCTGGAGAGTTCCGGAATTAAGAAAAAAACTTCTATTTACTTTTTTCATCATCATCATCTACAGAGTCGGCGGTACAGTTCCTGTGCCTTACCTTGACTCAGTCGCATTGTCAGCATGGTTTGAACAGAGTGCTTCGTCAGGTGACTTTTTCAGCTATCTGAACGTTCTGTCAGGAGGTAACTTTTCAAAAGCTACTCTCTTGGCGCTCTCCGTTTCACCTTATATCAATGCACAAATTATCATTCAGCTTCTGACCTACGCTCTCCCACCGCTGGAAAGACTCCAGAAGGAAGGTCCTGAGGGTAGAAAGAAACTTAACAAGATAACAAAATATGCGTCACTTGCTATTGCTATCTTCCAGGCGTGGGCTTATTACCTCACCATGAAGAAAGCGGGTGCTTGTGTTTACACAGAGGGCTTTAGCAAGATATTCGCAGAGATAGTTATTATCGCTTGCTTTACAGCAGGTGCGTCACTGACGATCTGGCTTGGTGACGAGATAAACGAGAAGGGTATCGGAAACGGTATCTCAATGCTCCTGTTCGCAGGTATCATTGCAAGAGGTCCTTCAGCAGTTATCGGTCTGTTCGATTACATGAAGACAGGCGAGGCTAAGAACATCATTCTCGTAATTGCTATCCTTGTTGTGTTCGTTCTGATGATAGGCTTTATCATCTTTATGAACGAGGCTGAAAGAAGAATACCGATACAGTACGCTAAGAGAGTAGTCGGCAGAAAACAGTACGGCGGTCAGAATACTTTTATTCCGATCAAGATCGCAATGAGCGGCGTTATGCCTATCATCTTTGCAATGGCTTTCATGTCACTGCCTTCAACACTCAAAATGTTCATTGAACCAAAGAGCGGAAGCTTCTACGATCACTTCCTTCACTGGTTCGAGTACACTCATCCGTTCTACGCTTGTCTGTACTTTGTGCTGATAATCGGCTTCAACTATTTCTATGTTTCAATGCAGTATAACCCACTTGAGATCGCAAACAACCTCAGACAGAACAACGGTGGTATCCCTGGTATCAGACCTGGTAGACCAACTTCCGATTATCTTAAGAAGGTTCTGTCAAAGATAACATTGGTAGGAGCTGTGTTCCTCGGAATAATCGCTATCTTCCCTATTATCTTCACTTCGATCACAAAGATGAATATTGCAATGGGCGGTACTTCGATACTCATCGTTGTATCAGTTGCTCTTGAAACTGCAAGAACTATGGAATCTCAAATGATGATGCGTCATCATAAGGGCTTCCTTGAATAAACCATAGGCTTTACGTTTGAGATAAAAAGGAGTTAAAAATGAATATTATTCTTTTAGGCGCTCCCGGTGCGGGAAAAGGAACTCAGGCTGAGGTTATCTGCAAGGCTCTGAACATTCCTACTATTTCTACAGGCAATATGCTCAGAGCTGCTGTTAAGGCTGGCACTGAGTACGGTCTCAAGGCTAAGGCTGCTATGGACGCAGGCGACCTTGTATCAGACGATATCGTAATTGGTATCCTTAAGGACAGGATCGCTGAGCCTGACGCTCAGAACGGTTTCATTCTGGACGGTTTCCCAAGAACAGTTCCTCAGGCTGAGGCTCTTGACGCTATGGGCGTTAAGATAGACAAGGTCATAGAGATATATGTTCCTGACGAGACTATTCAGCAGAGACTTTCGGGCAGAAGAGTTTGCCTCGACTGTGGCGCTACTTACCACACAGCTTTCAAGCCTTCAAAGGTAGAGGGCGTGTGCGATGTTTGCGGAAAGCCGATCGTTATCCGTAAGGACGACGAGCCTGCAACAGTTATCAGCAGACTTCAGACATATCACAAATCAACCGCTCCTCTTAAAGATTACTACGGTAAGCAGGGTAAGCTCGTTACCGTTGAGGGACAGGATAAGGTAGAGGACACTTCAAAGCTTGTTCTCGAAGCTGTTAAGGCATAGATCCGAGGCGTTTTTAATGATTTGCGTTAAATCCAATAAAGAGATCGAGAAAATGCAGAAGGCGGGCGCAATAACCGCCGGAGCATTGATCGCTGCGGGCGAGGCTATCAGACCGGGTATGACTACCTACGAGCTTGATAAAGTCGTTCACAGATATATCACTTCTCATGGTGCAAAGCCAAGCTTCCTTGGCTACGGCGGATTTCCAGGCTCAGCCTGCATTTCCGTCAACGATGAGATAATCCATGGTATCCCCGGTCCACGCAAGCTTTGCGAGGGCGACATAGTTTCAGTAGACGTTGGTGCTTACATTGACGGCTACCACGGAGATTCCTGCAAGACCTTTGCTGTAGGCAAGATTTCCCCTGAGGCAGAGGCTCTGATGAAGTCCACCGAAGAAAGTCTGTATCTTGCAATAGATATGGTAAAGCCGGGCGTTAGACTTGGCGACTTGGGTGCGGCCATTCAGAAATACAATGAGGACAACGGCTACTCCGTTGTAAGACAGTTCGTAGGTCACGGTGTGGGCAAAAACCTGCACGAAGATCCAGAAGTTCCAAACTATGGCAAGGCTGGTCACGGCATCAGACTTGTGGCAGGTATGGTAATAGCCATAGAGCCTATGATAAACATGGGTACGGCTGATATCAAGACAATGCCTGACGGTTGGACTGTCAAGACAAAAGACGGAAAGTGGGCGGCTCATTTTGAGCATACAATCGCAGTTACTCCTGACGGGGCAGTTATCCTGACCAAAGTATGACGGAGAAAAGCGTTGTAGATATACCGATCGGTTCAGTGGTGCTTGCGAACGCAGGCCGTGATAAGGGCAGATATTTTGTTGCGGTAGCTGCCAGCGGCGGTTTTGTGTATATCGCAGACGGCAAGGAGCGTAAGCTTGAAAAGCCAAAGCGTAAAAACATAAAACACATTTCACCTGCGGGCATCAACATCAGCACTGATGAGCTGACAAACAGGAAATTAAGACGGCTGATACAAGGTTTTGACCCAAACCGTGTTACAGCAGACCAAAACCTTTTAGATGGGGAGGTTTTTTAATGTCAAAGGAAGACGTTATCGAACTTGAGGGAACGGTAATTGAGGCTAAGCCAAATGCAACGTTTCTGGTAGAACTTTCAAACGGTCATAAAATCCTTGCTCATATTTCGGGTAAGCTGCGTATGAATTATATTCGTATCGTACCCGGAGATAAGGTAACGGTCGAAATGTCACCGTATGACTTGACAAAGGGAAGAATCACATGGAGAGCTAAGTAAGCTTTCCCGTAAGTTTAAGAATTTTTAATTCTTGTCGCTAAATTCAAAGGAGGTATTTCAATGAAAGTAAGACCTTCAGTTAAGCCTATCTGCGAGAAGTGCAAGGTAATCAAGAGAAAAGGCAAGGTTATGGTAATCTGCCAGAATCCTAAGCACAAACAACGTCAGGGCTAACAAACCAATAATGGAGGTGCAGCTAAATAATGGCTCGTATTGCTGGTATCGACCTGCCAAAGGATAAGAGAATTGAAATTGCTCTTACTTATATCTATGGTATAGGTCAGAAAACTGCTACTAAGATTCTTAATGAAACAGGCGTAAATCCTGACACAAGAGTTAAGGATATGTCTGAGGACGATGTAGCTAAATTGCGTGAATATATTGACCATAACATCACTGTTGAGGGTGACCTCAGAAGAAATGTTGCGCTCAATATCAAGAGATTGACAGAAATCGGTTGTTATCGTGGTCTTCGTCACAGAAGAGGTCTCCCAGTTAGAGGTCAGAGAACAAAGACCAACGCAAGAACTCGTAAGGGTCCTGTAAAGACAATCGCTAATAAGAAGAAGTAAGGAGGGTGTGAACAATGGCTCAGGCTAAGAAGAAGACTACTATTCGTCGTCGTCGTGAAAGAAAGAACATTGAACAGGGACAGGTTCATATCCAGTCTACTTTTAACAACACTATCGTAACTATTACAGATATGCAGGGCAATGCTATTTCTTGGGCATCTGCCGGCGGACTCGGCTTCAGAGGTTCTAAGAAGTCTACTCCATTCGCTGCTCAGACAGCTGCTGAAACTGCTGCAAGAGCTGCTAAGGAGCATGGCCTTAAGACAGTTGAAGTTTTTGTAAAGGGACCTGGTGCTGGCCGTGAGGCTGCAATCAGAGCTTTGCAGTCTGAGGATCTTGAAGTTAGACTTATCAAGGATGTAACTCCGATCCCTCACAATGGATGCCGTCCTCCAAAGAGAAGACGTGTATAGTTTATAAGACAATTTGAGTTTGTAGTTTACTCAAAGTCGGGTAAGCAATTCGGCTAAGACCCGATAACATTTAGAAAACGGAGGTATTTACCATGGCAGTAAATAGAGAACCAATACTCAAGAGATGTAAATCTCTCGGAATCAGCCCAGCAGTTATGGGTATCGCTAAGGAAACAAAGCGTGATCCTAACGCTAACAAGAGAAAGAAAGTTTCAGAATACGGTATGCAGCTTAAGGAAAAGCAGAAGCTCAAGTTCATCTATGGCGTTCTTGAGAAGCAGTTCCGTCACCTGTTCGAGCTTGCTGAGAAAATGGAGGGTCAGGCCGGTGCTAACCTCATTACTCTTCTCGAGTCAAGACTTGACAATGTTGTATACAGAATGGGTCTTTCAATGACAAGAAGAGAGGCTCGTCAGCTCGTTGTTCACGGTCATTATCTTGTTAACGGCAAGAGAGTTGACATTCCTTCTTACAGAATCAAGGAAGGCGATGTTATCTCACTTAAGGAAAACAGCAAGAAGAGCGAGAAGTTCAAGCAGATCATTGAGGCTAACGCTTCAAAGGCAGCTCCTACATGGCTTGATGTAAACAAGGACAACCAGACAGCTAAGGTTCTTCGTATGCCTGTTAAGGAAGACCTTGACTATGACATCGAGGAGCACCTCATCGTCGAGTTGTATTCTAAATAATGTATTGATAGTGGTTCTTACGGTATGCACTCTTCAAGAGTGCGTATCGGAGAAATACTTGATATGTTTTTGGAAGTGTATGTGTTATTGATCATATAAAACAATCGAGTTTGAAAACAGGAGGGTCTTAAATGCTTGAAAAAATAGAAAAGCCTGAAATCGAAACAGCCGAGCTAAAGAGCAACGGAACATACGGCAAGTTTATTCTCGAGCCTCTGGAGCGTGGCTATGGTATTACGCTCGGAAATAGTCTGAGACGTGTACTGCTCTCCTCTTTGCCAGGCGTCGCCGTTACATCGGTAAAGATCGACGGTGTACACCACGAACTATCAACAATTCCCGGAGTTAAGGAAGATGTTACTGAGATCATTCTTAACCTCAAGGGTTTAACTGCAAAGCTTTACGGCGAGGGTCCTAAGACTATCTACATTGAGGCCGAGGGCGAGTGCGTTGTCACTGCCGGCGACATCAAGACAGATTCTGAGGTGGACATTCTTGTTCCTGATATGCACATTGCAACTTTGGGACCGGGCGCAAAGCTTTATATGGAAATTGTCATCGACAGAGGTCGTGGATATGTTTCTGCGGAAAAGAACAAGGCGCTTATGCCTAACGCCCCTATTGGTGTTATTGCAGTAGACAGTATTTATACGCCTGTATTAAAGGTGAACTTCACGGTTGACAACACCCGTGTTGGACAGATCACCGATTTTGATAAGCTGACATTGGAGGTTTGGACCGACGGTACTATCTCCGCTAAGGAAGCTGTATCAATGGCAGCCAAACTCCTCAACGAGCATCTGAATCTCTTTGTTGATCTCTCAGAAGAGACTAACGTTGTAGAGATGATGGTTGAAAAGGATGAAAAGGGCAAGGAAAAGATCCTTGAGATGACCATTGAGGAACTTGACTTATCTGTGCGTTCATTTAACTGTCTGAAGCGTGCAGGAATTAACACGGTTAACGATTTGATTGAAAAGTCTGCTGAAGAAATGATGAAGGTAAGAAACCTTGGTAAGAAGTCATTCGACGAGGTCAAGGAAAAGCTTCATTCATTGGGTTACGACCTTAATTCAGAGGACGATAATTAAAGTAAGGAGTGAAAATCTATGCCAGGCACAAGAAAGCTGGGAAGAACTAGCGACCAGAGAAAAGCAATGCTCAGAGCTATGGTTACTTATCTTCTCGAAAACGGTAAGATTGAAACCACTGTAACAAGAGCTAAGGAAGTTGCTGCTATGACTGAGAAAATGATTACTCTCGGCAAGGCAGGCGACCTTCACTCAAAGCGTCAGGTACTTTCTTATGTAACTAAGGAAGACGTAGCTAAGAAGCTGTTTGACAATATTGCACCTTCATATGAGGGCAGAAACGGCGGCTATACAAAGATCATCAAGATCGGACCACGTCGTGGCGACGCTGCTGAAATGGCTATCATTCAGTTGGTTTAATAAATTTTGCATAGCAATCAAGGCTGTATCCGTAAGGGTACAGCCTTTTTTATGTGCTTATATTTGGGCATTGGTATCAAGATATGCGGGCGAACGTTGTTCGCCCCTACAAGTGTGGCTATGGTTTGTGGTTATTTTAGAAGTTCATTGCCAATGAGGTCAATGAACTTTTTGCCTGCTATGCCGTTTTGCGAAAAGCCGTGGGATTTGAGTATATTGTTCACGGCTTTCTGAGTGCCTGCACCGAAAATATCGTTTTTATCAAGGTTGATATTGTGCATACCCTTTTTCTTTGCAAGCATAAGAAGATATTTCAGTGCAAGGACGCCATTGCCTTTATCACCTTTTTTGTAGCCTGTGGTATCGAGATTTTTTGCGTTGGAAGGGTAAAGGTTAAGGCACTTTTTCTTCATTATGGCAGGGTAGTCTTTGTAAGCGTAGTTGCAATCGCAGCGGTCGGAAACACCGTTTACAGTTCCTTTGCTTGTATACTGCCACATTCCATAGTTTGATATGGCAGGCTTTGCAACGTCAAAGTGTGCCACCCAAATGTCATAGCGGTTTTTTACGGAGTCTGATACCTTGCTCTTGAAAAAGTTTGCGTAGCTGTAGACAGCCGCATAGTAGCCGTTGCTTTCGAGATAGTCGCAGAAAGCTTCTATAATTTTGTTTACGGCAGTGTTTGGAAGCTCACTTTGGGAAGCGTCCTCGATATCAAAGGCGAGGGGATATTCAAACTTCTTGCCTTTGACCGCTTCAAGAAAAGTTTTCGCTTCCGAAAGTGCATCGGCTTCTGTAAGAGCGTAGGAATACCAGTATGTGCCGATATTAAGACCAGCCTTTCTGGCGGCAGCGTAGTTTTTCTCGAAATTTTCGTCTTTTTGACTGATGTACTTGCCGTAGCCTGCGTTTATCATCACAAAGCTGTAACCCTGTGACTTCACCTTTTCAAAATCTATTCTCCCCTGCCAATGGGAAACGTCAATGCCCTTAGCCTTTTCCATTGCCGTCACCTCCAGATTTTTTTGCCGTCTGTACGCCAAAGTAAAATGATATCACCACGGTGAAAACTGTGATGAACTGCTCTCCGCTGACTATCCCTTTCAGCGTGAGGATACAGAACACGCTTGTCATAAGCAGTGTGACAAGCGATTTTACGTCAATGAGCTTTGCGAGTTTTTCTTTCATGAATATCTCTCCCTTTCCATGTCTGTTATCTTTTGTTCCGCCGCCGCCATTCTTGAGATGAGTGCGTTATGTTCGGAAACTGTTTGTTCCAGCCTATCTATTCTATATATAATAAGCCGTTCGGTGGCTTCCTGTGATTTTTTGTTTTCTTTAGCTCCCGAACGAGCTATTATAAGCTGGCAGGCTATACTGGCGGCCGCCGCTATGAACGCCGCTATTACTGCTTCCATGTTTATCACCTCCTATTTATCCCGAAAAAGAGGTGTTTTGTTGCATAAAAAATGCAACAATTGCAGAATTGTTGCCAAATTAAAATATAAATCATTTGTTTGCACAGTTTTGGTGCGGCACTTTTGTGCATTGGTCACATACTTTCATGAACAGAAAAGATATTTGTTAAGACGTAAAAAACCACGGCTGAGTTTACATTCAGCCGTGGTTTTTGTTTTTAGTATGGTCTTATTTCTCAGGCAGAAGCATTGCAGCCGCAATATATGCGATAACTCCTGCACCGCCTGCACAGCCTATAAGCACTGCACAGATACGGACTATGTTCACGTCGATGTTGAAATACTCCGCTAGTCCTGCGCAAACGCCTGAAATTATCCTGCCTTCTCTTAATTTGTAAAGTGGCTTTGCCATTTCTATCACTCCTTATCTGAAATTAAGCGAAATTTCGCCGATACCGTTGTCAATGTCAAGTTTTATTTTGTAGAGAAGCTCGTTCTCTTCTGTTGTGCTATTTATTTTCACTTTGCTGTCTGATTTTATCTTATAGTCGTTTTTGCAGCCGTCAATATAAAAATTTATACTTCCTATGCCGCCGTCTATATCAGCGTCGCCGAGAAGCTTTCCTGAAAAGTCTGTTTCGCCTACCCCGCAGTCAAAGTCGGAATAGTTAAAAGTGCAGTCTTTGAAAACTGTTTTTCCTACTCCAAGGTCAAAGTCGGCTTCATTTTTGCAGGTGACGTTAATGACCTCTGAGCTTCCTGCACCGAAATCTATGTCGAGGTTTTCACAGGTCAGGTCTGAAAGCTTCATTTGTCCTGCGCCTGCGTCTATCTTTACAGTGTCAAACTCTTTTTCAGGAAGCTCTATAGTCAGCGTAGGCTGACTTCCGTCAAAGGAGATATATCCGCCTTTAAGGTGCAAAAGGCTGTCGGCGGTCTTGACCTGAAGCTTGCTGTTTGATGACGAAAAATTTATCTTCTCCGGGAGATTTTCTCCTGTGACGTGGATATTTTCGTCACTGCTCTTTTTGATGTTGAGATCCCCTGCGGAGAAGTCGATCTCCATATTATCTATAGCGGCAACGTCAAAAGTTTCGTTGTAGGAATAACGCTTGCCAAGGCTTTTGGTGTTTGTGACCTTGATAAGCACCACGCCCACAATGAAAAGCACTATGCCGATAATAAATATCGTCAAAAAAAATGGGAAACGTCTGCGTTTTACGTCGCCTGTGTTATCATATTTTGCCATTATGCCACCGCCTTTGAGCTTACAAACCTATGGACAAAGTTTGTGAATTTGTTGAAAAGGCTTACACAGCCACGCCATATGCACCTTATAACAGGCATTACAATCATGCCTCCAAGTCCGATACAAATAAGTCCTGCACCGATAAGGGCAATGCCTGCGGGATAGACAGTGAAAAGCGTTACTATACCGCCTATTGTAAGGGAGAAGCCTGTTGCGAAAACTGCAATTATTATGCTTAAAAGTGCGCAAAGTATCGCCAGGGCTATTGCGGCAAAGGCACACATAAGGCTGAACCATATTGGGCTTGTGATGATGATAACAAGAAGCTTTGAGAGAGAATTGCCGTTATGTGGCACATTATTGTCAGTATCACGAGCCTGTGAGGGGTCAGCGGCGGCTTCCATTTGAAATACCGAGTCGCCCTGTGGGTGTATGCCACTATCCTGCAAAATTTTGTTGGCAAGCTCTTCGGGCGAGCCGAGGTTTGCGGCAGTTTCAGCTTCGTGGGCTGCACCTGCATCAAGGAATATCTCCTCATAAAACCCCATTGCGTCATTTATTTCATCTTCGGCAAGTCCGCCGTCTTCAAGCAATCTGCGCAGTTGGGTAAGATACTCAAGTCTGTTCATGTGTTTTCTCCACCTTTTTCTAATAATATACGGTCTACCATATTCTTATGCTTCTTCCACTCTCTGCGGTATTCTTCAAGAGCTTTTTCTCCCTTTGGGGTAACGTGATAATAACGTCTGTTCCTGCCCATATATTCCTTATCGTAGGTTTCAAGCAGCTCGTTTTTTTGAAGCCGTTTCAGCACAGGATACAATGTGGATTCTGAAACGTCCACCGCACTGCGTATGAACTGCGTTATCTCATATCCATAGGTATCCTCTCTGTCTACCACCGACAGTACCATGGAATCAAGCAGTCCTGCACTTATTGGAAAGCCCATTTACTCTCTCCTCTCTTTAGTCAGCTCAGTTATTATATAGATCTATAATACTATATCGTTGAATATATTATACGTCATATAATATTATTTGTCAAGGGGTAAAATCGAATTTTTTTGTTATCATCACTTTATGCGAGTTAGTTTAGAATAATTGTTTGCTGAAAATTCCTAGACAGCCTTGAAGAAGCTTCTGCGCACAGGGATATTTCCCATATGCCTGCGAGAGTAAAGTGCGCAATGCTCGGCTGGCGGACGCTTTCTGAGGCGTTGAAAGATAAATAGGGTATAAAAATGCCGCTGAGAACTCTCTCAGCGGTCTTTTTCTATTCTGCTTTAGAAGTATTTTCTTTCTTCGTCTTGCTGTCAGCCTTTGAGCTATCATTCTTTTTGCTCTCAGCGGATTTTTCTTCCGTGTCCTTTATGGAACTTGCAAGGTGGGTGAAGTCGGGGAGCTTATCCCTTGTTAGAGTGAGATTGTTGTTATACATCTTGATAAGCTCGGCGGCAGTGTTGTTTTCTTCAGCAAGCTTGCCGTCATCGGTCATAAGATAATTTCCGCCCCATTGACCTATGAACGCCCACATGGCTTTTTCGTCTGCAATGCTCTGTATGTCAGGGAAGCTTCCACATTCGCTCATTGCGATAGGCTTGTTCTTTGATATGCTTTGCAGGAAAAGCATTATGTTCACCTGTGCGTCCTTATTGCCGTCGTCATAAACATCGCAGGAAAGCACGTCGCAGTATTTGTCGCCCACATACCAATCGGCATTCTGTGCTGACCATACCCATATGAGATTGTTCAGCTTGTGGTATTTCGTCTGACGCTCGTACATAAGCTTCCAAAGCCATTTGTAGGCTTCCTTGTCATTGCCCCACCAGAAATCACCGTTGCTGGCCTCGTGGAGCGGTCGCCAAAGCACTGCTATTCCCTCATCACGGAGGGTGGAGAGTTTCTCAGATATGGTGTCGATATCCTGAACGACAGCAACACATTCTTTGCTTACCTTGCCGTCCTTTTGAAGCTTTTTGATATCCTCAAGGCTGAGTTCTGCGATATTTTCCTTTGTAACTGCCTTTTTGATGTCAAAATCCGTCTGGTCGGCATAATATTCACGCTTGTCGTCAGGGGCAGCCCAGTGCCACATATAGCCCACTATGCCGTCCTTTGAAGCCCAATCCATGGCGATGTTCATCTCGGTGTCGGTGGTAATGCTGTCCTTTTCAGTGGCAAGCATAAGGTCGCCAAAACGTATTGCAGGGTATTTTCCTGTGGTTTTGTATATCATGTCTGTTTCAGCAGATGTGCCGATGGTGTCATGCTGACCCAAAAGCACCTGCTTGCCGTAGCTTTCGCAAAGATACTGATAAAGTGCTTTTGCGTTGTAGTCGGAGTCTTTGTTTGAAAGAGCAGGCTTTGATATAGTAAGGTCAAGCTTTGATATATCCTCGCTTGCGGTGAGGGTCAGGCAGTCAACGTCAAGTCCGCCGTCCACAGGGATAACGGATATTGCCGTCTTGCCTTTTTCTATGTAGATGTTCTTGAAAGTCACCTTTTCAAACTTGCCCGAGCCACTGGCTGAGAAATCCTGAAGCTTTTTGCCGTTCACAGCTATGCCGTTCACACACGGCACATCGGAAGCCACTGTTATGGTAAGGTCATAATACTGTGAGTCGGTAAGCTCGATCTCTCTTGACCAATCCTCCTCAGCGGAAATGTTCGTCACATAACCCTTGCCCTTGTAGCCCTTGCGGTCGCTTTTTACTTTCGCCTTGCCTGAAACTGAGCCTGTTTCGGCTTCAACGCTTTTTGAAAACTTCACATAAGGTATGGCATTTGCCACTATCTTTGTTTCTTCGTAGCTTTTTAAAGCCTGCTCGTCAGCCTTGCTGTCATCGTTTGTCTGTTCCTTTGTTGTGGTTACAACAGATGTTTTTTCGGGGGCGGTCATGCTCTCGTTTCTGCCTATCTGCACTCCGCAGCCTGACAGCGTGCAAATTGCTGCAACAGCCGCTGCCATTATCCGATAATGTCTCATTTCAATATCCTCTCAAATTTTGTCTTTTGCTCAGAATGTGAGCGTGTATGTTTTACCTGTTTCCGTGTCAAACTCTGCTGCGCCGTCTGTGTACAAGGTCTGTACCTCGCTGCTTGCAGTGTGTACCTTTACACTGTCACACACTATCCTGCACTTCTTTCCGCACCTTGAGTGAATGTGGCAGGCTGTTATCTTTGAGTCTTTCCACTCAAGGTCGATAACAAAGCCGCCTCTTGCACAAAGTCCTTTGAAGCTGCCCTCCGACCATTCTTTCGGCAGTGCAGGCAGGAGAATTATCTCGCCGTTCTCGCTTTGCAAAAGTGCCTCCGTGATACCAGCTGTGCCACCGAAGTTTCCGTCTATCTGGAAAGGAGGGTGCATATCGAACATATTCTCGCTTGTGGAGTTTGAAAGAAGTGCTATAACATTTTCGTACACTTTTTCGCCGTCAAAAAGTCTTGCCCAGTGGTTTATTATCCATGCCCTCGACCAGCCTGTGTGTCCGCCACCGTGTGAAAGACGTCTTTCAAGGGTAGCCCTTGCGGCTTTGGCAAGCTCAGGGGTCTTTCGCATTGTTATGATGTCAGCAGGATAGAGTGCGAAAAGCTGTGAGATGTGCCTGTGACCAGGCTCTACCTCGTCATAGTCCTCTGCCCATTCCATTATCTGACCGTATTTGCCTATCTCAGGTGCAGGAAGTCTGTCTCTGGCTTCAAGGACTTTCTTTCTGAACCCTCCGTCAGTTTCAAGTATCTTTGAAGCTTCCGCAACGGCAGTGAAAAGCTCATAGATTATCTGGCTGTCCATAGACGGACCTATGCAGATAGAGCCTTTTGAGCCTGAAGCTGTGAGATAGGTATTCTCAGGGGAAACTGACGGGCAGGTAACAAGTCTGCCCTTTTTGTCTTCGATAAGGAAGTCAAGGAAAAATTCTGCCGCTTCTTTCAGGGTGTCATATTTCTCGCTGAGAAACTCTCTGTCCTGAACATAGAGATAATGCTCCCATATGTGCAGGCAGAGCCATGCCGCACCCATTGGCCATTGTGTTCCGGGTATCCACAAGTCCTGCGGTGCGGTGTCGCCCCAAATGTCAGTATTGTGGTGACAGACAAAGCCACGGCAGCCGTACATATCCCTTGCGGTCTTTCTGCCGTTTGGACGGAGCTTCTCGATATGGTCGATAAGAGGCATATGAAGCTCTGAGAGATTACAATTCTCTGCACACCAATAGTTCATTTCGGTATTGATATTGATAGTGAATTTACAGCCCCAAGCAGGCCACATATCCTTGTTCCAAATGCCTTGGAGATTTGTAGGCAGGGTCTTTTCTCGGCTGCCTGCAATAAGAAGATATCTGCCGAAATTGTGATACATTTCAATAAGCTTGTTGTCGGGATTGCCCTCTTTCACAAGTGCAAGTCTTTCGTCTGTAGGCAGGGTGGAATTACCTGAGCTGTTGTCGCAAAGGGAGATATTCGCACGGTCATAGTATGACTTGTAGTCTGCGATATGGTCAGCTTTAAGCTGTGCATAGGTTTTTTCCTCGGCTCTTTCAACGTCAAAGACAGCCTGTCCCTTGTAATCCTCACAGCGGTAGCTTGTCTGTGCGCCAAGGAGGATAGTCACCTCGTCGCAGTCCTCACAGGTTATGAAGCTTCCATATGGGTAGACCTTTCCGCCCTTGTGGAGTACCTTTATATAAGCGGCAAAGTTTATGCCGTCCTCTGAGCCACATCCACCGTAAAAGAGGATATCATTATCATGCACAGGCGAGTTATCATCAAAATAATCATCTCTGCCGTCAATGCGTACACGGACGCTTATCGCTTTTTTCTCGGAAGCCGTTATGTGCATAACAAGCACCTGATCGGGCTGTGAGATAAACACTTCTCTTGTGTAGTCAACGCCGTTTATGGCATATTCTGTGGTGCAGACAGCGGTGTTAAGGTCAAGGCTTCTGCTCTTGAAGTCACATTCGCTCTCTTTATAATGTATAACGTTCATGTCGCCAAGGGGCATATAGTGCCTTTGATTTACAGGCGTGCCGCAGAAAGCGTCATAGATTATTTTTTCAGCCTCGTTTATTTTCTCCTCAAAAAGCAGTTTTCTCACTTTTTCGAGATTAGGCAGTGCGGACTTATTATTTCTTTCACGGAAGCCGCCCGACCAGACGGAGTCCTCATTGAGCTGAATCCTCTCTTCAAGTGGCTGAGAGAACACCATTGCGCCTATCCTGCCGTTTCCAAGGGGCAGTGCTTTGTTCCAATCGTCTGCAGGGGTCTTATACCAAAGAAGTGCGGAAGTATCCATAGCTATTCCTTTCGTTATCTGTATTTTAATATGGTTGTAGGTTACAATCCCTTATATTATAGCATATTTTGTTTGGGTTGACAAGGGGGGAGGGGGTGTGCTTGTGAGGCATTCGGAAAATGTTGACATGGAAGATAGTTTGTGATACAATAAAGGTATATAACAAAAGGGGGAGAGCATATGGCTATAGATAAGGCAGATTGGCATTGGGACGATACTGAAAAGCTGTATAGGAAAACAAATAATGTTGAGGGCAAGCTCACGGAGGAACAGCAGGAAGAAATATGGCTGTTGGCGTCAAATCATATAGGATTATTTTTAAGGTGGCTTATTGACAGGGGTTTTAACGAGCTTATTGATGAAAGTGACGAGGAATCCTGTGTGCAGGTCCGTGAGGGCAAAATGAGCGGTGCGGAATATCTTATGCACATATTGGACGGTGCATTTTGTGAGAATGATATAAAACCCAATGTCCGTGACTTTGCGGTAAATTATTACGATAAGCAGTATTTTAATGATTATGGTAAGACTTGTCCTGCTAAAGATCTGTGTGTGCCGTGCTATAGCTTTATATCAGGTGACGATGACTACAACGCCCTGAGACCTCTTATAGACGAAGCATACGAAGAATATTGTCGTGAGAAATAACAAAACCAGTGTAAGCCCACAGCAGGCTTTCACTGGTTTTGTTTATCATTTATAAAAAGTTTAACAATATTTTATACGCTGTTTTTATGTGCGAATTTTTTCTGCAATGTTCTGAAAAGCGTCAAAGATCTCTTCTCCCGAACGTCCCAAGGCTCTTATGGCTATGCCACGTTCCGTGTGAGTGGCGCAAAGCTGTGCGCTGTCAGGGTCGCCTGTGTAGTCGGCTTGGTAAATGCTTTCTAGCATTGTCTTGTCAGGGGTGTAGATATACATAAATCCCGTGTGGGTGAAGCTCTCGAAAAAGCCTTTTTGCCGTATGGGCAGTGCGGCGGGGTCGATAAGAGTCGCCCTGCCGTCAATTGCTATCTCGGTGCGTGAGCGAAAGCGCTTCAAGCCGAACTCCTCCCCCATTGCAGTTCTGCCACAGCAGTATATCTCAGAGAAAATAAGCTCAGAATTTTCTGTGATGTTCACCTTGCCCATAGAGATATGCTCACAGCCTGTGAAAGTCATAATAGGGTGGGGCATATAGCAAAGCCTTGCGTTTTTGCGCACAACAAGCTTTATGCTCTGTTTTGATACGCCGCCGTTTGTGTTGAAAAGCTTTTGATAGCCCTGATCTGTGAAAATGACCTTGCAGTTTTCCCCAACAAAAAGCTTTATCTCGTTTTCGTCACCTGCCAATACTCCTGCTGAGCCGCACATCGAGATATATTTCGCCCAGCCTTTATGGTCATAAAATGGTGAATACACCTTAAAAGGGGGAGCGAAATATAAGTCCTCAGTAATGGTTTTTTGTCCGTCAAAGGCTGTTGACAGGCTTAGTCTGCCGTTCATTTCAGATCCTCAAAAAGCACTGATTTTTTTATCCAGTCTATGACCTGAGAAACGCCCTCACGGCTCATGAGATTTGTGAAAAGAAACGGTCTGTCGCCCCTCATGCGCTTTGAGTCGGAAGCCATTACTTCAAGGGAAGCTCCAACAAGTGGCGCAAGGTCTGTCTTGTTGATAACAAGCAGGTCGGAACGTGTCACGCCAGGGCCACCTTTTCTTGGTATCTTTTCACCCTGTGCAACGTCGATAACATAGATAGAAGCGTCTGCAAGGTCAGGGGAGAATGTGGCGGATAGATTGTCGCCGCCGCTTTCAATGAAAACGATCTGCGTGTCAGGGTGCTTTTTCACCATTTCGTCAACGGCTTCCAGGTTCATTGAGCAGTCTTCTCTTATGGCAGTGTGAGGACAGCCGCCTGTTTCAACACCAACTATCCTGTCAGCAGGTAGGCATGAGTTTTTTGTAAGAAATTCTGCGTCCTCTTTGGTGTAGATATCGTTTGTTACAACGCATATGGAATATTCTTTTGACATTTCTCTTGTAAGGCGTTCGATAAGTGCGGTTTTTCCCGATCCCACAGGTCCGCCTACGCCTATTTTTACATAGCTCATTTTTGGTACTCCTTATTATATTATATAAATCATAGCTTATGACATATACTGTCTTGAATACAGCCGCTCGTGCTGCATTGCACGCAGGTCAAAGCCTACACCGCTTATGCCGATATCGTTTATATCAGTGAAAAGGGCTTTTTCTGAAGCGGAGGATATAAACTCAAAGCTCTCTCCGAGAATTTTCTGCCCTGCAAGCTGACTAAGAGGTACAAGCTTCACGCAGTTTGTGACTATGGCGGAGCATATGGAATAGCCGTATACCGCAAGCCCCTCTGAAAGCTCGATGCCATTGTCACGCATATAAAGCCCATAGGCGATGCACTGATGACCCTTGCATATGCCTTGTTCTGTCAGGCTTTTATAAAGCCCTGTGAAGCTTTCCCGACCATTGTTGCATATTTTGAAAAAACGCCTTGTGACCTTTTCTGAGCCGCTTCGTATCTCAAATGGTGTTTTCGCCGCAGAGTATATCTCATCAAGACGGCAAAGCTCCTTTTCGTCAGCATTGTATGCTGCTGCCGCCGCACCAAGCTCATTGTAGGGCAGCACTGAGATGTAAGAATGGAGATATTCTTCAAGCCCTTTTGGCGAAGTGATGATATCATGCTGAACGTAGGTTTCAAGCCCGTTTGAAAGCGTGAACGCACCCACCGGGAAAAGGCTGTCGCATATTTGCAGAATGTGCATAAGTCCTGCGGTATCGGTCATTTTTATCAGCTCCGTTTAGTGTGAATGTTCGTGGTGATGATGTTCCCCATGCTCGTGGGAGTGGCTGTGTGAGTGTCCGTGAGCTTTGCAGACGATAAAATCGTCAAATCTGCCTATGATGTTCTCACACTCAAAGCCGAGGTTTTTCAGGTGCTTTTCTGTAGGCTCGTCATGTGGGATAAGCACGTTGTCGTCAGATATTTTAAGTGACAAATGCCTGTTGCCTATCTCAAAGCAAAGCCTGCCCATTTCCTGCATAGTGTGAACGTTTATCTTGATAAGGGGACAGCTTGTGAGCTTCACTGCTACGCAAAGCTTATCGTCAAGATAGATGATATCCCCGTCCTTTAGGTTTTCGTCAATGGCAATGCCTATGTCACGTCCTCCTGCGGTGGTTTTTCTTATGCGCTTTTTCTCGGCTTCAAACCAATCAAGCTCAACTGTGTCTACTTCTACAGAGGGGGTGCTTTCAGAGAGATTGCCTAATATTTTTTCTGCTATCATTTTTGTTTCCTCGCTTTAGAACATAAAGTAACGCTGTGCCAATGCAAGCTCGTCAAAAGGCTCGCAGGTAATAACTTCGCCGTCAACTGTGACAGTGTAGGTCTCAGGGTCTACTCTTATATCACCGCAGACGTTGTTGTATACCATATCAGCCTTTGAGATGTTTCGGCAGTTTTTCACAGGAAGCACCTGCCTTTTAAGACCAAGCTTCTCTTTTATGCCGTCCTCGTAGGCGTATTTTGATACGAACGTGATACAGGTGTTTGAAAGGGCAAGCCCGTGACCACCGAACATTTCTGTGTAACACACAGGCTGAGGGGTAGGGATAGAAGCGTTTGCGTCGCCCATTTTTGATGCGAAAATAAATCCGCCCTTTATTATCATGTCAGGCTTTGCACCGAAAAATGCAGGATTCCAAAGAACAAGGTCTGCCACCTTGCCAACTTCCACTGAGCCTACATATTCTGATACGCCGTGGGTTATAGCAGGGTTGATAGTGTATTTTGAAATGTAGCGTTTTATTCTGAAATTGTCGTTTCGCTGGCTGTCCTCTGGGAGTGCGCCACGTTGTTTCTTCATTTTGTCAGCGGTCTGCCATGTTCGTGTGATAACTTCGCCTACACGTCCCATTGCCTGAGAGTCGGAACTCATCATTGAGAATATTCCCATATCGTGCAAAACGTCCTCTGCGGCGATAGTTTCAGGACGTATCCTTGAATCCGCAAAAGCAATGTCCTCCGGTACGTTCTTGTCAAGGTGATGACACACCATGAGCATATCCAGATGTTCGTCAAGAGTGTTTGCAGTGTAAGGCATTGTAGGGTTCGTTGAGGAAGGGAGAACATTCGGGAACGCTGCTGCTCTGATAATGTCAGGAGCGTGTCCGCCGCCTGCGCCCTCTGTGTGATAAGTGTGGATAGTCCTGCCCTTGAAAGCATTGACGGTATCTTCAACAAATCCGCCCTCGTTAAGAGTGTCGGTGTGGATAGCCGCCTGAACGTCATACATATCCGCAACAGTAAGTGCGTGGTCGATAACGTCAGGGGTAGAGCCCCAGTCCTCGTGTATCTTCAAGCCTATACAGCCTGCCTTTATCTGCTCCTCAAGAGTTGTGATGTCGCTTGAATTTCCCTTGCAGAGATAGCCGAAATTCATTGGCAGGTCTTCGGAGGCTTCCAACATTCTGTGGATATTGAACTCGCCAGGTGTACAGGTGGTGGCATTGGTGCCGTCGGCAGGACCTGTACCACCGCCTATCATGGTGGTGATTCCGCTGTAAAGGGCTGTTCTCACCTGAGTTGGAGAGATAAAATGAATGTGCGTGTCAAGTCCGCCTGCGGTGAGGATAAGTCCCTCGCCTGCAATAGCTTCAGTGGAAGCGCCTATTATCATGTTTTTGTCAACGCCATTCATGATGTCGGGGTTGCCTGCTTTGCCTATTCCTGCTATCCTGCCGTCCTTTATGCCAACGTCAGCCTTTATGATGCCTGTGCTGTCGATGATAAGAGCGTTTGTGATAACAGTGTCAAGGCACTCCTTGTCAGTGGCTTTGCAGGATTGCCCCATGCCGTCACGGAGAGATTTTCCTCCGCCGAACTTTGCTTCATCGCCATGAACTGTCAAATCTTTTTCCACTTCTGCAATAAGAGAAGTGTCGCCTAAGCGCACTCTGTCGCCAACTGTCGGGCCATACATATCGCAGTAAGCTTTTCTCGATATCTCGATCATTTCCTACACCCCCTTGAAGCCAAGCTTTTTAGCCTTTTCAAAGGCTGCCTGCTTGATGTTTTCATCGTCCATTTTTCCGTTTACAAGGCCATTCAGACCATAGCCTATGCGGTCGCCGCCGATAGGTATAAGACGGACGGTCTTTTTCTCTCCCGGCTCAAATCTTACCGCTGTGCCTGCGGGAATATCAAGCCGCATACCATAAGCCGCCTTGCGGTCAAACTCCAAAGCCTTGTTTACCTCAAAAAAGTGGAAGTGGGAGCCTGTCTGGATAGGTCTGTCCCCTGTGTTTGAAACTGTAAGCTCAATGCTTTCTGTTCCCTCGTTGAGCTTGACAGTGCCTTCCTCAACGATAAATTCCCCTGGGTGAAGCTTGCTTGCACCCTTGATAGGGTTGTGTACTGTCACAAGCTTTGTGCCGTCGGGCATTGTGGATTCTATTTGTATTTCGTGTATCATTTCAGGAACGCCGTCCATGACGTCATCAGCGGTAAGAAGCTTTGTGCCGTATTGCATAAGCTCAGCGGCTGACGCTCCTGCTCTTGCTTTTTCCATTACTTCCATGCTTATGTATGCCACAGCTTCAGGGTAGTTGAGCTTTAATCCATGTGCCTTTCGGTCACGGGCAAGCATGCCCGCATAATGGAGCATAAGCTTATCCTGCTCTCTTGGAACAAGTCGCATTATTATTCCTCCTATTTATATAGTATAGTGTATCTACTGCTTTTTCTCTGTAAGGGCTTTTCTTACTACTCCCTCAGGGTCGCTTATGAGCATAGTGCCGAGCCATACGACGGTGCCGAGTGCAACAACGCAGATTCCTAAAAAGCTGTCGTTTATCATGTCTGCGGTGGCAGGAGTGAAATATCCTGCGCCCTGCTCTTTGTATTCAAAAAGTGCGTCCACGAGCCACATTATAGATGCGCCCCAGTACATATAGCACATCAGCCCCACTTTAAGCTTTCTGGCTTTTGGTGATGTATACCATACTATAGTAACGATAACGGCAGCTATGAGTGTGATAAGAAGTGTCATACGGCGTCACCTCCCAGCTTTGCAGTCTCTTTTGGCTTACGTTTCAGTATCTTGTCAGACACCACAGTCAGCACAGCCCATACCGCTGTCACAAGAACAGCCATTGATGTTCCGACAGTCGCCATTTCGTGGAATGCTACTGCCATTTCCGAAGGGTCGTTAGCCGCTGTCAGGAATGGGAAGAACGGAGATATCTCGCCATGCCACAGATGCTCAAATGCCAAAAGACCAGAGCCACCCCACAGAAAGCCTGAGAGCCTTGTTATCTTTTTAGAAAGAGGAAGCTTGTCCTCCGAAAGAGCTTTGACCTTTGTCTGCTCCTCTGCCTTTGCCTCGTGAGACTTTACTGCCTTTGCCACAATAGTTGTAACGATCGCTTCTGTTGCTGGTACTAAAAAACAAGCCATAATAAAACTTCCTTTCAAAATTGTTTTCTGAGTTTAACCTAGTGATAATAAAAAAACAACGCCCTTATAAACCGACAGGCATTGCCGTATCGGTTATAAGAGCGTCATTGCTTTGATTATCAGTATAGCACAGAGCTTTTTATTTGGCAATAGTGTTAATGAAAAATTCTTATTTTATTCAGTTTTGAATAAAAAACAGATGTGAACAAAATGAAAGTCTGATACATAAATATTGCATTATTGTCCTTTGTAGATTTGCACAAAGAAACTATTCAAAAATGAATAGTTGCGACTTCAATATAGGCTAAATGACGTAAATACGCTATATAAGTGATAACAAAGCTTATTCCAAAGTGAATAATTTTCAGAAAAATTGAAAATTGGCTCTTGACAACTTGCAGGAATGGTGATATAATTCTGCACATAGAGCAATTCAGAAATGACTTGAACGGTCATGCGGATATGTTCCTCAGTGATTTTGAAAGGAAAGTGACCTCAAATGATCAACAACAATTGTCAGCCACCGAGCGCCTCAGGCTCTCCTCGTTTTTGTAATATGGGTAATTTCATGAGGCTTCCACACGCGACCTCAGCAGAGGGATTGGATTTCGCTATCGTTGGTATACCGTTCGATACCGCCGCTTCTTTCAGAGCAGGCGCAAGATTTGGTCCTAACGGTGTAAGAAACATCTCGGCAATGATAAAGCCTAACAATGTTGCAATGGGCGTCAACATTATGGATTCACTCAAGGGTGCAGACCTTGGCGACGTTCCTGTGATCCCTGATTATATCCACGAAACATATGCAGCTATCGAGCAGACCTTGGACGGTGTTCTTGAATGCGGTGCAGTTCCAATAAGCATTGGCGGCGACCACGCTATCACCCTTGGCGAGCTTAGAGCTATCGCAAAGAAGCATGGAAAGGTAAGCCTTGTGCATTTCGATTCACACCTTGACCTGTGCGATACGGTTTTCGGTCAGAAATACAATCACGGCACACCATTCAGAAGAGCAATGGAGGAGGGTCTTATTGATCCTGAGAAGTCGGTTCAGATCGGCATGAGAGGTTCTCTTTACGATCCTGACGATTTCAAGATCGCCGCAGACCTTGGCTTCACGGTTATCCCGGGGGACAAGCTCCACACATATTCTCCTGAAGATCTTCTCAAGGTCATAAAGGAAAAGGTGGGCGACAATAAGGTGTTCCTTACATTCGATATCGACTTTGTTGACCCGGCTTATGCACCAGGTACAGGTACTCCTGAGGTGGGCGGATTTACTTCCTTTGAAACACTTCAATATATAAGAGCGCTGAAAGATCTGAACTTCACAGGCTTTGATGTAGTAGAAGTTGCTCCTCCATATGACCACTCAGAGATAACAGCTTATATGGGCGCAAATATCATTTTTGAGTTCATGTCTATCCTTGCTTATCAGAAGAAGATCGGCAAGAGAAAATAAAGATAGAAAAATAATTCACTCTCCAATAAATATAATATCAAACGCAACGGAGCGTTGACAGCGGCACTAGGGTGTCTGGCTTGTCAGCGCTCCGAATTATTTAGAAAAGTAAGTGAAAGGTTGGAATCAGTTATGAAAAGCGGAAGAAGATTTGGAATGTTAAGAAAAGTTTGTGCAGTGGCAGTGGCTTCGGTACTTGCGGCAGGATGTCTTACAGCCTGCGGAAGCAGCAAGAACGCAGGACCGCTCACACTGGATCAGATCAAGGAAAACGGTAAGCTCACAGTTGCGACAGAAGCCGCTTATGAGCCTTTTGAATACATGGACGGCGATAAGATCATAGGCTACAACGCAGACCTGTTCGCTAAGATCTGCGACGATCTGGGGGTAGAGCTTGATTATATCGACCTGCCGTTCCAAGGAATACTTGCAGGACTTGAAGCAAAGAAATATGACGTTGTTGGAGCAACACTTGGCGTAACTGCTGAACGTGCAGGCAAGTACACGATGACTTATCCTATCCAGAACGGAACTACAGTTTTCGTAAAGAGAAAGGGCGATGACAGCATCAAGTCTATCGAAGATATGTCGGGCAAAAAGGTCGGCACACAGACTTCTTGCTACAATGAGGACGATACAAAGAAATTCAACGAGAAGCTAAAGTCAGAGGGCAAGGACGGCTATGCCGAACTGCTCAAATACGACTCATTCCCTGAGGCTTTTGCAGAGCTTAAGAACGGCAAGATAGACCTTGTTGCTCAGAACTATGCAAGCTGCGCCGCAGTTGTAATGAAGAATCCTGACGATTATGAGATAGTGGCTGACGATTCAGGCAAGGCTGAAATGGTCGGCACAGACACTTGGGTATCATGGGCTGTTCGTAAGGAAGACACAGAGCTTTCTGACTATATCAACTCTGAGATACACAAGTTCAAAGAGGACGGAACTCTTGCAGAGCTCCAGAAGAAATGGTTTGGTGAAGCCGTTGACCTGCCTGAGAGCGATTATATCCCTGCCGAGTAAAAAGCACCTTTGAAAGGAGGAAATGCTCCGTCGCAAACGGCGGAGCATTATATATCAATGGAGAATTTCAACATAGTATGGCATTATAAAGACCTGCTGCTGAAAGGTCTTGGCTATACAGTATTCGTATCCGTTGCAGCGATACTTATAGCGCTTTGCGTTGGTATGCTGCTTTCGGTGATGAGAATGGGCGGCGATTCGCTTCCTTCAAGGATACTGAAAAAGATAGTCGCAGTTTATATAAGCTTTGTCCGTGGCACGCCTGTGCTGGTGCAGATATATATTATATATCAGGCGCTTGCAGTAATGGGTCTAAACCTTTCAAACCTGGCGTCAGGCATAATCGCTCTGAGCCTTAACAGCGGCGGATTTATCGCAGAAATAATCCGTGGCGGACTTACGGCTGTGCCAAAGGGTCAGACGGAGGCGGCCAGAGCCTTGGGCATGAGCGAGCCAAAGATACTAATGAGGATAGTTTTCCCGCAGGTATTCAAGGTAGCTTTGCCGCAGCTAACAAGCGAGTTCATAAACGTTATAAAGGTGTCGCCGATGCTTTCTGTGTTGGCAATTGTAGAGCTTACAAGAACAGCTCAGCGTCTTGTAACGCAGACATACATAAACCTGCCTTTCTATATTGCTATCGCAGTTATGTATTTTGTTATCTGCGCAGGACTTGAAGAACTTGTAAAGCTTCAGAAGAAAAGACTTGAAAGAAGATAAGGAGGCGCAGATATATGAACGAATTTATGCACGTTGCGGAAATAGCGCTTCCGCTGCTTTTACAGGGTCTTGGAACAACGGCGGCAATATCGGTGCTGTCTATCCTTATTGCAATGGTGTTAGGCTCGGCGGCAGGCTATATGTGCCTTTCAAAAAACAAGGCTGTTGAGCTTATCGCAAGGGCGTTTATAAAGATATTCAGATGCACCCCTTTTATGGTGCAGGTATATCTTGCATATTACGGACTTCCTGCTCTTGGTCTGAACGTTTCAGCGTTCTCAACAGGCGTTATAATTCTTGGAATGTACACAGCGGCTTATACCGCGGTTATCCTTGAAAGCGGCGTCAGCGCTATCCCAAAGGGACAGTTTGAAGCTTCGTATGCAATGGGAATGTCAAGATTTAAAACAATGGTGAGAATAATTTTTCCGCAGACTTTGAAAATAATCGTTCCGTCACTGACAGGACAGTTTGTTCAGACTGTTAAGGACTCATCTATCCTTTCTATCATCACAGTTGCAGAAATGACAATGATGACAAAAGAGGCTATCGGTATAACTTTCAGCCCTCTGATAGTTTATATCTGTGCAGGCGTTCTTTACTGGGCGCTGAACCTTGTTATCGAGTTCGCATCAAGATGTATAGAAAAGCACAACAACCGTGTTGCTATCTGACGAAAAAGGAGTGTAAAATACAATGGCTGAAAGCAGAAAGCCTGTTATATCGGTTCACGATCTGGCAAAGAATTACGGGGAGCTTAAGGTCCTCAGAAAAATAGATATGGATATTTACAAGGGCGAGGTGGTAAGCGTTATCGGCCCCAGCGGATCTGGCAAAAGCACTTTTCTCAGATGCCTGAACTATCTCGAGGAGCTGACATCAGGCGAGATAGATATAGGCGGAGTTTCCATAAAGGGCATCGACGAGGACAAGCACAACAAAAAACTCAACGAAAAGGCTGCAAAGGTCATAAGAAAGAACGTTGGAATGGTGTTCCAGCAGTTCAACCTTTGGCCGCACAAAACAGTGCTTGAAAACGTTATGGAGTGTCCTGTTCAGGTTAAAAAGGCTAACAAGGAAGAAACAAAGAAGAAAGCCATGGAGCTTCTTGCGAGAGTTGGAATGGACGGCAAGGCAGACGCTTATCCTACTCAGCTTTCAGGCGGTCAGCAGCAGCGTGTGGCTATTGCGAGGACCCTTGCAATGGAGCCTGAGGTCATACTCTTTGACGAGCCGACTTCCGCCCTTGACCCTGAGTTCGTTGGCGAAGTTCTGAACGTTATGAAAGACCTGGCTCAGGCAGGAATGACAATGATAGTTGTTACACACGAAATGGGCTTTGCGGCAGAGGTGGCAAACAGAGTCTGCTTTATGGACGGCGGCTATGTTATCGAGGACGGCACCCCTGAGGAAGTGTTCAAGCACCCTAAGAGCGACCGTGCAAAGCAGTTCTTCTCAAAGATACTTAATGTGTAAACTATAAAGCCGCAGAAAGGAGTGCAGACAAATGGATTATGAACAGCTAGGGCACATTCTCGAGAGTATTCACCCAGGAGTGACTATTGCCGACAGCAGCGGAGTGTTCAGATTTGTTTCAAACTCCTATCTCAGCGGCAGAAGCGTAAAAGGCTCTGACATAATAGGTAAATTCGCAGGCTCAGAGGAAATGATGAAGATGTTTTCCCCTTGCGTGACGCAAATGGTTTTTGAAAGCCACAAGCGTATCACAACAGTGCAAAAAGGCGTTGACAATGACGAAACTTTCGTCACGGGAATACCGGTATTCAAGGACGGAGGGCTTGAGATGATAATAAGCTATTCCTCTTGGGAGATAACAGGCTTTGACGACCTGCGGGAGCGTTACAATGTTTTGCAGTATCAGAACAAAAAGCTTCTTGATGAAATAGAGCTTATGACAGGACGTGACGGCGGACAGCGTTATATCGCCCAAAGCAGCCGTTCAAGAGACGCAAGGCGGCTTGCAGGAGTTTTCTGTGACGCAGGCTGTCCGTGTTACATCTATGGTCCGACAGGAAGTGGCAAAAGCTATCTTGCTTCCACTATATATGGCAAAAAAGGAACGCTTTACACCTATGACTGCGCACCTGTCGGGGAAGAAGTCATAGAAAAGGAGCTTCTTGGAGAGAGGTCGATGATATCGCCGCTTTCGGGCATTTACGCTGTGATAATAAAGCATATAGACAGGCTGTCGCCTAGGCTTCAAAGGGCAGTTCTTGAAAAATGCGCAAAAGCAGGCATTGTGCCTGTGGGGCTTTCTGAACATTCAGTGGAGGAGCTTAAAGGCGCTGACAAGCTGTCGGAGGAGTTTATAAGCGAGTTCGAGCCTTATCAGGTACAGATGTATTCTCTTGGCGAGCGTGCGGAGGATCTTAAAAGCTTTATCGACTATTATCTCGGCTCGGCAAACAAGAAATACTCACGGAGCGTTGAGTTCACCCCTCGTGCCATGGGCTGTTTGTTGGGATATGATTGGAAAGAAAATATCGACGAGGTGCATAGGACTATCGAGCGTATCGTTCTTACTACCGAGAAGAAAAAGGTGGACGTTTTCGACTTGCCTGACAGGATAACAGGCGGTTCGTCTGAGGTATTTGCACAGAATGCTTCCCTAAAGGATATGCTTGAATTTTACGAAAGCGGACTTGTGATGAGAGCATATGAAAAATACAGAACATCTGTGGCTGTGGCACAGAAGCTTGGCATAAGTCAGGCGACGGCGGTGCGGAAGATACACAAATATGCAGGCAGGGACGTTGAATGAATGAGCGTTTTGATGTTATCGTTACGATACTTGAACTTATCGGCACTGCAGCGTTTGCGGCAAGCGGTGCGCTGACAGCGATAAAAAGGCGTTTTGACCTTTTCGGCGTTATAATAATAGGAGTGACAACGGCTGTGGGCGGTGGGATAATGCGTGATATCGTCATCGGAAGTCACCCTGTGGCGGCGTTTCGTGACCCCCTTGCAATGAGTGCGGCGGCTTTGATATCGGTGCTTGTGTTTGCTGCCTTGGCTGTAAAAGGCGACCTAGGGGGCAAGGCATTGAAGCTTTATGATACTGCAATGCTCATGCTCGATACTATAGGACTTGGCATTTTCACTGTTACAGGTATAACAGCGGCAATGAGGAGCGGCGTGTCAGACAACACTTTTTTGCTTGTGTTTTCGGGAGTTATAACAGGCGTTGGGGGCGGAGTTCTCAGGGATATTTTCGTGAACAAGAAGCCTGAGATATTTGTGGGCAACATTTATGCCTGTGCTTCTGCCACAGGTGCAGCGGCTTTTCTGCTTTGCTATGGCATGATGTCGTTCATGCCTGCCTGCATGGTGAGCCTTGCGGTGACGTTTTCCCTAAGGCTCATGTCGGTGAAATTCGGTTGGAATTTGCCGAAGATCCAGATAAAAGCCAGACAGGAGCGGAGGATAGCCGCCACGAAAGAAAATCTCATAAATAAAAAAGGAGCATAGACTATGAAAAAGTTTATTATTACCATAAGCCGTGAGTTCGGCTGCAACGCAAGAGAGGTCGCAAGAAAGGCGGCGGCTGAGCTTGGCGTGGAGTTTTATGACAAGGACCTTGTAGATATGGCGGCGGAGCGTGCAGGCATAAGCCGTGACTCGTTTCTTGACAGTGAGGAAATGCTTGACAAGAACGCTGACCGCCTGCTGAAGTCATTCGGCTACGGCTCATCAACTCAGTTTTATTCCGACAAGGCTGTAAAAGCGCAGGTCGATATCATCAGAGATCTTGCAAACAAGCGTGTATCCGCCATATTCTTCGGCAGATGTGCAGACTATGTTCTCAGAGAATATCCAAACCACATGAACGTTTTTCTCTATGCGCCTTTGGAAGCAAGGATAAAGCATATGTGTGAAACTTATGACCTTTCATGGCCGGAGGCTGACAAGCTCATAAAACGTGTTGACCGCCAGCGCCACAACTATTATAAATACGTCACAGGCAAAAATCGTGGTGACCGTGACAACAAACATCTTATGATCGACGTAAGCGAATACGGCACTGATCTCACTGCCGAGATGATATGCTTCGCTGCAAGAAAGATGTTCGAGGACTAAGCTTTCTACTGATTACCAAATCTTCATTTGTGGGGTGCTTCTGCTTTGGAGCGCCCCTCTTTTTTTACATTTGTGAATATGAACAAAATGCAGGATATAAAACTTCTTTATTCATACAACATTTTATGTAAGCTTAAAAGACAGTTTGCGTTAATAAAAAGTTTATATATAAAATATAAAATGACTGATTTTTAGTATTGCAGTTGTAGTTGCTACAGGATATATCATAGGTATATCGAAAGAAAAGTTTCGTGGAGTAAATTATTATCAAAAAGTAAAATGAAAGTTAAACAAGAAAATCCTGCAAAGTGCAGCTGTAAATATAGGAGGAATGTAAAGTGAAAAGGTTCAGATTTATAATCAAACGGCTGCTTTCAATGATAGTCATAATGTTTTTGGTATCATTTCTGGTGTTCGTTGTTCTGAGAATGTCAGACGCAGACCCTCTCACAGTAATGATAGGGAACAATCAATCCACTCCTGAACTCAGGCAGGCTCTTACAGAAAAATATCACCTTGACGACCCTGTGCATATACAGTATCTCAGGTGGATAAAGGGAGTTCTTTCAGGCGACTTCGGCACAGACTATGTTGACGGTCAGGACGTAAAAGGTCTTATAATGTCAAGGCTTCCAATAACATTCGGACTTGTGATAATGAGTTCCGTCATAGGCTCAGTGATAGCTGTTATAATGGGAGTTGCAGCGGCGCTGAGAAAAGGCAGACCCTCAGACGCAGCAATTTCGGGACTTATGCTTGTACTTTCAGGTGCGCCGTCATTTTTGGTAAGCATACTGATACTTATTTTCATGACAAAGTACGTTCCTGGATATTCGTTTATCGGAACATATACAAATTTCGGAGAGTTCTTACAGCGTATAACGATACCGAGCCTGATAATGGCGCTGACGTTCGTTGCGATGCTTGGACGTATCACACGAAGCAACATGATAAATCAGCTTCAATCTCCTTATATCGCAACGGCGGCTGCAAAGGGATTAAAGCAAAGCAACATAACCTACAAGCACGCTTTTCACAACGCCGTTATTCCTGTTATAACAGTTGCAGGATATATGATAGCAGGCTCTATAGGCTCGACAGTAATAGTTGAGCAGGTCTTTTCTCTTCCCGGTATAGGCGGTCTGCTCATATCGGCGATAGAGGAAAACAATTTTCCTATAGTTCAGATACTTGTGCTTTTCATGCTTGGAGCTTATCTTGTAATGAGTTTTGTTATCGACATACTTTATACCGTTCTTGATCCGAGAGTTGATCTTAAATAAGGTGGGATTTTTAATGAAGAAGAAAAATAAAGCAGGAACGTTTTTCACACCTGCTGTGGCGGTGACTGGAATATTCCTTGTGGTCATAGTTTTCGTATCGCTCTTTGCAAGCGTTATCGCACCGTATGACCCTCTTGCCACAGACGTGAATGCCATATATGCTCCAGCCTTTTCTGAGGGACACATTTTCGGAACTGACGGACTTGGCAGAGATCTTTTTTCAAGGCTCATATGCAGTGCAAGAACTTCCATTCTGAATGCATTTCTTATAGTTGCCATAGAGGTAGTCATAGGTGTTCCTCTTGGGCTTATCTGCGGATACTACAGAGGTCCTCTTGACAGTATCGTAATGAGGGTGTGGGACGTTATAAGTGCAATACCGCCACTTCTTCTTTCCTTTATCCTTATTGCGGTAATGGGAAAGGGCATGATGACAGGTATCATCGCCATAGGCATTTCTTATATCCCTCTTACAACAAAGACCGCAAGATCAATGATAATGACAGAGAAGAAGGCGGTGTATGTTGAAGCCTGCAAATCAATGGGCTTTTCAGACGCAAGGATAATTTTCGTGCATATCCTGCCGAACATCATCACACCTATGATATCGCAGTTCACACTTGATATCGGTACGGCTATCACATCAATGGCTACTCTGAGCTTTCTGGGACTTGGCGTTCAGGCTCCGAATGCCGACTGGGGAACGCTTCTCCGTGACGGCATGGGCAACCTTTATAATAGTTCGGCACTGCTTTTTATACCTGCAATATGCGTAATACTTGTAACAGTATCCATAAACCTTTTCAGCGACGGTGTTCAGAACTATCTCGACCCGTCATCAAGAAAGCTTCCGTCATTCAAGAAATACGAAAAGAAACACGGCATAAAGAAGCTTTCAGCAGTTAAGGCAAACGGGGAGGCGTAAAAGATGAAAAAAGGAAACGTTCTTGAAATAAAAGACCTTTCTGTAGACTTTATGACAGTTAGAGGTATCGTATACGCCGTTCAGGGCGTTGACCTTGAAGTGAAGCAAGGGGAGATACATGGTATCGTAGGCGAGAGCGGCTGTGGAAAAAGCGTAACATCAAAGTCGGTCATAAGGCTCCATAACGAGGAGACCACCAGATATGCAGGGGATATCTACATAAGAGATGACAGCGGCGAGAAAGATGTTCTTGCAATGAGCAAAAAGCAGCTCCGTGATTTCAGGGGCAGCACAGCCGCAATGATATTCCAAGACCCTATGACGTCCCTTGACCCTATCATGAAAGCAGGCGAGCAGATAGCAGAAATGCTAAGGGCGAAGAAAAACTTAAATCGCCGTGAAGCAAGAGAAAAGGTCATCGAGATGTTTGAAAAGATAGGCATAACACCTGCGGAGAAAAGATACGAGCAGTATCCGTTTGAAATGAGCGGAGGAATGTTACAGAGAATAATGATAGCAATGGCGCTTATATGCGAGCCGAAGCTTCTTATTGCAGACGAACCTACCACGGCGCTTGATGTTACTATCCAGGCGCAGATACTAAAGCTTATAAAAAAGCTCCAGCAGGAAAGCGGAACGTCGGTAATATTCATCACTCACAACCTTGGTGTTGTGGCTGAGATTTGCGACAGCGTAACTGTAATGTATGCAGGAAAGGCTGTTGAGACCGCAAGCGTTGTGGATATTTTCGACCACCCTGCTCACCCATACACAAAGGCGCTCCTTGAAAGTAATCCAAGAGAGAGCGACAAAGAAAAAAGAATGAAAAGCATACCTGGCAGTCCTCCGCTTCTGTATGAAAAGTTCAAGGGCTGTGCCTTTGCACCAAGATGTAAGTATGCTGACGATAAATGCAGAAGCTGCGTGCCTGTTACAGAAAATGTGTCTGAGGGACACAGCACAGCTTGCTTCAAGTGGCGGGAGGTGACATCACAATGAGCAAAGAAAAAGACAGACAGCCTTTTATAAGCGTCAGAGATCTGAAAAAGTATTTCTGCCTTGACAATTACAAGCTTGCAAAGGCAAAGACGAGATATATCCATGCCGTTGATGATGTTAGCTTTGATATCTATAAAGGCGAGATATTCGGAATAATAGGCGAGAGCGGCTCGGGCAAATCAACCATAGGAAGATGCGTTCTGAAGCTTATCGACGTTGATTCAGGCGAGATATATTTTGACGGCAAAAACATAACTCATGTGAGCCGCAAGGAACAGCAGGAGCTGCGTTCAAGAATGCAAATGGTCTTTCAAAACCCTCTTGCTTCCTTTGACCCGAAAAAGACTATACGTTTTAGCCTTGAAGAATCTGCAAAGGTGCATAAGATAAAGCCTGAGGTCTACAAGGCGAGGATAAAACAGCTTATGGAGTATATAGCGCTTCCGGAGGACTTGCTCACAAGATATCCTAAAGACCTTTCGGGCGGTCAGCTCCAAAGGCTTGCAATAGCAAGGGCGCTTATGCTAGAGCCTGATTTCATTCTTGCAGACGAGCCTGTTTCGGCACTTGACGTTTCTGTGCAGGCGCAGATATTGAATCTTATGCTCGACCTGAAAGAGGATAAAGGGCAGACGATACTTTTTATCTCCCATGATCTGAACGTTGTCCGTCACGTTTGCGACAGGATAGCGGTGGTATATCTGGGAGCGGTAATGGAAATGGGTACGGTGGAGCAGATCTATAACAGCGTTGCTCACCCTTACACTCAGGCACTTATTTCAGCAAAGCCAAAGGAACACCCTCTTGAAAATAAGAAGCATATCCTGCTGGAGGGAGATATACCGAATGCAGTGGATATCCCCGAGGGCTGTCGCTTTGCAGGCAGGTGCAGATATTTCAAAGAGGGCTTGTGCGACAACCGCACGCCAAAGCTCAAAGACATTGGAAACGGGCATTACGTTGCCTGTCATTTCCCACTAGGCATTGACCGCAGCAAGACTGCTGCTGATATGTAATAAATCTTTTGAAGAAAGGAAAGTTATCATGAAAAAATTCTCACGCAAGATCGCGGCCGCTGCTGCATTGGCAATAACAGTTTCAAGCTGTATGACAGGCTGCTTCAACAACACAGGTTCCGGTTCAGGCTCAGGTTCTTCAGGAGGAAATTCAGAGACAGTTCTCAGAGTAGGCTATACTCAGGAGCCGTCATCATTTGACCCTGCCGACTTCACTATCGTGGCAGCAACTCTCACAGGTTATGACTGCTATGACACGCTTCTTAACTTCTCACATGACGGCACAACAGTTGAGCCTGCCCTTGCAGAATCCTGGGAGCAGGTTGACGATACTACATACACATACAAGATAAGACAGGGAGTAAAGTTCTCAGACGGCAATGAAATGACAATGGACGATGTGCTTTATTCTCTTAACAGAGTAACAGAAGACAACTATTATATGAGCTATCTTTTTGCAAATGTTGACAGCTTTGAAGCCGACAACGATACTTGGACGCTGACAGTTCATCTTAAGCAGCCTGACTCATCATGGCAGTATGTTCCTGCAACATCAGCCTGCACTATAGTCGAGAAGTCTGTAACAGAGGAGCAAGGCGACAAGTACGGCACTGCTGACGGAAAGACTGTCGGCACAGGTCCTTACAAGCTTTCTTCATGGTCATCAGGAAGCGAGATAGTTCTTGAAAAGAACGAAAACTGGTGGGGCGACCCTGATACTCTCGATATCGACAAGGTAGAATATTACGTTATCGAGGACGAAAGCGCATTAGCACTTGCAGCAAAGGGCGGACAGATAGACTTTGTCGAAGGTATGTCAAACAGCGTTATGTCTGTATATCAGAGCTGTCAGAACTTCAATATCCTCTCATGCGAGGGAACGACTTCAAACTATATCGCATTCAACACAGCTTCAAAGCCGTTTGATGACGAGTGGGCAAGAAAGGCTGTTGCATATTGTATCGACCGTTCCCAGATAACAACAACTATCGGCGGCGATTATGCAAAGCAGTCGGCTGTTGTTCCAATGAGCGAATCCATGATGTATATGGATAAGGATAAGTGGGATTCAACTATCGCCGAAAGCGATGTTTATACTCAGGATTATGACAAGGTAAAGGAATGTCTTGCAAAGTCAAAGTATCCTGACGGCTTTGAGTTCGATTTCTATACGACTTCACAGACGCAGAAGCAGGCTGAGCTTCTCAAGTCAATGGTAGACGCAAGTGGCTCTATCACAATGAATCTTGTGGAAGTGCCTGACAGCGATATCTTCAGCTATATGTTCGGATACAAGACAAAGGATAACGGTGAGAGATATTACAACGCAGTCGGCACATACATGATGTCAGACTTCCTTGATCCTATGGGAATGTTAAAGACATTATATGCAGGCTCTAACGCTTGCGAGGGCGGAACGAATGAAACACTTTGGACAAGCACAGAAGCAGACGGACTTCTTGATAAAGCGGCTCAGACAACAGACGACGCTGAGAAAATGGGTTACTATACTGACGCATATAAGATATTTGCTGATGAGTGCCCTTACCTTGGACTTTACACATCATCTGATGTTTACGCAGTAAGCGACAAGTTCACATATGACCCAAGCCCGATGTTCTGGTATAACTTCAGTTACGCAGACGTTCATGTGGCAAAATAAGAAATAATATGAAAAAGGAAGTGCGATAATGTATTCATCTCTGGATACCGTGTGGGTTCTTCTCTGCACAGCTTTGATATTCTTTATGCAGGCAGGCTTTGCAATGCTGGAAACAGGCTTCACCAGAGCAAAAAATGCAGGCAACATAATAATGAAAAACCTTATGGATTACTGCATAGGCTCTGTTCTTTTCTGGGTTATCGGCTTCAGCTTTTTGTATGGCGACTCCATAGGAGGATTTATCGGAACGCCAAGCCTGTTCGCAGCAGGAAAGTTTGCAGCCGCAGGAGATCTGCCTAAGCGAGTGTTCCTTATGTTCGCAACTGTCTTTTGTTCAACTGCCACGACTATAGTTTCAGGAGCAATGGCAGGCAGAACAAAGTTCAAGGCTTATCTTACATATTCGGCTGTTATGAGCGGAATAGTTTATCCTATAACAGGTCACTGGATATGGAACAGTGCAGGCTGGCTCAAAAGTATAGGCTTCCACGATTTCGCAGGCGGAACTGCCGTTCACGTTGTTGGTGGAACTACCGCACTTATAGGTGCGCTGCTTGTGGGAGCAAGGATAGGCAAGTTTGATAAAAACGGTAAGGCGAGAGCCATACCGGGACATAATCTCACTATCGGAGCTTTGGGCATATTCATTTTGTGGATAGGCTGGTTCGGATTTAACGGTGGCTCGCTTCTCACCGCTCAGGGCGGCAATGCGGCGGCAAAGCTTGGGGATATCTTCTTTAACACAAACATATCTGCGGCGGCTTGCGCAATAGCTGCAATGTTCATCACATGGGTGCGCTACGGCAAACCTGACGTGACAATGACCCTTAACGGAGCACTTGCAGGACTTGTGGCTTCAACCGCAGGCTGTGACACAGTTTCGGCAGGAGGAGCATTCTTTATCGGCATAACAGCAGGCTTTGTAATGGTGTTTGGTGTTGAGCTTATAACAAAGCTAAAGGCTGACGACCCTGTGGGTGCGGTAAGTGTTCACGGTCTGTGTGGAGCATGGGGAACGCTTATGACGGGCGTTTTCGCAAAGAAAAGCGGTCTTATATATTCAGGAAGCCCGAAGGATCTGCTTATACAGCTTGCAGGCGTGCTTTCAGTGGCGGCATGGACAGCGCTTATTATGGTGATAGTGTTCACAGTGATAAAGAAAACAATGGGTCTGAGAGTTAGCGAGAACACAGAGATAGTTGGTCTTGACAAGTGCGAGCATGGACTTTCAAGCAGTTATGCGGATCTTCTCAACACTGCTCAGTTCATCACCGCTGCCGCTGACGAGCCTTCAAAGGTGAGGGCTATAGACGAAGCCTCAGAGCTTAACGCTTCTGACTACAAGGCGGACGGAAAGATGCACAAGGTGGTCGTTCTTATGAACGTCGCAAAGTTCGAGATGCTGAAAAATGCTTTGGATAAGCTTGATATAACAGGTATGACAGTTACGCAGGTGAGCGGCTGTGGAATACAAAAAGGAGGCACTGAGCTTTACAGAGGCTCTGAGCTCGAATCAAGGCTTCTGCCTAAGATAAAGGTGGAGATAGTTATAAGCACTGTTCCTCTTGGACTTCTTATCGACACTATCAGAAAGGTGCTTTATACGGGCAAGATAGGCGACGGAAAGATATTTGTTTATGACGTTGCAAACGTTGTGAAGATAAGAACAGGGGCAGAGGACGAGCAGGCTCTTGAATAAGCTGTCATAATAATTGGAATGGGGGACAAGATATGACTGATGATATGAAATACACTGTGTTTTATACAGACGAAAACGGACAGCTTGTCCCGAATGGGGAAAAGCTTCTGAGTATAACCGAGATAGCAAAGTATCGAAACATACCTACAGAACGGCTTAGATATTACGATAAGATAGGGCTTTTAAGACCTGACTATGTTGACAAGCTCACAGGGCGGAGGTTTTATTCGGCACAGCAGTGTGAAAAGCTTGGCACTATAAAAGAGCTTCGCAGGCTGAACTTATCACTGAAAGAAATAGAGGACTATTTCAGCGACAGAAACCTTGAAAAGTCCGAGCGTGTTCTCAGACAGCGTTATGAGCTTTTACAGCAGGAGATATCAGATAAGCTTGAAATAAGCCGTGTGCTGAAAGAAAAGCTTAAATTTATCAGAGAGCTTAACAACACAGATTTCAAGCTTGATGACCCTGTGATAAAGGAGCTTCCTGAACGATATGCCCTCAAAGGGGAGAGCAACAAGTTCAGAACAAATCTCACTGGTATAGAGTTTATGAAGCTTGAGGAGGCTATAGGCGGAACTTCGCCTGTGCTTGCCACTGATAAGGTGGCAATGACCATAAAAAACTCAGTTGACCCTGACGATATGGATTCCGAGGTCTGCCCTATGGTGTTCTGCTCGGCAGATCAGGCTGGCAAGGAAAGCTTCACAACAGTGGCAGGAGGAAAATACGTTTGCGCTTTTCACAGGAATTGCTACAGCTATTTCGGTGAGCTTATAATGAAAATGCGCTGTCTTGCACAGGAGCATGGCTACACCCTTGGAAGCGTCGGGGTGATGATATACCGTATAGACATAACCCTTACGGACAACAGTGATGAAACTATTGCGGAGCTTCAGTTTCCGCTTATAAAAGAAAGCAGGGAGAAATGATCATGATAGACAGAAATGAACTGCACGCCATGAAAACGGCGGCAAGATTTGATGAATTTGGCAACACAAGATTTCCTACAATGGCAAAGAGAGCCGTTGAGTTTGGATTAGAGCCTGCGGACAGCATTAAAAGCGAGGGCATGAGCTGTTTTGCAAGAACAAATCTCGGCCCTACATACACAAGCCACGAAACTTTTCTCAGAAGCCCTTTCTGCGAGGATATCCATAAGGTGTCGGAATATGACGTTGCAGTGGTGGGTATCCCATATGACAGCGGAGCGTCAAACCGCTCAGGCACAAGACTTGGCCCTGCCGGCATAAGACACGCTTCTTCGCAGATATCCCCTTTCAACCCTGACTATGGCGTTGACCTATACGAAAACATAAAGCTTTGCGACGCAGGAGATATTTACACACTTCCTGCAAATGCCGAAAAGACTTTCGACCAGATAACAAAGGGCATAGGCTATATATTCTCTCAGGGGGTAACGCCTATCGTTCTTGGGGGCGACCACTCTACCACTTTTCCTACGCTCAGGGGCATTTCAAAGTATATCGACGGCAATATCGGCGTTATCCATATCGACCGCCACAGTGATTGCGACGCTATCCAAATGGACGAAAAAATGCACGGCACAGAATGGTATCATTCCACTCACCTGCCTAACCTCAGCGCAAAAAATCTTGTGCAGATAGGCATAGGCGGAAACTGCTGCAAGTCATGGTCAAAATTCACCCGTGACAGCGGTTGTACTGCGATCTCAATGGAGGATATCGATAAGTATGGTATCGACAAGGTGGCAGAGCTTGCCCTGGATATCGCATGGAAGGGCTGTAAGGCAGTGTATGTGAGCCTTGATATAGACGTTCTGGAAGCTGCTTTCTGCCCGGGTACTGGCACACCTGATTTTGGCGGTATGCTCCCGAGAGAGCTTTTAAGGCTTCTCAAGCTCGTGACAGCTCCCGGTATCTGTGGAATGGACGTTGTGGAGGTATCTCCTCCGTTTGATGTGAGCGAGATAACTTCACTTGCGGCGTCAAGATGTATAATCAATGTGCTTTGCAATCTTGCGCTGAACAAGTCGCTATATAAACACTGATAATATTTGTATCTGAAAGAGGCAGCTTATGAATGATCGGCAGCTAAAGGAACTTATACTGGCGGCTAAGGGTAAGCTGCCTTTTGATATTTATTTTTACAACGCAAGGATAGTTGACGTTTACAGAGAACGGATAATAGACAGCGGCTCGGTGGGTATAAAAAACGGCATTATCGCCGCAGTTTGCCCTGACTTTGAGCCTAGAGCAACAGAGTTTATTGATTGCAGAGGAATGTATCTTGCGCCTTCTTTTATCGACGCTCATATGCACATAGAGTCCTCAAAGCTCACGCCTTTTGCATACTGCGAGGGCGCAGTGCCGCACGGAACGGGCTGTGTATTCTTTGACCCTATGCAGATGTCGAATACTCTTGGTCTTAAAGGCATAAAAGCTATATGCGAAATGCTTGGGGAAATGCCCATAGAAAGCTTTTTGCAGCTTTCTTCGCAATATCTTTCCACCCTGAAAACGCAAGACGATATCACCAATGTTATCAAAGAGTGCAGGGCGAAAACTGTGGGTGAGATAAGCGGTGCTGTGGTCGGGAATGAGGAGATAATAAAGCTTCTCGGTGCGGCAAAAAGGGCAGGTGTAAAGGTGAACGGTCACTGTCCGTCAATGGGATATAGTGACGTTCAGCAGGCGGCTTGCGCCGGGCTTTGTGACGACCATGAGTGCGAAAGCATAAGCGACCTTGAGCAACGGCTAGCCTGCGGAATGGCGGTGTTGGTAAGAGAGGGAACTATAGAGCCGAACTGCAGAACTCTTTGCGAGGGGATAGTAAAAAATCATATCCCTACGGACGATATAATGTTCTGCACTGATGACAAGTCTGCGGAGGATATAAAGGAAAACGGCTGTATAGATAATGCTCTGCGCATTGCAGTGAAATGCGGTATTTCCCCTGTGTCGGCAATAAAAATGGCAACTCTCAACGTCGCAAGGCACTATGGTGTTGACGATATCATAGGCTCGGTGGCTCCCTCAAGAAAGGCGAATTTTCTGCTTATGGATAGCCTTGAAAATATGACAGTGAAAAAGGTCTTTCACCAGGGCAGGCTTGTGGCTGAAAACGGCGAGTTTCTTTGCAGGCATGAGTTTGATATAACTTGCTATCCTGAGCTTAAAAACACTGTGATATTGCCCAGAGGGCTTGACAGACATTCTTTTGAGATAAAAGCAGGCTTTGAGAGGGGTTATGTTACTGCAAATGCAATTGAAATGCCCGAGGGTGGCATAGTCACAAGGCTTGTAAAAGGCAGGCTTGAGGTCAGCAACGGCATTGTATGCGGTGATACAAAAGCCGATATTCTGCCCATATTCGTTGTGGAGCGTTTCGGCAGGAGTGGTGAGATAGGAAGTGGCTTTATAAAAGGTCTTGGCATTAAAAGGGGAGCTGTTGCCGCAAGCTTTGTTCAGGAGAGCAATAATGTCGTTGTATCGGGCGTTGACCCCGCGGATATGCTTTGCGCTGTGAAAGCTGTTGAAGCCAACGGCGGCGGTGCGGCTATGGCTATTGACGGCAAGGTGGCAGGGCTTTACTCCCTTCCAGTGGCAGGCATACTAAGCGGTGAAAACATCACAGGCGAGATAAAGGCACAGAAAGCTTTCAGAGAAGCCCTTGCCCTCACAGGGGGAAACATACAGCGTATGACGGTGGTGCTTACAGTGTCGCTGTGTCAGACTATCCCAGAGGTGGGGCTGACGGAAAAAGGGCTTTTTGACGTAAACCAGCAAAGATACATACCCACATTCACAGGCGGTGAAGAATTTGAAGAATAAGCCAGAAAATGTAATAATGACAGAGGGCGACCCTAAGAAAATAATATTCCGATTTGCACAGCCTCTTATATTTGCAAACCTTTTTCAGCAGCTTTACAACACCATGGACACCATAATAGTGGGCAAGATAAATGGTGACGAAGCTCTTGCGGCGGTGGGAGTTTCCTTTGCAGTGACAATGGTCATGATAGCCGTTGCAACCGGTACGGGCATAGGAACATCGGTGCTTATAGCGAAATACTGCGGTGCCGGGAACAAGTCAAAGGTCAAGACGGGCATTTCCACTGTGCTGATATTTTCACTTATGGTCGCAGCGTTGATAGCGGTTCTTGGGGTGGTGCTTAGTATGCCGCTTTTAAGACTTCTGAAAACGCCGCAGAATATCATAAATGACGCTGCAAACTATCTGCGGATATATTCCTTAGGTATGCCGTTTATGTTTCTTTACAACGTGCAAGCGTCGGTATTTAGTGCCCTTGGCAACTCAAAGACGCCTTTTCATCTGCTTGTGATGTCCTCTTTGCTGAACATAGGGCTTGACCTTATGTTTGTAGGGGGATTTTCCATGGGCGTATCAGGTGCGGCATGGGCGACTTTCATTGCTCAGGGAGTATCGGCAGTGATATCGTTTCTGCTTCTTACTGACAAGGTATACAGAAAAGACCATGAAAGGGCAGAGTTCAGCTTCTTTTCGGGGGCGGTGTTAAAAGAGATGTCGTCCTATGCGGCAGTATCGGTGATACAGCAGTCAGTGGTGTCGGTGGGAATGTTAATAGTGCAGTCTGCCGTCAATCCCTTTGGCTCGGACGTGCTTGCAGGGTACACGGCGGCTTCAAAGATAGACTCCTTTGCGATAATGCCGTTCATAGCTTGCGGAAATGCGGTATCCACCTACACGGCACAAAATCTTGGGGCAGGCAAAAAAGAGCGTATCAGAGAGGGCTACAAGGCGAGCGTGCTGTTATGTGCAGGCATAGCGGTGATAGAATTTGCAGTGATAATGCTTCTCAGGCGGCGATTCTTGGGCTTTTTTATGGACTTGTCAAGCTCCTCAGCTTCCGCCATAGAAACAGGCATGGGCTACATGACAGACCTTGCGTTTTGTTATATAATAATGGGAATAAATTCAAGCTTTAACGGAATGTTAAGGGGGCTTGGGTGTTTGAAGCTGTTTTTATCCGGAAGCATAATAAATCTCACGTTCCGAATTATTTTCACCTACGCTCTGGTATCGGTCATAGGCGTATCGGCAGTATGGCTGTCGATGCCGGCAGGCTGGGTTCTGAGTTTTATTTACGGGAGAGTGGGGTATAGGATCATGTGCAAGAAGAAAGATAGTGCAGGGATAAGCGATATATGATAGGTAAAAGCATTAGCTTCCGAGCAGTTGTCAGTGGCTGTTCGGAAGCTGTTTTTATTGTAAAACAAAAAACTCGTAAACCCTCGTAGATAAAGGATTTGCAAGCTTTCTAACTTGTGTTGCGACTATGAAATAGATGATGCTGTTTTTTAGAATTTTTGTTTCAAACATCATTCCTCTTTTCAAAATAACAGTAAGATTATTTATCATCTCAGCATTTTTGCTGCCAATAAATTCAGATGAAAATATTGAATCGTCCGACAATATTTTTGCCGTTATCGCATCTTGCCTATCTTTACCGATATAGGCTAAAATATCGCAAATCCTTACTACACAGCCCTCCAAAGTTGACGGAACAAGTTTTTTTATTGCCTCTCCGCCCTCAGTATAACAAAGCTCAACATTATTGTCATATTGCTCAAATGTCAGACCCTTTTGGGGGCGATATTCATTAAGCTCAAATTCACCATTGTGGCACAGTATCCCGTCTAGTGTCTGTAAACTTATATTTCGCCTGTACAAAATATCAAGAACACGTATACTGTGAACATTATGATTAAAATGCCGTCCGGTTTCTTTCTGCAAAAGCTCGCTGAGATAACGTTCTCCTGCGTGGCCAAAAGGTGTGTGTCCAACATCGTGTCCAAGTGCGATAGATTCTATCAGATCAAGATTAAGGCCAAGCATTCTTCCAATATTTCTGCTTATCCGTGACACAAGCTGAACGTGCAGGCCTCGTCTAGTGATATCATCATTGTTGTAGAATGAAAATACCTGCGTTTTATCATTATATCTGTTGTACAAAGGCAAATGAAGAATTTTCTCTATATCACGTCCAAAAGACGGACGAAGTACGCTATTTTTGTCCTTTTCCATATTTCTTCGCACAGCATTTTCGTCCATAAATCTGTATGAACTCAATATTCCCTTTGATATATTTTCCTTTATCTGTTTCTCAACAGAACTATCAAGCTGATGATATTTTAACGACATATTTTACCTCCCTTAGATTATTAAGTTTATACCAAATTGCACAGCGTAACAAGATAAAAAGTTTAATATTGTCTGATTATAACATAATGCAACGCCACACAAATAAAGTCTGACGGTGTTGTGCAGTATCACCTTATAGTTTTTACACTGTCGTCGTACCATTTTACTAATGTTGTAATTTCTAAGAGCGATTTCTACCATCTCCGGAACCTACATTCATCGTATCAATAATAAGTGGAATACGTTTTATAGTCTGTTCCACTATAGACCTTAGCAATGGTCTTTGCTTTGTTTCTACCACGGCTTATATTGGAATAAGATTGTTCAAAAACTGCGTAAAAGTAAACTTTGTAGTGCCTCTGCCGTTTATTGAACTCCAGGTAAAACCGCTTTTCTTTTGAAATTCCTGTGTTATAGTTATTTTGTTCGTAATACCTAACTATCCTGTAACAACACTTCTGCATTTTAGCATTGTAACCTAAACTGCCAAAGCTGTGCTGACATTGCTTGTGTATTTGTCATATGTAGAAATATCAGCGGCAAACACACTTTTTGAAAAAACTCCTTTTGAAAATCTACTATTAAACTCTGTATTACCCGTTTCAATAATACATAACAACACTGGAGGCGTATTTCTGACATTTTTTTAGATTACTACTTATCATTCTACCTTTTGCACAAATTCAATTGTAATTCTTAGTCTATTTTTACTAACATTTGAGTTTATCATAATAATATACTCACTATTATTCCATATGTAATAATTAAATCTACGATTATCTGTGAACGATATGCTTTCTTTTTCTGTAATATCTTTGAACGTTATCTCAGCACTTTCCGTTTTTAATCTTATATTAAACATATCTTTTGTTCATTATTGAGAAATTCCAAGTATATAATATGCCTTTAAAGATCGGATCTGTCATTGAAAATTATACTGTAGTCACTAAGATTATAATATATTTCATAAAACTCATTGATCGTATTGGAATATGAATTGTCAGATATATCTGCCGTTACGTCAGAATGATCTGAGAATATATTCATTAAAAACTTTCTTGAATGCACGTTTCTATGCATCCACACTCACCACAATCGAAAATGAAACAATCAGTACCACATCGATTATGGACGCCATTCGTCTTGAGGTAGTGCTGATAAATTTGTGATAAGGTTGTCTTTGCCTTTTTATCAATTTATCCATATTTTTTATTAAATTCATCAGAAGAAATATTGTCACACCCGTGTTTTGAAATCGTTTCAGCACATTCTTCGTCTAATGTATCAGCAATAGCGTCGAGAATTTATTATTCAATAATCTCGCATTCCTCAAAATATATATTTTTTAACATTCTGACTCTGGAAATTCTTTAATAGACATTTGTATTTGATATATCAAGCAAATCCGAAATCTCTTTAGCAGATAAATCTTTTGTGTAGTATAAATGAATGACATCCATATAGTCTTGTGGCAGCTTTTTTATAGCCAGCCTTAATATAGCATTATCATTTTCATTATCAATCACGTTGTCAAATTGCTGACAAAGATTCACAGCAAATGGACGATAGAAGCACGCAGAGGGTTCCAACAATATAACGCAATGATGAAATTAAAAGACTGGAACAAAGGTAAACTATTCAAAGGAGTATAACAAAGTCCGTAATTAGAGAAACGAACACCTTAAAAATGCAACTTAGATTATTGGTGCGATTCTGTTGAATGCTCAATATCTGATGTTAATTTGAGAATGCTTGTCAAACTAATTCTTATTCATCAGAAAGAAGATAAGAAACTCGACATAAGATTTGAGACAAACAAAAGTTAAACGATACCGTCAGTGTATTTATCAATTAGAAAGTGCGTTGCGTGAGGATTAACAAAAAAAATGCAGATTCTTTATTCTTATATAATCATATTAAACGACAGACTAACTACATATTACAATGAACCTTAGAATAAAATCTATTTTACTCATCAGATATTGCTACCAAATTTATTATAGTAAAAGAAAAGAGCCCGATAAAATCGAGCCTTTCATGTAATATCGTTATCAAAAAAATTATTTATACGCAAGATAAAAACTTAAAGCCATCAAATATCTAATGTGACATTCTCAAAAAAGTCAACCCTACAATAAATTCGCCTGAACTATAATGGCTCGAATTTCAACAAATGAGTAGATTTAAGGTACGTAGATTATATTAGAATGTGCTTTATCATAAAGATATTCTAAAAACTTCTTTGGATCAATTTTCTTGCTTGAGTAAAGATAGAAAAAACTATAACGCTTGTCTAAAGCTCCTTTGTCCTCTCCCTCTAGTTTTTTATAGGTAGTATAATTTTGAGAAACATTTCCAAATCGTATATATAACTTATCCGCATCTATACGAGCATAAAATGTATTTTTAGCGGGTAATATTACATACGACGTATCCGGGTGATACTCCAACAAAACATTAATAAGATTTTGAACAGTCTCTTTATCCTGCCTTTCATTTAACGAATCATCCAGAAGGATTTTACTATCAATCTGACGCAAATCTGTAATATCATCAACATTATTGAAAAAATTTATCAGCGGTGCCATATATTCAGCTACCTCTGCCGCCTTATCCTCATTAGAATCTAAACAATATAAAAATTCTTCGCTTGATTTCCACACGGGACTTTTTCTTTCATCTCTAGAAAAATATTCTGATACAACAGAATACTCCATGTGAGATTTCATCAAATTCAATATTTCAACATCAGATAATAGCCTAAATTTTCCACCGAAATATTGGTGCCCTTCCTTTGATAATGAAGCCGAAGAAAAAATAAAGTTTATTATTTCATCGGAAGAAAGCACAACGTTATCTGTATTCCGTAGGCCTGAATTCGCTAAGGATATTCCAATCGCTTTGCATAGCAAATATGCTTCATATATTACAACGGGGTGATTTATAATCCATTTTGCTTGAGAGTTCTTCGCAATGACAACATTGTTTAATACGCTCAGAGCTCCTTTTCCAAAAGCCGGATAATATATTCCATCATTGTCAACTATACAAACATTATCCAAAAGTCGCTTGTTATCTAGCACAATACTATCATAACCTGACATCTGCGTATCTCTTGCTATGTAATCCAATTTGTCAACATCAACAGTCGATGAATTAAGCAACCTTATCAAACAGTTTTTTATCCCTAGTTCAAGCCGTTTATCTTCGTCATCAGTTCGTTTGTAGGAATAACAACAACCTATTATAGAACGAACTATAAGATCCAAGTTTAAAGAATTTATATTTTCGCTTTCAAAGAATTTATTATAATCACCAAATTTCCTGCAAGTGATAATGGAACTCATAATTTCATGAGGTGCAGGCGGATTCTTCATTATAAGACTGAAGTAATCCTTCTCAAAAACATGATAAGCCGGATCATCAAGATGAGATTTAATTTCTGCAAGAAGTTCCTTATTAATCTTTGAATTTTTATTGTTAATCTTTTCCTTATAACTAAAAAGATTTTCACACGTGTGAGAAAACGGTGCATGACCTATATCATGCAGCAGGCAGGCCAAAAGGAATGAATATTTATATTTTTTTACTATTTCTGCATCTTTATCATCACAGTTATTCAAAAATCCTTGAATCGCTTTTTGACCTAGATGATAAACGCCAATAGAATGAATAAATCTATCATGTCTTGCAGATGGATATAAAACTCGATAGCTGGTCTGTTCTATCCATTTTAACCTTTGAAATTCTGCCGTATCAATTATTTTCCAAAACGGTTCTTCCAAACGTATGTAACCATGTATAGCATCTTTTATACTTTTTACCTTCAAATTCTATCCTCCAACACTTTTTGTGAAACAGTTTGCATCTCATTTATTACGACCTTTGGTAATCCCATTTTAAAATATCTGCTGAGTTTGTTTGATAATACATATTGGTCATAGGAATCAGTCATACATACATTGATTTCGTTCACAGACTTTACAAAAAAAGGATAGTCCTCTGCGAAATCCAATATATTCATATAGTTTAAACAGGTAAAATAATTAAGATGATTCAAATTTGAACCTAAAAGAGATTCAAACATAAATAACTTATCAACATTAATTCGATCATCTCCCTTTTCCAAAGCCGCAAGGAGAAAGTTCCCGATTATTGATTCGCTACTAATCATTTTACACATAGTTCTATAAGCTCCATTCTTAAAATATCGATATATATATCATAACACTTTTCCATAATAATGTCAACATATTTTTATGTAAATTTTACAATTCCCATGAATTAATCCGTACTAATTTTGATAAAAAGTATGAACAATACGCACAAATTCCATTGTTTGTCATTTCACATTCAATTCTGCCAGAGCACAATTCTCAAATCAATTGCAAATAAAAAACGACAACCTATTGTCGAAAGCTGTCGTTTTTACTGTATAGAGAATACGATATTCATGAGCATCATATGAATCATCGCCTTGAAATCCAGGCTGTGGAAGATGAAACTCTTCAAAGGGAAGTTCTAGAATCTCCGCAACTTCAGATACACCTGATCCCACCTTACCACAAAGGCCTAGAACTATAAATTCCTTTTGCACATTATATAAATGTTCATTAATTTTATATGACGCAGATTCTTTAAAATCAAAAATACTCATAATAACATCTGCCTTTCTATTACAAATAGTAACTATGCAATTAATATACTACAATACTTTTTATCCGCACTTTTCTGCATTCTAACCATCTTCACGAGGAATATATTTCCTAACTTTTGGTAAGACAGCAAGAAAAAGTTACAAATAACAATCTAACTTTTTTAGTATAGATATAACGTCAATTATTAACTTAAATCTATTGAAATAAATTGATCAAGTGAGTAATTATCTCGTTTAAGTTTCGTATGTTTTAGCATACCCTCCAATGTCTGGTAACTTAAGTCCATACCACATATTTCTGTATATTCTTCTTCAAGCAAAGTAGCAACCCTTATTGATTGATAATTGTGTTTAAAACCTCCAAATGACAAATCTCCACTAAACGATTCAACATTTTTAATTATGTTAAACTTTCCCTGCAGAATGCTATCGAGGATCCTTTCGCCCTGATGTCCGAAAGGCGTATGACCTATATCGTGACCCAATGCAATAGCCTCAGTTAGATACATATTTAGTCCTAACCCCTCTGCTATTCCACGAGCGATTTGTGAAACAGCTTGAGTATGAGTCATTCTCGTTCTATAATAATCTCCTTTCGAAGCACTAAAGACCTGCGCTTTATCTACCATTCGCCTAAAAGCCTTTGAATGAACTATGCGTTCATAGTCACGCTGCCCCCTATGCTGCATTGGTGCACGAAGATTATATGCCCTTTCACAGTACTCATTTCTTTGGGCCAAGTCAGCAAGGCCATTCTCTGAGTTTATTTTTTCATAACGCTGTTCTTTTGTTTTTTCTTCAAATGGTCTATTAATTATAAAATCTATTTGTTTGGCAATTAACTCCGATTCTTCTTTTAGCACATATTCATCTTTTCTAAAGTCATCAGAAAGGCTTAATTCAGACAATTTGCAAATATTCTTGATTGCTGTTCCATAATTGCGTTTTGATTTAATGTTAAATTTTATACTAAATCCCTTATCATTATGAGATATTGTTCCCGTGCCAAGATATGAATAAATAATTTTATCATTGTCGTGTATTAGGGCAATTAAAAAATAACTGCTACCAATAGAAGCTTTACTGATTTCTAGCTCATCTTCAGCATAAGAACTCAAATTATAATAATAATTCTTTCTCTCATCAAAAGAGTTTCTAAAATATTCAATAGGTTTGCAACCTTCTTTTAGTTTTATATAAATAATTTTATTGCCCATAAAATCCACCTATTCTTCACTATATTTCCCATTTCAAAAATATAAACGAGCGTGCTGCAATGTATAAACTTTCCACACAAAGATGATTTACAAAATTTGTGAATGTCCTTTAGAAATATGCTCTAATTTTCACCTTTAAACCAAAGATAGAGGTGTTTTGAAACTATAAATAGAGCAATATATCGCATATTCATCTTAGCTTAATTTTATCATAATATGACAACTTAAAATATAAATAGTAAAAATAAGTGCTCATAATGTCAAAATTATGACTTTAAGTCAATAAACTTCCCCTCACAGTCAATATAATCTTTCGCCAACTGCTTCGCCTCAGCCAAACTGTCCTCCAGTATCTCAAACCCCACCGCAGCAGTAAAATTGTCGATCTCTACCTGCTCATTTTTATCTGCAAAGATCTGTATCAAAAAGCCCTCACAGAGAATTTTATTGCCTTTCTTGTCAACCCTGGGGATATATTTGTCAGGCGTAATTCTCACATAAAAATCCTTGTATCTCATTCCACCACCTCCTTAAAGCTTCATCTGAAGATCATCATCTTCGTCAAGCTCTTCATCTTGAATTTCATCAAAATACTGTTCGCAAACTGAACGTTCAAGAGCTGCTCTCAGATAACTCGTATCCATACCATTCGCCTCATAACCCTGCTTTATGACGTTGTAATAATAGCTCATAGGCGGCGAGATGTGACCGCTGTTCATCAAATATGCCATACACTCTTTCTTTTCGCCATTAACATCTATCTCAAAAAGCTCCTTGCGGTAATAGTTCGGAAAGCCCTCATATTTGTCAAGACTGTGCTCATCTCGACCGTCTATCTCCCATATGAGAACAGGAACCTCTGCGTTTTCTTTCGGAACAATAGTAGCAACACCTCTGAATTCAAGCTCGTATCCTTTCAGCATCTCCTTGCTTACGATCTTTGAATTTGGACAGCGGTATGCCATTTGTTCAAGATTGATGTTACTTCCATAGGCGATATATAATCTTCTGTATTCCATAAAAACTCCTTTGCAATTTTACATACTCATTTCAAGTTCCTCTTCAACGCCCTCACATTGGCTCTCTGTGGGCTCGTTGTTTTCTTCGGGTACATTTTCGGCTTGTGTGCTGTTGCCGCTTACAGGCTCGGCACGCCGCTCACGAGCCGCTTGTTTTTCAAGCTCTCGTTTTTTTTTAGCCTTGCCCTTGCAGCAATGCCGTCCTCCGGGTGCCTCCATGCAATATCGCCTTCCAGATGTTTCAGCAAGTGAGATCTGCAATTCTTGAATTCTTCACCTATCAGCCCCAGATTCAATAGCCATACCCGAAAGCTATACCGCATATTATCACTTTGAGAAACGTGAGGAGAACAGTATTTCTTTGTCATTGCCGCATTGCTTATGGCTAATGCAAGCACGATCTGACTTCTTACCTCACCGGCATGAAGTGAACCATTATACGCTCTTATCTCGTAATGTCCGTGCTGAAAAAAGCTGTGAAGATTGCAAATAACATATCGGCTGTTCGAGTAATGCTGAAACTGCTCGCTCATTCTGCCGTGATACCAAAGCCGCTTTATCGTTTCCATATCGGTAGGTTTCTTTTGGTTTATCTCTTTGATAAATTCCTTGTCCATTTTGCGACAGTAACTTTCACGAGCGGTCGAAACCTGCAAAGCGTCCCACAGAAAATCTTCTTTGCTTGCAAATATGTTTACTAGGTTTCGTATCTGTTGAGGTGTGTAATCGTCCGCTGAAATATGGATATGTGTTCCTGCACAGTACCGAGGACCTGTTACCCCGCCTGCACGGCGTAACGCTCTGACAACTTCCTGCAAAAGCGGAATATCCTCATATTCCAGCACAGGAGAATTCATTTCCACGCTGTAAGACTTGGACGCTCTGTCTCCGTTTGAGTTATAGCAGTTGATACTTCCGTCATAAACTACAGCCCACTTTCTGTTCTTGGCGTCTGTTACAACGTATTTATCATAGCTTCCACCCTCGTGTTCAACACGCCCGTCAAGGACATTTGCCATAGCCTTTGCCGCCTGACTTCGTGTAAGTCCTGTCATTTCTATCTCTATACCGAATTTTCTTGTTTTTATGCCTTCAAAGTTTTTGGACAATGCTGCACCTCCCAACAAAAACAGCCTGCGAATATATCGCAAGCCGTAAATTTTGATCGTTATTCAATTTCCTTTCTGACCTCATACCCACCTTTAAAGATCACCAGTATCTCCGCCTTGTTCAGAACCTTCACACATTCTATCAGCTTTCTGATAAGCACATTATCAAAGGTTTCCAACTCAAACTTTTCATGCTCTATCATATCTATTATCTTATCAAGCTTGGCTTGAGTTTCGGCGGAAGTTTGATTTTTTGATTTCAGCATTGCAAGTCTTTCACTCAGGCTTTGCTCTTCCTCATACAGCTTTTCAAACTCGCTGTCCAGCTTGTCCTCATCACAGCCGCCTGTTGCTATGAGACTTATCAGATCACTTCTTGCCTTGTCGATCTTTTTAAGCCTTTTTTCGATCGCTGCGATCTCTTCCAGCCCATGACATTCAAGCACATTGCTGATATTCGCTTTTAAGATCTTTTCAACGTCGTTCCCACAAGAGTAGTAGTTATTTATCGCTCGTATTATAGCTTTGTGGAGCTGTTCTTCCTTTATCGTGGGAGAATCTGGGCAATATCTTTTGCCGTGTTCCAGCCGGCTTATACACCGCCAGACTATTAACTTTTTCCTTCTTGAAGTCCACGTTGTACGGCGGTAAGGCGTGCCGCATTTTCCGCAGATAAGCAGTTCGGTAAGAGCATATTTACTGCTGTATTTTCCTTGCTCGGTAGTAGTTTTATCGCTGATTTTACGCTTAGAACTTCGCCTTGCAAGCTCCTGCTGAACTCTATTGTATGTGTCACGGTCGATTATGGGTT